>VFSW01011102.1_pt1 | contig 12691 bp, 14 predicted proteins | sample 5358111 | NCBI WGS metagenome assembly VFSW01 (sample SAMN11554181, study PRJNA540505) | mine drainage metagenome | isolation source: sediment from site ElyBrook_90M | place: USA: Ely Copper Mine, Vershire, VT | collected 2017 | reverse complement strand
CACGCTTTGAACAGCAACGCCGGGTGGGGATAGAGCTTGCCATTCATGTTCTTCAGGACACGATCGTTGCTGCGGTCGCTGAAAAACATCATTCGTTCGCTGGCTGCACTCCACCAGACGATCATTTCTGCCGTGCGCACCAGCACACGCGCTGGCAAGATCTCGGCTGGAACCGACCGTCCTAGCCCGGCCATCAGGTCGATCAGCATCTGCGGCGTCATCAACTGACCTTCCGCCAGTCGCGCCACGTCGCCCTCATGCATGACTTCATGGAGAGTTACAAAAGGATGGCGATACGGGTAGCCCTGATAGCTACTCGTCCCGTACACAAGCAGCGCCCGGCTCAACCGGAAGTCCTGACTCGATCCGATGTTCACGGAGATATTCATCGTAGAGGTCCCTAATGAGTTCAACGATCTTCGCAGCGGAGGCCAACGACCGTAACATCGCGCCGGCGTGATCGAAGACGCGTCTCACTTCTTCATCTAGCTCTTTGCTTGGTTTGTCCAGGCGGATGGGAAGCGCCACATTCGGCTGGCAAGGGCCGTTTTCGCCCATGTGCTGCGCCTCTTCATCAAAACAGGCGTTGATCGCATCATTCTCGTACCAAGTGATTACACACCCGGGACGGGAGTACTCAGCATCCGCCAGCCAGTCGTCAATGCCTGGTAAATCCTTATCACTGATCTGGCCGGGCCACGCGTGTTCGTGCCCTCGGCCGTGAGTATCCATCTCAAGCAGGTACCGGATAAGTTCGCGCGTCACGCTTGTGTGCGGTCGAATCTCCTGAAGTAGTGTTCTGGCTCTCTTATATTTGAAAGTCCTAGAATGCCTCTTGATACAGGCTGGAATCTCCGCGTCTACTTTGCGATACACCGATGCTTCCAGTTCGTCTTCATTGAGGTCTTCCATCCAGGTTTCGGCGTGTTCCTGGGCATCGAGGTAGTCGTACACGCGCATCCATTTGTACAGGTTGGTGGTGAAGACCTGATAAAAAGCGGCTGGCAGGAGAGGATGCTCGCCTTCGAGGCGTGCGCCCGTCGCACCAATTGGTATGGAAGCGGCGGCCTCGTAGTCGCCGACCAGATACAGATGATCGGACATTCCTTCTCGTTCAGCTTCAACCTGATTTCGCTCTTGTTCGGTCAGCTCGAAAAGGCTGTCTGTAATTCGCAGGTCACCAACCCAGACTTTCTTCGCAGCAGCAACCTGATTCTGTGAGCAAAACCTCTTGAATCCGCGTTCGACAAAGTCCACCGCGCTACCCGACCAGTCATTGAGCTGGCAAATCCCCAATCGCAAAAGACTCATTCCCAGAACGGCGGCTGGCCCTTCATCCCACCTCGAGCAGTACCGCCATCGAACACCCTTAAGCCTGGGGAAGGTGACATCCAGCGGCATGCCGATCACACGAGCGGCGGAATGACCACGCCGCTGGGAGGTAAGTATCGGTCTCCGAGTTCGCTTCCGTCCTGAGCGTATTTGAGCGAGTCGAATGCCTGGCCTAGAATTTCCCCGACTTTGAATACTTCTGGACATTGCTTCAATTGCTCCATCATGGGATCGTTCATATTGGCGCGGCCATGCATGGCTTCTTCCAGTTCGCACAGGACCCGCTTCGCATGTTCGTCGCTGCTTCGGGAGGCTCTGGCGGCTGGATTCCTGTGCTTCATAGAAGTCACCTTTTGGTCCAGCGAATCTGCGCTCTCTGTGGATATTTGCACTCTGGGCAGGCTGCTGGGCATGCGCTACAATTCCGCCGAGGAACCGTATGATGACTGACCCAGCCTCCGCCATCAAACACGAAGTTCATCAATTGGTTGATCAACAAATCGAGACACTGCGACAACCGTCCGGTTTAACTATTTCCGACCTGTCCGGCTATCGCGAGCGCTCCGAAAAAATCACAACGTTGTACCGCGAACTGGACCAGATGCGAAGAGCCAACTTTGAGAGGCCATGGCGCCGAGCATCATGAGAGTTCACCCTGTGCGGTCTTGAGGGGGTCAAGCGGCCGTCCGCAGCATCAAATCGCTCTGGATGGCCGCTTGTTCTATATTCAGCATAGTGGCCCCACAGAATCGGGAGAGCACCTTGGCCGCAAGAATTCTCATGGTTCTCAGTGCGAGCATTATCTTCGCGCTCGGATTGGTCCACCTCGTCTATACGTTCTGGGGCTCAAAGCTCACGCCCCGCGATCCCGCATTGCAAATCAGCATGAGCCAGATTTCACCTGTTATTACGAAAGAAACAACCATGTGGCGGTGTTGGGTGGGCTTCAATGCCACCCACAGCATGGCACTTATTTTGTTCGGCCTGGTTTTCGGTTATCTCGCATTGGCTCACGGCCGACTCTTGTTTCGGTCACCGTTTCTGCTCGTTGTCGGGCTGGCAATGCTTAGTGGTCTTATTGTGCTCTGCAAGGTTTATTTCTTCAGGGCGCCTCTCACGGGTGTCTGCATTTCTTTGACCTGCTACGTCGCCAGCATTGCGCTATCGCGAGCGTAACAAGTCTTTCTGCGTCTCACCCCTTCGCTCCTATCGCGCGAACAAACTTGTAAACCAATTTGCCACCGACCGTTTCAGGCCCCTCAATCGCTGCCGTGGCGATTTCTGGATACAAATGCGCGTACGTATCTCTGACCTGTTCAGGGCTCATCGTTGAGGTCGTATCGGGGAGCTTGACCCCGTTGTAGAGGAATTCTCGCTCGAGAACATGTACTTCCATGACTACTCCTTTCGAGGATGGTCCCGCAGTCGGAACCGGCGAACGAAAACGGACCGGCCGTTGGACAACCTTTAGTTACCGCTCTTCGGTTCAAGGTCGAACAGGCTTCCGGTACTCGCGCCAAGGCCTCCGCTTTCGGGGGCAGCCCGAGCTGGCTCGGGACCCGGCTGTGGATTGTCTGGGCTATCTGTCGCCCCCGCTTCCCTCGGCACTTGCTGCGAGCTCGTCACCGCGCTCTTGCTGGAACTGCCGTGGGATTTTGAACTCGTAGATTTCCTGGCTGCCTCCGTCGCCGCTTTGGCGGCGGCGTCAATCTGTTCCTTTGCACTCTTCAGGGTTGAGGATAGCTCCCGATGTGTCCCTACAAACTCTACCAATTGTCGGGGCAATTGTTCGTCCAACTCTTTGGGAGTGCCGGTTACGCTCAGCGGTGTGGTGAGCGCAGCGTTGTCATTCGGCTGATTAGGTTTCAGTGGCTTTGGGATGACGTTGACGCAAATCTGTTCGTCGCTGACTCGGGACAAGGTCACAACCAGCGCACGCTGCGTAAGTAGCGGCATTAGTTCTTCAAACATGGTGCGCACTCCTTTCTTCACACGAAAATACGTCCTCTTACATGTATCTCTATTTGTGAGTGGTTGGGTGGGGGCAATCGTCCCAGAGTGGTGGTCAAGATTGTCTGGATTCCCGCCAAAAGCAATGCTATACTCGAACTCGAAAATGACGATACGGACCAAATCCATGATGAGACGGCGCGTCAATCGCGCTCGGCCCTCGGGATTGGTCTGACCATTCGGCAGATTTCCAAGTTCAGATTCGACTTTCGAAGGCCCCGACAAAATCGGGGCCTTCGTGTTTTTGGCCGGTAGCCAAGCTGGAAAGGCACGTGACTGTTACTCACGCCATGCGCAGGTTCGAATCCTGCCCGGCCAGCCAATTTTCGAGGCAAGACAAGGCTCGCTAGATCAGTAGGAAGAACGCGGCTCTCATAAAGCCGTCGTGGATGGTTCGAATCCATCGCGAGCCACCATGGAGGGGCCTCCGGGGAGGGGCAGTGGCTTATACCCACTTCGGCGCCAGATTAGCGCGGCCAGGCAGGTTCGACTCCTGCACCCTCTACCAATTTTTTCGCGCCGGTAGTTCAACGGACCAGAACAGTTGGCCTACACCCAACAGATGCGGGTTCAACTCCCGAACGGCGCACCAGGCAGGATTAGCTCGAAGGTCGAGCCCGCGGTCGATAACCGCGAGGCGTTGGTTCGATTCCAACATCCTGCACCACTTTGATGTTGAACATGGGTGACTGGCAGAGATGGCTGATGCACTCGCCTCTTAAGCGAGACCAGGCTGGTTCGATTCCAGCGTCACCCACCAGAGTTTGCGGGATTGGCAGATAGGGATATGCACTCGCCTTTTAAGCGAGACGAAGTGGGTTCGATTCCCACATCCCGCACCAGAGTCACATAGCAAAGAAGGCGGCATAGCATAACCGATCAATGCGCCGAGCTTCTACCTCGGACGATGAGAGTTCAAATCTCTCTGCCGCTTCCAATGTGGGGATGTGGTCCAACGGATGAGGGCGCAAGGCTACGAACCTTGAGATCAGAGTTCAATTCTCTGCATCCCCTCCACATTAATTAAGCTCGCGTGGTCTAAGGCATGATGACGCTTCGGTCCTAACGAAGAGATCCGGGTTGGATTCCCGGCGCGAGTTCCAAAGGGTGGGAAGTGTAACCGAACAACACGGCAGCGTCCGAAGCTGCAAATCCGGGTTTGACTCCCGGCCCGCCTACCATGTGTTAGGGAAATTAGAATTCCTCGGAGGATCAGTGGCCAGACCACCTGAAATGCGAACCTGGGTGCCGTGGTCGGAACTCGTGCAGGAACCGCGTGGGACACTCCACGAGTTTCAGGCCCTTCTGCGGAAATACCCACGCAGCTCCCTGCTTCGCATCTGCGCCCGCCTAAGTGTTTTCTTCAACTATGGGCCGGATGCTAGCACAACTGCCAAAGAGGACACTGTGGCCTACTGGATACCAGCACTGTTTCCTCCGCTTTTGGTTCCTCGGGTCAAAAGCCTATTTGCGAAAAAGCGGATCATCTTCTTTCAAGCGCAGCTTCGGTACCTTGCTGCGGAGACGATCCGTCTGAAGGAGCCTCACGCGGAGGATGGTTCAGTTGTACCGAATGTCGCGATTGGAGAGCTGCTGCTTCGAGCCGGCGAGCTTCTTTATGAACATCACGTAAAACCAGGAGAAGGCTTCGATCAGCTTGCGAACTTGATATCGCAGTTCCTTCCTATCTACGAGATCGATTCGCCGACTGAAGCCTTCATCCAATTCTTGCGGTTTTATATTATGTTGACGGTTAACATCCCACGCCTGCCTGCAGAATCGAAGACCTTCGATGTTGAAGCGGAGTTCGAGAATCTGGTTGGGTTTCCCCTGAAGACGTATTGTGACTTCATGTTTTTCTTCGCAATGCACGCCATGATCGTGCGAAACCAGAAGTCAAAAGATGCAGCGATGGATTGCGGAATCCGGCTGGCGACATTTCAAAACATGAAAGCACCTAGCGAAATCATCGAAAAGATGTTTGACAACGTTTCATTCTCACTTGACGACCTCACTGATCAGAAGGTCCCATCGGGGTACGCCGACTTTGAATCTCTTCGGGACCGCCCATATTTCAAATTCGAGACCCAGCTCTATTGTCTCGACTATGAGTTTGCAGTCACCAAACTTGAGAGTGGCGCTTTGTGGCGCGTGCTGAAGGGCCTCGAAGCGAAACAGCGGGACCCGTATATGAGTTTTTGGGGTAGTGTGTTCGAGGATTATGTTGTGTGGCTCTTTGAGACCTATGCCTCGAAACAACACAACAGGGTCTACTCACTACCAAAATATGCGGATGATGCGACCAGTCAGATTTGTGACGCGATCATTCTTTGCGGGTCGACGGCTATCTTAATCGAAGCAAAGCTGGCGACATGCCGAACCGATATCCGCTATTCAGGCGATTACAAAAAGATGCGCAAATTTATTGAAGACCGGCTGGTGTCCGGCACAGATCGGCGGGTGGGCGTTTCGCAGCTCGTGAACGCCCTAAACAATATCACGACGTTGCCAGAGTCATCCTTGCCGCTGTGGCTGCGCGGTATCCGAAAATTCATTCCGGTCATCATCACGAAAGACGACATTGGGTCAAGCTGGGTGATGAACGCGTACCTGCAGAAACGTTTTAAACAGGAAAAGAAGAAATACAAAGGCTACACGGTCACACCGATCGTGAGCATGAGCATCTCGACACTTGAACGCTCAATGAGAGCTCTTACGGAACTGTCTTTCGAAACGATTCTCGAAGACCGAATGCAGCAAGACAAGCAGCTCACGCGTCCTTTTGAAGCCGCCAGCAAGTACGTGCAGCGTGGGGTGGCCGGCAGACTGTCCGTGCACATGGACGTGCTCGAGAAGTTGACTGAAGAGGTCACCAAGAAGTACGAGGTGAAAGATCCTATTCCGCCCGCGGAGATGGTGGGCTAGGTGTATGTATCGATCTGCGGCTGGCTCGCCGTCTTTCGTGGCCATCTTCGAGTAACTAATTGCGGATGGTTCCCCGATTATCCGCCAACTTGGCCGCGAGTAACAGTCACTTTTGGGTATTGACGAATTCCAGGAATAATGCAAAAGTGATAACTGAGTTCTAGCAATGATGCGCAAACCCCATACCGATTGCTTCCCGACACCGGCCACGTTTATGTGGCAAGGAGCGGAGGAAGGTACGTTCATGTAACGGGGGCGATCCATAACGCGTAGTTTTTTGAGCCTCCGATACAAATCGGGGGCTTTTACTTTTTCGGGCGCATTTTGCTGGTGCGCAGATAGGAGGCAGCGTCGTCTAACGGCCAGGATGCGGCCCTTTCAAGGCTGCGATGGGAGTTCGATTCTCCTCGCTGCTACCAATTTATGAGTACACAAACGATTGAACTCGAAGGTTTTGAAATCGAGCTTGCATCGGAGCTTTACTGCGATCGCGGCGGGGATCATCGCGAATTGGTGGATCGTGCTCGTACGGATCGCAGGAGGCTCGGCCACAACATCGATGAATCAGCCGTTTTGTGCGTGCGGTGCATGAAGGCAATCGCTCTGAAAGCGTGATGCCGGGTCGTCTAGTGGCAGGACCCTGGACTTTGAATCCGGGTACGGGCGTTCGAATCGCTCCCCGGCAGCCAGTTCTTTGACAATTCGAAATTCCCTCTTCGTCCAATGGCAGGACGCTGCGCTCTGAATGCGGAGATCGTGGTTCGAGTCCACGGGAGGGAGCCGGAGCTATGGTCTATCGGCAGGATGGCTGACTGTCTATCAGCAGGGACGGGTTCAATTCCCGTTAGCTCCGCCATAAGTTTCGCGGGAGATTCGTCCAGCGGCTAGGACACTGGCCTCCAGATCCAGTTGCGAGGGTTCGAGTCCTTCATCTCCCGCCAAGGCGAGCATGGTATAGCGGCTGGTGCCTCGGGCCTCCAACCCGATGACGCGAGTTCAACTCTCGCTGCTCGCTCCAGAGCGGAAGTCGTCTAGTGGCCAAGACGCGACGTTGCCAACGTCGAGAGCGCGGGTTCGAGTCCCGCCTTCCGCTCCAGATTGTGAGGCTGTGTAGCCAAGACAGCAAGGCATTTGCCTGCAAAGCAGACACGCGGGAGTGCAATTCTCCCCACCGCCTCCAGATGTTTGAACACGATGTGCTGGTGTAGCTCAGTGGGAAGAGCGCGGGCCTCGTAAGTCCGTGATCGGCGTTCGAATCGCCGCGCCAGCTCCGCTGGTATAGCTCAACGGGAAGAGCAGGCGCACGGTAAGCGCCCGACCGCAGTTCGAGGCTGCGTGCCAGCTCCAAGTTTGCTGGTCTAGCACAGTGGCAGTGCAGAGAGCTTGTACCTCTCCGACGAGTGTTCGATTCACTCGACCAGCTCCAAATTCGATGGCGGGATTGGCCGAATGGCTTAGGCACTGGATTGTGGCTCCAGTCACGAGAGTTCGATTCTCTCATCTCGCCCCAAATGGGCGGTTCGTATAAGGGGATTACCCACGGCCTGCAACCGTGAAATGCGAGTTCGAGTCTCGCATCGTCCACCAAAGTTTGGCTCGGGAACTCGACGGCAGAGTGCTGGTCTGAAAAGCCAGTGGATACGGTTCAATTCCGTGCCGAGCCACCAGAATCGTAAGGGATGCCGACGAAAGAAAGGAAAGACGATGACAGACGCAACTTACAACACGAATGATTGGAAGGAGCTGTTGCAATGGCACACAGGCCGGTGATTATTTTCGATACCAGCGCGGTAAATTGGCTTCTGCAGGAGCCGGACCTTCCGGCCATACTCGCCGGCCTGCGGTCTGGTTTTTTCGTTCGCGTAATGACCAACACGTTTCTGGAAATAGCCGCAACCTCCTCGGCAGAGCAGCGCGGAGCGTTGGCTTCGCTCGGCACGACTCTCTGCTCGATGGGAGAGTGCATACTGCCGTTCAATTGGCTTCTTGAAGCACACATTAAGAACTTTGATAGCAACGACGGCTATGACTGGCGGCAAGTCCATATTTCTCCGCCAAGACTACAGGACTTGATTGCGCGAGGGGGCATGTTCACCGACGACGATCTGGCGACAGCGGAGCGGGAGTGCTCAGTTCAATTGCAGAACGAATTTGAAGAGCCATTCAATGGTCTTCGGCCAAAGTACAAGCGGATATTCGAATCAGTTGGAAAGAGAATCGAAGACTTTTCAGAATTTCGCACGCTGATGTTTGGTGGGAATGGAGCATATTGGGAGCTAGCGGCGGGGTTTTATCGACATGAGGTGTCGAGGCCGCCGAGCGCTGAGAATGTCAGGAAATTCGTAGAGGCGTGTCCCCCATTCCACGCGCTTCTACTTGCACATGCTCGTGCTCTCTACGAGAGATGTGTGCCGGAAAAACCAGTAACCACGGTTAAGAAACTGGCTAAGCGTGTGGACACGTACATGTCGATCTATTTGCCGTACTGCGACCAGTTCATAACCGCAGACGATGATCAGTGTCGCTGCTTCAACACTGTAGTCTCCGAGTTGAAACTATGCACGACTGTGCGTACGTATCAAGGGTTCCGACAGGGACTCTTGCTTTCTGTGTAGAGGATGCTGGGAAATCTATGAGCGAAAACACTTACAACGTAATCAAGCCCGACAATGGCGTACCCATCAAGGCCTGGACCAAGGGCGTCCCACTTGAGGACGCTGCACGCCAGCAGCTTTTGAACGTCGCGCAGTTGCCATTCATCTACAAGTGGGTGGCGGCCATGCCGGACGTGCATTGGGGCATCGGTGCAACCGTGGGCAGTGTGATTCCGACGCGCGGTGCGATCATTCCGGCCGCGGTCGGTGTGGATATCGGTTGCGGCATGATGGCGGTGAAGACTTCTTTACACGCCAACCATCTCCCGGACAATCTGCACGGCATCCGGACAGCGATTGAAAAGGCGGTGCCGCACGGTCGTACCGACAACGGCGGCAAGAACGACCGCGGTGCGTGGTCGGATGCTCCCGCGCATCACCTGGAAGTGTGGGCGAAGATGGAGCCTGCCTTCAAGGCGATCATCGAGAAGTCTCCCAAGCTGAACCATGTGCAGCGCATCAATCACCTGGGAACGCTAGGTACTGGGAATCACTTCATCGAGGTCTGTCTCGATGAAAACGAGAACGTGTGGTTCCTACTGCACTCGGTATCGCGGGGCGTGGGCAATCGCTTCGGCACGTTTTTCATCGAGCTGGCGAAGAACGATATGCGCCAGTGGATGATCAACCTGCCGGATCAGGACCTCGCCTACCTGCCGCAGGGCACGGAGCACTTCGAGGACTACGTCCGCGCCGTGCACTGGGCGCAGGACTACGCGCTGGCCAACCGCGAGCTGATGATGCGCAATCTGATCGCGGCGGTCCTGGGCTCAGGAGAAGTCCCGGCGTTCGAAGCCAATGCGGAAGTCGTAAGCTGCCATCACAACTACGTAACCTGGGAGCACCACTACGGCGAGAACGTGCTCATCACGCGTAAGGGTGCAGTGCGTGCGCGTGAGGGCGACATGGGAATCATTCCCGGCAGCATGGGGGCGCGTTCGTACATTGTGCGCGGCAAGGGCAATCCGGAAAGTTTCATGAGTTGTAGCCATGGGGCCGGGCGGGCCATGTCGCGTACGGAAGCCAAGCGCCGCTTCACGCTGGACGACCACGCCAAGGCGACGGCGGGTGTCGAGTGCCGTAAGGATGCGGACGTCATCGACGAAACGCCGATGGCGTACAAGTCCATCGACGCCGTGATGGAAGCGCAGCGCGATCTGGTAGACGTCGTGCATACGTTGCGCCAAGTCGTCTGCGTGAAGGGGTGAATCGAAGGGGTCGGGGATATGAGGGTTGTTGCCCTTATGTTTATCCGACCCGGAATCGCTTCGGAGGGATGAACGCATTGCAAATGGACCAACAATTCGACGATCTAGAACCACCTGAGCCGTATGCAAGTCTCAAGGAGATTGAAGATCTCCTTCCAAAATTGTTTCCGCCTGTCGTGAATTACATGTCGTGGATCTCGGGGAGGCGCTCCGTGAGACTGAGCAAGAAAGACAAGCTCCGTTTAGGGCGCCAACTCCACGACTTTCTCGTTGTGGCGCGGCCGTATCTGCTCGGGTTGGGAACCCTTCGGGGACAATTGGACCCGGCACAGTCTACCTATGCGCTCTTGGAAGGGCTACTGCGCGAACAATACAGAGCGGGCGGCAGGAGAATTCCGGACGATAAAGATGCTTTTGCATATCACCTCGATGTTACTGCGCGCCTTACGATTCCGAACCCCCACTTCGCCAACAGTCGCACATATGGCCCAATTCGCGAAGCATTGATAGTGTTTGCCGCCACAGTGGTGAACAATATGGCGTGGCCGGAATTAGATAATTATCTGACTGTCTGGAGCCAGTCTTCCGATGGGGCGAAATATGCTCAATTTATTGGGCACTGGAAGACCTTAAGCAGGCAATTCCAGAGGGATTGCCCTAAGCGCATTACCACCAGACAGGTTATGACCTTGGCGAGGGAATACGCTGCGTCAGCTTCTTTCTTCGAACAACGCATGCGGCTCTTGATTTATCTGTCGCGATGCGTGGAAGGAAGACCGTTGCCGTGGCCGAATATGGAGAAACAGGTGCTGGCGACGTTACTGGACTATATGGAGTCCCACTCAGAATTTCGTGTCATTGCTGGAATCGTAGACCGCCACGTGCGGAACGCGTTGGCGCACGGCTTGCCCGAAATCGTTCCCAACAAGTCGCAAGTTCGCTTTTATGATCGGGAAGTGACGGTCACGTGGGGACTAGTGGACTTCTTCGAAAAGACCCGACAGCTAACGATCGGGGGGCTTGCCTTAGCAGAATTTGAGTCCCACGCACTGCTGCAACAAACACGTCAGATGGTTGGAGTGCTGTGGCGAAGTGTCGAGCACAAGTGAGATATCGCATCCGCCAAAGCGCGTATTTGTAAAGAAATGTGGTGCCAGCGGAGAGATTCGACCTCTCAAACACCCGCTCTATGACGGCCTATTCTAATTCGCATACGCTGGCACTCTGTGCACAGAGGAGGATTTGAACCTCCGCGTCCCACCTCAGGCAAACTGGGTTACAGTTGGCTCGTTTTCGGCCAAGCTCACGCGCCTGTGCAAACTTGCCGGAAGGTACCGTTGGTGCAACTCGTCAATACTCCTCTGGCAACAGCAGAGTGGTTGCAGACCGGTCCGCTTCGGTGATTATCCATAGCTTCTCGCCGGCATCCGTCTGGTAGCTGCTCAGCAATCGAAACCCGTGGATCAGGCTGTACTTATTCTCTGCGACATCGGTTGGTTCCAGTTCGCCCCAGTCCCCAATTGCATGACGGGCCAAGAAACAGGTAGGCGGCTGTTTTGCTCTCTCCAATGCGGCCAGCGCACCAGGCGTGGCCACAATTTGCCCGAGTGGAAACAATGCAGACATGACGGTGACTCCTCTCTTCAGCCCATGCGGGCGAGCCTGGCCCGCATGGTCGTCTAATGCAAAGTGGAATTGCTTGTTGGGAAGGCCGCCACGCAGGTTAGAACGATTGTGAGAACCGGGCTTCCAGGAATTCGCCCAGCTTGGCCGTAGCCTTGAATTGTGGGACGGGATCGAGTTCCTTGAATGCCGACGTAAACGCATTCGAGAGACTCCAGATTGTCCGTGACCGGAATTCTTCATACTTCGGCTCAAAGTACAAATCATGTACGGTGCGGGCGAGGTGTTTCGGAGCTTCGAGTCTGCCCTCGACGAATGCCTCGTAAATGACAACCTTTGCAGTCACGTCCGTCAATTCACTTTTCTGCCACGCTTCCACTTGCTTTCGCATTGGCTCAAAGTTTCGCTGCATTCGATCGACCCCGACGGAGATGCAGTCGATGAGCGAGAACGACTTCGAGTGTTTCGCCAGTACCGGCGTAAAATCTCCAGCGAACGCCATGTTCGAGCACACGAACACGCGATAGCCACAGGTCATCGCCAAACGCATGCTCTTGTCGTGGGAGTTCCGCAGACCGATAGAGAAACGGCACCCTGCCATCTCGGTTTCGAGGTCGAGAACCCCAAAGGCTTTCATGCTGTCTGGCGAGACCGCGTACTCGTCGTGGCCGACACCCATGTGGCGAAACCCGAGCGTCTCGACCAGAGCTTGCACGATCTCGTGATGCGGGACCTGGTGGTGTGTTTCCGTTGCCACTGGGGTTGGCACCAGTGCTAGTTCTTCGCGGCCAATCGTTCGACCGCCGTACCCAATAAGCGTGCTAGTTTCCGACATAGTTCTTTCCTCCTTGTTGATTTGAAACAAAATTCTTGAAGGCGAGAAAGACATGGTGGCGACGGCTGCCGCCGAATTACTGCTTCAGGTCAACTGAAGCCGAA
>VFSW01011101.1_pt1 | contig 12691 bp, 20 predicted proteins | sample 5358111 | NCBI WGS metagenome assembly VFSW01 (sample SAMN11554181, study PRJNA540505) | mine drainage metagenome | isolation source: sediment from site ElyBrook_90M | place: USA: Ely Copper Mine, Vershire, VT | collected 2017 | reverse complement strand
CCGTCTCCACCAGCGTCAGACGGGCGAAGTTGGCCAGTTTCACCAGCATGTCCCTGGCTAACCGCTGCTCCTTGCCGTACTCGCGCACGAGTTCTTCATTTACCATCTCGCTGGCCAGCTTGTTGTATTTGCGCCCATCGATCTGGAGCTTCACGCTGACGTTCGCCTGCACACAGGCCATGCCAACGCTGTGGATCGTCTTCGCCGTCATCGGTGTGCCGCGCAGCCTCAGCGCAAGCTCCTCGGCGATGTGCTTGTTGAACGCCAGGAAGATCGCCGAGGTGTTGGCAGACAGCAGCTTCGCCGCCTGAACGAGCGTCGTGGTCTTGCCTGACCCGGCGACGGCGTTCACAAGCGCGTCGCCTCGGCCTGCCAAGATGAACCGGAACACGTCGCGCTGGTAGCGCGACGGCGTGAACGAGCCACCCAACCGCGCGGAGATCATGAGATCGGTCATCTCGTCAAGCGTTGGCTCTGGCAGTGGCTCGGTGAGTTCCGGGGCGCGGGATACCATGACAGCAGTGATCTCGCCGGTGGTTGGCGCGGCCTGCGCTTCACGCACGGCCTGGATGCGTTCACGGCCTGTCATGCGGCGTTTGGGCTTCGCTGGCGTGGCCAGTGGCTCGTAGCGACCGCACGCTGGCCACCGCACGCGCCAGTCCGTCTTTGCGAGTTGGGCGCCAGCGGGCGCGGCGGCGCACTTGTGTACCTTGCCGGATGCGAAATCGAGCGTCGTGAGATACGCGCACTTCCCGCAGGTGGCGCCCGTTGGGCCAGGGCCAAAGACGGGCAGAAGCGGGTTGGTCGGCGTCGCCTTGGGCTGGCGCTTCGTGGGCGCGGGCCGGGGGCAGGCGAAGAAGATGTGCGTGGGTTGGGTTGGCGCGGGCCGCTGGTCGTCATGCCCCCAGAGGCCGATTTCCTCGATTGCCATGCGTGTGGCTCCTTCTGTGGTTAGTTGAGTGCGTCGCGTTCGGCCCCGGTGGGTGGGAACTCCGCCCAGCGGTCATCGTCGGTGAGAATGGCCACTAGGCGACTGACCGCTGTATCGCTCAGTCGCGGCGCTAGCGGCTGCCCTTGCGCTGCGTAGCCGACGTGGGCGGAGGGCGCGGCGGGTTGCGTCGACGCTTGTGTACGCGACGCCAACCACTGCCGGGCGGGCGCGTTCACCGGATGGAGCGCCAGCAAGCTACGGGGTTGCTCGTCGGCGGCTGGCGCATCATCCACCACCCGTAGGTCGCCTGCTGGGGCTTTCGCCAGCCACACCGCCAGCGCCAGCAGGCCCGCCAACGCCACCCCCATCAGCGCGAGGCCACCGGCCATGTCAAGCAGATTGCTCATCATCGTTCCCTTTCTCGCTGCGCTGGCGCCCCATTGCTGCGACGCCAGCGCGCACAACAAAACAGTAGCTAGGCGGTCGCTTCCATCACATCGGGATCGACAACCACCGCGCCAGGATAGGCAACCGCTGGCGCTTCGTCGGCGGTGGGCTTACCGTCCAGGAAATCCAACACACGTTGCTTGTCGGCGTCGGTGTACTGGCTCTTGTCGCTCTTGTCGCTCTTGCCCGTCACGTCGCGGAGCATCGCTTGATAGGTATCCATCGTCTTGTAGCCCGCTTCCAAGGCCGCGAGGCGAATGCCGTTCCAGGTGGGCAGCGGCGCGGCGTCGGCCACTGGCGCCGCTTTCGGCGCGGGCTTCGCAGCAGGACGCGGGCTGGCATCGGAGGCGGGCGTCGCGCCCACAGCGGTGGGCTTGACCTGGGGTACCAGGACGCGGGGTTGCTCTTGGGCGGTGGTATCCGTCACCGGCTCGCCACGTAGCCACTCGGTAAGGATGTTCGCCACGTCGGCGCCCGCCTTGGTGAAGTTCCTACCCGATAGCGCGGGGCAGCGCGACTTCTGAATGATGAGCGTGTTGTCGTGGTCAAGGTCGCCCGCCACGTCCATCTCGTATTCCATCCCGTCGCGCTGGATAGGCGCCATGCCGACCTTGCGCGGCGAGGTCTTGCCCGTCCGCTCGTCTTTCTCCAGGATATAATCCTGCTTGCTGCGCATGGTGACGATCACATGCAGCCGCGCCCGCGTGATGGCGTCTATCAACCGGTTCTGGATCGGCGTCGCCTCAGCCCAGGCGGCGTAGGTGTTGCCGCCCTTGCGCTTGGCGATAGCCTCAACCAGTTCCAGCAGCCCCCCCGTTCCGTTCCAGGCGTGGGAGAGCGAATCAATCACCAGGACGCCGTAGCCGCCTTCCTCAGCCGCGTGAATGACTTCTACGTAGCGATCCGGGTGAAACGTGTCGAGTTCGATCACGTCAAACGGAAAGAGATCGCTGTACTTGCTGGCGCTCCCTCGCTCGGTATCCAGCACCGCGACGCGCTTGCCAGCGGCCAACGCCTCTGCGATAGCGAGCGCGGTGTAGGTTTTGCCACTACCGGACGGCCCCGCCAACGCCATCCGCAGAAACGACTCAGCCTTCACGGCTCGCTTGAATTGCATTCCCATCTCGGTTAGTTCTCCTCTAAATCGTCTAACTCAGCATCAGCGTCCGCCTCAGCGGCCAGACACGCTACATTGCGGCTTGTCAGCATCCACAGCCGTTCCCACGCGGCGTCTTCCTCAGCGGCCTTCACCGCGTCAAGATGGCGTACCAGCGCGAACAGCAGCGCCACGAACACCACGAAAATCAGCATGCCCGCGTCAAAATCGAGGTGAAGGAACGGGTTGAACATCGTTAGCGCCCTCCCCACCGCGACGGACGCGCCAGCAGCAGCGCCGCTTCGCCAATCGCCCGCAGCTGCGGCGAGATGCTGGCGCGCATCTCGGTGATCGCCGCCGTGTCGCCCCACCCCTGGCGACGCGCCCGCGCCACAAGCCGTTGCGCCAGTTCAGCGGCTAGGGCCATCAGGTGTTGCCCGTCGTCAACGTTCTCGCCGCGCGCCCGCGCCAGTTCGCAGGCCAGTGTTGCGTCTTGCCCGACGTTCAGCAGCAGCGCGTCGAGCGCCTGCACCGCCTCCTGCGCCTTCTCCTGCGTGACCCCGGCCAGCGTCTGATCGAGTGTGCGCGGCGCTGGCCGCAATTCGTGGTTCATCTCGTTCCCCTTCTTACACTAGCCTGTAGCGAAAAGGCTAACGCTACAGGCCACAAAAATAGCCCTAGTAGCCCAAGACCCGGCTGTTGTCAATCGCTGCGAGGTCAAGCCAGAACATGCGCCGCGACTCCGCACGAGCTTCGCGCGTGTACTGCGCGGCAACGTAGCGACCCTGTTTGATGGCGACGCCAGAGTGGCAGCAGGGGCGCGTATAACTGCCTGCGATACAATCGCAGCGGGCGGCGTCCTCGTTGACGTAGTAGGTGACGGTGTGCCAGGCGTCGGCGCTGGACAGGCTCTCAACCTGGAGCTCGACCTCGGCGGGCGTGCCATCGGGATACCACGCGACGATGTGGCTGTTGCGCCACGCGATCCCGTCATGCTCGCGGCGCTTCTGCTCCATCAGGGCCAGCGCCCGATCTTGCCAGGTCATCGTCGGAGCCGTCTTCGCTACTTTTGCTGTCGCCATCTCGTTGCCATCCTCTCAGAACTCGTGACTAAAGGCGCGTGTTTTTCGTCTCACAATATGATACGAATGCGTTAGCCTTTTGGTAACACATTATCGCACATTTCGTACCAGTATCATACGAAAAGGCTAACGCATTGTGGTATGCTATCTCTATGCGTATGTCGCATCGAGAAGTGGAAGGGGGAGGACTGATGGTAGCCATATCGGGAACGGTGGCGGCGCCCGCAACGCACGCGGCACAACAGTGGATGACGAAGCCGGAGGCAGCGCGCCAGTTGGGCGTCTCGCTGCCCAAACTCCAACTGCTCATTAAACGCGGCACGCTGACGCAGAAGGCGAATCCCGCCGACAAGCGGGTGCGGATGATACGCGCCGCCGATGTCGAGGCGCTGATGCGCGACGGGATTGACGGCATGCGGTTGCCCCGCTGGAAGGGGAAGGTGTGATGGGTGACGACGTGCTGGCGACGGTCTACGACCGGCTAGCCGCGCCGGATGACGAGCCGGGGCCAGACGATACGGAACTCCCCGGCGCACGGCGGGCGCGCGGGCGGCTCGTCCAGTGGACGTGCGATGCGGGCGAGGTCATCACCGACCCGGCGGCGCATACCGGCTGTTTCGATTGCGCGGTGGGGGTGGCGCACATCGGCCAGGATTGCCGCTGCCTCTACGCGGTGGCCTCCGACCGGGGCGCGCTGGCGTATGTGGAGTTTGCCGATGGCGTGCGCTGCGACGTGTACGCCAGTGATTGCCGATTCGACTAGGGGGCGACTCATGAGTGCAGGGGATTTGCGCGTGTACGTCCGTGTGCTAAAGGCCGAGGTCGTCACGGATCGCGCCGATCAAGTGTTGTGCGACATCTGCGGCGCTGAAAGCCAGCCAACGCATCGGGTGATGCTCGTTGCCATGCTGGGAGCGGGCGTGGTGAGCATGAAGGCGTCGCGTATGCAGGTGTTTCAGGGATGCGCTGGCTGCGCGTCGGTCATGGTTGAGACTGTGCGCGAGAAGTACCCTACCATAGACGTGTACGCGCGAGAAGCCGAAGGCGGTCAGCGATGATCGTGATCTGCTCCATCAGCGACCGGCAGTACCACGTCGGCACAGTCTACGCCACGACGATGAAGCCCATCGGCGGCTTACCACTCATCGAGTGCCTACGCCCGACAAAGGCGCTCGTCTATAGCATCAAATACGGGGGGCGCTCCGACGAGTGGTACGAGGACGGCTATCGGCGACTGTTGGCGGCGCGCTGGCCTGCGGTCAAGGCGTGGTTGGCGTCGCTGAAGGCCGATGAACACGCGACCTTGGTTTGCTACTGCCCGCAGGGGGCGTACTGCCATAGACACTTGATCGCCCGGATGCTGGCGCTCCACCGGCCCGACATTGACCTAGCAATTGTGTGAGACAGCGAAGGGGGCTGGCGCCGATGTGACGCCAGCCCCATTCGCTATTCTGATGCGCTACCGTGGCGCGCCCACCGGTGGCTCCGTGTTCGCGGGTTGACGGCGGGCGCGTTCGCTGTCGAGTCGCGCCGTCTCGTTCGCCGTGGCTGGCCGGTGGCCGCTTGTGCGGCGCAGGCGCCCAGCGGTGTCATCGGCGGCGGCGTCCGGATCGAGCGTGCGGGCGCTGGCCTGCTGGTAGAGAAAATCAACGTACTGCTCCATCTGTCGGCGTTCGGCCTCTGGCAAGGCCATGAATGCCCGCTGAACCAGGTCGGCGCGCTGCTGTTCATCGGGGTCGCTGGCAAGCTCTTCTCCGGTCAGCATGTAGCGTTGCAGATCAGCCAGGTCGTAGCCATACAGACGCACCATGAACCACACGGCCATGAACGAGATGTCGTTACGCAGCTCGTCGGCGTCCTCTGGCCCGTCATCACGAAGCTGCTCAATCTGGCTCACCTTGGCGGTATTCAGGCGTTCGCCTAAACTGCGCGCTTCGGTAACGACTTGCTTGATCGACATGCCAGACCGCGCGCGGGCGCTGGTGAGGTAGCGGCCCATCCGCTGCATCCGCTGGCCCCGCCGCGCCGCCCAATCACGAACCAGCAGATGGCGATTCCCTAATCCACCGCCTAATCCACCCGAATTACTCGCCATTTCGTTTGTCCTTTCGTGCGGTTGTGTTACGCTATTCTGTTCAGGATGATACGCTATTCTGATGGGTTTGTAAAGACTGCGTAGGAATTGCTGGGCAGTTGACATAAGCCGCTGATAGGGTTCTCGGTACTAGATATTGACAAAAGGCTAACGTTCATGCTATTATTGCTAGCGTGATAGGTTTGATGTTGATGGCGGGATCGCCCCTCCCCGCGTATCCATGAGGGGCATGAGGAGAGGAGAGGGAGCATGGCGAGGGTTGCAGAGGATCGGGCATGTGTGAATATCCGTGTCCGGCGCGACCTGTACGAGTTTATGCAAGCCGCTGCGGAGTCGGAGGAACGCACGGTCGCTAACTGGTCGCAACGCACGTTTGCGGCGGAAGTCGAGCGGCTGATGCGCGCCAAGACCCCCGCGACGCGCCACCCTGAGCAGCGATCCGCGTAGGGGGGCGCCGGGTATTTTTGTGGCTTTCGCCGTTAGCGTTTTGCGCACATGGCGGTAGCGAAAGGAGCGGCGCGAATGAGCAGGATTGCGACGGCATGGCGGCAATGGACGCCGCAGAGTGCGCTGGTGGTCATCATCGGCGCGTTGGTGATTGTGTTTGCCGCTGGCCTCGGCGCAGGAAACCTCGCCGCTGGACTGGGTGCGCCACACGCATCGGCCCCAGCGGCCACTGCGACGGCGCAAGCGGCAGCGTGGCACGTCCTGCTACGGGCGGCGGGCGCTGGCGACGCGACGATGGTCACAACGGCCAGCTTCACCGTGACGGCTGGCGTCTGGCGCGTGGTCGCGCCGGAGACGTGCGCAGTGAACGGGCTGGGGGGCGATACGCAATCGCTGCTCGTGACGATGGTCAATGCGACCACCGGCGCGTCAGTCGCTTTCCTGGGCGTCGAGGGGACGTGCGGCGGCGCGGGGCAAGACGGGCTGGCCGTGGCGTCTGAGACGGCACTGGGGACGTTCCGACTGCGCGTCGAGGCGGCGCAGGCGTGGTCGCTCAGTGTGCAGCAGATGGAGGCAGCGTGATGGGTTGGGTACCACCGAAGAACCCGCGCGCCCGCAAGGCGGCTCGCACACGCCAGCGCAACATCCGCGCCGACAACGCCGCGCTGGTGGAGGAGATGAACCAAGCGTATCTGGCGAAGATGAACGCGGCCAATGAGGAACATGCGAAGGCGGCTCGTGCGGCCCATCCGCCGGAACACGAGAAGTTCGCCGCGCTGGCGTCTTCGCATCACGAACAGGCGCAGGCCACAACGGGGCGCGCTGCGATGGTTCATCAGCAGTTGGCGGCGCTCTACGCCGATGCGGCGCATGCTTCGAGCTACCTGCTGCATACCAAGCCGATGCGCGGCCACACGTCGAATGACGGCGCGGATCGCGCGGCGATGCGAACGCGACTGGCGACGCTGAAGGCGGAGATCGCCGACGTGCGAAAGGGGCTGACATGATGGGCGAGCAAACACAGCTAAACCTTGCTTGGGCTGGCACTGAAACAACGATCATTCCTTCTCCGCTAACCCGTGATGAAGCAAACGAGATGGCCCAGGCACTAACTAACGCCCCTCTACGTGCTTGGCGGTGTTTAGGTGTTCGTGAGACGGCTTTTGGCGCATGGGCGGTCTGCCTGCAATCCGTTGAGCGCCTTGACCTGCAAGAGGTGATCTTAGGGGGAACCACAGCGCGCATCATGCGCGCATGGCCCATTGAATCGGTCGTCAAAAGTTTCCTGTCTGATAGGCGGCGAGGAGGACGTGATGGCGACGACGCTGCGAGCGCGTAAGCCCGCGCCGACGACGGCTCCCAAGCCGCTCACGAAAGCCCAGGTCGCTAAGTTGCTCGTCAACCAGCAACCCGGCGTCCACAGCCTGCTGGCGTGGTGTGCGCGTGTTGAGCGTGACCGCCGCGTCGTGCTGGCGAAAGCGAGCTAGCCGCTATGCCACGAAGACGCATCGAGGGCGTTCCCATCAAACGCCCCTCAGGCGAGGACATCTGGCGCAAAGTCAGTGAACCTGGCCCCGGCGCGACCTATCGTGGCTATGTCCGCTTCTCGCATGAGGCAGGCCACTACGGCCTCACCACACAGGGCCAGAAGGCGCACATGCAAGCCTACGCCGACGCGCGCGGCTGGGTCTGCCTGGGCTGGGATGAAGAGCCTGCCAAAACGGCCAAGTACGAAGACATTGACAAGCGGCCCGTCTTCAAGGCGCATCTTGAAGCGGCGGAAGCGGGCGCGTTTGATGTGTCGCTCAGCTACATGGCTGATAGGTGGGCGCGTAACAAAGTCGTGGCGTTCGTCTCGCTAAGCCGCCTACGCCGCGCCGCCGTGTGGTGGGCAACCACCGATGGCAAGTGGACGATTGACCGCACAGAAGAGGACGGCTGGGATGTGGCGTTCGCCGTCGAGGTCACGATCAACGCCGCCTACAGCCGCCGCGTCTCCGAGAAGACGCGCATCGGCATGCAGACGCGCGCCGAGATGGGCCTCCACCTGGGGGACGTGACGTTCGGCTACCAACGCCCCGCCGACGACCCACGCCCAGATGGCGCGCCATATTCCTGGCGTTCGCCACGCAAGCCGCTCGTACCACACCCAACTAACTTCGCCCGGCTTGTGCAGGTCGGCGAATGGGCAGCCGCTGGCCTGTCCGATCAGCGGATCGCCGACTTGGCGAACGCGCAGGGCTGGCGCACACAAACAACCAAGGGGAAGGGGCCAAAGTATCGCTATGCAGGCGAAGACGAGTCCGGCGTGGTGGCGCTTGCGCATGACCCGCAGGCGGGCAAGCCACGGCTCTTTAGCAAAGACGCGATCCGGTCGCTCGTGCTGAACCGCTTCCCTAGGGAGTTCGCGCCGGGTATTGGCCTGGGAACCATCTTTGCGCCAGATGGCAAGCGCCTCGCGGGCAAGCATCCCTCGGCCTGGTCATGGGAGTTGTGCCAACGCATCGACGAGCAGCGCGCCCTGCGCCACGGTGGGCGGCTTGGCGGTAGTCAGCGGCGCGTCTGGCTCTTTAGCGGGATCGTCGTCTGCGCTGCGTGTGGCAACCGTCTCTCAGCCCAAGGGATCGCCCGTTCGCCGCATGCCGATTGCTACCGCGACACGGCACATAAACGCGGCCTGGCCTGTTCCGCTGATGGCGCGGGCTGGCATTCCGTCAAGGCCAGCGTGCTAGAGCAACAGTTTGTCCGGCTCGTACTAGAGCAGTCCTTGCCGGATGACTGGCGCGAACAGATTGCCGCCGAGTATACCCAACTCGCCACGGAGACAGACTGGGTATCCGTTGACGAACAACGCGCCCGGCTCGACAAGGAGCTACAGCGCGCCAAGTTTCAACACCAACACGGACTGCTTGACGATGACGACCTGCTGGCGACGGCGGCGCGCATCCAACAGCAAATAGACGGCTTGCCTACATCTGACGAGGGCGAGACGAGCCAAACGATCGCCGCCGGTGAGACGCTGGCGACGCTCCGCGACTACTGGCACGCTGCTAGCTCTGAGGCGCAAGCAGAACTCGTCAAGATGCTGCTGACGCCTGAGGGGATTGTCTACGACCTTCAGGCAGGCGTCATCGAGGCGCTACGACCCCGCCGGGCGTTCCTGGCGATTATCAAACTCTCCCTCCCTGAATGGGAGGAACGCGACGGCGCTCTGTGGGCGCCACACACAAAGACGCCAGTGGCGTAGAACCACTGGCGTCCCTGAACCGTATTTCAGCACGGTTACTAGTTGGCACGGACCCGACGGGCGCGAGAGACGCGCTGCATAGAGAGCAGTCGGTAATCCGTATAAGCTAGTATCCGCGCTGACGACTAGGAAGGTTGTTGGCATGCCCCCCTCTTTTGATTATGCCACAGGACTGCGAGGCGCGCAATGGTAGCGCACGCATATTCCTCTCCCCCACAGTGGAACGGGCGGCGGATGATGGGTGAACGACAGAACACGTACCAAACGCCCCCCCAGGGCGCTAGCGAGGCCACCACAGCAGCAGACCCCAGCGCAACCTCTAGCCAAACAGTGTCCCAGGCGGAGAACATCACGCCGTTCCCGCAGCGCACCTGGACGCAGGTAGGCAATATCTTCATGCAAGCCGCCTTCAGCGAGTTCGGACTAGGCGCGACCCGCACGTTTCTCTACATCCTGCGCTACACCGAAGGCTTTCACCAGGACAGTGTTTCCTTGTCCATTGACGAACTCTGTCACGGCAAGCGGTTCGGAGAGAAGCGGCTCGATGAGGGAACACGGCTGGCGCGTACCACCGTGCTTGACGGCCTGAAGGAATTGGCCAGCAAGCACGTCATCGAGATCACCTCCACCGGACGTGGGCGAGGGATCGTGAGCGTCTATCGCATCCTACCGCCGACTGAGTGGCGTCTCAACATTGGTAGCAAATCCCTACCAATACAGGATGATGCTGATGACACCGATATTGGTAGCGATACCCTACCAATTAAGCCAAACATTGGTAGCAAATCCCTACCAATTACCCCGATTATTGGTAGCAAAAGACTACCCCCTTTAAAGAAAGAGAGAAAAGAAAGAGAGAAGAAAGAAAAAGCGTCGGGGATCGTTGCAGCGGATGAAACGTCGGTCGCTGCTTCGCGCGACGAATCTCATTCAGTTTCACCACAAGAAACGCCACTGCCAACACCTCATCGAGCCTCTGCTTCTGCACAAAGAGATCAATCCGCTGGCCGCCGCGCGCTTGCTACCGACAGCCAAGCCGTGTTACTAGCAAGCGCACTCCGTGACGCCATCCTAGCGCACAAGCCGGACGCCCGCGAAGCAAAGGCGGCGTTGCAATCGGACAAGCTCCAGAACTGGGCGATCCCGATGGACTTGCTGCTGCGCGTAGACAAGCGCGACTATGCCCGCACGCTGGCGCTGATCGCCTTTGCCACTGCCGATGACTTCTGGCGCACGAACATCCTTAGCCCTGGTAAGTTCCGCGAGCAGTGGGATCGGCTCGATGCGCAAGCACAACGCCAGTCGAAACGCCCACAGCGCCAGCAAACGACCACCACAACGCCAACGCCCCGCTTTGCCGCCGCCGAGGGCTTGCCCATGTCGTGGTCTACGACCGCTAGTCCGATGGTTCATCCGATAGCTCGAACGACAGATCGAAACGGGGGACACGCCAATGGGCGCTGAGAAGGGGTTGCCTCAGAATATTGAGGCGGAAGCGAGTGTGTTGGGCTGCATCCTGATTGACCCGGCGGCGCTTGCTGGTGTGGCGAACACGCTAGAGCCGGGCGACCTTTACCTGGAAGGCCATCGGGAAGTCTACAGCGCCATGCTTGATTTGTGGAAGCGTCGCCAGCCCGCCGATCTCATGACCGTGATTGACGAACTGAGTCGCCGTAACGTGCTTGACCTGATCGGTGGCTCCGCGTTTGTGAGTTCGCTCACCAATCAGGTGCCAACGAGCGTGAATGTCGAGCACTACGCGCGCATCGTTGAGCGATGTGCAGTGCTACGACGGCTGATTGAAGCGGCGGCGGAGATTGCTGGACTGGCCTATAGCGAGCCGGACGCTGACAACGCCGCCGAGACGGCGCAAGCGATCCTGATGGGCGCTGTTCTGCGACGCGGCGGGATGGACTCGATGGCCTTTGGCGACGCCATAGACGACTTCCTAGCGCAATGCGCCGACGCGGTAGAGCGCGGGGTCGCGCCAGGGGTGATGACGGGCTTCACTGCGCTAGACGATCACCTGCTCGGCATTCTCCCTGGGGAGTTAGTGTATCTCTGTGGTAGGCCGGGGTCAGGCAAGAGCGCGGTAGCAGCTGCGATGGCCGCAACCGTTGCCACTACGCACATCGATGGGACGTGTGTCGAATGGGTATCCCTAGAGATGAACCATGTGCAGCAGGTCAAGCGGCTCGTCACCTCCTGGTCGGGCGTCAACGGGCGGGCGATCCGCGCGGGCTTCCGGCTGGGTGATGGGCAGGTGGATGAAGTCTCCTATCGCCGCACACGCGATCAGGCAGAGAACCTTCGCCGCGTGTTGGGGCGGTCGCTACGCCTCTACGACCGCCCGCTGACAATGGCCCAACTCTCTGCGCATCTGCGGCGGGCGCATGCCAAGCGGGGTGTGACGCTGGCCGTAGTGGACTACCTGGGGCTACTCGATGGTGAGGACATGCGCGCCAGCGACTACCAGCGTATCAGCCGCATGTCACGCGAACTGAAGCAACTGGCGCTTGACCTAAACATCCCGATCATCTGCCTCTTGCAACTGAACCGCGAATGTGAGAAGCGCGCCGACAAGCGGCCCATGCTCTCCGACCTGAGAGACAGCGGCGGTTTGGAGCAGGATGCGGACGCGGTGATCGCCATCTATCGCGGCGCCTACTACAACACGCAACGAGCGGCGAGTGATGAGCAGTTTCGCCAGTTTGCCGAGATGCTGGTACTGAAGGCCCGCGAAGGCGTCGCCAACGTAAGCATCCCGTTTCGCTTTGAGAGCGAATATACGCGCCCTAGCGACTGGCCGGATATGTGGCGTGGTGTGGTAGCAACCTACCAGGGTATGAAGGCCGATGGGCAAGAAGGTGGCGAGTGATGAGGAACATGAAAGCGACCTATACGCCAGCGCGGCTCGCGGCCCTGCGGTCGGCGCTGCGCATCGAGGCGACGCGGGGCGGTGGGTTGGCGCTGGCATGCCTCGCGGCGATCCGGCCTGCGCTGGGCGACGCGGTGTGCGCCGACAAGGCGGCTCGACTAGCGACGATGCTGCGCAGTGGTGACGCGACGACCCAGGCCATGTGGCGACGGGTATGCGACCGGGCGCGCCGACAGATGCGAATGGAGGCAACAGCATGAATGAGCGAACTGAGACGACGACGGCGCACGCGACTATCGCCTGCTACGGCTGCGGCGCGGAACTGGCCCCGGCGAAGGTGACGTGGATTGACGTTAAACAGGTCAAGGCGGCTGGCATCTATCCGCACTGCCGGACGTGCGCGGCCAACCATCGGGCGAAGCGCGCCCTCGGCGGGACGTTCGTCGCCATCAGCGAGACGCCCAACCG
>VFSW01011100.1_pt1 | contig 12692 bp, 11 predicted proteins | sample 5358111 | NCBI WGS metagenome assembly VFSW01 (sample SAMN11554181, study PRJNA540505) | mine drainage metagenome | isolation source: sediment from site ElyBrook_90M | place: USA: Ely Copper Mine, Vershire, VT | collected 2017 | reverse complement strand
CAGACACCCGGTATGCGTCACTCCTCACTCCTTGAACTCGGGAAAATTGGCTCCCGGCGCCACCGCCTCAGTAGTGTGAACAGGCCCTAGGCAGCGACTGGGAACCGGTGGGCTTCGCTGCGGATGATGGGAGGACTTCAACCCGGAAATGCGCAGGTTGCAACTTCATGCCATGAACCAACATCTTATGCAGAGATACGTGATTGGATCTTTCCGCGGTGGCAGTTGTTTCTGCCCAGCGGCCGGCTGCGGAAGCCGGCTGGCTGTTTGCGGCAAACAGGGGAATCTGGTACGCTCAGGCTTTCTTATACTAGCTGAGTGAAAGGAGATGCGTCGTCATGGCAGATGATAGCAAGGCACAAGGACTCGCGTGGTTTCTGGCAGGGCTTGGTGTGGGAGCGCTGGTGGGGATTTTGTATGCGCCCAAGAGCGGCCGCGAAACCAGGGAAGACATCGTGAACAGTGCCCGCGAGGGCAAGGAGTACCTGCGGACTCGAACACAGCAGGCTGTCGAGCAGGTTGGAGACCTGGTGGACAAGGGCAAAGGGCAGGTGACCGAATACGTGGAGCGCGGTCGGGAAGTGGTCGATCGCGGGCGAGCTCAGTGGGAAGAGTTTGTAGAACGGGGCAAGGGCCTTGTGAGCGACCAGTCCAGCAGATTAGCCACCGCCGTTGAGGCTGGCCGCGAGGCTTATCGGACAACCGCCGCTCCCAGTGAGCCGGCACAGTAACTGAATTGCGCTTCGTTTTGCGCTAGGTTTGTTCTATGATTCGCTCCGGAGCTGTGCGCGCATGTGCACTGAATCCTGCAGGTGCGCCGGCTCTGGAGTGAGCGCTTCTTCCCGTCTTTGGGAAGTCGCTGAGAGGATTGCAGTAAGCCCGCAGTCACCCTGCGCGAGACTCGTTCGGTGCCCAATATGAACAATGAGACGCTTCTTCTTTTTTTTGTCGCCCTCACTGGGGTGGCTGTGCTGCTGCAGGCGATCCTGCTGCTGGCGCTTTTTCTGGCTGTGCGCAAGACTGCCAAATCGTTGCAGGACGAGATCGAGAGCCTGCGGTCCACGGTGGTACCGGCAATCCTCACCACTCGTGATTTTGTATTGCGCGTTGGGCCCAAGATTGAGTCGATTACTACCGATGTAGCAGATCTGGCGCACGATATGCGTGCGCAAAGTGTGGAATTGCAGTCCGCACTCACTGAGATTCTGGAGCGTGTGCGCCGCCAAACCAGCCGCGTGGACGCAATGGTGGGCAACGTGCTGGACGGGGTGGATCGTGCCGGAGGGTTTGTGGTTGAGGCCGTAAGCCTGCCGATGCGCCAGGTGTCGGCTCTTGTCGCCTCAGCCAAGGCAATCATCGGCGTGCTGCGCACCAAGCACCCAGAACCTCGTCAGACTCACGCGCCCGGCGATCGGGATCAGTTTATTTAGAGTCTGTTCACGCTGCTGAGCAACCAGGCTGGGCGTTGGATAACCTGCGGAAGGCCTCTGCGGTGGTCGGCGCGTTTTTTGGGGCACCTGTGGCTATAGTGGTTGGGAGTCACGGGGCTGTGCGGCAGTGGCTCTACACAATCCACCCACCACCTACGACCTCGTCGCCGTCGTAAAAAACGGCAGATTGCCCCGGTGTGACGGCGCGCTGTGGCTCGTCGAAGGTGGCGACCACCTCATCCGCGACTCCCGGGTCCGCCCCGGAGGGGGCCAGCGTGGCCCATGCAGGCTCGTGGCGGTGGCGGATCTTGATCTTGACGCGCATGGGGCCGGTCAGTTCGGGAATGCTGATCCAGTTCAGACGGCGGGCGCGCAGGGTGCGGGTGGCCAGTTCAGCGTCCGCGCCCACGGTTACGCGGTGGCTGGCGGGGTCGATCTGAAGCACATAGAGCGGCGATGGAGAGGCCACCCCCAGACCCTTGCGCTGGCCCACGGTAAAGTTGGAGATACCCTCGTGCCGGCCCAGCAACTCGCCGCTGGAGGCCACCAGTTCGCCGGCGGTCTCCGGCACTTGCTCGCACTGCTCTTCAAGGTACGCGGTGAGGAATTGCTTGTAGTCGCCGCCAGGAATGAAGCAGATCTCCTGCGAATCTGGCTTTTCGGCCAACGCCAGACCGTGCTGGCGGGCAACCTCGCGCACTTCGGGCTTGGTCAGCCGCCCCAGCGGAAAGAGCGTGTGGGCAAGCTGGGCCTGGGTGAGGCCGAAGAGGAAGTAGGTCTGGTCCTTGGCCAGATCGGCAGGCCGCTTCAGAATCCAGCGTCCGCGCTCCGGATCGAACTCATTCACAGCATAGTGGCCGGTAGCAATGCTGCTGGCGCCGATGCTGCGGGCGGTCTTGAGAAGCTGGTCAAACTTCAGGTGGTTGTTGCAGAGCGAGCAGGGAATCGGCGTGCGTCCGGCCAGGTACTCCTCAACAAAGGGCCGCACTACATCCGCCTCGAAGCGCTCCTCCTGGTTGACGACGTAATAGGGAATACCGAGGTGCACAGCCACGCGGCGCGCATCGTAAACATCATCTAATGAACAGCAGCGGCCTGCCTTGGGCGCATCCGGGATGCCGTGCTTGCCGGCCAGCCGGGTCTGATCCCAGAGCTGCAGGGTGAGGCCGACCACGTTATCGCCACCGTGCGCGAGTATCGCCGCAACCGTCGAGGAGTCAACCCCTCCGGACATGGCGACTGCGATCGTGTCCTGCTGCTGCATGAAGTCCCTTAATTTTTAGATGCCGCCGATGGGGATAAGGCGGAAAAGTGGTTGGTTTCCCACGCCTTCCGCACAAAACACAGAAGGGATGAGGAACCCAACTTCCGGTGACTGGTTCTAGCCCAACGTTCCTGCGGCTACAGGCGAGAGAGCGCGCAATTGTTCTACCGCTTCCGGCACAACCGCTAACACGTGATCAATGTCGGCTTCGGTTGCCGTCTTTAACAGGCTGAACCGAAGGCTGGCGCGAGCCCGATTCTTGTCCAGGCCCATTGCCATCAGCACATGGCTCGGTTCGGTGGCGCCCGAGTGGCAGGCCGAACCGCCGGAGACAGCCACCCCCTTCAAATCCAGCGCAATGACCAGCGCTTCGCCCTCCAACTGGTCAAACCAGATATTGGAGGTGTTGGCCGCGCGGGGAACCGGCATTTTTCCACTGCCCATGCCATTCAATCCGGTGCCGGAAATGCAGAGGAGTTCCACCTCCAGCCGGTCGCGCAGAGTGGCTAGACGGTCGATAGTGCCATCTTCAAGGCTATGCATGGCCAGTTCCGCGGCCTTTGCCAAGCCCACAATGCCGGGCACATTCTCGGTTCCGGCGCGGCGGCGGCGCTCATGGCTGCCGCCCACCAGCAGAGACTCCACCGGGGTTCCGCGGCGCACAAACATGGCGCCTACACCCTTGGGGCCGTGCATCTTATGGGCACTGATCGAGAGCAGGTGGCAGCCGTAGCGGCGCACGTCGAACGGTATCTTTCCCGCGCCCTGCACGGCGTCGATGTGGAAGAAAATGCCGGCATCGGCGGCGATTCTGCCGATCTCTTCAACCGGTTGCAGAACACCGGTCTCGTTGTTGGCCAGCATCACGCTGATGAGTCGGGTTTCAGGCCGGATGGCGCGCAGAATGTCCGCGGGGTCGATCAGGCCGCTAGGCTGCGGCGCCACAAAGGTCGTTTCCACCCCTTGCTTGGCAAGGCGCTGCGCGGCCTGCAGGATCGCCGAATGCTCGATTGAGGTCGTAATGAGGTGGTCGCCGGGATGCACCAATCCAAAGAGTGCCGTGTTGTCGCCTTCCGTTCCGCCTGAGTTGAACACCACCTCGGCGTCATGGCAGTTGAAGAACTCGGCCATGGTCTCGCGAGCCCGGTCCACGGCGGTGCGCGCCTGTTGCCCGTCCAGGTGGATCGAGGAAGCGTTGCCAAAATGCTCTGTCCAGTAGGGGGACATGGCCTCCACAACCTCCGGCAGCAGAGGAGTGGTGGCGTTGGCGTCCATATAGACACGGCGAGCAGGCCGAACGGCGGCAGACATAGAAAAAGCCTCCATTTTGCAGGTTAGCACAATGTAAATGGGTTCGCGGCACCCTCTTGTGGGACCGAACCGCGAGCCACCGGCAGACCGTGAGAGCACGGGGAGCCAGCCCGGTCGGCGGGTCGTGTAAATGTCGGTACATGCTTGCAAGTGACGTTCTGTCATCCGTGGGCTGCTACTTTAGTGTTAGTGCATTGGCGCTTGAAAGTCATTGATCTGCTGGTATATTGGTGGAACTGGTAACCCCAACCAGGTTCGCGCGGACTGCGAGATGGAATGGAAGCGCTTGCTTTCATTTGCTGCTTGAAGTGCGGCCGGTTTCCGGTTGACTGATGGCCTGATGGAGAACCTTCACCCAAGTGAGGATGGCGAAGCCTTGCAAAGAAACCTGCATGGGAGTCTTCCGATAGAGGGCGAATCCAAAGCGGATGGCGTGCCGAAAGCGTCCTCTGCAGCAAGCTGGTTTGCGGTCTATACAACCTGCCGTCACGAAAAGCGCGTGGCCCAGCATTTCAGAGAGAGGGAGATTGACTACTTTCTTCCTACGTACATCTCTGAACGAAAGTGGCGCGATGGATCGCGCGTCAGGCTGAATCTTCCCCTGTTTCCCTGCTACATCTTTGTCCATATCAATCGAGCGGAACGTGTACGGGTGCTGAATGTTCCCGGTGCGCTGGCGGTAGTCGGTGGAACCGGGCGTGAGCCTGCGCCGCTCCCGGATATTGCGATCGACGCGCTGCGGTTCGGGCTTGAGCAGCGACGCATTGAACCGCACCCTTTGCTGACGGTTGGGCAGCGGGCGCGCATTCGGTCGGGAGCCTTCGCCGGGATGGAGGGGGTTGTAGTGAGAAAAAAGAGCAGCTTCCGGGTAGTACTCACACTGGAACTGATCATGCAGAGCATTGCGGTGGAGGTTGACCAGGGCGATCTGGAGCCATTGGGGACTGGAAAGCTGATGCCCACTTGCATCACCGATATGCATTCTGTCTGCGGCATGCAAGTCCTGGCGTGATCGAAGTCGCACCAGTTCAAATCCCTGTCAGTGCGGAGAATTTGCGGTTTGGAATCGCGTACGCTTCCCCTCTGTGCCTTTTGTACATGCAGGGGCAAAGTGATCGCCTGGTGATCCCGAAGTCCCGCAAAGAGTCCGGCTACTGTGTTGAAGGCAGTGCCGGTGCGCTTTCGCGGTGTTGTCATGGCGCAGAACCCGCGTCGTGGCTGCCCTGAACTGCCCACCCGCTCCACAGTGCTGCCGTTGCGGCCACAGGGGGCAGCGACCCTTCGTGTGAGCGTATCTGGGCCTCGTTTGGCGAGCGGGGAGATTGTGCGGCAGTTCTCGTAAAAGCGAAGACGCGAAGCTCGCCGCGGATTTATTGCGGCAGAGGCTCGAGCGTCAAGAGATTTGCAACATCCGATGCCTTGGAACAGGTGGCAGGAAGCATAAATGGCGGGGACATCCGGCGGTACAACACGGATCGGAACAGAAGCGCGCATCCTGACGACGGCTGCGACGCTTTTCGCGCGCTTTGGATACAACGGTGTAAGCACCCGTGAGATTGCGGCTTCGGCCGAAGTCAACGAGGTGACAATTTACCGGCATTATCCGCGCAAGCGCGACTTGTATCTGGCCGTACTGAGCGCTGAACTGGAGCGCGTGCATCTGCGGGGCGAGTTGCTGACGCAGCTGGCCGAAGCGCCCAATGGGCGAACTGCGCTGGCCTGCACGTTTGAGTTGATTGTTACAACGCTGCAGAAGCAGCCGCAGTTGTTGCGCCTGTTGCAATATAGTGCGCTGGAGTTGAGTGACGAACTTGATCCGTTGCTGCGCCGGCACCTGGGGGAACTGGTGGAGGTGATTGCCCGCTATCTGGAGCCTTGGGTCGCGCGTGGTGAGTTGCGTTGCGCCAATGCCAAGACGCTGGTTCTTACCCTCGTCGCGATTGTTCTCAGCCGCGGCTCACTGCGACGGGTGTTCCTGGGCGATGCCGCCAGCATGCACGCCCTGTTTGAAACATACTCGGAGTTCTGTGCGGTTTAAGGCGCGGCGTTATGAAGCCGATCTTGTAAGTCACGCCTGTAACGTTGCCTTCTATCAGAAGGATGTAACTTAATCGGCTGGGCCTTGTTGTCAGGAAAGAGAACGGCGTATGCGGATTCTGATCTTGAGCATTAACTACTGGCCCGAGGAAACTGGCATCGGCGCATTTACGACTTACCGGGCAGAGTACCTGGCCAAGGCTGGACATGATGTCACGGTATGCACATCCTTCCCTTATTATCCAGATTGGAAGGTAGCACCGGAGTACAGGGGCAGGTTGCTGGCGAGCGAAGAGCGAAATGGAGTTCGCATTCTACGCAGTTACATGTACGTTCCGAATCCTGTAACTTCACTCAAGCGCATTGTGCACGAGGCCAGCTTTATCCTCAGCTCATTTTTACGCGCGTGTGGGGTGAAGCGCCCTGATGTGCTGCTGGTGGTTTCTCCGCCGCTGGGCCTGGCGATGAACGCGATTCTGCTAAGCCGATGGTGGCGGATCCCCTACGTATTCGATGTGGAAGATATGCAGCCCGATGCTGCCGCCGAACTGGGCATGTTGCCGCCCTGGGCTTTGAAACTGATGTATGCGGTGGAGGGCGCAGCGTATCGTTACGCTGCTCTGGTGAGTACCCTCACCAAAGGAATGCGTGACAAAATTATCGAAAAAGGTATTCCCGCGGAGAAGGTTGTGCTCTTTGAGCCGAGAGCCGACGAATCGCTGTTCGACATTACTCCCGCCGAGGGAGATGCGTTCCGCCAGCGCTACGGATTTGATGGTCAATTCATTGTGAGCCACTGCGGAAATCTTGGGATCAAGCAGGGGTTGGATGTCATACTGAACGCGGCTGCGATGAGCCGTGGCGATCGGTCGCTGATCTATCTGCTGGTCGGCAACGGCGTCGCGCGGGAAAGAATTGAGCGCCGCGCCGCCGAGTTGGAGTTGGATAACCTGCGCTTTCTGCCGTTGCTGGGTTCGCAGGATTTTCGTGGACTGCTGGCGGCGAGTGACGTCTGTCTTGTAACACAGCGGAAATCTGTTTCCGATATTGTGTTTCCATCAAAGATGGTGACTTATCTGGCGGCTGGATGTGCTGTGATTGCGTCGGTAAATACCGGCAGTGAGGTTGCAAGCGCGATTCGAGAATCTGGAGCGGGCGTCGTAGTTGAACCGGAAGATGCGCACGCTCTCGAGCAAGCCATTTACCAGCTTAGGGAATCCAACATCGAGGAGTGTCGCCGGTCCGCTCGAGCGTATGCCGATCGCCGCTGGTCTTCAGCTCGCACGCTGGGTTTTTTTGAAACGAACTTGGCTGCTGTATCCGCTTTCCTACCGGTCTCTCTTGCAAAGCAAGAGATCGGCCGGTGAACTCTCCATTCTGAACGCAGTCAGACTGCTGAAAAGGATTCGATGACTCATCCCGTTTCAATCGCTGTTGTCGGTTCTGGGTACGTTGGACTTGTCGCCTCCGCTTGCTTTGCGGAGATTGGCCACCACGTCATCTGTGTTGATAACGACGAAACCAAGGTACGCATGCTGCACGAAGGCGGAATTCCGATCCATGAGGAATACCTACCCGAGCTGCTGAACCGTCACCGTGGAAACCGATTGGAGTTCACCACGGATTTGCGGGCCGCGACTCAGGCCGCGCAAGTCATCTTCATTGCCGTGGGAACGCCGCAAAGCCGCACGGGGAGCGCCGATCTATCGTATGTAGACGCGGTTGCCAGTGAGATCGCGCGCTCGATCGACTCGTACAAAATTATCGTCGAGAAGAGCACTGTCCCGGTCTACACCAATGAGTGGATTCGACGCGTGATCGAGCGCAATGGCGTGTCCAAGGACCTCTTTGATATCACTTCCAATCCGGAGTTTCTCCGCGAAGGAACCGCCGTTGTCGATTTTTTGCATGCGGACCGGATCGTGATTGGAGCGGCGACCGAGCGTGCCGCTGACCTGTTGAAACTGGTCTATCTCCCGCTTACGACAGGTGAATACTACAATTCCGCGAACGCGGTGCCAGGGCCACGCGCGGAAAGCGATCCGCCGCCGATCCTCCTAACCTCCACAAAGGCGGCAGAGATCATTAAGCATGCGTCGAACGCCTTTTTGGCGACGAAGATTTCGTTCATTAACGTGGTGGCGAATATCTGCGAAGCGGCTGGCGCGGACGTGGAAGAAGTAGCGCGCGGCATCGGTATGGATACCCGTATCGGTCCAAAGTTTCTGCGTGCCGGCATTGGCTATGGCGGCTCGTGTTTCCCCAAAGATGTAGCAGCGTTCCGCCATGTGGCCGAACTGGTGGGCGTGGACTTTGAGCTTTTGCATGAAGTGGAGAAGATCAACGAAGAGCAGAAGCTGCGGTTCTTTCAGAAAATCCGTTCAGCGCTGTGGACCTTCCGTGGCAAGAAGATTGGGGTTCTCGGGTTGGCGTTCAAGGGAGGAACAGACGACATTCGCGAGTCTCCTGCTCTGGATATCGTGACAAGACTTTTGAACGAAGGATGCATTATCAGCGCATACGACCCGGCGGCTGAGCGGCGGACCCAGGAAGTGATTCCGCCCGGACCGCAGATGCGCTACGTGAATGATGCGTACGCGGCTGCGCAGGATGCGGATGCCCTGCTCATCCTGAATGACTGGCAAGAATTTGCGGAGCTCGATCTGACTCGATTGCACTACACGCTGCGATATCCGATTGTGATTGACGGGCGCAATTTGTATGACCCCGTCACGATGACCCAGAAAGGATTTACCTATCTGAGCGTAGGGCGGCCCGGGCTTTCGCAAACACAGGATCCGGTGCCTGCGTTCTACCTGCCGCGGCGGAAACAGGATGCCAAGGCTTAACGCTGGCCTCATCATGCGTCAGCCCTGGCAGTTTGCGCCTTGGCCCAAGACGATTTCGCTCCGGCGAGTGAAGAATGGCTTTCCGGGGTCTTGGTGTTTGGGTGCGACCGGCACCGGTCAGATGAGGCCGGATGGTCGAGCAGAACGGCTGTAGACCGTGCTGACCGCAGCGCAGCGAGCCGCATCAGCAAGTGCAAATCCTTGCGGGTTCGCGGACGGTACAATCAAACGCATGATGCAGGCCGTAGCCACCGCTGCGGAGGTTTACAGGCTGCAGTTCTCGTTGTTGGTCGAGTTATCTCGGTTCGGCCCGTCGCATTAAGAGGGATATGGGATCGATGCGGATACTTATAACCGGAGCCGCCGGCTTTCTTGGATCGCACTTAACGGACGCGCTTCTCGCAGAGGGTCATTTTGTTCTCGGCGCAGATAACTTCTGCACGGGTTCGCGCAAGAATCTTGAACAATTGCGGCACGAACCGCGGTTCGAATTTCTGGAACAGGACATCTGCCAGGCATTCGATCCCGGACGCGTGGAATACATCTTCAATTTCGCTTCTCCGGCAAGTCCCGTGGACTACCATCGATTGGGCATTGAGACGCTGATGGTCGGTTCGGCGGGGACACGGAACATTCTTGAAATCGCAAAGAAGTACGGTGCGAAATTTCTGCACGCCTCAACATCAGAATGCTATGGAGACCCCTTGGAACATCCCCAGACCGAGGAGTATTGGGGGCACGTGAACCCGATAGGCCCCCGGTCAGTGTATGACGAAGCCAAGCGCTTTTCTGAAGCATTAGTGATGGCATATCACCGCTATTACAACTTGAACACGCAGATGGTACGCATCTTCAATACGTACGGTCCGCGGCTCCAGAAAGATGACGGGCGCGTGATCTCAAACTTTATGATGCAGGCGCTTAAGGGCGAAGATCTCACCGTCTACGGCGACGGCAACCAGACACGCAGTTTCTGCTATGTCACCGATATGATCGAGGGCATACTCGGGCTTTCGCGGACCGAAGAGCACCTGCCCGTCAATGTCGGCAACCCGCTCGAATGGACCATCCTGGAGTGCGCGAGGGCCGTGCTGCGGGTTACGGGATCTAAAAGCAACATCGCCTACTGCACGCTTCCGCAGGACGACCCCACCCAGCGTCAGCCGGATATCAGCAAGGCGCGGAGGCTTTTCGGCTGGGAGCCGAAGATTGATTTGGATACAGGCCTGAAGTTGAGTCTGGAATATTTCCGCAATTGCATTGAAACGTCAGCCTGATCGGAGGCGGCGTGCAAAGCAATCTAAGCAAATGTTTGACGATTTATATCATCCCCTTCACTGGCAGTTCATAGCAATCTGACCAGCAGGACAAAAGGAGCACACGATCATGAAGCGAGCGCTTATCACCGGCGTTACAGGACAGGATGGGGCCTATCTGGCCGAACTGTTGTTGGCCAAGGGATATGAGGTGCATGGAATCAAGCGGCGCACCTCACTGTTCAACACGAACCGCATTGATCACTTATATGAGGATCCGCACAAGATGGGGCGTCATTTCATGCTCCACTACGGCGATCTGACAGATTCAAGCAGCCTGATTCAGATTGTGCAAAAAGTGAAGCCGGATGAAATCTACAATCTCGCTGCGCAAAGTCACGTAAAGGTCTCCTTCGAGGAGCCGGAATACACGGCAAACTCCGATGCGCTCGGAACACTGCGCCTGCTGGAAGCGATCCGGATCGCAGGGCTCGAGAAGGTGACGCGGTTCTATCAGGCTTCCACCTCCGAGTTATACGGGCTGGTGCAGGAGATTCCGCAGAAAGAGACGACTCCGTTCTATCCCCGCTCCCCTTACGCAGTTGCGAAGCTCTACGCGTATTGGATCACCGTAAATTATCGCGAAGCCTATGGCATCTATGCCTGCAATGGAATTCTATTCAACCACGAGTCGCCTCTGCGCGGCGAAACATTTGTCACCCGCAAGATTACCCGCGCTCTGACCCGCATAAAAGTTGGCCTGCAGGACCGTCTGTATCTCGGCAACATGGACGCTCTGCGCGACTGGGGCCATGCCCGCGATTATGTAGAGATGCAATGGCTGATGCTTCAGCAACAGGAGCCTCGGGACTTCGTCATTGCAACGGGGGAGCAGCACAGCGTCCGTGAGTTCGTCGACCTGTCTGCCAGTCTCCTTGACATGAAGATCACCTGGGAGGGGGCAGGCGCCGAAGAGAAGGGTCTGGATAAGGACGGCAACGTCATCGTAGCCGTTGACCCTCGCTATTACCGTCCCACTGAAGTGGAAACGTTGCTGGGAGACGCGAGCAAGGCAAAACGGGAACTTGGTTGGCAACCGCGCATTACCTTCCGCGAACTGGTAAAGGAGATGGTGGAAGAGGACCTCAAAGCGGCCGAGAAAGATGCCCTGGTGAGAAAGCATGGCTATCCCGTCTTGAACTATCACGAAAGCTGATTACGAAGGGGCAGGCGACTATGGAGAAAAGCAGCCGGATTTTTGTTGCGGGCCATCGCGGCCTGGTCGGGTCGGCGATTCGTCGGGGCTTGGAGCAGCGGGGATACACGAACCTTCTGTTACGCACTCACTCTGAGCTCGACCTGGCCGACCGCGAAGCAGTGCGGGCATTTTTCAGTCAGGAGCAGCCGGAGTACGTGTTCCTTGCGGCGGCCAAGGTTGGCGGTATCCTGGCGAACGACACGTACCCCGCAGACTTTATTCGCGACAACCTTGAGATACAGACCAGCGTGATCGATGCCAGTTACCGCAGTCGTGTGAAGCGACTGCTGTTTCTGGGGTCAAGCTGCATCTATCCCAAGCTAGCTCCGCAGCCGATCAAGGAAGATTATCTGCTGACGGGCCCGCTGGAGCCAACGAATCGTGCCTATGCGCTGGCGAAGATTGCAGGCATCGAGATGTGCTGGTCCTATAACAGACAGTACGGGACTCGTTATCTGGCGGCAATGCCCACTAATCTGTATGGCCCGGGAGACAATTTTGATCTGCAAGGTTCTCACGTTCTTCCCGCGTTGATGCGCAAGGTCGTGGAAGCTAAGCAGGCCGGTGAGAAGAAGCTGGTGGTATGGGGGACTGGCACGCCGAGACGCGAGTTTCTTTATAGTGACGACCTTGCTGAGGCCTGCATTCATCTCCTGAGTCTGCCAGAGCCGACCTATGACAGCCTGCTAAGTCGGGATGTGGAACCGCTGATCAACATCGGCACTGGCGAGGACTTGACAATTCGGGAGTTGGCCGAACTGGTGGCCCAGGTGCTGGAGTTCAAGTGCGAATTGATTTTTGATGCGTCGCGGCAGGATGGCACACCGCGAAAGCTTCTCGATGTCAGCCGAATCAATGCCCTCGGGTGGAAGGCCAGGACCACCCTCAGGGAAGGTATTCGCCTTACCTATGAGTCGGCCCGTTCTCAACTGGAGATGGCTGCGCGATAAGCGAAGGTGAAGGGAGGATGACCGCACCATTCTTCCTTGAGAAGATTCGTGGACAGGGGCTAATGTGCGAAGGAGTTTCGTTGCATACCTCTAGTTCAAGTAATTCACGGGAATAGATGCGGCATATCCTAAGGCGCTTTCCAATCCCCTGTGCTAGCCTATAGTTGATCTCTCCCGGATCGGGGTTTGTATTTTGACACGTTGCCATGTGTCTCGCACTAGGTTGCTTTGCCGGGGGGCAAAGATAGTGCGCTTCCGAGAGCATTATTTAGGCAATATCATCCAGGGCAATCGCATTTCAAAATAGCTCCAGTAGGCGGAACAGGTAGTCGTCGTC
>VFSW01011099.1_pt1 | contig 12692 bp, 12 predicted proteins | sample 5358111 | NCBI WGS metagenome assembly VFSW01 (sample SAMN11554181, study PRJNA540505) | mine drainage metagenome | isolation source: sediment from site ElyBrook_90M | place: USA: Ely Copper Mine, Vershire, VT | collected 2017 | reverse complement strand
TATGTTACGGCTATGCGATCGATCGGAAAATCGCGAGCAGTCGGCGCAGCTCTTCTGGTTGCGTCGGTTTGAACAGGACCGGATATTCCAAATGCCTGAGCTTCTCGCGCAACTCGGGGCTGCTCTCGCCGGTGATTATAGCCGCCGGAAGGCCTCCGTAATCCTGTCGCAGCGCTTCGATCACGTCGATGCCCGTGATGTTATCGGCAAGAGCGTAATCGCTGAGAATGGCGTCAGGACGCATGCCGCGCTCGCGCATCCGGGCCCGTGCCTCGTCCAGCGTGGAAGCGGTTACGACCTGACAACCCCATTCGCTCAGCAACAGCTGCATCGCCGCCCGTACCTGCGCGTCGTCGTCGATGTAGACGATAGCCAGTCGATCCAGGCTGACCTCCGCGGCATGCGCAGACTCCGTTGCCACTCCAGGAGCGGCGGTCGTTATCGCAGTTCCCGGGATCCGCAGACTGAAGGTGGAGCCGACACCGATTTCTGAATGCAGTTCGATCCCATATCCGAGAAGGTCGCTCAGCCGTTTCACGATAGCCAGCCCCAGTCCCAGGCCCTCGTTCGAGCGGCGCACATCGTGGGCGCGAAAGAACTCACCAAAAACCGCTTTGCGGTCCTCCGGCCGGATACCCGCGCCCGTGTCCGCAACGCGCACGATGACGGCATCGGCATGTGCCTCGCATGTCAGCTCGATGCTGCCGCGAGCGCAATACTTGATCGCATTGTCCGTCAGATTGCGCAACATGCGCTCCAACAGTACTGGGTCGGTCACGATGGCGACGTCGTCACTATGCGCTCTGAATTGCAGCCCCTTGGCTTGCGCGCGCGCGCCATATTCTGCTTCCAGCCGGACGATCATCGGCTGCAGCGGTACCGCACACAGTTCCGGATGCAGTGCGCCGATTTCCAGCCGGGACAGGTCGAGGATCGAGGAAAAAAGCGTGTCGAGCGCCCTGACCGATTTATCCAGCTGCTGCGCGATCTCGCCGACCTTGTCGGTGCGCGCATAGCGGTTGAGCAGACCGCTCAGCATGGTCAAGATGTGCAGTGGCTGGCGCAAGTCGTGGCTCGCCGCCGCGAGAAACCGGGACTTGGCCTCGTTCGCCGCCTCCGCCGCGCGGCGCGCCGCATCGAGCTCGACTACCAGAGCCTCGTTCTCGAATCGTATCGCAACGCCGCTCGCCACCTCTCGGGCGAAGCTGCGGGAAAAGCTGATGACAATCAGACCGTAAAACCCAAGTAGGAGCGCGAGCAGCGGTGCCCGTGGATCCCCGGTCATGAGCCACGCCGATATCAATGCACCGATGAAGATGCAGGTATAACTCGCATAGAGTAAAGGATACGCGCCGACTGAGGCCATGGCGCCAGTGATCCAGCAGCATATGATCATTGTCAGGAACATTTGCTCGATGGGCTGAAGCAAGGGGAAAAACAGAAACGGTGCACTGGCGCCGACGAATGCGCCGATCAAAGTCGTGCCGATAAGAAGCGCCCCCCAGCGCTGCGGATTCTTCGCAATGACCTCGATGCGCCTACCCGGCGAGAGAAGAGCGGCCCGGACTCCATACACCGCAAGCGTGCCCGCCGCCCAGCCGGCATAGGGAAACCACCCGAAGTGGGGCACGATCACGACGCCCACGCCAAATGCCACAACAACGACGGCGACGGTGGTCCGAATTGCCTGCTGCATGATGAAGTGCAGCCGGTGGACCAAAACCGGGAAATTGCCGGCACCCCGTCCTGCCGCAGCGGCTGGAATCGGAATTGATTGCACCATCACGGCGACGGACGAAAGCAGGTCGCGACGCGGCGAGGTCTAGCCCGGCCTGCCGCCGATCGGAACACCACGCCGGCTTGCCTCGATCACGGCCTGCGCCCGGTTAGTCACATTGAGAGCGCGAAAGACGGCGACGGTGTGGCTCTTTCCCGTCCCTTCCGCGATTCCGAGCTCGCGGCAGATCTGTTTGCCTGACATACCTCGCAGCAGACAACCCAGCACGTCCATCTGCCGCGGGGTGAGCCCGAGGTCGACAGGCTGGGGCTTCGCAGCTTGGGGAAACACGGCAGCTTTGGTCGATTCCACGCTCGGCACGGGCACGATGGTGGCGGGCAAAGTGATATTTCCCTCGAGCGCGTGCTCCAGGAATTTTGCCAATAAATCCATCGGCGAGGACTTGCAGATATAACCGGTTGCTCCGCGCTCAAGCGCGGCTACCACGGTCGCGCGCGTTTCGTCCGAAGACAACACCACGACGGGAAGCGATGGGTGCTTCATCTTGAGTTCGGCGAGCAAATCCAGCCCACTCATGCCGGGCATATGCAGGTCCAGCAGTACCAAATCGATATCGGGGTGCAGTTCGATCATAGCCAGCGCCTCGGCGGCATTCCCGGCCTCGACGATCTCGATCTGTTTACTCATTTCTCTGGCGAGCATCGCCATCACCGCCCGGATGGGCGGATGGTCGTCGCAAAGCAATAGTTTGGCGCAGGTCATTCTTACGGACATTGTCTTTCAAGTAACAGCGAACTGGCCCAGTCGCGAACAATGGGCGCGGCCTCTTTCCAGCTGCTTTGGCGCTTCGTCCTGGTCAAGCGCAAAGCAACGCTGGCCACAGCAGCATAGCAAGTCAATGATAGCACTCCGGGGTTATCGTTCCCGACGTCGTTTCGTGATGCTTTCATGTAGCCCCTAAGTGAGCGCAACTAACTGCGATAAATGATCGATTGGTCCGTGGGTATTTTCACCGACAATTTACCGACAAACATCGTCCATTTGGATGATATGCAAATGCTCCCAAGATGCTTACAGAGGTCAGTCGGGCGCCACGGGCGAAAATCGCGCGAAATAACGATTTCAGTCGGATAGCTGGTGATACCCCCCGCGGGGCATTGACCTTGGCTATCAACGCGCTAGCCTACCAACAACTCCGTTACCCGGGGCCTGTTGACATTCAATTGAGCCAGACGAAGGCAGGCATCGAACAATCCTCAAGAGTACCGGTCATTTGCCAGGTCACTGCAGGGTGACGACTAATCTAAGCTCGAAATAGCCATTAGAATGATGCCATCTTGAAGCCATTAGCCCAGCAAACTCCCCTTATGCAGCAGTATCTGCGCCTGAAGGCGCAGCATCCGGACATCCTGCTGTTCTACCGCATGGGCGATTTCTACGAGCTGTTTCACGACGACGCGGAGAAGGCGGCACGGCTGCTCGACATCACGCTCACTACGCGCGGCGCCTCCGCCGGTGCGCCGATCAAAATGGCCGGTGTGCCCTATCACGCGGTCGAGCAGTATCTGGCGAAATTGCTGAAGCTGGGCGAGTCGGTGGCGATCTGCGAGCAGATCGGCGACCCCAATACTTCCAAAGGGCCGGTGGAGCGCGCGGTCACCCGCATCGTCACGCCGGGCACGCTCACCGACTCGGCGCTGCTCGACGAGAAATCCGATAACCTGCTGCTCGCGCTCGCGGTCGAGAACAACAGCGTGGGGCTTGCGTGGCTGAGCCTCGCCAGCGGCGAGCTGCGCGTGGCGGAGATTCCGCAGCGGCTGCTCGCGGGCGAACTCACGCGCCTGCGCCCGGCCGAAATCCTGGTCGCCGACCGCGGCCCCTTGTCCACCTTGTCCGGCCTGAATGGCACCGCCGCCCTGACGCGCCTGCCCGAATGGCATTTCGACTACGCCGCCGCGCGCGAACAGCTGCTCAAGCATTTCAACGTGCACTCACTCGCCGGCTTCGGCTGCGAGGACCTGCACCCGGCAATCGCCGCAGCCGGCGCGCTGCTCGAATACGCGCGCAAGACCCAGGGCCAGGCGCTCGCCCATGTGAACGCGCTGCGGCCGGAGCGCGCCGACGACTACGTGCGCATGGATGCGGCCACGCGGCGCAACCTGGAACTCACCGAAACCCTGCGCGGCACGCCGGCGCCCACCCTGTGCAGCCTGCTCGACGGCTGCGCCACCGGCATGGGCAGCCGGTTGTTGCGCCACTGGCTGCATCACCCCTTGCGCGACCGCGCCGTGCTCGCTAACCGCCACGAGGCAGTAGAAGAACTCGCGCAAGCCGCGAGCACGGCGCTGCGCGGGGCCTTGCGCCGCATCGCCGACGTGGAGCGCATCGGCGCGCGCATCGCCTTGAAGAGTGCGCGGCCGCGCGACCTCTCCGGCCTGCGTGACAGCCTCGCCGCCCTGCCCCAGCTGGCAGCGCTGCTGGCCCGCGCAGCCGCGCCGCGCCTGATTGAGCTGCGCGAAGGCCTGGCCGTGCCGCCCGAAGGCGCTGCGCTGCTCGCGCGCGCGATCCTGCCCGAACCCGCGGCGCTGTTACGCGAGGGCGGCGTCATCAATCACGGCTACGACGCCGATCTCGACGAATTGCGCGCGCTGCAGACCAACTCGAGCGAGTTCCTGGTCGCGCTCGAAGCGCACGAGCGCGAGCGCACCGGCATCCCCAACCTCAAGGTCGAATACAACCGCGTGCACGGTTTCTACATCGAGGTCACCCACGCGCATGTGGAAAAGATTCCCGCCGATTACCGCCGGCGGCAGACGCTGAAAAACGCCGAGCGCTACATCACGCCGGAACTCAAAACCTTCGAGGACAAGGCGCTGTCTGCCCAGGAGCGCGCGCTCGCTTTGGAAAAAGCCTTGTACGAACAGTTGCTGGAAACCTTGCAGCCGCATATCGCGGCGCTGCAGCGCATTGCGCGCAGCCTGGCGGAACTGGACCTGCTGGTTTCGTTTGCCGACTACAGCCTGCGCCTCAACTGGTGCCGGCCGCAGTTCGTGGACGAGCCGCTGCTCGAAATCGAAGCCGGACGCCATCCGGTGGTCGAGGCGCAGGTGGACCAGTTCATCGCCAACGACTGCCGCCTGAATGCGACGCGGCAGCTGCTCCTGATCACCGGGCCGAACATGGGCGGCAAGTCCACCTACATGCGCCAGGTGGCGCTGATCGTGCTGCTCGCCCATGTCGGCGCCTTCGTGCCGGCGCGCGCAGCGCGCCTCGGTCCGATCGACCAGATTTTCACGCGCATCGGCGCGGCCGACGACCTTGCCGGCGGCCGTTCCACCTTTATGGTGGAAATGACCGAGAGCGCCAACATCCTGCACAACGCGACTGCCACTAGTCTGGTGCTGATGGACGAGGTCGGGCGCGGCACCTCCACCTTCGACGGCCTCGCGCTGGCTTGGGCCATCGCCCGCCATCTGATAGAAAAAAACCGCAGCTACACTTTGTTCGCAACGCATTATTTCGAGCTGACGCGGCTGGCGCTGGAATACCGGGAGGCCGCGAACATCCATCTGGATGCGGTCGAGCACAAGGATTCCATCGTGTTCCTGCACGCGGTCGAGGAAGGTCCGGCCTCGCAGAGCTACGGCCTGCAGGTGGCGGCGCTCGCCGGCGTGCCCGGCAGCGTGACCCGCGCGGCGAAGCGCTACCTGCTGCAGCTGGAGGAACAGAGCCTGACCCGCGGCGGCCAGACGGATTTGTTCGCCGGGCCCGGGGCCGGAAGCGCGCCTGAGCCCGAGAGCGAGCCGCATCCGGCGCTGGACCTGCTCGCGGGGATCAAGCCGGACGAACTCAGCCCGAAGGAAGCGCTGGAACTGCTGTACAAACTCAAGAGCCTCTGATGCGCGCCGCGCTATGCCTCGCGCCTGGCCGCACGCCGCGAATGGACGCGGAATACGCGCGGCGCAGCGCGGCCGATCCGCAACTGCTTGCGATCAAGACCGGCGCGCAGATCCATTCCGCACGGTAGGGGACGGCGAACCCAAGCCTCTGTCCGTCGAGCACCACCGCGTTTACAGCGAACCTTGATGCGGCAGGGTGAGATCGTCTGTTCACTGCGCAATTCAGCCAGCGACTTTCTGCCAAATCTCGCTGATCTGCGCGGACAGCGTCATCGGATCGAAGGGTTTTGCAATCACGCCGGTCGCGCCCAGGCGCATGTAATGCTGGATTTCGCTCGCCTGTACCTTCGCCGTCATGAAAATCACCGGGGTATCGGCGGTCCGGGACAGGCCTCTCAAGGCGCTGAGCGTGGCCACTCCGTCCATTCCCGGCATCATCACGTCGAGCAGGACCAGATCGGCGTTCGCATCGGGCGCCGCAGCGAGCGCCTCTGTACCCGAGCTGCAGGTGATGACGGTAAATCCGCCGACCGCCTCCAGGGCCATGGCGGTGACGGTCCGGATATCGCTTTCGTCTTCGACGTAGAGAATGCGCTTCAGGTCGCGCCCCATCGAGCGTCCTCCCGGCTAGGCGGCGGCATTGAAGGCGCCCCGGATGGTGTCGACCAGTTGCTGGTCCGAGGTCTGCGATTTTACCAGATAGAGATCCGCATTCTGTCCGCGATCGGCGCCCGCATCGTGCGCCGAAAATATCACCACCCGCGGGCGCGGCGTCATCCGGTTGATCAGCTGCAGCAGTTCCCAACCCGAACCGTCGGGCAAACCCAGGTCGAGCAGCACCATATCGAAGCGCTCCGCCGCGAGTTTGGCGGTGGCATCGCGGACCGATTCGGCTGGCTCGAAATCGGCGATGTCGCGCGCAATCGTCGACACCACCCTGCGTAAATCGGGATCGTCCTCGACGTGCAGCACGCGCGGGCGCGCCGCGCCCTGCACCTGGCGCAGATCGCCAAGCAGGCGATTTTCGTCGATCGGCTTGCCGATCCAGTCGATTACCTCCAGGTTTTCCCCGTGCAGCTTCAGCTTGCCTTCCTCCGCCGTAGCCGATACCACGATGACCGGCAAATGCGCCATTCCCGGCGCGTTCCGCAGTTCCCGGATGAGCGACAGGCCGTCCTGACCCGGAAGCATGAGATCGAGTGTCATGGCGGCGTAGTGCTGGCGAAGCAGCAGCGCTTTGGCCGCGGCCGCATCATAGGCGATATCCGAAGCCAATCCCGCATTCTGGAGCATGAGTTGAATCAGCTTTGCCACGTCCGGGTCGTCCTCGCACACCAGCACACGCGGACGCGCGTCCGGCGCAGCCGTCGCGTCCGGCGCAACGGGCGCAGACAAGGACCCTTCGCGCCACTCCGGCAGCTCGAAATAAAACGTGGATCCCTTGCCCGGCTCGGAAGAAAACCCGATCCGCCCTCCCAGCCGTTCGATGATCGCCTTCGAAATGCTCAGGCCCAGTCCGGTCCCCCCCTCCTTGCGCGTGCTCGTAGCGTCGGCCTGCGAGAATTTCTGGAAAATCCGGCTGCGAAAATCATCCGATATTCCGGGACCATGGTCGGTAACCTCGACGCGCAGCCGGTCGTCCAGTCTGGTGACCGCGATGTCGACGCTGCTTCCCGCAGGGGAGAACTTGCAGGCATTCGAAATCAGATTGGTCAGCACTTGCACCAGCCGGTCGCCATCGCCATGGACCTTTGCCCCGGGAACGGCCGCCGTTACCTGCAGCCGCACGCCGTGCTGAACGGCGAACCCGTCGTTCGCTCTGGCGACCTGTTCGACGAGTTCCATCAGCTCCAGCAGACGCAGGTTGAAGGTCATTTTACCGGACTCGATTTTCTCGATGTCGAGCATGTCGTTGATCAGGCGGATGAGACGTTCGCAGTTGTTCTTAGCTATTTCTATCAAACCTTTCGCCTTATCCGGCAGCGCGCCGGCGACGCCGCCCGACAGAAGTCCCAACGACCCCCGGATCGAAGTGAGGGGCGTGCGCAGTTCGTGGCTCACGGTCGAGACGAATTCGCTTTTCAGCCGCTCAAGCCGCCTGATTTCGGTGACATCGGTGGCGAGCGTGTAAAACCCCTCCACCTCGCCGCGTTCGTTCCGCCGCGGAAGGTACTTCACCGAAAAATCGAGGACATTGCCATCTGCTTTGGCTTGCATGTGTTCGAATTGCACGTCCTCGCCGGTGAGCGCTCGCCGCACGTGCGGCTCCAGCGCGCGGTATCGGTCTTCGCCGAAAATCTCTCTCATGCTGCGGTTGACGATCGACTCCGGCGGCCGTTCTACCAGCCGGGCCATGGCTATGTTGCAAAAGCGCATATGCTCTTCCGCATCGGTGTAGGTGATCACCGCCGGCACGGCATCGGTGATCAGTCGCAGTTCCTTCTCGCTCTCGCGCAGCGCCTGCTCCGACTTCTTGCGCTCGGTGATATCGCGTCCGAGCGTGACAATCAGCCAGCCACTGTCCGAGCGCAGCGCGCGGCGGTGAAGCTCGGTCCACCCGCTGCGGCCATCGCTTGTGACGTAGTGCGTTTCCGCGGACGTTCCCCGCTCGCCCGCCGCGATGACCTCGTCGTACATGCGCCTGAGCTGCTCGCGATCCGCAACGAGCACATCCTGCGGCCCTAATTTGAGCAATTGCTCACGCGTGTAGCCGAGTCTGCGGCACGCCGCGCCGTTGACCTCCACGAACCGCATGGTGGCAAGATCGGTGACATAGATGGAGTCGATCGTGGCGTCCATCGCCACGCGGAAATTCCGCAGGTCCTCCTCGCGACGCTTGCGCTCGGTGATATCCGTTCCTATGCCGCGATAGCCTTTGAATGCACCGGCGGCATCGAACACGGGATCGCCACTGATCAACATGTAGTGCGCCTCGCCATCGACCCCGAGCCGCGAAAACTCAAAACTCCGAAACGGGCGATGCGCGTCCAGCTCTGCTCGATGGGCTTGCCAGCCGGCTTCGTCAGGCGAGAGATATGGACTCTCCCAGCGGGTTTTGCCGATCTGCGCGCCACCCCGGTGCGCCGTAACCGCGCTCAGGTTCGTGTTCTCCGACATGCGCGACACGAGCCGATGATCGGCGTCGGTTTCCCAGTAGAAGTCCGAGGACATCTCCGTCAGGCTGCGAAAGCGCGCCTCGCTCGCTCGCAGCGCCTGCTCCGCCTGCTTGATCTCCGACACGTCCTGCGAAACGCCTATCATGCGCGTGACCGCTCCGCGCGCGTCTTTCACCGGGCGTCCGCGAGCCGCAATCCAGACGATTTTCCCGTCGGTTCGCCGAATCCGGAATTCGCTGCGATAGGCCTCCCCCGAATGCAGCGATTCGCTGCCGGCGCGAACGTACGCGGCCAGGTCCTCCGGATGAACCATTGTCTTCCTGTCGGGATAACCGCCGTCCGGCTCCGGCCCGAGCAATTGTTGCGGATCGTCGTTCCAGACCAACTTGTCGGTCGCTACTTCCCAATCCCAGCTCACCATCCCGGCGAGCTCGAGCGCGAGCTTCAGACGCTGGTCGTGCTCGATCAGCGTGCTCTCCGATCTGCGCCGGTCCGATTCGAATCGATTGACCGCGAAAATGAGCCATATCAACAAGGCGATGGCCAGACCGAAGCCAATGTAAGTGAGCCGCAGGGCCACGATGAGGCCGAGAACGGCCAGGATAGCCACGCCGGCGGCGATCGCCGCGATAACCTTGGTGCTGAACGAGAGGCGCATGATTGCGGGAGGCCCCGGAGAGGGCTATTGCGCAGCGTGTTTGAGCGCGGCAAGCAGCGCCGCAACGCGTTCCTGCTCGGCCGCATCCGGCAGCCGCCCGGCGGCGCAAGCCGGCTCCAGGCACAGTTCAATTTCGCGTGCCACCTCGCCTGCGGATGCAAAACCGAAAGTTTTTCCGTTCCCGGCGATGTTGTGGGCGATCTGAATGAGGTCCGCTAAACGCGAAACGGGCGCCTCGGCGGCAAGGAGTCGTCGCCAGAGATCCTCGAACTGCGCGACCGTCGCCGGCAGCTTGACCTGGTATTTCGCGCTGAGCATCGCAAACGTGCGTTGCAGCGCTTCTAGAGAATCACTCATGAGGCCCCCCATTGGTCGAACCCGCTGGTGGCCACGCTAGCGGCGGCGTCTGCCGTTGTCAGCTGCCTCGGCATTATCACGAAGCCGATGATACTATGTTCGTGGGCATCCCGGGCGGGATCGGCCCGGCCGGCAGCGGGGCGATCGCGACCTGCCGCCGCCGGCGCGATCGATGCGGCGAATTCCATGCGCGGAATGCCCGGGCCACGCCGCCCTGGCGGTAGAACCGGTACCGTTTCGAGAGGAGACGATGCAGGACCACAAAAAAATCCGCATCCTCGTCATCGACGACGACGACACGTTTCGCGAATTGGCGAGCATGCTGCTGGCAGAGGCGGGTTATGCGATCGAGACGGCGGAGGACGCGATCGAAGGCGGCAAGGCGCTGCTCACGCGAAACTTCGATCTCGTCATCAGCGACATCAACATGCCCTACATGAACGGCCTTGAACTGGCATCATTGCTTAGCTCGGACGAAAAGACCGCATCGGTTCCGCTGATTCTTGCCAGTTCACGTATGGACGTCGAAACCATATCCAAGGCGGTGGCATTGCGCGCGGCGGACTATCTGGTCAAGCCGGTCACGCTGGAACATCTGCTCAAGACGGTCGACGGCGTGGTGAAGCGATTCGGGCTGGGAACATAGACTCCGGCTGCCGATGAATTTTTCAATCCGGAATGGTTATCGGGGCAGACCACGTTTCTCGAGGCAACGGTGACTGTCTACCGTAATCTGTCCCCAGTTGCGTCCATCTCCAACCAAAGGCGCAGACCCCGGTCGTCCCCACCGTGATCGCGCTGGCGCTGGCCCTCGCGGGCGTTGCTGCCGCGCTTCTGAGCTAGGCCCGCGCAGGCGACAATAGCCCGGAACGCAAGGACTGGTGCGGCTTTCCGGGCCGCTCACGGAGAACCAGCCGCGTCGGAGACGAATCAACTTTCATACCGACATCACCTTTCGGAATTTGTCTCTGAACCTTTTAGTTAAAGGGCCCTCGTGCTTGCGCGGGCCGCGGGGTTGGGAGTAATCTGACCGCATGGAAACGCCGGTTATCTCCTGCAGCCCCGATGTAATGGGTGGCACTCCGGTTTTCGCTGGCACTCGGGTGCCGGTGCAGACGCTCCTTGATTGCCTTGAGGCCGGAGAGTCCATCGACGACTTCCTCGCCGGATTTCCTTCGGTCAGTCGAGCGCAGGTGATCAGTTTCCTCGAACAGGCAAAAAACCGGCTGGTCGCCGCTGCTTTGTGAAGGTATTTGTTGACGAGTGCGTTGACTGGCGGCTTTCGCGCGACATCGTAGGTCACGAGGTCAGGACAGCGCGCCAGATGGGGTGGTCGACCATAAAGAACGGGGAACTGCTTGCGCTCGCCACCAGGGAGTTCGACGTGTTTGTCACAGTCGATCGGAACCTCTCCTTTCAACAGAACCTCCCTGCGTTTGCGATCGCTGTTATCGTTCTGCGTGCACGCTCAAACCGGCTCGCTGATCTTAAGCTTCTCGTCCCAGAACTACTTGCATGCATTCCCGGCGCCACGAGAGGTGCTGTTGCGTACGTGGGGATACCATTTCGCCATGACTGACTGGTCCCCTTGTTCAGCGGTGGAGCGCGACCCGGAGCGCGTCAGCGGCGCCTGGGTATTCTGTGGTACCCGCGTGCCTGTGGCAGCGCTGTTTGAAAATCTTGAAGACGGTGCGCTGGTGTCCCAGTTTGTAGAGTGGTTCCCTGGCGTGACGCTCGCGCAGGTTCGTACGGTCCTGGAGCACGCTGCGCGGAGTGTATTGGCTCCGGCTTAAGTGCGCATACTTTTCGACTAGGGCACGCCCGTCCCACTGCGGCAGTCGCTGGCGCACCACGAAGTGGCGACCGCTTATCCTATTGATCTCCGCAAGGAAAATCCTTACCATTAGGAAATTCCTTACAAGCGCGGAATCCAGCCATCATGATCACCAGCAAGCTGACGACCAAGGCGCAGACCACCATTCCACAACCGGTGCGCGCGGCCCTGCGCCTGCAACCGGGCGATGAACTGATTTACGAAATCGATGATCAGCGCGTGATCCTTACCAAATCCAGCCGCGGGGGCAAGACGGACGATCCGTTCCGCACCTTCAGCGAATGGAACTCCGCAGCCGACACCAAGGCCTATGGCAATCTTTAGGCAGGGCGACGTCATCAAGGTGCCGTTTCCCTACACCGACCGTCCGACACGGCAATCGCGGCCGGCGCTGGTCGTGTCCTCGGGCGGCATCGAGGATGCGCATGGCCTGCTGTGGGTCGTGATGATCACCAGCGCGGAAAACCGGGGCTGGCCCGGCGATGTGCCGGTGCACAACCTTGCCGCGGCCGGCCTGCCGGTGCCTTCGGTGGTCCGCACGGCAAAAATCGCGACTATCGAAGCCTCTGATGCGACGAAGCTGGGACGGGTACCCGCGGCGCAGTACAGGAAAGTCGCCATACATCTGGGTCAGGAGCTGGGTTTAGGTTCGCTGGGTGATTGAACAAATCAAGGAGAGCCAGCCGGGTCAGATCAGAGACGAATTAACTTTCATCGCAGCATCACCTTTCGGAATTCATCTCTGACCCTTTTAGTTCCTGACCCTTTTAGTTCCTATTGCGCCCAATAACGCTGCCCCAATCCGCTCAATGGCGGTCGCGCCAAAAACGGGTTTTCTACAGCCTCGTAAGGCGCTTGTGGTAAATTCGTTCCGTTTACCGTCTTGGGTAAAAACGCAGCAATCGAAGTCGACGTGAGTATCTTGTTTGGGTTGGATGTGACCCTCAAGGCATCGTTTAACCACGTTGCGGAGGTGTTTATGGAATACTCACTCGTTGCTTTTACATGCGTGTGGTGCGGAGTGGCGTTTCTGCGGGCCTAGTGTGCTGAGTCCGAAATGCGTTTACAGAATCTGCCCACGCTCCCGAGG
>VFSW01011098.1_pt1 | contig 12693 bp, 13 predicted proteins | sample 5358111 | NCBI WGS metagenome assembly VFSW01 (sample SAMN11554181, study PRJNA540505) | mine drainage metagenome | isolation source: sediment from site ElyBrook_90M | place: USA: Ely Copper Mine, Vershire, VT | collected 2017 | reverse complement strand
CATGAAAGTGAACCGCTTAAACATCTCCGCCGGCGCTCGCGGGTGTGGCCTGAAGGTGGCGCCAGGAGAAGTACGATACGCCCCAGACAACCCCGGTGGCCACCGGATGGGCCCTCACCTGCTCATGCCCAAGATGAAGGGGCGCCCATCATCTTGGCGAGCGAGAAATGGGATGCTCGCCCCCTGTGTTCATGCCACCCCGTCGATTTTCGATGGAAACAGGATGCCGACGGTGCGGCTTTGGGGTCGCAGCGCCCACGATGCCACGGTAAAACCGGCGAGGATGAGAGGGGCGAGGACGTGAAAGGCGTAAGCGCCGTAACCGCCGACCGCGGCACAGGAAGCGGCCGCGCCTGTGAGGTCAAAGAAGATGCCGGCATAGGCCCACTCCTTGAGACGCGGATAACGCGGCACCAGTATCGCAATGGCTCCAAGCACTTTCCAAATTCCCAGGATGGCAAAGAAGTACATTGGGTAGCCAAGGACTGGTACGACGCCATGACGGTTGCCCAGATATTGGGCCACCTGCGCGGCACCGCCGCTTCCGATAAAAAACGCTACGAGTCCGGTCGTAGTCCAATAAACCACGGATCTCATTTTCATGGTCAGTCCAACCCCCCAACGACACGCTCCAGACTGCCGAAGAACTTCTGCCAGCCATAGTTTGCACCCTGATAAGCTGCCTGTTGATTGGGACCGAAGCCGGACTGCTCCATGCAAACGCGAGTGCCGCCCTCTGCTGGAGTCAATGTAAAGAGCACCACCCATTGAAGCCCGCCGGCACCGTCGCTTCCCCCAACACCCCAGTTATAGGAGAGGCGTTGGAGTGGGTCGACGATCAGCACCTCGCAGTCGACAATGCCATTCCAGTTGGGCATGGGCTCGGCCCGGAATTGGAACTTATGCCCGACCACCGGCTCGAAGTCGTTGTTCATCATCCACTGCGCGAGGAGCGGGCTCTCGGTGAGCGCTCGCCACAGCTTCTCTGGCGGGTGGGGAAATACCCTTTCGATCACAAGGGTACGGGAACTCTCTGCTGGATTGCTCATGGATGCATCCTTTCCAAAAGGGCTTCAAGACGGTCAAAGCGGTCGCGCCAGAAGGCGCCGTAGAGATTGAGCCAGTCCACCATCGGCGCCAGCGCATCGGGCTGCGCGCGATAGTGAGTTTCGCGTCCCGTGCGGCGATGCCGTACGAGCTTTGCCCTCTTCAGCACAGTCAAGTGCTTGGAGACTGCAGGCTGCGATACGCCCGAAAAGCGAGTCAACGCGTGGACAGTCTGTTCGCCCTGCCGGGTCAGCTCCTCGAAGATGGCTCTGCGCGTTGGGTCGGCAAGAGCCCGGAATACGTGATTGGGCATGGGCGGCTTCACACGCGAAACAATAACCGTATGGTTATGGTTTGTCAAGAGAGGCGGAACACTATTTTTTCGAATTTCGGCCATGCGAGAAATCAACTGTTTCGATGGCGCCGCGGGGAGAGACACGATGGACTGATTCGTGATGAGCTTCGCCTAACCCAGACTGAAATTTCCGGTCTCTCGATGAGCACACAGTTGCTGAGTCACACCTCGAGTTCAGATCAGGAACGAAAGTGGGACATGGTTAAGGAGTGAAAATGAAGTTGGTTCTCAACGGACGAGTGCAGGCCCGAGGTACTCATCGCGCAGGTTTGCGCTCCAGATTTCGAGTTCCGGATGCCTGGGGGGCAAGTCGTCAATAACTGGTCAGTGAATGGAATCGTAGCGGCGGGACTTACGCAACTGTGAGTCAGATTGGCCGTGTACGGAAACAGATCGGGACGCGGTGTAATGCGATATGAAGAAGGCAGGTTGTGGGAGGCGCCCCGGTTCTCAGAATCGAGATCCGGGGCCCCCTTGCGTCATTGGCCGGCCCGTGATGATTTGTTCTTTGTAACTCTGTGTAGCGCAGAATATGTTTCGCGCAACGTCAAGAGCAGCTTCTGCATGCTTTCTGCCTGCGTTGTATGACGCGAACCGTGAATGTGTTTTCAGGGTTGTGGAATGGATCTTCCGTGATCCTGATTTTGAAAGGGCTCAGCTTATAGAGCGCTGAGTCAACGCAGCCAGAGTGCGCTCACGTTTTTCCTGGGTGTACCATGCGGGGCCATAGTCCTCGAGCAACTCGAAGAGTTCCTGCAAAACGAGCATGGGGTTCACCTGCTTATGGATATATCTCTTGGCATAGGGATTCATTTCTCGATTCACGGTATCGTGACCTTCAATGATCATGTGCTACCTCCAAATGAAATGTGTTTGTGGGGCTATCGGTTCTTCGAGCAGTTCGGATCGATCGGGCAAGCTGTCTTCTTTGCAACTCAGCGGCGACCCCAGATCGCCGGGAGGACTGATTGCTAAGTCAACATCAGCCTGATCGAACCGTTGAGAATCCATGTTGATCGACATCGCTCCAATGGTTGTTGTGGTACTGAACCTGCTTCGTATAATGTGTCGCAAGACCCAATTCTGTGATAGCTTTGCCGGGTAATCAGAGCGAGGTCCGGGGGAACTTTTCAAAACAGGCGAGGGTAGCGCCGAACGGGCATGGGAACTGACGAGCCAAGTTCCTTACATCAGTGCCGGCCGTTGCAAGCGGGCTCTCTTCCTCTCGAAATAACAACATGAAGCCACCTGAAGAGATTCTGAATTTCTTCTGACGATTTCTATCGGTGTGCCAATTTTGTGCAAGACATTCCCGACAATGGTCGGAGCGTGCAAGGGCAGGACAGGGCATGATGCGGATTCTGATCATTGAAGACGAACGGAAACTTGCAGACGCGATTGCCGCGGGCCTCAGAGGGAACGGCTATGAGGTGACACTGGCGCACACGGGGGAGGCAGGGCTCAAGATTCTCTATGACAATCCGGTTGACCTGATTCTCCTTGATGTGATGCTGCCGCGTGTGGGGGGATTAGAAGTCTTGCGGGAGATTCGCAGAAACGGCTTCAAACTTCCCGTGCTGATTCTCACGTCAAAGGGGTCGGTCGATGAACGTGTTCGCGGGCTCGATTCGGGCGCCGACGACTACCTGGTGAAACCATTCGCGTTTCCTGAATTACTGGCGCGACTGCGGGCACTGCATCGGAGAGCGAATCCCGCCTCACCCTCGGTGCTTCAACTAGCCGATCTCACCATGGATACCCGGGGGCACACCGCGGTACGAGGCAACACGGCGATTGAATTGACGGGGCGCGAGTTCGAATTGCTCGAATATCTTCTTGTGAATCGCGGAACTGTGGTTTCTCGCGAGATGGTGGCGCGGGATGTGTGGAAGACCACGGTTCGCTATACCTCTCTCGATAATGTGATCGATGTGCATATTGCGCGAATTCGTCGCAAGCTCGATGACTCATTTCCGATCAAGCTTCTGCATACGGTTCGCGGCGTGGGTTTTGTGCTACGGGCGAATGAGGAGGAATAGTGCGCATACGCCCCACGTATATCCGGGCACGTTTGACTCTTTGGTACGTTGCTATTTTCAGCGTGGTCATCGGGTTGTATGTCGTTGCAGCCTGCTCCATTCAATACTGGGAGCTGAACGATCAGCTTTACCACGAGGAAATCCAGGACATGGAGACGGTGGAAGGGCTGCTGTATTTCACGCCAGACGGCCATGTTCTTTTGGACGAGCGATACCATAGTCATCCTGACTCAAGATTGATGCTCGATCGATTGATGGAAGTTCTCGATCCACAAGGGCACGTGCTGTTTCGGAATGAGAAGCTGGGCAGTAGCATCCTGGGAGGCCCTCCGCTTCCACAAGAGACATCGATGAGGCACTATTTCAGGAAGATGCAACTGGCCGACGGACGGCATGTTCTTACCGTGAGCCATTTCCATCCGGTTCAAGGGAGGCGGGTCCTCATCAGGATCGCCTACAGCACCGAGCTGCTGAGGCGGCGCATGATCGAGCTGTTGGCGGTGCTCATGCTTGTTCTGCCATTGGCAATCGTTGCCGCCGGTTTTGCGGGATATCGGGTGGCCGGAAAGGCACTGAATCCGCTCACGGTGATGGCCAGCTTGACGGAGCAGATCACAGCAACTCGGTTGAGCAGCAGGATACCCGTCGAGAATCCGAACGATGAATTTGGTCATATGGCGCGTGTTTTGAATGGTCTTCTGGAACGGCTTGAAGAGTCTTTCCAGAAGCTGCAGCGCTTTACCTCCGACGTCTCCCACGAGTTACGAACGCCGCTGACCTCGATTCGCAGCGTGGGAGAAGTGGGACTTCAACAAAGCCATAGTTTCGAGGAATACAAAGACATCATCGGAAGCATGCTTGAGGAAGTGGCCAGGTTGACGGCAATGATCGATACTCTTTTGACCATAGCCCATGCTGATTCCGGGAGGATCGAATTGAACCGCACGGTGTTTCCAGTCATGGACATTGTCGAGGAATCGGTCGGAATTGTGGGAGTGCTTGCAGAGGACAAGAAACAGAGCATATCCGTGACCGGGGACGCTGGATTATCTGTTTCCGCAGATCGCGGCTTTCTAAGAATGGCGGTCATCAATCTGCTGGATAACGCAGTCAAATACTCACCACCCGGAAGCGCGATTCGCATAGATTTGAAGCCATCGAACGAAGGAATATCGAGCAGGCGCTACGTAAAACTCGCAATCGAAGACGAGGGACCCGGAATTCCAACAAATGAAACACACCGCGTGTTCGATCGTTTCTATCGGCTCGACGAGGGGCGTACGCGAGATGCCGGTGGGGCCGGTTTGGGCCTGGCGATCGCCAAATGGTCAGTGGAAGCACATGGCGGCGAGATTCTTCTGGACTCCGCCCCGGGGAAGGGTTCGGTGTTTACGATTCGCCTGCCGGTGGTTTGAGGCGCGTCGATTTCGAGTGTTCCGGCTGGCTCGTTTCGCAGCGGACGCTGCCCGGAGGGGCATCAAGCACCGCCAAGGCGGGGACACATGCAATTCTCTTTTCGAAGGAGGGCAATTACGTCGAGCGGGTGCAGGGGCCGCTGAATGAACTCGAAACCGAGGACGTTAATCCTGGCTCGAATTGAATGATTGGCATCGGATGCCGTGAACAAAATGACTCTGCAATCAGGGTGCAGTTTCCGAATCTGCTCGGCTGCCTCGATTCCATCCATGCCGTGCATGAAAATATCGCTCAGAATGATATCCGGCTGAAATTCTTCAGCCCCCGCCACGGCCGACTCCCCGCTGTAATGGGCTTTGGATTCGTATCCGTAGCAACTAAGAATTCTAGACAGCGTGTCAGCAACCATGCGGTCGTCATCTACGACAGCCACTCGGGGCCCGCCTGCAGTTTTCGACATGCGATCTCCTGACTCCGTCGATTTTGGAACCTGCCAATGTTGCCGCGATTCACGTCGATGAAGATTGCTCATTGTGTCTTATAGGGGAATGGTGTCGGCAGGACCTCAAACGTTTCAGTCTCGATCGGAAGGTATTCTGGCACTCGACATCTCACGCTTTGAATCCGCTGTGCTTCGGACTTCAAAGTCGGATTTTTTGCGCAATTCTGCGAATTCGTAAAATGCAACAGATCTGGAGTAGGGGAACGCTTATTGGTATCACACCATGAAGAAGTCTGAAGAGATTCTGAAGTTCTTCTGACGTTTTCCGACAGCGTGGGTGAATCCGAACGCGAGGGGAGAAATATTGGGCGACAGAAGGCATTTGCCGCCGGGATCGGGAGCCCGGCGGAAGTCATCGCGGTTGAGGGCGGAGGCTCGCGCTAGCGCGAATGGGGAGTGGCCTGGTTCATCTTTGTCCGCAGGCGCTCTTCTGCGTCGTCGCTCCAGTATTTGCAGTTGAGGCGGAGGAATACGGAGGTGTAGGGGACGGCCAACGTGGTTTTGAGGACGAGGATGTGGACGAGCTTTCCAGCCTCGCTGACGTTGGCAATGAGCTTTTCATGCGGCATGGCTTGGACGGCGCGGTCCTGGAGCAGCGTGCCGATCTGTTTGCGGTATGCGGAGACGCCGGGAGCGTCCTGCTCTGAAACGAAGGGCAACTCGGCATCCATGAAGATGTCCGGCCGCACGTGGATGGATTGGCCGATGGCATGAAGGACGTAGCGAACGACGTCGAGCTGGCCGGCGTTGGTCTCAACGGTTTCGACACCGGGAGAGGACTGCAGGGGATAGGCTGAATCTACGATCAGGATCCAGTTGCGGTGGCCCAACAGCGGCAGGTCGTGGTTGACCCTGGCCTGCCAGCCTGAGGGATCGGCGGGCGGACCTGCGAAGAGGGCGGGGGCCATCAGCAGGAGACCGAGAAGGGGAAGAAATCTTCGCATGAAAAACTCTCCTTGAGATAGAACCGGTAGGAATTGCGACGCAGACTTCGACTCAAACCGCGCATTGAGATGAACCATAAGCGCGCTAATCGCGCACGGCCTGGGTCAGGTGGCTCTCTGAGGGCAAGGCGACACCGAGGGGCGGGTTCAACTCCGCGGATTGATTGAGCAGCCAGTAATGAAAGCCGTCGACAATGGCATTGAGCGCGGCCTGATTCATATCGCTGCTTACTCCGGCGGTGATCCAGGGCTCGCGACCGTCGGCGTGGAAGCTGACGGTGACGCGCACGTGGGCCGCGGAGTCGTGGGCGGAGACGTCAATGGCCGTGACGCTGAACCGGCCGAGGCGCATCTGCTGAATGGCCGGGTACCACTTTTCAAGTTCATGGCGCAAGGCCTTGGTGAGCGCATCGACGGGGCCGGCGCCTTCAGCGCGGGTGGTGGCCACGGCGGAGTCGCCGAGGGACAGGGACATGAACGCCTGAACGAAGCGGTTGCCGGCTTCGTCTGACTCGTCGAAGACTCTCCAACTTTTTACGTTGAAGAGATTGGGCAGCGTCTTCAGCACCTTGAGGCAAGCCAGCCGGAAGGAGACTTCGCTGGCGGTGAAGCCGCCGCCCTCAATCATGGCCTGGTTGGTGTCAATAAAAGCCTGTGCCTGCGCGGAGTCGAGCGGAACGCCGAGCGACTCAGACAGTAACATGATGTTGGCCTTGCCTGACTGGGCGTTGACGCCGATTGCGGGGGTTGCTCCGACGCGCGCAGGGTCGCACCACAGGTAAGCGCCTGGATTCTTTCGTTCACTGCTGCCATGCATTCCGGCCCAGGTTCCGAAGGCTCCCAGACCAACGATGGGCACGCCGTGCGGCACATCGAGCGAGAAGGCTGCGTAGCCCGCAAGGGAGAGGCTGGTGAGGCCGGCGAGCGATTCAGGCGCGACGAACTCCGCTTCGCCTCTGAGCTGCATGCCGCCGATCAAGGTGGTCAAGTTCACGTTGCCGGATCGCTCTCCGGTTCCCAGAAGAGTGCCTTGAATCTGGGCGGCGCCGGCGAAGATGGCAGCGCGCGCATTGGCGACGCCGAGGCCGCGATCGGTGTGGCCGTGAAACCCGAATTGAGCTTCGGGATGGATTCGCGTCAGGCCGTCAAACACCGCAGCGACCTCTTCAGGGCTGGCGCCGCCGGTGGTGTCGCAAATAACGATGCGGCTCACCTGCTGGCCGACACATTGCGCGGCAATCTGCTGGAGATAATCCGCGGAGAGCTTGCGGAGATCGGAATCGCAGTCGTTTCCGTTTTCACGTCGTCCGCAAGCGGCGTCCATAGCGTGTTCGAGGTCGACCAGGACTTCAAGGCCATTGTCCTGAAGGCAGGCGACGGTCTCGAAAGCCATGCGCAGGTTCTCTTCGGGCGTGGTTTCGAGCGATCGTTCCACGTCGAGCAGGCGGGATTTTACGACCACGACGGCGACGGGAATGCGGTGCTTGTGCCGGATCATGAATTCGACGTCGGGCCATTGCTGCACGCGCATGCCGCGGCCCCGGGATCGGCCGAAGAGAGCCAGCTTCATGGCCCCGGTGTCTGTGCAGTCCAGCTCGCGTGTCAGGTCGGCGACGAACTGATTCGCGCCGGCAAATCCCACCTCGGCGTAGTGCATGCCAAAGCTGGCCATGCGCTGGAGGAGACCGATCGCGTTGGGGACCGAGATTTCGAGGTTGGGCTGCTGCAGGCCATCACGGAGACTGGTGTCAAACAGCTCGACCTTTCTGGATTCAGGTTTGATCATTGGTTTCTGCACAGAGATTGCACTGACTTTCTTCGGAGATTTCATCTTCTGCGTGGAGTCTCCGATTCCTCCACGTCAGGGGCGATCTTTTGCGCGGCTTTGAAGATGGCTCGTGCCCGTTGGTCCAAGGTTGACTGTGCGGTTACTGAATGCGTTCGAAGCGGAAGCCGGCTTCGCGCAGGGCGTGGCTGATGGCGGTGATGTGAGTTGCGCCGCGGGTTTCAAGGGTGACGTCAATGACGGTTTCGCTGAGGCTGACGCCGTAGTATGCGCGATTGTGAAGGGTTTCAACGATATTGGCGCGCTCGCGGGCGAGAATCTGCGTGAGGGTGTGCAAGGCGCCGGGGCGATCTTGCAGGTAGATGCGGACGCGGAGCAAACGGCCGTCTTTCACCAGGCCGCGCTCGATGATCTTGGCCAAAAGGCTGACGTCGATGTTGCCTCCGCAGACCAATACGACGGTGCGGCGATGGCGCAGGTTGGTTTTCGATTGCACCACGGCTGCGAGTGCGGCTGCGCCGGCACCTTCTGCCAATGTTTTTTCCTGCTCGAGCAGCATGAGGATGGCACTGGCGATCTCCTCATCGTCGACGGTGACGATCTCATCCACGTAACGGGAGACCATGGGCAGCGTGAGATCTCCGGCGCGGCGCACGGCGATGCCGTCGGCGATGGTGGCCTCGGCGGCGATGGTGATAGGTGCGCCGGCCTCGCGGGCTCGCAGCATGGAGGGGAGCTTTTCAGGCTCGACGCCGATGACGCGAATTTTGGGATTGGTCTCCTTGAGCGCGCATGCGATGCCGCTGATAAGGCCGCCGCCGCCGATGGGGACGACCACGGCTTCAATGTCGGGAACCTGTTCGAGGAGTTCAAGGCCAATGGTTCCCTGTCCGCTGATGACGTGCGGATCGTCGAAAGGATGGATGAAAGTACGGCCTTCTTCGACGCGGCGGCGGAGGGCTTCTTCGCAGGCTTCGTCGTAGCTGGCGCCGTGGAGGATGACTTCAGCACCGTAGGAACGGGTGGCGGCGACCTTGACCTGGGGGGTGGCGAGAGGCATGACGATCTGGGCGCGGATGCCGCGCGCACCGGCATGAAAGGCGACGCCCTGGGCGTGGTTTCCGGCGCTGGCTGCGATGACGCCGCGCTTGCGCTCGGTTTCGCTCAGGGTCAGCAGCTTGTTCAGCGCGCCTCGCTCCTTAAAGGAGCCGGTACGCTGGAGGTTTTCTAGCTTGAGGTGCAGGGGCAGGCCGGTGAGCTGGGAGAGATGGTGGGAAAGCTGGCAAGGCGAGACATGGATCGCGTCTCCGATACGCGCGCGGGCAGTCTGGATGCTGGATAAATTTACGGGTTCCAAGAAGTTCTCCTCGACAGTAGGGAAGGCAAACAAAAGAAAAGACCATCAGCCGCGCTTGCGGGTGATGGCCTGGGTTTCTGCAAATAGCAGCTAAATCCGGTTTGTCAGGCTTTCATTCCCGCGCGCGCGTTGTGGCCGCTAATTCGAATGGAGGGAATGGAAACAGCGCCGCGAATGCTGGTGTGATGGTTCGCGTTGGCACAGTTCGAGCGCATGACGTTAAGGAAAGTAGAGCAGAACCGCAATGGTTGCGTCAAGAAGAACTCATTCGATTCCTATAAGGCGCAACTGTGCGTGGGCAGAACGTCAGTGTCTTGCCTTTCGGGGAACTATTGGCTGCTCGACCGCGTAATCCACGGTGGCGCGGCTCAGAATCAGGTTCGCGCCTGTCGTTCAAAAAGGAGAATCCCGTGCGTAAAGCGATCGTCATCGCCGGTTTGTCCGCCATCCTCCTGTTAGCCCAGTCCAGCAACCTTGCCAAGGCCGCCCCGGCTGCCAGAGCTGGATCGGGAACTATCGTGATCGTGTTCAAGGATGGCCACCGGCAGAGTTTTAATCTTTCCGACATCGTGCGTGTGGAGTTTCCTGCGTCCGCGGCGGAAGACGCAAGCTCGGACAACCATCCTGCGCCGCCACGCGGACGCTTTCTCGGCAAATGGGAAGTGGGCGACGGCGCTGGAAACAACTTCATCATTACTCTCAAGGAGAATGGCGAAGCGTTTCGCTCACTTCGAAATGAACACGGGAAGTGGGAGTATGTGAATGGCGAGGCCCGCATCACATGGGACGATGGCCCGCACGACGCTATCCGCAGGGTTGGCTCACACTTCCAAAAGTTCGCCTACGGAGAAGGCAAGTCGTTTACGGATACCCCGGACAATGTGACCGACGCCCACAACACCTCTCCGCGGCCTATTTAGGAAAGCCCGAATCCAATCACATCGTGAGACGGCGCGGCTCAGGTTGCGCCGCCGGCTTTACCGAGCGGTGCCCCTATTCCGTTTCAATATTCTGTAAGCCTTTGTGCCTGCGGTGTTTCAATGCCGGGGCCTGATGCGGTCGAGGAGTTCATCTTGCGCGGCGCATTCCGGATTTGGCTCACCAATGTTTGTATGCATCTAAATCAGTAATGGCTTCTTTTTCTCCCGTTCCCATCCAGTCCACCAGTCGTCGAGGCTTCCTCAAGGCAGGCCTGAGCGGCGCTGCGGGTCTGATGCTCTATCCCGGCGAAATCGAGCGTCATTGGATCGAGGTGACGCGGCGCGACATTTACCTGCGCAGTCTTCCCGCTGCCTTTGAGGGCCTTCGCGTGGCGCAGCTCAGTGACATTCACCTGGACGAATTCACGGAGCCGTTCTTCCTTCGCTATGCAATCGACAGGATCAACCGTCTGCAGCCCGATGTAGTTTTCCTGACGGGAGATTATGTCACCTATCAAATTACATCGAAGAAATTTTCCGTGCGGTCCGCCTGGCAGTGTGCGGAGATCCTCAGCGAACTTGAATGCAAGCAGCGTTACGCGATCCTGGGCAATCACGACGCAATGCTTGGCGAAGCGGAAGTCACCGCGGCGTTTACTGCGCATGGCATCCCGATGCTGAATAACACGTATCTGCCCATCGAACGCGCGGGCGGAAGAATCTGGCTGGTTGGACTCGACGACCCCCTCTGTGGTTCTCCAGATCCGAACGCTGCCATCCCTGCATCCATTCGCAATGTGCCCGAAGAACCTGTGATTGTGTTGTGTCACGCCCCGGATTATGCCGACAACCTGCTGCTCCATCCAGCGGGCAAAGCGGTTGACCTGATGCTGAGCGGGCACACCCACGGAGGCCAGATTCGCCTGCCGCTGATGGGGGCATTGAATCTTCCTCCGCAAGGCAGAAAATATGTCGAAGGATGGTTCCGTCTCGATGGCATGCAACTGCACGTCAACCGCGGCCTGGGTACCGTGGGAGTGCCGTTTCGATTGAATTGCCCGCCTGAGATTTCGTCGATCACGCTGAAAAGAGGGCAAGCGTAAAAGGTTCACGCTTGCCCTCTTTTCTTTATATTCCTGCTGTAATCGACAGGGAGAAAACTGAATCTCCGGATTACGGCCCCATGCTTGTCGGCAAGCACGGATCATATCCGAGCGAAGCAGGCGTTACCGGGGCAGGGGGTGTTGGCGGCGTGGCCCAGGGAATCTTGCTGAAGTCGAAGAACTCAAGCAGGTTCGACTGAACGTTGTCGCGTGCGGTAAAGTGCGCGGAGCTTCCGATAAACCGGTTCTCTACAAACTTGATGACTGCCGTGTGGTCCATCGGGGTATGCGAAACATAATGACGCCGCGCGAACGGGGAGATGATGATGTTCGGCACGCGGAAGCCAAGCTGTGCGGCAAATCCGTTCACCGAGGCTGCATCCGTGCTCTGGGTTCCAGGATCTCCGCTCAGCAGATCGCAATGGATCGTTGGCACACCACCGCCGCTCGGCACACAGGGGTTATAGCTATCGGCGTTCACCGCGATCTGCGAGATGTCGGGGATCGATCCGAGCGAAGCATCGGTGTTCTGATTGGAGTGACCGGGCACAGGCGGCACGTGATCGTAGGGTCCGCCGCCCTCGTCGTAGCTGAAGAAGAACGCCGAACTCTTCCACGCTGAACTGGTCATCAATGCATTGACTACGTTCGCCACCTGCGACTGGCCGGTCAAGATCGATTGGCCAGACCCCGGATGCTCATCGTTGATGCCGGAGCCGGATTCGATAAACGCGAAGCTGGGAAGCGTGCCGTTCTTGAGATCGGTGAAGTAGGCCGAGAGCGGCGCTACATGGTTGGGGTCGATGCAGAACGAATTGGTTGGATCGCCCACCACGCTGGAAGACTTCGTGGTTCCCGTGCAGGCGCCCCCGCCGGTGTTCTCGTACAGGTATTTGTACGAGTAACTCAAAATCGAGAAGGTAGTTGAAGGATAGTTTCCACTGGGCGTTGTAGAGCAGGGATTTGATGCCAGGCAAAGATCATTCGTAACCGTGTAGTACAGCTTCCACGATACGTTCGCACTGTCGAGTTCCTGAAAGATCGATGGTATGTTCAGTTGCGGAAGGTTGTCGTTGCTGCCGGGGTCGAAGACGAGACCCTGCGAGGTGCCACCCGTGAAGGTAGCGATGCGATTGGGAATGCTCTTCGTGGACACCGGCGAGAACCAGCGATCCGACAGGGCGAACTGCGACGCCATGTAGTAGTAGTAATTCAGGAAGTCCT
>VFSW01011097.1_pt1 | contig 12695 bp, 10 predicted proteins | sample 5358111 | NCBI WGS metagenome assembly VFSW01 (sample SAMN11554181, study PRJNA540505) | mine drainage metagenome | isolation source: sediment from site ElyBrook_90M | place: USA: Ely Copper Mine, Vershire, VT | collected 2017 | reverse complement strand
GGCGTCAGCCAGGTGCCCATGATGATCCCCGCGTACCAGGGCCGCCGGGGGGGGTCGTGCCGTCCCGGGGTGGTGTCGCCCCCCCGGGGGGGGCGTTGGGGGGCCGCCCGCCAGTAGGCTTCGACCGCGTCGGCGACGAGATCGGCGTACGGAATCGAACGTTCGTTTCGGAGGGACTCGGGCAGGTCCAGGACCCGCCGCTCCTCGCGCAGACGCCGGTCGAAGGCATGGTTGAGCCGCACCAGGCTCCGAAGGTCGTTGCTTTTCCCGAGCATGATGGCCCAGGCGATGATGCTGAAGACGCCGAGGACGCAGACGATCGTCTGGCCGAAGATGTCGCAGTTCAGGAAGATCGTGACCGGATTGAGCAGGGCGAGGGGAAGGACAGTCGGGAGGGGCACGGCCATGGGAATGGGTCGAAAGTTGCCGGGTTTGGGCACGCGTTCAATGGGAAAGCGGCCGCAAAACATTCTCGTCAACCGGGGCGCGGACCAATCACACTCGCCTCCGCATGCCTCTTAATCACAAACCCTCCGGCAAGCTGATTTCCTTCGAGGGCTCCGAAGGCAGCGGAAAATCCACCCAGATTGTCCGCCTTGCGGCCCACCTGCAAAAACTCTCCCGCGACGTGGTCAGCGTTCGCGAGCCCGGCGGCACCGAAATCGGCGAGCAAATCCGGAACATCATCGTCCACAACTCCAAGGGCGACGAAATGTGCGCCGAGACCGAACTGCTCCTCTTCACCGCGGCCCGCGCCCAGCGGGTCCGGGAGATCATCGCCCCGGCGCTGGGCAGGGGCGCGATCGTCCTCAGCGACCGCTTTCTCGATTCCTCGACGGTCTACCAGGGCATCGGCAGGAACCTGGCGCTCGATCCGGTTCACCAGATCAACCGCTTCGCGGTCGGCAGCGTCATGCCCGACCTCACCCTGGTCATCGACGTCCCGACCGAGGTCAGCCTGGCCCGCATCCAGCAGCGCGCCTCCGACGTTCCCGACAGGATGGAGCGGGAGAACATAGATTTCTACAAGAAGGTCCGGGAGGGCTATCTGGTCCTGGCGGCGGAGATGCCGGAGCGTTTCGCGGTCATCGACGGCACCAAGAGCGAGGACGCCATCGCAAAGAGGATCTGGACCGAGGTGCAGAAGCTGATCCCATGACCGGCTGGCCGCCCGCGCTCGCCGGCTCCCCCGCGGCGGTCGTGATCGAGCGAGCCATCGCCGGGCAGCGGCTTGCCCACAGCCTGCTGTTGCACGGCGACGATTTGGCCATGCTTGCCGCGGCTGCCGGGGCGATCGCCGGCCGCCTGCTCGGTGCGGAGGCGGCCGGCCATCCCGACTGTTTCACCCTCCGGCCGGCGGGCAAGATGAGGCAGATCGGGGCCGACGCCACTCGCGAGCTGATCGGTCGGGTGCAGATGAGCCCGGCCGTCGCCGCGTACAAGGTCGCGATCCTTCACGAGGTCGACCGCATGAACGCCGCGGCGGCGAACATCTTCCTCAAGACGCTGGAGGAACCCCCCGCACGCACCGTCCTTCTGCTGCTGACAAGCCATCCCTACGCCCTCCTGCCGACGATCCGCAGCCGCTGCCTCCACTTCAAGTTCCAGGCTGTCGGGACGGCGGCCGCGGTGGGATCACCCGATTGGTCCGCCTGGCTCGAGGACTATCGCGCCTGGATCAGCCGGCTCGCGGGCGGCCCGCCCGACAAGGCCGGGGCGGCCGACCCGATTCTCGCGCTTTACGGGCTGGTCGCCCGCTTTGGGAGCATCCTGCACCGCGCCCCCGAGGAGGCCTGGGAAAGGCAAAAACAGTCCCTCCCTCCCGATTTGGATGAGGACGAACAGGTCGCAATCGAGACCGGGCTGGCCAACGGACTGCGCGCACGGCTTCTGGCGGAAGTCGAGGAGGCGACGCGCGACTACGCCCGCACCCGGCAGGATGGGGACGAAGGGGTCGCGTGCCGCGCTTTCCCAGCCGCCATCGCCCGGCTTGAGCGCGATGTCCGCCTCCTGCGATTCAACCTTAACGAACTGGCCGCCCTCGAGGACTTTCTCCTCGCCTCCCTGCGGATATGGACCCGGAGGTGAGGGCGCTCAGGCCTCACGGACCGCGCGCACGAACGCCTCGCGCGCCTCAAGGTGCGGATTGTGGCCGGAGCCCGCGATGATTTCCAGGCGGGCGGCGGGAAAGTGCCGGATGATCTCCGGCCAGTCGCCGGGCTGCACGTATTCCGAATTGCCTCCGGCGAGGAATAGCGCCGGAGCGGCAAAGCGGTCGCCAGGACCGAGAGGATTGGCAAGCAACCCGGGCAGCGCGGCCATCAGCGCGGGTAGGTTCACCGTCCATCGCCAGCGGTCGCCAACGTGCACCAGGTTCGTGGTCAAAAACTTGCGCAATCCCCAGTCCGGAATTTCCGGCTCGAGCAGTTTTTCGGCCTCAGCCCGCGAGCGCAGCCGCGCCAGATCGATTCGGTTCAGGGCCGCGAACTCCCGGCGCCAGCGGTCCTCGGCATAGTCTCGTGGCGCGACGTCGACCACCACGAGCCTCTCGACTCGGCCGGGATGGCGGCAGGCAAGGAGCATCGCCACCTTGCCGCCCATGCTGTGACCCAGGAGGACGGCGGGCCCGACCGCCTGGGCGTCGAGCCAGGCGAGCACGTCGGCCGCCATGGCGCCATAATCCATCTCCTCCGCGTGGGGGGAGGCGCCGTGGTTCCTCAGGTCGACCGCACGGACGTGGTAGGCGGAGGCCAGATCGGCGCCGGCCGTCAGCCAGTTGCGGGACGAGCCGAGCATGCCGTGAAGGATGACCAGTTCGGGCCGGCCGGCCCCGCCCAGGTCGCGGTGGAAGAGGAGCATGGTGGCTGATCGATGGGAAAGATGAATCCTGGCCAGGCAAGCCGAGAAACTTTGCCCTGGAGAATTCCTTGGTCCTGTCTCCTATCGTTCCGCCGTCACCCGCCAGACCCTCTCCTTCCATGCCCGACGCACCGCTCACCCCGATGATGCAGCAGTACTTCGAGGTGAGGCGGGGCCTGCCCGGCGGGACTCTGCTGCTATTCCGGCTCGGGGACTTTTTCGAGCTGTTCTTCGAGGATGCCGCCACCGCGTCGCGGCTCCTCGGACTGACCCTGACCCAGCGCCAGGGCCAGCCGATGGCCGGCATACCCTTTCATGCCGCCGAAAGCTACGTGCGGCGCTTGCTTGCTGCGGGCCAGAAGGTCGCCATTTGCGACCAGCAGGAGCCCGCCCAGCCGGGCAAGCTCGTCAAACGGCAGCTGGTCCGGATCCTCAGTCCCGGAACCATCCTCGCGGCCGGCCAGCTCGAGCCCGGCCGAAACCACTACCTCGCCGCGCTCGCCGTGGATGCCCGAGGCCTGCACGCGGCCTGGCTCGATCTCTCGACCGGCGAGTTCAAGGTCGCGACCGACCGCGAGATCGGCAACCTGCTTCCGATTCTCGCCGCGCTCGACCCGGCCGAACTTCTGGTCCCCGAGGGGGATCCCTCCCGGTGGCGAGCCGCGCCCCACGAGGACGCGGCCCGTCGCGGCCTTCACGCCTTTTGCTCGGCCCGCCTCTGCAGCGAGCTGGCCCCGGAAAATTTCGAGCCCGGGTCCGGGGCAAGGGCGGTGATGGACGCCCTCGGGGTGCTGAACCTACAGGGTTTCGGGCTTGAGCACGGGCATCCGGGGCTCGGCCCGGCCGGAGCGCTGGTTCATTACGCGACCGAAAACCTCTGCGCCAAGCCCGAGAACCTTCGCGGGCTGCAGGAATACCGCAGCGCGCGCACGCTGCTGCTCGTTCCCGCCTCCCTGCGCAATCTGGAGATCTTTGCCGCGGGCCGGGGCGGCCGCGCGGGCTCGCTCCTGGAGGCGATCGACCGAACGGCGAGCGCAGCCGGCGCACGGCAGCTCGAGCGCTGGCTCGCCGCCCCTACCCTTGATCTGGCGGAGATCCGCCGCCGTCACGGGCTCGTGGGGGAGCTCTTTGCCCAACCCGCGCGCCTCGGCGCAGTGCGGGATCGCCTCGGCCGGATCCGGGACCTGCCGCGGATACTGGGGCGCCTGCAAAACCGGCTTCGCAACCCCCGGGAGCTCGGCGGCATTCTGGCCACCCTGGCGCAGCTGCCCGGCCTTGTGGCCGAGGGGGATGGAGTCGGGGCCGGCGCCGCCCTCGCGCAGGTTCGATCCCGGATTCGGGAATTCGCCGAACTTCGGGAACTTTTCTGTCGAGCGCTCGCCGACGAGCTGCCCGCCGACCTGGCTGACGGCGGCTTCATCCGCGAGGGCCACGATGCGGAGCTCGACCGGCTTCGCTCGCTCGCTAGCGGGAACAAATCCTGGCTTTCCGAGCTCGAGCGCTCCGAGCAGGAGCGCACCGGCATCCGGAGCCTTAAGGTGAAATTCACCCACAACTTCGGCTACTACATCGAGGTCACCAAGGCCAACCTGCACCTGGTTCCGCCCGATTATATCCGGCGGCAGACGGTCACCGGAGGCGAGCGCTATGTGACCGAGGCCCTGCGGCAGAAGGAAAAGGAGATATTTCATGCCGAGGAGAGCACGCTGGCCCGGGAGCTCGAGCTGTTTCATGGACTGGTGGCATCCGCCCTCGCCGAGGCCTCGGCCCTCGCCGGCACCGCCGACGCGCTGGCGGAACTCGACGTTCTGGCCGGCTGGGCCGCCCTGGCGCTGGAATGGGACTACTGTCTGCCGGAGCTCGACGAGAGCGGCGCGCTCGACATCGCCGACGGCCGCCATCCCGTCGTGGAACAGGTGTTGCGCGCGCCGGACGCCCCGCCCGCCGCCGGGACCCAAGCCTTCGTGCCCAACGACACGGCGCTCGCCGGCGACGGGGCGCAGATCGCGCTCATCACCGGGCCCAACATGGCGGGCAAATCGACTTACATCCGGCAGGTCGCGCTCATCGCGCTGCTCGGACACCTCGGCTGCTGGGTCCCGGCCCGGAAGTGCCGCCTCGGCCTGATCGACCGGATCTTTTCCCGGATCGGGGCGAGCGATGATCTCGCCCGCGGCAACTCGACCTTCATGGTCGAGATGAACGAGACCGCCAATATCCTCAACCACGCGACCGACCGCTCGCTGATCATCCTCGACGAAATCGGCCGCGGAACCTCGACCTACGACGGACTGAGCATCGCCTGGGCGGTCGTGGAGTACCTGCACCGCGGCCCCGACCGCGGACCGCGGACTCTCTTCGCGACCCACTACCAGGAGCTGACCCGGCTCGCCGGCCATCTGCCGCGCCTCCGGAATTTCTCCGTCAGCGTCAAGGAATGGAACGACGAAGTCATCTTCGTCCGCCGCGTCGTGCCCGGCCCGGCTGACCGGAGCTACGGCATCCAGGTGGCTCGCCTGGCCGGGCTCCCTCCGGAGGTCATCGACCGCGCGCGGACCATCCTGGCCCAGCTCGAAAGCGAGGACACGGCGGTGACCGTTGCCGCCCCGGCCTCCCGGCCGCGGAAGCATATCGTCCTGGCTCCGCCGGACGATCCCCAGTTCCGCCTCCTATAGGGCGGCCTCGAATTCCGCGGGCAGCGGCGCTTCGGCGGCGAAGGCGAACGCGCGGCCGGCGAGCTCATAGGAGAACTCGACCCGCAGTGAATGCAGAAATAGCCGGCGGGTGCCCGCGATCCGGGCGAATTCCCGGTTGCGGCGGAAGTCTCCGTAGGTCTGGTCGCCGACGATCGGCAACCCGCGCCGCGAGCACTGCACCCGCAGCTGATGGCTGCGCCCGGTCCGGGGCTCCAGGGCGAGGAGCGAAACCGGCGGCTCCCTTCCTCCCGCGCGAAGCAGCCGCATGCCGCTCTCGGCCGGCCGCCCGCCGCCGGCCGAGCTCCGGATTCGGTCCTTCCGCCGCTCGACCACCAGCCGATCCCGCCAGACCTCGGCCGGCGCCCCCGGAACCCCGAAAACGAGCGCCCGATAAGCCTTCCGCACCTCGCGCCGGCGGAACTGGGCCCTTGCCGCGGCCGCCAAGTCGCGGCTGGACGCGGCCAGGATCACTCCCGATGTCGCCGAGTCCAGGCGATTCAGCAGCCACAGTCGGCCGCCTTCCCACGTGTAGCACTCCGCGCCGAAATCGTAGCGGGCCGTCAGCAGCGCCCGCCGCTCCTCCCCGGGCGCGTTGGGATGGGAAAGGACTCCCGCCGGCTTGGCCAGGGCGGCGAGCCCGTTCTCGTCCCGGGCCAGGAGCGTCACCCCGTTTCCGAGCGGGAGCGCCGCCCAGAAACTTTCCCCGGAATCACTCACCGACGTAATAGAAGGTGAAAGTCATGTCCTGGTGATGGCCCAAGGTCGCGATCATATCGGGGGTCCATGCGCCGTAGGGCGAGCGGTTGGTGACGGCGCTCAGGCAGGCATCCTTTCCCTGCTCGGTCGACGAGTTCTGCACGTTGATGATCTCCGTGACCCGGCCGCGGGAATCGAGCCGAAACTTGATCGACACGGTCGAGCCCACCGGCGGCTCGACGTTGCTCGTCTGCAGCACGCGGTACCATTCGATCTGGATCGTCTCGATCATGCGCTGGAGATACTCGCCGTAGGCGCTCCATCGGGCGTCGATCGCCGTCAGGCCGATGTTCGAGGTGCCGACGTCGTTCTGGGCGAAGATCGCCGGGCGCGAACGCTGGGCCAAGGTCCGGCGCGGCTGGGGATGCTTGGGATCGATCTGGGGGGCGGTTGACGTCGCGTCCGGAACCTGCGCCGCGGCCTTCACACCCACGACCTTCTTTGGGGTCAGCTTGGCCAGTTCGGCCGTCTTGGCGTCCGAACTTCCGTAATTGCCGTTGTCCTGGGCCTCCGATTTGTCGAATCCCGGCAGGGGAGCCTGCGCCCGGCGCGGCGCCGGCACCGGCGGCTTGGGCGGGGAGGGCGGCACCGGCGGGGCGGCCCGCGCCGTCGGTTGCTTGTCCAGCTCACCGGTGACGATCTGGGTGGAATGAAAGTCCTTCCGGCCCTGCAGCGCCGGCCGGTCGCTCTTGCCGTTGGGCGTCGGCTTCTGCTGGGCCACCGTCTGGTTTTGGGCGGCAAAGTTGTTCGTTTTGTTCGGGATGTTCTGGTTGGCGTTCGGGTTGGCCTCGACGAACTTCGGCGGCGGGGGACGCACGAAGCTCTCCGGCGTCAGTTGGATGGTGAAGACGGGCGGCAGCGGGTGCCGGGGCGCGAGCGTCGTGGCCGCCGTTCGCAGCAAATGGGGCGCGAACAAGAGCAGCAGCACGTGCACCAGGATCGTGGCCGCGATACCTATCTCGACCGAACGGCTGTCCGGATCGAGGAAAATGGGCGGCAGCCAGCGGGGCCGGCGGCGGGATTTCTCCCGGGGCGAGGCGGAGGGCGGCGGCGCGGAAAGCTGGGTCATCCTAGGGCGTTAGCTAGGCAGAAGACCGCACCGGGTCAAAATTTGTTTCGTCGTTTCCAGCGGCAGCCCCATTATATTGGTGAAAGAGCCCCGATAACCCGCCACCACCAGGTCGGCGTGGTCCTGGATCGAGTACCCCCCGGCTTTGTCCAGGGTGTGCACCTGCGCCAGGTATCCTTCGATCGCCGTCTCGTCCAGCGGCCGGAAAGTGACCTCGCTCGCCGCCTCGGCCTCGATCCGCAGCCCGGCGGCCGCCCGCCGGACGGCTAGGCCGGTGTAGACAGTGTGGGTCCGGCCCGATAGGCGGCGAAGCATGGCGCGCGCCTCGGCGCAATCGGCCGGCTTGTTCAGCACCGCGCCGGAGAGGAAGACCGTCGTGTCCGCCCCGAGGACGAAGGCATCCGGGTGCCGCGCCGCGACCCAGTCCGCCTTGAGCGCCGCGTTGTGCGCCACCAGCCCGCGCGGATCGGCGGCCGCATCCTCGTTCTCGAGCACGTCCGCGGCGATCACCGCAAAGGGAACGCCGAGCCGGGCCAGGAGTTCCCGGCGGCGGGGCGAGGCGGAGGCAAGGATGAGGTCCGGCACGAAAGCGGAAAGAGAGCAGAGGCGCCCGGGGGAAAGGAAGCCGGAAAATAGCGGGCAGCCCGGGGACGGCCCCCCCCAGCGCGGCTTGTCAGCGCCGGCAAAGCCGTGCAGCGTGGCCGGTTCATGCGCCTCGGAGTGGCCCAGATCATCTCGACGGTCGGCGACCTCGCCGGCATCCGCCGGAAGGTCCTCGAGGCCTACGGCGCCCTCGTCGCCCAGGGCGCCGAGCTCGTGCTTTTCCCCGAGATGATCGTGAGCGGCTACCCGCCGCGGGACCTGCTTTTCAAGCGCCGCTTCGTCCCCGATGTGGAGGAGTCGCTGCGGATGATCGCGGCCGCGGTCGGAGAGGTGCCCGCCCTGATCGGCACAGTCGAGGCGAACCGCACCGGCCAAGGACGGCCTTTCTACAACGCCGCCGCCTTCTGTCACCGCGGCACGGCAGCGGTGATGGCTCGAAAATGCCTCCTGCCTACCTACGACGTCTTCGACGAGGACCGCTATTTCGAGCCGGCCACCCAGCCGATGGTGCTCACCCATGCCGGCCGGCGGATCGGCATCACGATCTGCGAGGACATCTGGACCCATCCGATGATCAGCACCCGGCAGCTCTACCACGGCCTGAATCCGGTCAAGCAGCTGGTCGCGCAGCGCTGCGACCTTATGGTCAACATTTCGGCCAGCCCGTGGCATCACGAAAAGGGAGGCGTGCGGCAGACCCTGGTCACGGATGCCGCCTTCGAGCTCGACTGCCCCGTCGTCTACGTCAACGCGGTCGGCGGCAATGACGAGCTGATCTTCGATGGACGGTCGCTGGTCAGCGACGCCTCCGGCCGGGTATTCGTCGGCCTGGCGGCCTTCGCCGAGGAGTTGCGGGTGGTCGACGTCGTATTCGACCCCGCGCAGGATGCGCAGCACCCGCCCGAACTCTCCTCCTCCTTTGCCCGGACCGACCAAGCCGACATGATCGACGCCCTCACACTCGGTCTGCGCGACTACGCCCGGAAGAGCGGGTTCCGGCGCGGGCTGGTGGCCCTGTCGGGAGGCATCGACTCGGCCGTGGTCGGCGCGATCGCCGCCTCGGCCTTCGGCCCGGAGAATGTCACCGGCGTCTCGCTCCCCGCCCCGATCTCCTCCTCGCACTCGAAGGCCGACGCCGCCGAGCTGGCGCAGAACCTCGGCATCCGCTTCGAGACCCTGCCGATCGGCGAAGTCGTCGCGGCCGCCGAGGCCGCGCTAGGACCCGTCTTCGCCGGCCGGGCGCGCGATGTCGCCGAGGAGAACATCCAGGCCCGCGTCCGCGGCGTGCTGATGATGGCGCTCTCGAACAAGTTCGGCGCGCTCCTGCTCACCACGGGCAACAAGAGCGAGATGGCCGTCGGCTACTGCACCCTCTACGGCGACATGTGCGGCGGCCTGGCGGTCATCTCCGACGTCTACAAGACGCAGGTCTACGCCCTGGCCCGGTTCATGAACGCCGAGGCCCGCCGGACCGGCCGAACGCCGCCGATCCCGCAGTCGAGCATCGACAAGGTCCCCAGCGCCGAACTGCGCCCCGGCCAGACCGACCAGGACAGCCTTCCGCCGTACGAGGTTCTCGACCCGGTGCTGCGGGGCTACATCGAGGGGGAACTCGGGCGCGACGAGCTGGTGGCGCGCGGATACGAGCGCGCGGTCGTCGATGAGGTGGCGCGCAAGGTCGATCTGAACGAGTACAAGCGCAAGCAGGCGGCCCCCGGGCTGAAGATCACCCCGCTCGCCTTTGGCGTCGGCCGCCGGATCCCGCTGGTGCAAAAGTATGTCAGCTGACGCATCCGAACGGCTTTTTGCCCGCGCCCTGCAGCTCATCCCCGGCGGCGTCAATTCCCCCGTCCGCGCCTTCCGCGCCGTCGGGGGCAGCCCATTCTTCGTCCGGCGCGCGTCGGGAGCCATCCTGGAGACGGCCGACGGGCGCGAGCTGATCGACTTCGTATGCACCTGGGGGCCGGCGATCCACGGCCACAATCATCCGCGGATCAAGGCTGCGATCGCCGCCGCGCTCGAGAACGGAACGGGCTTCGGAACCCCCAACCTTTACGAGGTCGACATGGCGGAGCTGATCACCCGCTGTGTCCCCTCGATCGGGAAAGTCCGCATGTGCAACAGCGGCACCGAAGCGACGATGTCGGCCGTCCGTCTGGCGCGCGGCTTCACCGGGCGGGACAAGATCATCAAGTTCTCCGGCTGCTACCATGGCCACTCCGACTCGCTGCTTATCAAGGCCGGCTCCGGCGCCCTCACCCACGGGCATCCGGACAGCGCGGGCGTGCCCGCGGCGTTCGCCCGCGAGACGGTGGTCCTGCCCTTCAACGACGCCGGCCGGGTCGCCGAGGCGTTCGCCGCCAATCCGGGACAAATCGCCGCCGTGATCGTCGAGCCGTACCTCGGCAATGTCGGGCTGATCCCGGCCCGTCAGGGCTTCCTGCAATCCCTGCGCTCCGCCTGCACGGCGAACGGGGCCCTCCTCATCTTCGACGAAGTCATGACCGGATTCCGTCTCGCCCGCGGCGGCGTGCAGGAGCTGGAGGGGGTCGCCCCCGATCTGACGACTCTCGGCAAGATCATCGGCGGCGGGCTTCCGGTCGGCGCCTTTGGCGGCCGCGCGGAGATCATGGACTTGGTCGCGCCGCTCGGCCCGGTCTACCAGGCCGGCACCCTCAGCGGCAACCCGCTTGCTCTTGCAGCCGGGATCGCGTCGCTTCGGCTTCTCGATGAGGACCCCTACCCGCGCCTGGAGGGACTGGGCCGCCGTGTGCGGGACGCGCTGCTTGAGGCGGCGCGGGCGAAGGGACTGCCCATGCAGGTGCCGCAGGTCGGCTCGATGTTCTCGGTCTTCTTCGCGGCTGAGCCGGTCGGCGACTACGCCGCGGTGCTCGCCTCCGACGCCAAGGTCTATCCCCGCTTCTTTCGGGCCTGCCTCACCGCAGGAGTCTACCTTCCCCCCAGCCCCTACGAGGCCGCGTTTCTCTCCACCGCCCATGCCGGCGCGGCGGTCGACAGGGCCTGCGAGGTGATGGCGCGGGCGATCCGAGAGCTGTAGCGTCCTAGAGCTCGACCGGCCCGAGATCGGAATCCACCAGTCCCAGCTCCGCCGCATAGCGGGACAGCTGGGCGACCCCGCGCCGCCCGGTCTTCTTCGTCAGGTGCGTCCGGTGGTTGACCACCGTATTGACGCTGATCCCCAGGCGGAGGGATATCTCCTTTGAGCTGAATCCGCTGGCAATCGCCCGCAGGACCGTCTTTTCCCGGGCGCTCAACGGGCGGTCCGGATCGGAGAGGGCCCGCCCGGCGTTGACCAGCTGGCGGATCTTTTCGCTCGCCGCTCGGGAGAAGTAGATCCGGCCGGAGCTCACCGCCAGCAGCGCCTGGCGGAATTCATCCATGGCGGCGACCTTCTCCACAAGGCCGTGCGCCCCCCAGATCAGCGCGAGCCGTATGGCTGCGGGACGCAGATAGCCGGAGAAGACCAGGATCCGGGTCCGCCGGCAGGCCGTGCGGAGCTGGCGGAGCAGCGCGAGGCCGGAGACCGGAGGCAGCGACAGATCGAGGACGATCACGTCGGGCTGTTCCCGGGAGCAAAGCTCGAGCGCGGTGACCGAATCCTCGGCGTGGCCGACGACTTTGTATCCGGCTACCGCGTCGACGATCTGCCGGAGCATTTCGATGATGACAACATGGTCGTCGACGATGACGACGCGGCAGCGGACTGCCGGACGGGACGAGGCGGGGGCGGGCATCGTGATTGAGGATGAAGTAAGCCGAAGTAGACGAACTTCTCATGGCGGGCATCGGGCCGAATATCTACGCCAATATCGGCTGCCCGGCAAAAATGAGGTGAAACCCCCAGAGCCCGAATTGGCGCGTTCCGGGGAAATTCTGGGGATTTATACCCAGTCGGCGCCAAATCGGCACACGTGTCCTGGTCGCGCCGGCTCAGGCCCGGGGGTGCGCCTGGTCGTAGACATCCTTCAAGCGGGCTGCACTCACGTGGGTGTAGACCTGAGTCGTCGCGAGCTGGGCGTGCCCGAGGAGTTCCTGAACCAGCCGCAGATCGGCCCCGGCGTTGAGCAGATGCGTGGCGTAGGCGTGCCGCAGTTTGTGGGGCGTGAAATCGGCGGGAAGGCCGGCCAGGACGAGATAGCGCTTGAGCATGAGCTGAATCGACCGCGCCGAAAGGCCGCGGCCTCCCGGCGTGGCCACAACCGGGTCTCCGGGGAGCGTGTGGCGCGGCCAGCGTTCCCTAAAATCGGCCAGAGCCGCCATCGCCGTCCTTCCCAGCGGGCACAGCCGCTCCTTGCCGCCTTTGCCCCGCACCCGCGCGACTCCGGCGGGAATGTCAACGGCCCCGTGGACGAGGCCCACCAGCTCGCTGACGCGCAAGCCGCCGCCGTAGAGCAGCTCCAGCACCAGCCGGTCCCGCCGGACCGAGAAGGGGTCCGCCTCGCCGAGCTCGAGCAGCCGGCGCGGCCCGGCGAGGAGCCGTTCCGTCTGCTCCTCGGTCAGAAATTTCGGCAGCCGCTTCTCAAGCTTCGGCAGCGGCGCGCCGTCGAACGGATTGCGCTTCAGGCGGCCGAAACGGCGCCAGTAGCGCCAGAACGTGCGCAGGCCCGAGACGCGGTTGTGCAGGGTGCGGCGGTAGAGCCGACGCTGCGCCTCGATCACGAAGTCGCGCACGTCGCGGGCGGTGAGCGCGT
>VFSW01011096.1_pt1 | contig 12695 bp, 15 predicted proteins | sample 5358111 | NCBI WGS metagenome assembly VFSW01 (sample SAMN11554181, study PRJNA540505) | mine drainage metagenome | isolation source: sediment from site ElyBrook_90M | place: USA: Ely Copper Mine, Vershire, VT | collected 2017 | reverse complement strand
TGAAAACTCAACTACTTAGCCGTTGCCAACCCCTCGAATCCGCGAAGTCCGGCTAAGGTTCGATACGCAGTTGCAGCGTCAGCGCCAAGGTTCTCGAGGGCCGAAGCAATGGGTATACCGCTGAGGACGCAGTCCAGTCCTTGACGCGTTCGTGGGCTGATATTAGGATCAAGTCAACACCCTGATTAGTCAGGCGCGCCCGCTGGGCGCGGAACAAAAGCAGCGCTCAAACTCACCCGCCAGGGATTTTCCCTGACGGGGATCTCCGGCGAACTTTTCCGGAGAAAAAATACATGAATCATGTCATGAAAATCCTGTTCGACACTCAAGGCTACGTGAAGACCCTCAAGGCGGGCGGCGTGCCTGAGAATCAGGCGAATGCCATGGCCGACGGGTTGGTCGTGGCTTTTAATCAGGGGGTGGCAACCCACGAAGACATCATCGAACTCAACGTCAGGATCGACGGCGTGGATACCAAAATCGACGGCGTCCGGACGGACCTGACGGCCAAAATCGACGGTGTTGAAACGCGGATGAATGCCAAAATCGATAGCGTCCGGACGGACCTGACGGCCAAAATCGACATGCTGTCCACGAAAACCCGCATGCAGTTCTATCTTCTGGCAGCGCTGATCGCGCTTACGAGCCATCTTGGGTTCCACCTGCTCAAGGTGATGGATTTGCTGCGCTAAACACTGAACGCAGGGCTTGCGCAATTCCTTAACCTCCCGCGCAGCGACTGCTGCCGGGGGGTTACGCAGGTACAACCGAGGCATTGGACCGCTCAGGCGCACCCAGACAAGGACGTGACCGATGTGCGATGATAACGCATCCCCCAGACACCCTCATCGGCGACATCCCTCGGCGTGTCCGCGCCTTGCGCATCCGGCGCGGCTGGAGCCAGGAGGTCCTGGCGGAGCTTGCCGGATTGCACCGCAACTATATCGGCCACGTGGAGTGGGCGGAGATCAACTTGAGCGTGGCACATCTGACCCGAATGGCCGAATCGCGCCGGCGTTCGGGTTTCGCTCCGGGACGCTGATCGACGGGTAACCCGACATGCCGGCGCCGCGGGCCGGGGAATCATCATCACTTGATCCAGGTCAATGAAAAACCAGGATTCGGGCTGGGATCATTCGCGGCGAAAGGGAAACAAGAATAAACAAAATCGCCAAAGGAGAATACCTGTGACTTTCCATCTCAAGTCCCCGCGTCGGGGCTCCGTCGCGGTTCGCGCCGCTTTTCCCGTACTCTTCGCTGTGCTGGTGGCCGGATGTGGTGGCGGAGGTAGCGCTAGCAGTTCCACTTCCAGCACCCCAACATCGAGCGCTCCTACCACCGAAACCGCGATCACCCAGCAGAACAGTCCCCAGGCCGCAGGCGCGGGCTATCAGTCCGTGAGCAGCGCCGAGGGTGCGGGTTCGACCGGCGGGTCCACGGTCGCCGGGGTGACGGGTGCCGGCAGCGCGTTGCCGAATCTGCTCGTTTTTGCACGGCAACAGATCGAGAAGATGCGCTCAATCGTAAGCAACGGTGGCAACGCGGTGTCGGGTGCCACTATGAACACCACGACTGTGACCTGCGACAGCCCGCCGGGCGGAGGGGCTGCGGGCAGTCTCAGCATGTCCATGCCCGGCAGCGGCACCCTGGCGGCCGGGGACACGGTGAGCGCGAGTTTTTCCAACTGCTACATGGCCTCCGATGGGTATACGACGAACGGGTCGTTTTCGCTCGCGCTGTCGAGCCTGTCGGGTAGCCCGCCGACGGCACCCTGGAGTATGGGTGGCGCGTTCTCATTCAGCAACCTGAGCATTGCGGGAACCGGCATCAACGAAACGGTCAACGGCGGTTTCTCGTTTTCCGAGAGCACCTCGGATGGCATCACCATCAACATGGCGCTGAACGGTGCGTCGGTGGAAGTCGAAGAGAGCGGAGGGCCGTCGCTCTGGCTGCAGAACTTCCAGCTTACCGCGACAGCGGATACGAGCACCGGGGAATCGACGTTCTACGGGTCGGGGCAGTCGGCGGATTCGGCCTTGAACGGCTATGTCGATTGCAACATCCCCTCCAGCACCGCTTTTATGCTGTATGCCGGCCAGCAGTATCCCAGCTCCGGGAGCATGACGGTGACCGGGGCCAACAATACGAGCGTCACGCTGACGGCGATTAGCGACACCACCGTTGAGCTTCAGGTGACGATCAACGGGCAGGCCGGTAGTCCGTTCCAGGAACCCTGGTCATCGATATCGCCGTAAGAACAGGAGGAGACGTGGTCAGTCCAGGGCAATTAGCTTGGCGTGACCGCGCTCCGGGCGTTGCCATGACCGGAATTCATGACACCCGATGCCCGCGAGGGCCAATGGCTCGGTTGAGATTTCACGTGCTCTGTGCCGTGCCAGCGCGTTCCGGGTTCACGGGTCACGATCCGTCCAGCGTGCGGCCATTCCATTACCGTGCGGAATCTTCATTCATAACGACCCGCCGGCTTTAGCCGGCGTATGATAAGGAGAAAAACAATGTCCTTTCCCGAAATACGGCTTGTCCGCTCCACAAAGGGAGCGCTCATCCTTGCGGCCGCCGTGCTCGCTGGCTGCGCAACGACGACCCCCCGGTATGACCAGTTGTTCGCGGGCACACCGACGCTCGGCAACGTCCAGGTCTATGCCGCCAGCAGGCACGATGCACGCGCAGCGGTGCTCAACGTGCTCGCCGCACGGAATTTTCAGGTTAAAGGGGAGGAAGGCGGGATCATCACGGCGGTGGAAGATTACAAGGCCCATGCCGGCAGCGACAAGACCTATCAAGTCACCGCGCGCATTGAGGTCCAGAAGATCGCGCCTGAAAAAACGCAGGTGTCTCTGGCGGCCACGCAGAAAACCGTGGTCTACCAGGAATGGCATACGTGGTGGCATCTGCTCTGGATGATCCCCATCATTCCGACCGGTACGAAATACAAGACCACCACGACCGACTCGGGCGCCATTACCAGCAAGGCGTTTTACCAAAATTTCTTCTCGAATGTCGCGCAGCAGATCAAGCCCGAGGTTGCGGGGAAAGTGGCCGGGAACCAAGCGGCGCGCACAGTCGTGAAATCGCCGGCATCCGCGCCTTCGCCGGCCGGATTGAAGTCCGCATCTCCCTCGGCCGGAGCGAAATCCTCTTCCGCGGCAAAAGGGTCGCCCAGCTGATGCGGTGTTCAGACTTTCCGTGATGGAAATTACCAATCACTGGGCAAACCGCTACGTGCTCGAAAACGGTTTTGTTTCCCAACGTGGGGGCGCAAACCCCAATTGCAGATGATGAGGTGTATCGGAATGAAGAAAACAAAGCATGCTCTCTTGGCGCCCTTGGCTCTGTTGGTCGTGCTGCTGGGTGGATGCGCCACCGCTGGCAATGCCAGCATTGCCCATGAGACCAAGGTGAGCGTTGCGCACCAACTCGTGAAAGGGAGGACCACCGAGGCGGAGGTGCGGGCCCTGTACGGTGATCCCGTCCAAACTTCCTTCACAGATAAGGGCAACGCCATTTGGACGTACACCTTCACGAAATCGCATGTGACGGCGACCACCTACATTCCGTTTTACGGGCTCTTCAACGGGGGCACGATTGGCAAGGAGAAAGAGCTCGTGTTGTTTTTCAACAAGAATGACGTATTGAAGAATTACCAGTTTTCGAACTCCAACATATCGGTTCACACGGGAATCTGACAAGAAACGGTTTCCCGTTTGAAAGCGGAGCGGGGACAGCACCTGAGATCCGTGCGTCTCTGGCGCTGTTCCGTTTCTGCCGCCAGCGTGTCGCCCCTGGAGTCAATGACGATTCGAGGTTAACAAGATGGGTATGGAACAGAAGGTCGAGATGCTCGCGGAAAGAATCTCCGCGCTTGAGATTGCTGTCTTGGTGCTTATCGAGTGCCACGCGGGATACGCGGGCTTGCCGAACTCCAAGGCTGGCGAGTTATCCGGCGCCATCGAGCATGCGCGCGAAGCCTATAACCAGGAGAACGGCTAAAACGCTTCAGTCCGCTTCGCGCACCCTCAAGCCGGCAGCCTGCAATGTGGCGTAAGCATCCAGGCGCGCCCGTTTCTCGAGCATCCAATGCTTTAGCCCGACACCGGGATCGATGCGATGCTGGTCCAGCCACTCCCGGAACAGATCGCGGTGTTCATCAAGAAAACACAGAATGATGAGATCGGCGCCGTCCATGCCGTAGTCAGTCCATAGGCCATTAAAGTGGTGCGGTGTACCCAAGGTTGCTGCTTTGTCATTCGGTTCGGACACATCGTCGTTGGCCATCGTTTTACCTCGCTAAGAGATGGAACTGGCGCATAGCTTGTCATGGCAAAGCTGGGGAGGGCGGGTGAAAAGGGGCTTGTCAGCACTGCAATTCGTGGAATTCGGAAAAAAGAGCGCTTCGGATCCGCGGATCCGAAGCGCTCCCCTCGCTTCTTTCGAGTCCTTTCCGCCCCTTTGTCACCGACGCCGCTTACCGTGTCGGCATGGCCTCCCATTTTCGTAACCCACGAATTGCCTTGCGTTTCCCCTCTATTTCCTCCCTCTCTCGCCCCGGTGCTGTGCTATAGATCCGAGACTGGCCGCTACGTCCGCGCCCCAAAGGGAGGAGACCACCCATGAAGCATGTGCTGACCATTCTGTCCTCGAGCGCCCTAGCGCTGATGCTGCTCGGGGTCTGCCTCGTTCCGGCCGAAGCCGCCACCCTCGGCTGGCAGGTCACCGGTTCCTCCCCGGACCATCCGACGGTTACCGAGGACCTCGCCGCGATGCAGGGCAACATCGCCTATGTCGATAACAATCTCGGGGCGGCGGTGCTCAAGATTCCCGCCTCCGAAGTGAGCCGGCTCAACATGGTGCTGCCGCAGCGCGACTCGGTGGTAATGGGCGTCTTCGACCCCTACAGTGCCACCGGAACCATCTACGTTTCCCGCGTCATCCGGGTGCTCGGTCAGGGCTACCTCTACGAGCAGGCGCGCGTCACGCCCCAGCAGATGGCGCTCTTCTCGCGGGACTTCGAGGGCAACAACCCCGCCTGGCAGTTCGTTCCGGGGCAGAACGGAAACGCGAGCAATGTGCCGTACGGCACCTTCGTCAATATCTCGCCGTCGGCCTTCTTCACGATGGTGGGGCTCGTGATGCAGCATGAGCGCGCCCCCCAGGGCTGGATCGCCTCGCTCGACGTGCGCGAGGCGCAGACGACGAGCTCGAGCGGGGGCTTTTTCAAGAAGACCACGACGACGACGGAAACGGCCTACGCCCATCCGGTGTGGACCGCGGTGCTGCCTTCAGGCGTGGGGGTCGGCTACTCGGAGGGCTTCGCGCTGCCCGTCGTGAATCAGGTGACGGGCCAGCCCTACCAGAGCGCCCAGGACGTGTCGCTCGACTCGGACGCTCATACGCTCGGGAAACCCACGATGCTCTACGAGGACCCGTCGACGGGTTCGTTCTCGAACACGCAGACCGGCGCCTACACGCAAGGGTGGGGTTCGCTCAAGGTGCTCTCGGGAGTGACGTTTGAGGACGTCGGCGCCTTCAACAGCCTGCCGGCGAGCGAGTTCCAGATCTGGCAGCACTCGCAGTCGCAGTCGGGGTTCACGCTCGGAGGGTTGGCGATCTTCGCCGTCCTCTTGGCGGTGGTGACGGCGGGGGCGGCGCTGGCGCTGTTGGGCGCACTGAGCGGCAGTTCCACCTTGGCGATGACGGCGCTTAGCGCACTTCAAAATGTCGGCATTACTGGTTATGGCGCTGCCATGGCCGGTGCCGCCGGCACCACCGCCGCCGCGAACCTCATCTACAACGTCGCCACAGGCAACACCAACTACGGGCAGGGGGCCTACAGCTTGCACGGCTGGAATGCGCTCACTAATGGTTGGAAGGGCGGGCAGAGCGGAAGCGTGGCTCCGACTCCCCAGGTCTCCGCCTACAACTTCCAGCAGTACCTGGCTTCCCTTTACTCTACGAACTACACGGCCGGCAACGTCCAGTCGGCCACCTCGCTCAATCCGGAAAACCCGCAGAGCGCCTGGGACTTTCAGCCGAGCGCGGTGAACGCCGTGGACTCGGCCGGCATCATGACGCAGGAACCGGGATCGATCGGGCAGAACGGGACGACCGCCACCAACAGCAACGACTCGCCCAACAGCACCCCGCCGATGTCGATCTCGACGAAGGACGTGGTGCACGATGCGCAGGGGAATGTCGTCTTCGGGGATGCTCCCTGGGGGTCGCTGCCGAGCGCGCCGTAAGAACCCCCCGTGAAAGACGAACGCCCCGCATGAGCGGGGCGTTCGGGCTGAAGATTACTGCGCAGCAGTGGTTCGCGACGTTCCGGGCCAGGGTTGAACCTTCCCGGTTTTCTCGGCCTTGCGGCACAGAGTCTTCATCTGCGGCACAGTGAGGCCGGAGTGGAGCATGATGCGCTCGTGCAGGGCGGTGGACAGGTAACCACTATGGCGGGACTCGTAGGCACCGAGACCATAATGGTCGAGGTACTGGGGACAAGGCGCCGCATCATCGTAGGCCCAACTTGGACCGCTATAGCCAGGCATCGCGCCGTCCGTCCACTCGCCGTTGCGCATCAAATCAGGCCGGCCTTCCTGCAGGATCTGCACCGCGTTGGCGATCACGGCCGCCAGCTCCGGCACGTAGTGGTCGGCGCGGTTCCAGTCAGAACCAAAGTAGGGCGTTGGTGCGCTCATTACCTGCAGCGGGATGCGCAGGCCCTGTATGTGTACGAAGACGTCGAAATGGGCACCGGTGAATCCAGCGGCGCTGGAAAATCGCATCCGCGCGATGTCCACCTCCACCGGAATGGCCGGCCCCTCACCCTTATCGAGCCGCGCGCGGCGCCAAGCGATGGCGAGAAAAGAATCCAGCATGTTCCGGTAGGCCTCGTCAGGCAGGCAGTGGTAGTCTACGGACTCCGACTTGCTGCCCCCGAACCGTGGATCGGGGTAGCGGGGATCGAAGGTCACCGCCCTGAGTGTGAAGGCGCGACGCGCATAAAGGGCCACCCACTGGGATTTGGGCGGTCCCTGGATGGCCATGCCATACGGCAGGGTGCCGCCTCGGTCCAGCGAGGGAGCGAGGGTCATGCATCCGGACAATGCCACCGGGATCGCGGCCAGGACCACTATGACCAGGATCTTTGTGTATTTTGTGAATGGGCTGTATTTAAGGTTCATTCTGATTTCCTCCTGAAACGCAGAATACCGGGGAGGCAAGAAAACGCAAGCAGGCACGGGCACGCAGGAACCGGGATCGATCGGGCAGAACGGGACGACCGCCACCAACAGCAACGACTCGCCCAACAGCACCCCGCCGATGTCGATCTCGACGAAGGACGTGGTGCACGATGCGCAGGGGAATGTCGTCTTCGGGGATGCTCCCTGGGGGTCGCTGCCGAGCGCGCCGTAAGAACCCCCCGTGAAAGACGAACGCCCCGCATGAGCGGGGCGTTCGGGCTGAAGATTACTGCGCAGCAGTGGTTCGCGACGTTCCGGGCCAGGGTTGAACCTTCCCGGTTTTCTCGGCCTTGCGGCACAGAGTCTTCATCTGCGGCACAGTGAGGCCGGAGTGGAGCATGATGCGCTCGCGAACCGCATCGGGGATCCGGGTGCCTGCCGTGGCGCTGTCGGCGCCCAGGCCGAACTGGCTCATGTTGCCATGGCTTATCATAACGACCTCGTCCGTGCCCGCCTCGCCGGGCGCGGCCCAGGCCGGCAGCACGCCTTGCGCCCAGTAGCCGTTGCGCATCCGATCGGGCCGCCCCTCCTGCAGGATCTTCGCGACCTGCGCGATCTCGGTCGCCATGGGCGGAATGAAATGGCTCGCCACGTCCCAGTCCGTTCCAGGATAGGGGACCATACCGACGCTGTCCGTCTGCAGCGGCACCCGCAGCGGATGCCTATCGCCCACCTGAACCGTGGTCTCCAGCCAGGGCCGGTACCAGACGTTGGTATCGAACGCGGCGCGGGTGATTGTCACGTCCACCGGGATGGCGGGACCCTGACCCTGATCGAGCCCGATATGATGGAACACCCGGCGCACGTAATACGCCAGGACGTTCTCATAGGCCTGATCGGGCAGGCAGTGGTAGTCTATGGACTCCTTCTCGGTTCCCATGACAGGCGGACGATGGGTCAGGCGGAAGGCCATCTTCCGCAGATAGAAGGGGTGATGCGCGTAGAGCGCCACCCACTGGGATTTCGGGGGGCCGCTGATCGACGTGTGCGGGGGCAGGGCGCCGTTGATGGGGTGGGCGACGGCATAGCCCGTGGTGCACCCGGTGAGCGCAAACATCCCCATCAGCGCCACTGGGACCAGGTACTTCAGAAACAGGATTGGATTGAATTTAATGTTCATTAAGGGTTCCTCCTTGAAGACAAGAGTACCGGGGGAGGGAGAAAACGCAAGCAGCCGCACGGCCGCGGAGACGCGCTGCAAGCCTCGTGAAAGACGACCGCCCGGCATTTACTTGGTCGATGCGATGAATTTGCCGAGCTTGTCCAAGTCATGCGACCAGAACAGCGCAAGGCCACGTTCTTGCGCTTGCTCCAGATTTAGCACCTTGAAAACGCCCGAAAGCGCAGCCGCCGGCACAACCTGCGCCGCACCGAACTGCTTGATCCAGTATTCGGCCTTCACGGCGGCATCGTTGTTCAAGCGCTTCACGCTGTTGGTGGAGCTATTCGACACCTTGCACTCGATCGCCATGAGACGTGTGTCGTGTAGACGGACGACGACATCAGCCTTGCGTTCGCCGACCTGGCACTCCGCGCAGAACTGCATGACCTGCGGCCCTTTAACGATCGTGTTGATCGTCGCGGCCCGAACTTCGGTGAAGCCAAGACCGCGAAGGTAGTCCTTCACCATCGTTTCCTGATTTTCTTTGCCCGCGTTGCGCCGCTCGGTGGCAATGCGCTGCGCGGCTAGCAGAACCGATGAAGCAAGTAATGCTGCCTCGCGTTGCTGGTCGCTCGGTGCTACGCCGGTTTCCATCCAAGGGAATCGGTGCGGGTCGATCACGCGGGCGATGACATCGAACACCTTGCGTAGTGCCTCGGGGTTTTTCTTTAAGACGCCTGGCGCGATCGAATTGACATCCGCGATCACCCGCAGGTCGTCGTCAGAGATCGGCGGGCCGGCCAGGTAGCGCAGTGCTTCACCAAGGCCCAGGCCATAGGCTTCGGCTAGGCTGTCATCAGTGATCGCCCCAGGGTTGAGGTCGCTCAGTTTCTTGAAAAGCAGATCGAACTTGTCTCGCGCCTGGTTGTAGTGCGTTTCCCATGAATCAGTGGCGGACAGCCGCTCGGCTCGGAACTGAGAGGCAGAGGTAGCAGCATCATTGGCAAGCTCTTTGGTTGTCCATCGTGCGGGGACGCTTGTCATGCGAGAAGATTCTCCAGGCTTGGGATGCGCAAACGCTCGATCTCCTTGGGTTCGAATTTAGTTAAACCACCGGCATAGGTTCTGCCGCTACCTGTATTAATGTTCTTATTGAGCCATACCACCAGGCGGACCATCGTGTCGGCGGCCAGCGGTTCGCGTGGGTACAGGCCATGCGCCACGTTGATATGCCGTGCATCGCATGAATTGAGCGTGAACTGAGGCGGCCGACGTGCCATGTAGGTGCATAGGATCGGAGCCGGGGCTTTAAGGCCCACGGACCACCAGGCTTTGCGGTGCTGTGCGATGTAGCTCTGGTCCGCGCCGTTGAGCTTCGCCCAGGATAGGAAAGCGCTGATGCGTCGGCGCTCTTCCTTGGTGAAATCATCCAGCTCGGACGGAAGGTCGACGACACGGCGCAGTACCTCGGCCGAGCGCAGATGTGTGCCGGCCTGGATCAAGTCTTTGGCCTTGGTAACGGCCGGCAGCTTGACGCGTTCAGGTAGGCTTTTCGCATGCTCACCGGCGATCCAAATGTCGTTTGCGCCCGTGACTTGGCCGCGATGCACGCGAAACAGTTCGCCAAGCTCAATGTCGCCAGCCGTGGCTGATTCGGACGGGCGGACGATGATCGACCAGCGGGGCGTTGCATGGAGTCGCTCACGCGGAATGTCGGTCCCCTTGGTCAATCCGTTGAGGCGGTCCAGCTCGTCGACAGCGCGCACGCGCACCGGCTTGGCCGTCTCGCCGACGCGGAAGCACGTGATTGCGGCCGTTGTCGCCGTGCCGGGGAAGGCCTCGATGGTAGGCTCAAGCACATGCAGCGCGATCCCGCCCAACTCGTCAAGCAGGAGCCGGCGCAACGCCGAACCGTAGTTCACATCCATCCACTCGGCCGAGGTGATGAATGCGCCCACGTCGCCCGCCTTGGCGAGCAAACGCGTTTGCAAGAAAAAATGCAGATGCAAACCAGCCAGCGCACTCGCCTTGATGCCGAAATCGGCGAAGGTCGCGGCATACCAGGCTTTCCAGTCCTCAGCGATATCGTGATGCCGCACATAGGGCGGATTACCGATGAAGGCTGTCATGCCGGCGCAGCGAGGGAGCTTGATCTCTCGATAGTCTTTAACCAGCACTGCCGCGCGATTGGCCCAGCCGCGTGCGCTCAGGTTGGCGCGTAGTGTCAACGCAGCCAGTGGGTCAATCTCGACGGCCACGAGCTGCGCATCAGGGAAGGCTTCGCCTGCGGCCAAGACGAAGCGACCTGATCCCGCCCCCGGATCAACGATGCGGGTGGGCGCGCCTTGGGCGGCCAACCAAGTCATCATCGACCGAACGATTGTCAATGGCGTGTAGATAGCCCCAACCACTCGACGCTGGTCCGCTGAACGGATCACCGAGAAGAATTCGCCGAGTGGGTCGGCGCCACCTATAATCGCCTTGCGGATGCTATCGACATCGCGGGCATTGAGTGCCGATGCCGGCGCGGTCTTGACGAGCCGTCGCTCCGTCGCCGACAAACCAGCTGACCCACCGATGAGGGCAGCACTCGCTGCAATCAAATCGTTTTCGGTCTGCATATATGATCCATAAAAGTTTGCAAATTCATCCTATGCCGGCAAATGCATCCGGCACGCAATTACCCGCCTGGGCGTGGGTGGCCACAAACAGCGCGATGGTCTCTGGGGAAATCTTGGTCGGGTAGGAGAAGGCGTTATATAGCGGCCCGGAGCGTTCCGCCGGCATGGGTTCCTTATATAAATATAAGGAAAACACGCCGTTCAAGGACATCGCGCTGACAGGGGTGTCGTACCGAACCATTATCCTTGCCGTTTGCCAAAGGATCGTCGAAATCATATCATCGGTTGATCAATGCTGCAATTTTGATAGGCCTATTTCCTGAAGATGATCAGCACGTCGGTACTGCGTCAGATGGCCGCCGCGGGAGCGGTTAATCGAGTGTCCGCCCAAGGCGTGCCCGGCGGGTTTGTGCTGTCCGTCCGGGTTGGCATGGATGAGCAGCTGCTCGCTGCCCAGCGCGGCGGCGCCCGCCGCTTCAAGCGGCTCGATGCGCTTGCGAAGTACCTCCAGACCGTGGGTATCCGCATTTTCGACGTCGACACGGTGAGATGGGATTCTAAAGGGCTGGTCTGAGCGAACCCACATCCGGAACGGCGAGGTAAGGAGCGCTTTATTGAGCGCCCCGCCAAGATCAGCCCAAGTTCGCGCGACTGACCAAATCCTGTTCGATCTGGTTTCCCCACACGGTCCAGCCGGGCGCCGTGCGCCTGGCAAACAACTCCAGATAGGGTCCGCCCGGATTCGCCCGCTCGATCATAGCGCGCACTTCTTCCGGCTTGGCGGAGTGCTTCCGGCGCGGGAATGTGCCCCAGCTATGCAATCCTTTCGCGCGCCAAGCCGGACTGCCCCGCTTGCCCAACAGCAAAATTTCGTGCGACACCCGCCAGTAGTTGCCCATCCCCATCTGAGGTTTGGTCCAGATAAAGTTGCTTTTGAACTCGAATCCCCATGCTTCAAGAATAGTGATCGCGTCCTTGAGAAACCCATTCGTCGTCCATAAGTGCAGGAAGCAATCGTCGGCGGACAGCTGCTCAACGGGCAGGGCAATGATTTCCTCGATAGCCATGCCCTGGTAGTGGCTAGAGGTGGCCCCGCGCGTGCCCTGATTGGCGTAGCGCCACGGCGGGTCGGCGTAGATGACGCCAAATTTTCGCCCGTCGCTCACCAGGGATTCAAGACTCGGCGCGATAATGCCACGATTCGGATTGTGTCGATACCTGTCCTGGCTGCGTGAGGACGCTGCCAAGGAAGCCACCCGTCCCCGCGCGGGGGAGAGATCGATGCCGAGTGCCTCGATCGCGGCCCGCCGCTCGGGTGAGAGTTTGCCTTGACGACAGAGACTGCGCTGGGCATTGAGCCAGCGTCCCAAGGGATCGATGCGCCCCTGCGCATCCCGCACGGGCAGGTGGCGCGTCCCTTTTTGCAGGAGGCCGAGGGCTTGCTCGACTTCATGCAGCCTGAGGTTCCAGCGATCATGCTCCGAAAAAGACATGGCAAATCTCCGATGAACTTGATGAATGCCATTGTCCCGGTTGCGGAAGAAACGCAAGCGGTGAATAAGGATCATTAGAGGCTGCAATTCGCGATCAATAGGTGCGTGATGCGAAAAGAGGGGATGGGGAGCGGGTACGCTAGCCCGGGACCCAACCGCCCGCGGGTCTTAGCTCGCTCCCGAGAGAAGAGTTACCCGGGGGGCAAACCGGGGGGCCGCG
>VFSW01011095.1_pt1 | contig 12697 bp, 6 predicted proteins | sample 5358111 | NCBI WGS metagenome assembly VFSW01 (sample SAMN11554181, study PRJNA540505) | mine drainage metagenome | isolation source: sediment from site ElyBrook_90M | place: USA: Ely Copper Mine, Vershire, VT | collected 2017 | reverse complement strand
CCGGCCCGCTTTTTACGCGGCTCGTTTTTCCTCCTATCACCACCCCGTTCGTGGCCAGCAACAGCGCGCAGCCCCCCCGCGTCCCCCGCTCTACGGGGGTCGGCGGGTATCCAGGCGTGGCTGCTCGGTGGCCGCGCAAAGGCGTTGGGCGCAAGTCCTTTTGGTGCGAGGACTTCGAAATGCGCCAATTGGCGCATCACGAATGAGACGATCGTCGGGACATCAGTATGGCGGCTGCGCAGCGTCAGCGGTGTAGGTTGGGCTTTCCAGCGCTTTCCAGCCTGACGCGGCCCTTTTTGGACTGCGGTGATTTATCACCGCTTTTCGTTGCGAGGGAAATCACAGGCCACGCGGCGGTAGGTTGAACATTTTGCATGATGCGACCAGCGGAAGGGATTGGAAGACAGGATGCCAGGATAATCAGGATGGAACACGGCCTTGCGATTGTCTCGAAACCCATCCTGTCGATCCTGAAATCCTGTCCAAAGAACCCGTCCGCGGAACGCTGACGGCGCGCATCGAACCGAGGTCTTCTGCCGTTGACGCTCGACGAGTACCTGGAACTGCTCGGCATCGCAGGAACACTAATCCGCTCCCATCTTCGCTAATTTGACCATTCTTGGGGACAGCGTGGATCGCGTACAGGCATACCAGCAGTAAGCCCAACAGGGCGAGTGTAACAAAGGTGCGTAGGCGGCGGCGCGCCTGCGAAAGCGAGGACGTTTCGGGATGGGTCATTTGGGTGTGATCATGCGTCTGGCTCGATGATGAACAAGGTGCGCCAGCCCTTGGTTTCGCCCAAATACTCGTTTCAGCTTGGTGGCGAGTATCTCCCGGCGCTTTTGGTTCCTGCGGCTCGACAACGAGGCGTCCAAACGCCCTTTGTACCACCTCCGCATGTCGTGGAACATCTTATCGCGTGGACGATTGACAGTCAATATAGCAAATGTTATAAAAGCAGCTCTCCGCAGAGTTCCGGCCCGAGATCAGCCGCGAATGGACCCTACGCCAAGCGACAACTTTCAAAGCCAGATCAAGCGGCTGCGCGGCCGCCTTGGGCTGACTCAGGTAATGCTAGCAGAACGGCTGGGTGTTGCGTTCCCCACAGTCAACAGGTGGGAGAACGGCAAGTCGGTTCCTTCACAGCTCTCGTGGAATCGGCTGCGGGAAATCGCCGGTGAATTGGGAGCCGGTGAATTGGATGCTGGTGCAGCCGCAACTAAAGAAGCGGCCACATCGGAACGGCCGCGGCTCGACTTCACTGGAAAGCCCGCCGTGGTTGCCGCTCTCGTCGAAGGCGAGCGGTTGTCGTTCGGGCATATAGCGAACCCAGCCTTTGCCACGGAGACGTCGAACATCGACGCGCTGCCGCACCAGCGAATCGCCGTGTACGACCACATGCTACGGCAGGCACGGTTGCGGTTCCTTCTGGCGGACGACGCCGGCGCCGGCAAGACGATTATGACCGGCCTCTACATCCGTGAGATGCTTTCGCGCCGGCTGCTTCGCCGCATCTTGATCGTTCCGCCCGCGGGGCTCATCGGCAACTGGCAACGCGAAATGCAGGTGCTGTTCAATCTGCCGTTCACGGTTGTCGCCGGGGCCGACGCCAAGGCTGGGAATCCATTTGTCGGCAACGGGAGTGACCGCGTGATTGTCAGCGTCGACACGCTGGCGGGCGAGCGCATGTTTGCCCGCCTGCGGGAGGAAGTCGTTGAGCCCTACGACCTGATTGTCTTCGACGAGGCGCATAAGCTGTCGGTCGATCGCGGCAACGATCTTCGCATTCGCCGAACCGACCGATATCGGCTTGCCGAGGCATTGGCGGGCGTGCGCGGCCTCGACCCCGCCTGGCGCCTGCCGTGGTCGAGCCACCATCTGCTGCTGCTTACGGCGACGCCGCACCAAGGGAAAGAGTACCCCTACTACGGACTCTGGCGACTGCTGGAACCTGACGTTTTATCGACGCCGGAGGCGCTCGATCATTTTCCACCGGCGCGGCGGCGGGACCACTTCATTCGCCGCACCAAGGAAGAGATGGTCTTCCTCAGCGGCAAGCCTCTCTATCCCAATCGCATCTCCGACACGCTCGGCTACGACCTGACTCAGGGCCCAGCCAGCGAGCAAGCACTCTACGACGAGACGACCGAGTACATGCGGCATGCCTACAACCGAGCAAAGCTGCTGAACCGTTCGGCCGCTCGGCTGGCCATGAGTGTGCTCCAGCGCCGCCTGGCCAGCTCGACCTACGCTCTGCTCCGATCGTTCGAGCGCCGCATCGACAAGCTCACTGCCCTGATTCGCCAGGTCCAAGACGGCACGTTGACCGAAGAGCAACTGGTTGTTTTGCAGCGCCGCCTCGCCGACGAGGACGACGTGCTCGACACCAAGACCGCCGATGAGGAAGGCGGCCCCATCGATGGTCGCGAAGAAGGTGAATTGTCGGAAGAGAAATTGCTCGCCGGCGTCGTCGCCGCTTCGCTCCCCGACTTAGTCGTGGAACGCGAACAGGTCTACGCCTTACTCGATCTGGCTCGAAAGGTTTACGCCAAAGGCGAAGAATCGAAGTTCGACAAGCTGCGCGAGGTTTTGACGTTGCCGCCGTTTGCCGGCGAGAAGTTCATCGTCTTCACGGAGCATCGCGACACTCTCGAATATCTCGTGCAGCGCCTCGGCGGCATGGGCTACACCGGACAGATCGCGCAAATCCACGGTGGCATGTATTACACCGAGCGTCAGCAGCAGGTCGAGCGGTTTCGCCAACCGCGCGAAAACGGCGGCGCCCGATTCATGATCTGTACTGTCGCCGCGGCAGAAGGCATCAACTTGCAATTCTGCTGGATCATGGTCAACTTCGATGTGCCCTGGAATCCAGCGCGACTCGAACAGCGCATGGGTCGAATCCACCGCTATGGCCAAAAGCACGACCCGGTTCACATCGTCAATCTCGTCGCGCCAAAGACCCGCGAAGGCCTGGTGATCGAAACCCTTCTCAACAAGCTGGAAATCATCCGCAACAGCCTGGGCAGCGAAAAGGTGTTCGACTCGATTGGGCGACTGTTCGAGGGCGTGTCGCTCAAGACCTACATGGAGCGCGCCGTCGTTGGCGACGCCACCGCCGTCGCCCACGAACTGGGGGGCCGACTGACTCAAGAACAAGTTGAGGCGCTCGCCGCCAAGGAGAAAATGCTCTATGGCGACGGTGGTGACGTGAAGCGCCAGCTTCCCCGTCTGCGAGACGACCTTGCCCAGGAGGCCTATCGTCGCTTGCTGCCGGGTTATGTCCGCCAGTACCTCGAAGCGGCCGCTCCGCTCATCGACATCGAAATCGACGGTGACATGCAGCAATGTTTTTCGCTACGGGCAAAGAGCAAAGGCGCGGCCGACCCGCTCCTACGGGCCTTGGAGGTATATTCGCCCCGCGAACGCAACTGCCTCACCGTGGTGCGGCCCGAGACCCAGGAAACCGCGGTCTGGGTCCATCCCGGCGAACCTGTCTTCGAACAGTTCCGCGCGATTGTTAGTGACCGCCTTGGCGAGCAAGCTCTGCGCGGAGCCGTCTTCGTCGATCCGACCACGACCAAGCCTTATCTATTTCACGTCGCACTGGTGCATGTCGTACGTGAGGCCGACCCCGCTTTGCCTGATCTGGCTGATGACGAAGTGCTCGATTGCCAGCTCGTCGGCGTCAAGCAACTCGAAGGCGCTGAACTGTCGCTTTGCGCGGTCGAGCAGTTGCTGCTGCTGAAGGGTGGTTATGGCCTGCCCCCCGCGGCGCAGCGGCTCGCAGCCGTCGCCGAAAAACAGAAGGATCAGGCGGCGGCATTCCTGAGCGAGCGAGTCGCTCGCGGTCTCGCGACGCAACGACGCGAACGTCTGCTCGCGACACTGCCGGAACGGGTCCAATTTGTTCAGCGCGGATTCAACTTTCAGGAAACTGAGCTCGCCGCGGCGCGGGTCAAGCAATCGGAAAAAGCGCGCGGCGGGAACTCCGGGGCCATGAAGGCGCTCCGTGAGATCAAGGACCAGCAGCACTCCTTGGCGGAACGCCGCGAGGCGGCGCTGGCCACGATTCGGCGGGAGCCGGAGTTGATCGAACCGGGCACCGTCGCGTTCATCGCTCACGCGTTGATCGTCCCCTCGTCGAACCCCGACGACCTGGCCCGGCACGACGCCGACGTCGAACGGATCGCGATGGAAGTCGCCCGCGCTTTCGAGGAGGCGGAAGGAGCCGTGGTTGACGACGTGCATACGCCCGAACTCGCACGTGCGGCCGGCCTCACGAACTATCCCGGCTTCGACCTGCTGGCAATTTACCCGGAGGCTGATCCGCGCGGCCGACGCGCCATTGAGGTCAAGGGGCGGGCCGATTCCGGGGATGTCGAAGTGTCCGCGAACGAGTGGGCCAGGGCGGCGAATCTCGGCCAGGGCTACTGGCTGTATGTCGTGTACGACTGCGCAACGCCGGCGCCGCGCTTGGCCCGCGTTCGAGACCCATTTGGAAGCCTCCTGGCCACCGTGAAGGGCTCAGTGCTAATTAGCGTATCCGACATCTTTCGAGCCGCACTACCATAGACCACCAGACCATTTTCTCGATGTAATCCGCATTTGAAACCATGTCACTTGATCTTCTCCTGAGCACGCCTTCGTCGCCGCCGAGGCTGGCCGATGCGATAAATCGTTTCGCCAATCACGGGAACTCTCACATTGCGCGCTATGCGTTTGCCTATGTGAGTTTAGCAGGAATCGAGGACGCCTTTGGGAATCTGCAACACGCAACAGCATATTCTCAGCTAAAGAAGCTCTGGGTCGTCGGAATTCACAATGGCATCACCGAACCAGCAGCAATTGAGTTCCTTGCGAATTCACCTGCGACAGATGTGCGGATCCATTCTGGCTCTGGTAAGATTGACAAAGCAGCATTGGCCGGTAAAGAAAAATTGCATGCCAAGACCATTCATATCTCCGGGCACCGCGGCGATCTATTGATTATCGGATCAGCTAATGTGACGCGAGCCGCACTTGGCGCTGAGTGTCGCAATTTCGAAGCGGTAGCGAGCATTCACACTACATCTTCCCGCGACCGCTCGGCTTTCACGAATTGGTTCGAGATGATCTGGAATGACTCGCTGCCCGTTAACGCGAGCGTGCTCGACTCTTATAGCCATCTTCGAGACGAGTTCTTGAAGCAGAACCGCGTCGTACTTCCTCGCCTGGACGAAGCACCTCAACAGACAATCACAACACGGACTCATCTTTGGATCGATGCTGGCGCGATGTCTGGCGGGGACCGCAATCAAGTGGAATTTGGCCCTCTTCTGGCTTCCTTCTTTGGACCGTTAAGACGCGAATCGGTAAACCTACGGCTCAAATGGAACGCCATCGAGCGCGCCGATCGGCCGTTGAGCCATAAAGTGACACAGTGGGGTACTGAGATATGGCGCTTCAGCCTTATTACGTCAAATCAGGGTGGACCTGCGTACCCTGGGAATATTATCCACTTCTCGCGCCACATGGATGCCCGTGGCACGTACTTTCTGCTTAACGTCGCTTCACCGGACTCTTCGGAAGCCAATTTATGGAGACGACTGGCTAATCGAAGCGGAACACTTGCTTGGACTGGGATTGGTGTTGCGACCGGGCGGGAGTACGGCGTCTACTAGCAAACGGACACTAAGGATGAACAACGGACAACCAGCGCGCCTCGTCGAAAGGGCATTTTGCCTACAGCAGGTATCGATTGATGGATCGCATGAGAAGCTGTGCCATGCTGGGCACCCCAAGGCACTGCATCTATGGCCGGCTCGACGTCCGCTTGCTGCCTGTCGCGCAATGTTGCTTGCAACGCTCTTACCTGATCCGGGCGACTATAGCAAGCGACAAGAACTGTGCGACAGCATCGGCGGGAAATTGCTGAACGTTCGAGAGCGGCCGCGATTGCCGTCAGGGGAGTGTGTTGAAAGGGAAAAGCTCGCTACGGAAGGCGGAATTCTTCGGTGGCGCAGGGAAAAAGAAAACGCCCAAACGCTTGAACAGTTTCGCAGATGGATCATGCACTCGTTTGGCGAGCGTCGGCCCAGAGTACTTGATCCTTTTTCCGGCGGCGGCGCTATTCCATTGGAGGCGATGCGCCTCGGGTGTGAAACGACGGCGAACGATATTAATCCGGTTGCCTGGTTCATCCTCAAATGTACTTTGGGGTACCCGCAGAGGCTTTCCGGAAAGACTCTCCCCATCCCGGCTCTACTCCTGCAGGACGACGCATTCATGGCTGAATTCTTTGCCGAGGCCAAAGGCTATAGCAAAGCTGAAACCAAGGCGGCGCTAAAGCGGTTACACAATCATTTTCACAAAAGCACGAAGCAACAGCAAGACAACGACCAAACCGGCCTGCCATTTGCGGACGATGCGGATGAGGCGATGGATGAACTGAAGGCCGATTTATCGTGGCACGTCCGCGCTTGGGGGCGATTGGTGTTTGCCGAAGCTCGGAGGGAGCTCGCACAATACTACCCGATTTACGCCGACTTTGAGCCATTGAAGAAGGATCACGTTTCTTATGAGCAGCAGCCGACGCGACTCCTGCCGCTGAAAGATGATGGAACCGCTGACGTCGATTCGCTGAATTCAGAGTTCACCGCAGCGTACCTCAAAGATGATCGAAATCCTCGCTGGATAGCAAAGCCGACGCTTGCATACCTTTGGGCACGTACGGTTACATGTAAGAATTGCCGAGCGACCGTACCGCTGCTTAAGACTCGGTGGCTATGCAAGAAATCAAATAAGCGTGTTCTGTTGGCAATGGAACAGAACGCCGACAAATCCGGTATTATGTTCGGTGTCGAACGCAATGTACCGATCAAAGGCGGCAATGCAGCGCAACGACGTGAGCACGACAAGCGAATTGGGGCCGGCACGATGTCGAGTGCTGGTGCTTCATGCCCATGCTGCAAAACGATCATGACGATGGCCGACCTTCGCGTCGAAGGGCTTTCTGAGCGAATCTCGCAGATGCTCATTGCCGTCGTACGAAGTGGTCCAGCAGGAAAGGAATTCGATTCGCCGACATCACACGAAACCAATGCAGCGAGTGTGAGCACCCTAATCCCAGGCATCTACAGCCAAATTCCATTTGGTGCTCCGACCGAACCGCTTGCGTCTGCAGAGGCACTAGGCTTTCGGATTCCACTCTACGGTTACTGCCGGTGGAGCCAATTGTTTTCCGACCGCCAACTCATCGTGCTTGGAGTCTTTGCTCGTTGCATTCGTTCAGTTGCCGAACAACTTCGGCTGGAAGGCATCAACGGCGAATGGAAAGAGGCAATTCAAAGTTACCTAGCATGTACGTTCAACAAGGTGGCTGATTACAACTCAGCGTTTGTTGCCTGGCAACCTGTTGGTGCTAAGGGCGCCAACACATTTCAGCGGTGGGCGTTACCAATGAAATGGGATTACGTGGAGAACAACGTTCTCGACAGTGATTCGGGAGGCTGGCAATCAGTGCTTGAATGGGTTGCAAAACCGCTGGACGGGCTCCTTCACGACATCGGGGCGCACGCGCCGGCCCCACAAATTCTTCGATCCAGTGCGACTGGGATAGACGTAAAGGCGGACGTCATTATGACGGATCCGCCATATTACGATGCAATCGGTTATTCCGATCTAATGGATTTTTTTTATGTATGGCTCCGCCGGTTGGTTTTTGATCTTTCCGATGAACATTCGAGAGTATTTGCAGCACCTCTTTCCCCTAAGTGGGACGGTGAGTCGAATGATGGCGAATTGATTGACGAGGCGAGCCGCCACTCAGGCGATCGTATTGCGTCTAAGAGAGCCTATGAAGAAGGGATGTATCGCGTTTTCCAACGCTGCCATGACTGTCTTGTCGAAGATGGACGGCTCGTAATCGTATTTGCGCATAAGCACCCAGATGCGTGGGAAACGTTAGTGTCCGCGATCATACGCGCTGGTTTCGTTGTGGATGGTAGTTGGCCCATTCAGACAGAAATGGTTAATCGAACGCGCGCAATGGAGTCTGCCGCTCTCGCGTCGTCGGTTTGGCTTGTTTGCAAAAAGCGCCCAGCGACCGCCCGCCCAGGCTGGGACAATAACGTCCTCGAGGAGATGAGGACTAATATCGCGATTCGCCTTCGAGAATACTGGGACGCGGGCATTCGGGGTCCCGACTTCGTCTGGGCAGCGACCGGGCCAGCGATGGAAGCATATAGCAAGCACCCCGTCGTGCGGAAGGCAAACGAACCAAACGCCACGATGGGCGTCGGGGAGTTTCTGAACCACGTCCGTCGCATAGTAGTGGATTACGTCGTTGGCCAGGTGTTGACCGGCGAGCAGGGCTCGGACCTAGCGGCTGCGGACCGGCTGGATGAGGTAACCGCCTACTACCTTCTCCATCGCCACGATTTTGGTTTGGAGGACGCGCCGGTTGGCGCTTGCATCTTGTATGCCACGGCGTGCGGCCTATCGGATGCCGAACTGGACCGTACTTGGGACATCTTAGCCCGCACGCGCAACTATGCTAGTGCAAGCGGCGTGGACGAAGAGGAATCCGACTAGGAGGGCGACGGAAATGGTGACGTCGAGGCGTCTGACGATACAGGCGGCAGCAAGGTGAAGCTCAAGCCCTGGAACCAGCGGCGCGGCAAAAGCATGGGCTACGAGGCCCCCGAAGGCCGCGTCGTCCCGCTGATCGACCGTATCCACCGCGTCATGCACCTCTGGAAGGATGGTGACATGCAAAAGGTGGATGAATATCTCGACCAGCACGCGCTGCGGCGGAACGAGCTATTCAAGCGCGTCGTGCAGTCGTTGATCGAGCTATCGAAGGACAGCGAGCGGTCGCTCTTGGAAAGCATCAGCAACCACATCGGCGCGAAGGGAGCAAAAAAAGAAGAGATGCAACCCGTGTTTCCCGCTATGACCGCGGAGTCAGGCGAGGTCGAGTGATGGCCAAAGTCGGCATCTCCGTCGCCGACCCCAACGGGGTCGTATTCCACAGCCCAGGGCAACGCCCTGGGTTTGCGGTCGCGCGCCAATTCGTTCACCCCAAGGGGGTGACACCCAGCAGGGCGGCGCGACGTTCGACGTCGCGGGTCGCGCCCCGTTTGGGGTTGGTCGATGCCACATTTCCCAGGGCTGCGCCCGGGCCCTTGGTATCGTGCCCGCTTAGGACTGATGGGCAAGATCCGGCGTGGGGCTGCCTGGCCGGGGATTTGACGGCGCGCCACGGTCGCGCGTTTTCCGTACAGCAGGCGCTCGTTACGATGCGCGGGTTTTGCATGGGCGGGAAGATTCTCCCGACACCATCGGGAAATTCTGGCCTTCCGACAATTGCGCAGACGCCGTCTGCGGAATCGATGACCACGGTGCTTCAACCGGGATCATTTGCGGCGATCCCTTCGTCATGGTCACGTGAGGGAGGCGAGGTCGAGTGATGGCTAAGCGCCGAAAACCAAAGGATCCGGTCCCCTCCGCGCCCCGCGGATACGGCGGGCTGGTGACAGGTATCTCCGAATTGCTCGACCAGGCCCGGCGGTCCTCGGCCAGAGTGGTGAACAGCATTTTAGCGGCCACATACTGGGAAATTGGCCGGCGGATCGTGGAATACGAGCAAGGAGGAAAGGCGCGGGCGGAGTACGGGGAGGCATTGCTGAAGAACCTCGGTGGGGACCTTACGGCGCGGTACGGTCGCGGGTTCGCTTGGCGCAACTTGTTCAGTATGCGGAGCTTCTATCTTGGTTGGGAGATATTGCAGACACCGTCTGCAAAATTCGAAGCGCGAGCGAAGCTGCCGGCGGCGTTGGCGGACCCCAGTGCGCAAATCTGCCCGACACCGTCGGGCGAATTGCGAACCCGGTCTTGTTCTGTCAGCGAAGAGCAATCGCTGACACGGCCTGCGGAATCCGTGACGTCGGCGTTCATTGGCGCCTTTCCCCTCTCGTGGTCCCACTACGTCCGTTTGATGTCCGTGGACAAGCCCCACGCGCGGGCCTTCTATGAGTCCGAAGCCATCCGCGGCGGCTGGTCCGTCCGCCAGCTCGATCGCCAGATCAGCACGCAGTTCTTCGAGCGAACGGCCAAGTCGAAGCAGCAAACGGCCATGCGCGCACGATCGCAAAAGGCCAAGCAGGAAGACATCGTGACCGTCGCGGATGAAATCCGCGATCCGTACGTGCTGGAATTCCTCGATCTCAAGGACGAATACAGCGAGAGCGAGCTGGAGGACGCTTTGATCCATCACCTCGAGAGCTTCTTGCTGGAATTGGGCGCCGGCTTCACGTTTGTCGCCCGGCAGAAGCGCATCCGCATCGGCACGGAATGGTACCGCATCGACTTGCTGCTGTTCCACCGGCGTCTCAAGTGCCTGGTAGTGATCGACCTGAAAATCGGCAAGTTCAGCCACGCCGACGCCGGCCAGATGAGCCTTTACCTGACCTACGCGCGCGAACACATGAGCGAGGCGGGCGAAAATGATCCCGTCGGCCTGATCCTGTGCAGCGAGAAGGACGACGCCGTGGTCCACTACTCGATGGGCCACATGCCCGCCAAGGTATTCGCGTCGAAATACTTGACCCAGTTGCCCGACGAGGAAACACTCCGCCGGGAAATTCAGTCGACGAAGAGGGCGCTGACTCTGCGCCCCACCGTCCACGAAATCAAGAGGTGAATCAGCCATGCCGAAACTCCCCTGGAAACCGTGGCACGAGGTCGTGAAACTGCGCGGAGACCTGCGCTCCGGCGATTTGCCTTTGCACCTGTTCGCGGCGGACCTTTACGAGGTCATGATGCAAAACGGCAAACGGCCGATCTATGAGACACCCGAAGAATTCTTTGCGCTCACCTTTCCCACGCACAACCTGCGGGCGCTGGTGCGGGAAGTCGTCCTGCGCTTGGCCGGAAAGAACGACAAGGCGGTGCGACAGCTCGAACTGACCTACGGGGGTGGCAAAACCCACACGCTGATCACCATGCGCCACCTGGTTCATGAGCCGGACAAACTCCCTGACTTGCCCGCAGTGAAAGAATTTATCGAAACCATCGGTCAAACCCCGCCGCAAGCCCGCGTCGTCGCGTTGTGCTTCGACAAGCTGGATGTCGAGGCCGGTCTGGAGGTGCGGGCACCCGGCGGCCAGGTGCGCCAGCTCCGAGAGCCGTGGAGCCTGTTGGCCTACCAGATCGCCGGCGACGACGGACTCAAGTTGCTGCACGCCGAGGGAAAAGCCGAGGAGCGCAACACTCCGCCCGCCGAGAACCTGCTGACGAAGCTGCTCTCCCTGCCGCTGAAGGAGAAGATGGGCACGCTGGTTCTACTGGACGAGGTACTGCTCTACGCCAAAGTTCGCTGCCACAGTGAACCGGGGTTTCTCGACATTCTGGTCGCCTTTTTCCAATACCTCACGCAGGCCGCGCCAAAGGTCGAGAAGTGTTGCGTCGTCGCGTCGCTGCTATCCAGCGAGCCCAAAGACCAGGCCGACCCCCTCGGCAAAAGGATCGTCGCCGACATGTACGACGTCTTCCAGCGCCAGCGTGAGGAGGCCGTGCAGCCCGTAGAGAAGGATGACGTCGCCGAGGTCCTCAGGCGGCGACTGTTCGACCCGAAATCGGCGGAGTTGCGCGGGACCTGGCCGCAACATGTGATCGCGGCGCTCAAGGGCGTTGGCAATCTCGACGACCTGACAGCCAAGCAAGGCGCGGCAGCCGAGGATCGGTATCTCAAGAGCTACCCGTTCCACCCAGAGTTGACGGAGGTACTCTACAGCAAATGGGCCGTCGGCATCGAGCGTTTCCAGAAGACGCGTGGCGTCCTGCGCACGTTTGCCCTCGCCCTGCGCGAATCCGAGAAATGGGACGACAGCCCATTGATCGGACCAGCCGTCTTTTTGGGCTCGACCAAGCAGGCCGGACTCTCCGAGGCGGGGCGCGAGCTCGTTGCCATTGCCGACACGATCGTCACCGACGGTCAGGCGACCCGATGGACGGGCATCGTTGAGAACGAATTGGAAAGCGCGCGTCGCGCGCAAGCGGAATCGGTGGGTTTGAAGCTGCGCGAAATCGAGCAGGCAGCGATGGCGACGTTTCTCCATTCCCAGCCCGCCGGGCGCAGCGCCAAGACTCGCGACCTGATGTTGCTGGTCGGCCCGTGCAGGCCCGACAAGATCGAATTGGAAAAGTGCTTGTGGCGCTGGGCGCGCAGCAGCTACTGGCTCGACGACGCCAACATGGCGGACAAAGAATGGCAGTTGCCGGCGGAATGGCGTTTGGGCAACCGGCCGAACCTGACTCAAATGCAATCGGCCGCGGCGGCGCAGATTTCCGACGACATTGTGCGTGCCCGCCTGCTGGAGGATATCGGCAAGGTCAAATCGCTGTCGGCCGGGGCGTCGGCGGCGGGCGTGCGGGTTCATACCCTCCCCACGAAGCCGAAAGACGTCGAAGACGACGGATTGTTTCACTACGGCATCATGCCGCCCAGTGCATCGTCCGATTCCGGCAAGCCTAGCGCGGAGGCCAAACGGTTTCTCGACGAAAAAACGGGGCCGGATAACCCTCGCGTGTTCCGCAACGCCGTGCTCTTGCTGACTCCTTCGAAAGACGGCCTGAGTGTCGCCGAAACGCGCGTGCGCGAATATCTGGCCTGGGAGCGCGTCATGGATGAATTGACGCCCAAAAGCGAAGAGGA
>VFSW01011094.1_pt1 | contig 12697 bp, 7 predicted proteins | sample 5358111 | NCBI WGS metagenome assembly VFSW01 (sample SAMN11554181, study PRJNA540505) | mine drainage metagenome | isolation source: sediment from site ElyBrook_90M | place: USA: Ely Copper Mine, Vershire, VT | collected 2017 | reverse complement strand
GCTACTGGCTTCCAGCCAAAGCGGAAGCGGCCGACGGGGAGCATAAAGCAGCGAAAAAATAAAACGGCGATGTCCATTGGATTGATGAGGTTACGCCCTCAAAATGCAGTGATTTGCGCACCTCGTTGCGGCGCGGCCGATCCATGCGGCTTCCGATAGGATTTTCCGCTGGTTCGACAGCAAAAAGGGTTGAAAAAAATAAAACGCCGATCCCTAATGGGGTCAGCGGTTTATGGCCTGAAAGTGCAGTGATTTGCATCCCCGGTTTCCCGCCCCGCAGCCGCCTCCCAAACCACGAAAAGCTTGAAGCTGGGGATCCGGTAAAACACACAGGACGGACCTGGAGCCCAGGGCGACACCGTGCGCGGGATTGCCAGGACAAGAACGTGGTTCCGCGCAGGATTTGCCCTATGATCCTAGTTTACTCTTTTGAAATATAAGGAAGGCAACCCCTCGACATATTTTTCTTCTCGTTCATTATCTGTCGATTACAGCGTTTTCCACAGGGCATTGGGCTTGACTTCATAATGGAGTGAAATGGTCCGGAAAGGAATGAGGGACTGAGGGACTGAGGGGACTAAGGGACTGAGGGACTGAGGGACTATAGCGGACTGGGGAGCAGGTTCGCTGTCCCTGTTCCTCAGTCCCTGTTCCCTGCCTTTGGTGGTGAGTGCCATAGGTTGGTGCACTCACTCAGTGCAAGTGGAAGTCGACGTCGATCACGATTTGCACGGCTACGGCATGACCCTGGTACATGGCGGGCTGGAACTTGTACTGGCGCACGGCTTCGATGGCTTTCTCGTCGAGGCCCATGCCGAGGTGGCGGGTGATGTGAATGTTCTGGGGATTGCCCTGGGAATCGACGATCAACTGAATGGAGACGCTGCCCTGGAAGTTGGCCTGGCGGGCATCTTCAGTGAATTCGGGCTGGACGGAACGGATGAGCTGGGGGGCGCGGACGCCGCCACCGACGCTCATGAGTCCGCCGCCATAGCCGCCTCCGCTGCCGGGTCCGGCGCCGATGCCGTGTCCCATGCCGAGTCCGCCGCCGAGCCCGGATCCGAATCCGGAGTTTGCGCCTTTGCCCTTAGAGACCAGCGCGACCTGCGGCGAGTTGTACATTCCGATGTTGGACAAGGCGGGATTATCCGGCATCTTGACGATCTCGGAGGGTTCCGCTGCGCTCTTGGGGTGGTCGATGCGCAGCATCTGCGGAGCACTGACGGGCGCGGGTGCGACGACCTTTGGGGGATTGCCGCGGGTTGGCTCGACGATCTGGTGATTGCCGCCACCGCCGCCGCCGCCCATCTTTGGAGCCACGGGCACAATCTCCGGCGGCGGGGGAGGCGGAGCGTAGATGGTGATGTTGACGGGCGTGGCGACCTCGGGCGCCACCACCGCGTTGTGGGCCTTGAACCCCAGCCACAAAATAGCCGAGATGGCCACAACGTGCACGACGAAGGAGACGATCTTGGCCGCCGGATCGCGCTGAGCCGTGGCGCGGTCGAGACCCATGAACGTGGGAGCGCTGCGCATGACGGCGACAGAGCCGGCAGGCATGGGCACGAGCCGGGGCAGGAGTTGCGCCTCATCGACTTCAGGATCAGCGAAGTCGACGGCGAGGCTGGAGCGATTGTAGGCCGCGGCCCTTGGCGCGCCACGCTCGGTGAGCATTCTGCCGCGCGCAACGATCTCCGGATTTGTTGATGAACGATTGCTCATAGACATTATTGCGAGAACCCCCGCATCCCCCTCTCGAACTTTTTATTCCAGCTTGCTATAAAGACTTCCTGGTCGCATTTACTGGGGAATTGAAGCAACTGAGCTTGCAGTGCGACATGTGTGTACGGCGTCGCTGATTGTCGCGACTTACCAGATTCCTTTGTCGCTTCCGGTAAACTTTTGTCCCACGACGGCGGCGGTGGCCAGCCATGGCAGGAGGCTGAGCCTTGCGCCAGCGTGCACCTCGCGTTTGCGCAAGACGCCGGCGAGCTGGGAGCCATAGAGTTTTGCCGACTGGGGCATGATGGGAACGCGGATGAAGCCGCGGGCGTAGTAGACGGAATCGCCGCCGAAGCGCGCGCTGCCGGAGACCCAGGCGGGCAGATCGAGGCCGAGGCCGCGATATTTAGCGATGTAATCGGAGGCGATGGTGAGATAGGCGGCGACGCCTTCCCAGATGCCTGCCTGGCGGGCGGCGGCATAAAGGTCGGGGAAATCGATGCCGTCGCGCTCGACCAGCACGGCGGTGTCGAGGATGTCGCACAAGCGGAAGTAGAAATGGCGGTACATGCGCTGCAGGGGGGAGAGGAGGATGCGGTCGGACTTGGAGGTTACGCGGAAGCTCCGGCCGGCAACGTCGATGTGGCGCGCGCGGCGGATGAGCGAGGAGGCGATGGCGACCTGCTCACCGGTTTGGCCCAGGCGTCCGACATGGATTTCGACGGACTCCGGGAGACGGGGAATAACGAAGTTCCATTTGCTGGCCAGCCTGTCGCCCCAACTGCGGGGGGCGAGGGTTGCCTTGAAGCGGCCGGTCATGAGCTGAATGACCTTTTCAGGCGGGGCATTGGTATAGAGATCGAGATCGCTGCCGAGATCGGGCCAGTGATCGAGCGACTTGATGACGGCGATATCGAGGCCGGCGGCTTCAAAGGTGGTGCAGATCTCCTCAAGGAAGGGGATTGCGTTCGAGATGCGGGATTCTTCGGCGGTGAGGGCTTCGATGGCCCATGCGGCGCGAACGTCATCGCGCGCGGTGCGGGCCATTTCAAGAAACGCTGCCATGCCGCGCATGACGACGTGATTGAGGCTGGCGAGGTTCACCAGGTCGTCGAATTCTTCTTTTGTGAGCCGACTGCCGTCCCGATTGAGTTCTTCTCTCATCAAGTACGAGACCTGACTCTCTTCCTGGGGAACCAGCAGGAGGCGCGAAAGCAGGGTCATCGAATTGGCGGAAGGGAATTGCGAGTGTGTGCCCATGGGAATCATGCCCTTTTTAAGTTATTGAGGTGATGGCCGGTCTTCCGGCGAGGGAGAAGGGTTCTGCGCGGGGCTTCCTCCGCGTGGGGTAAGTTCGACCGGGGCGGCGGGCTGCTTGCGCTGCCGGCTATAGGTATCGAGCGCGGTGTCGACTTTTTGATTGCTGTCTCCGGCCACGGTGGTGAGCGGTTTGCCCTGCGCATAGAGGCGGGTGGCGAGCCCGATTCTGGCGGTGGAATCGGAGGCCTTCCGCGCCCGCTGATAGAAGAACTGCGCTGTTTCGAGATCGCCTTCGCGCTCGGCGACGAAGCCCCGATTATTCAACGAGAAGGCGCTGGAGGGGTCGAGGGTGTAGGCGTGGAGGAAGTCCTGCCGGGCTTCGGTCCAGTCATTGGCGTTTACGGCGTGGACGCCGCGCAGGGTGAACATGACCGCTTTTGCTTCGGCGAGGTCGATGCCCTGCATCTTTTTCTGCAGTCGTTTTGCGCTATCGCGGGCCATGGAGCTTACCGACTTGCCGCGCCAGGAGCGGTCGATGGTGATCATGGCCGGTTCAGAGGATTGGGTGGCGGCCGCCTGCTGGTAGTAGCGCATCGCCTGGTCAAGGTCGTCCACGGCTTCGTTGGCTACGGCGAGGTTATTGAGAGTGAAGGGATTGCGCGGGTCGAGAACGAGCGCCTGCTTGAGCACATCGATGGCCTCGAAGTTCTGGTCCTGCTCCATGAGGCGCATGGCGTCGAGGTTCATGCGATTGACGCGCATGGTGGCGTCCTTGAGGTCGATGAGGGCAGCCCTCATGGGCTGGCCCTCGAGGTGTTTGGAGTTGCTGCGATCTATATTGGCATCGCTGCCCTGTTCGGCGGCAAGCTGGTAAAAGCGGAGGGCCTTGTCCAACTGGCCCTCCAACTCGGAGACGTAGCCGAGATTGTTGAGAGTAAAGGGGTCAGCAGGATCGTAGAGGTATGCCCTGTAAAAGAGGGCCTCCGCGCGATCGTAATCATGTTTTTCGATCGCCGCCACGCCTTCCCGGTTCAGTTTTTGAACGGGGCTGAGATGGGAGCCCATGGGGATCATGATCCGCTCGCCGTCGTTGGACCACGCGTTGCGGCTCGCCCCCAAGAAGGTGAGGGCAACGAGCGCGCCGACGGTGATTGCGGTCCTGGACATGGTGGTTTCTATCCTTTTGGCTTTACCAGATCGAGCCCATTGAATGGCGTTGAGAATAGGTGGGCACAACTGTTTTAGATGCGCCTGCCCCCGCGGTGTTGCTCCCGGCGGCAAAAGGGAAGCGATGATCGCGGACCACCGGATGGGTGCGGCGGTCATCCAATTAGATGTCCAAACGAATCTTCCCGGAGCTTTTCCCGGACCCAGGTGCCCCGATATGGAACGAATGCTAGCAGTGACGATGCTCGGCAGTATTTGGCTGAGTTCGGCAGCGATTGCGCCGGCGCAATCCGGACCCGCGGCGGCTCCGCCGACGGCCTCGATGGCCACGGTGCCCGGCAATGCTGGACCGGACATGCCCCCGCTGCCCAAGGGAAAGAGCACGATATTGGGCGGGCAGATCCATAACGTGGATCCTGTGCTGGACCAGCTCACCCTGAACGTGTACGGGGAGAAGCCGCTGAAGATCCTGTTCGACGAGCGGACCGAGGTGTACCGCGACGGCAAGCGCGTCCCGCTGCTCGACCTGGGTCCGGCCGACCACGCCTCAGTGCAGACCACGCTGGACGGCGCGAGCGTATTCGCGATCAGCATTCACATTCTGTCGGACCAGCTGGAGGGCGAGTACCAGGGCAGAGTGCTCTCGTTCGATGGGGGCAACGGCATGCTGACGCTGACGACGGCGCCCGACCGGCCGGCGTTCCGGCTGTTGGTTTCAAACAGCACCTCGTTCAAGCGACTGGGGCAGTCCTCCTTTTCCTCGGGGCAATCGGGGCAGTCCGATCTTGTTCCCGGGTCTCTGGTAGCGGTCAAGTTCGACTCCAACAACCGGGGTCAGGGCGTGGCCACGCAGATCTCCGTGCTGGCGGCGCCAGGCGCGAGTTTCATCTTCAGCGGCGTTGTTTCATCGCTCAACCTGCCGGCGGGGAAGCTGTTACTGGTGGATCCGCGGGACAATCGCCAGTACCAGATTGCCTTCGATGGGCAGGCGCAGATCAGCCAGCAACTGCGCGTGGGACAGCATGTACGCATCTCGGCGGACTACGACGGCAGCCGGTATGTGGCCAGGGAGATCGCAATCGAGTAAGTGGGTTTCCCTTAACCCGATGCAGGAGAGCGGCGCCGAACCGTGCGCAAGCTATCTTCGGCGAATGCCGGGCCCGGCGGAGTGCTGCCGGAACGATTCGCTGCTGAAATCAGCGGCCTCGGCGAGTTCCGGAGCAGGCTCCAGGGTGTGCAGTTCGTCAGCATGCTCGGCGCGGCGGGAGACCAATGCGGGCCGTGCGTGGCGTTCCGGCTTTTCGCTATTGCCGTGAGTCATGTTCCACAGGGCCTGCGCGCTCTCCGGCGACCAGTTTCTGCGCCGCATGGAACGCTTGCTCCGGTTGACCCGGAACCACCGCAGGTAGTTGTTGACCACGCTGGTCATGGTCATGTCGATGCCGGCGTTGAAGTTGTGTTCCGCCATCTGGCGCTCGACCGCGGGTGACTCGAGGATGGCGATAAGCTGTTCGGCCAGGTCGCCGGGATCTCCTCGCCGGAAGAAGCGAACGGCCATGTCTTCGGCAGCCGCCATGCCGCGGAAGTCGGGCAGGTCGGCGCTGACGATGGGCAGGCCAAACTCGCAGGCCTGGTGCGCGGGACCGCTGGAGCCGGTCGCCGAATCGTACGGCAGCACCAGTACGGACGCAGTCTGGAACAGCTCAGGGATATCGTCCTCTGGAACATAGCCGCGAAATTCGATGGGCAGGTGTTTGGGCTGGGCCTCGCGGATGGACTCCCAGTAGCCGGCCCGGGTGTGATGATTGGCGCCAGCGATGATCAGGCGGGCGTTGGGGATTTTCTCGAGAACGCGCGGAAACGCCTCCATGAGGGATTCGAGCCGCTTGTATGTGCCCCAGTGTCCGATGGCGAGGATGCGTTTGTCGGGATTGCCGCGCCTGCTGAAGTCGGGGGGAGTGGGGTTGGCGCCGAAGGTGCCGTGGGTACCGAGGAGCACGTTGCGGGCACCGTACTTGGTGAGCAGCGTGTGGTGGTATCCGGGGAGCAGGACGGTGACGGAGTTTGCGCCGAGCAACGCTCGCGTGGCGAGTTGGGTGCCGATGCGGAAGAGCCGCTCGAAGCGGACGCCGGCGGCGGCAAAGTCAACGTGCTCGAGGATGTGGTGGAGAGTGATGTGGGTATAGAAGCCCGCGGCGCGAATGAGCGCCGGCGCCGAGAGCCCCGCAAACGCGGCCAGGGGGCGGTCGGGCGTGGCGAAGCTGGAAAAGACGAGATTGAACCAGACCACGTCCGGCTTGATGGCGCGAATGGTTTTGAGCAGGCGGACGGGATTGGACAGGCTGCCGAATTTCCAGCAGCGGATGACATTGAAGCCGGGGAGTTCGGACTGATCCTCGATGCGCAGCGGGTTGCCGCTTTCGTCGGTTGCGAACTTGCAATCAGTCAACACATCGGAGAGGACGGTGAGCTCGATATCCTCATGGCGCCGTAGTTCGCGCGCAATGTGGAAGGCGTATTCGTTCAATTGGCGTCCGCTGGGAGGAAATGCGCCAACCAGGCATATCTTCATTTTTTCTCGCCTCAGAATATTGTGATGCCGATATAGGGCCTGAGCTGTTGGCTCCGGGGACCGGGAAAGTTGAAAAAGGTTTCGTCCTGCATACCCGCGGCGAACCGAATGGGGTAGGCATAGGTCAAGGGGCTTCCCTCATCGCCGGTGATTTTGCGCCGGAAGGGCATGGCGTAGGAGACGGAAAAGCCGTTTTGGGTTGCATCGTAGATATGGAAACCGCGGGTGCTGGAATAGGCGCTGGAAACCTGGAGATCCCAGTTGCGTTTGAAGGAGTAGTCGATCCAGCCGGCGGGGCGCAGGTTCTGGGCAATGCCGGAGTTGGAGCCGACGACGCGGTACGCGCGCAGGTCTTCGAGCATGGCGCGCACATCCAGGTGCTCGCCGAAGCGGCGCTCCAGCCCGATGTAGGCAGAGGTGTAGTAGTTCTGGTAGTTGACGGGCGAGAACGTCTGCTTGTTTTCGCCCCAGCCGGTAAGCAGCGCGGTGCGTCCCCACGGTGAGCCGACGCGGAAATCCACGGCTGCGGTGAACTGGCTGGAAGATAGATTGCTCTCGGTGAACGGGCCCGACTCGCGAATGACATAACCGCTGGCAGAGATGGCATTGAAGAATGAGCTGGTGGTGACGTAGGTAAACATGCGGAAGAGGTTCTGGTTCATCTCGAGGGGCGACAGGGAATCGCGCCGCACGGTTGCCTGGACTCCGCTGTCGAACGTGATGACGTTGGTTCCGATGCGGATGGTCGGGTCAATTCCGATATTGAAGATCGAGTCGGTGGTGCTGCGGTTCACGATGGAGTTGGTGGCGGGCACCGAGATCTGGCCGCGGGCGTTGCGCAACTGGAAGAAGCCACTGGCGGTGGGCATGTGGTTCAGATGCAGATGAAAGGCGTCCATCCACTGCGCCTGGATGGTGGAGCGGGGCGGCGGAAGCAGGCTGGGATTGCTGGGTGAAATCGGAAACGACGCATCGAGCTTGGAGTCGAGGACATACACGGTGGTGTCCTCGTAGATGGGATCGACGGAGAAGTCGGACAGCATGCTTATCCTGGGATTGATGCTCCAGCCTTCTTCGCCGCCGGCCTGCAGGAGTCCCATCTGCGCGGTCTCGTCCTCGCCTTCGGCGTCGGTGGCCTGCGCGAACGAGGTCATGGCCTCGGCGCCCTGGTGCTCCTGGCGGAAGACATTGGCCTGCGCGAGCAGGAACTGGTAATCGGGCGCGCCGTCGGTGGTGGTGTTCACCGCGGCCAGCTCGGCCTTGGCGCGGGTGGCGTCGCCGACGGCGAGGTAGTTGTTGGCCATGCCCACGCGCACTTCGGCGTCCGGAGCGCCGGCCGTCTTGGCCCGCTGCAGGTAGTTCGCCGAGAGCTGGTAATCGTGCATGCCGCGGAAGACGTCCGCCGCCTCAACGTACTGTCCGCCCGAAGTGGGGGCCGAATCGCCGGTTCCAGCCTCCATCAATCCGAGTGCGACCTGTCGCTCCGCCTGATCGTTGTGGCCCTGCTGCGCCATCACCTGGGCAATGGCCAGGCGCACGCTGACGCGGTTGCTGTGCGGCGTTTCCAAGGCCAGCCGGAAGCGTTCCATGGCCGCCTTTTGATCGCCCAGCGTGCTCAGTGCCTCGCCGGTGGAAACATAAGTGCTGCTCAGGAGGGGCTCGTCCCACGGGTTGTCCACGGGCGGAGCGGCCTTGGCAATCTGCTCCGCCTGATGCACATTGCGCAAGGTCGGCTCGCGCTCCTGGAGGCTGGCATAAGAGCGCGCCAGCAGCGCGTAGACGCTGGCGTCGCGGGGAGAAAACCTGGCTGCAGTCTCGAGCTCGGCGATGGCGGAGTGGTACCGCCGCTCGGAAAACAACGTGTTTCCGAGGCCCAGGTGCAGGGCGCCGTCGTCGGGGGTGAACTTGAGGGCAGCCTTATATTCGTCGGCAGCCTTGTTGAGCATGTCCTCGCGGCCGTACGCGGTGGCGCGGATCAGGTGCACGTCGCGCATGTCGCCAAGTTCTTTCTGCGCAAGGTTGGCCTGAGTGAGTGCGGCCTGGGGCCGGTGCACGTCGAGGTCGGCGTAGGCCAGGCCGAGATGCGCTTCGCCATCGTGGGGATCCCGCTGCAAGGCGGCCTCAAAGTCTTCTGCGGCTGCCTTGGGCTGGTGAAGATCGTTCAGCATGTAGCCGCGGTTGACATAGGCCGTCTCCACTTCGGGATCGCGCTGGAGCGCTTCGGTGAAGTCCTGGCGCGCGAGCTCGGGCTGGCCGTCGTGCTTGTGCACGTATCCGGCGAGCAGGGGGATATCGGGTTCTTTGGGGAGAATCGAGTTGTACTGCTGAGTCAACGCCAGCAGGTCAGCGTATCGGCCCAGGTGAAGCAGATCGTAGCCGAGGTAGACGACCACATCGCGATCCTTGGGCAGCACCTTGATGGCCTGCTCGCCCATGGCGGCCGATTGCGCGTAATCACCCTTGAAGCTGTAGTAGCGCTCCTTCTCGCGCAGCACATACGGCTGTCCGGCCATGGCATCGGTCACGCGCTTCAGCCACTCTCCGGCCAGTCCGATGTTGTGGGCTTCAATAGCAGCGCCCATCCCACCGGCCACAATCATCGCCTGCTTCGGCGCCAGGGCGTAAGCCTTTGAGTACGCAGCCTGCGCCAGGGCGAATGCGCGCTCCGAAGTGTACAGGTCTCCCAGGGCAAGATAGGGAACGTGAGAGTGCGGATCAGCCTCCGCCAGGCGCTTGAAATACCGTTCCGCATCCTGGTTGCGTCCCACCGCGCGCGAGGCGTACCCGAGAGACGTCAGCGCATTTCGATCCGCGGGGTCCATGGCCAGCACCCGCTTGTAAGTTGCGATGGCGTCCTCGGTGCGGCCCATCTTCATCAGGATGTCGCCGTCCAACTGCAGGTCGCTGCGGTCGTTTTCGTTCATTGCCAGCGCTTCATGCACGTCGGCCATGGCTCCATCCAGGTTACCGGCGGCCATCTCGATGACGGCGCGCAGCCGCAGGAAGCCTCCGCGATCGGCGCCCCGATCATTGAGCGCGCCGATCTGGGCCTGCGCCGTGGCCAACTGCTGGTGGGCCGCCGCGTCATCTCCAACAGCCTGGTAAAGCTGCATCAGGTCCACATGAAGTTGAATTCCATATAGTGGGCCCTCAGCCGGCTCTGCCGGCAGATGATTCAACGCCTCGTTGTATTCCTTTACCGCCTCTTCATCGCGATCCTGAATGCGGTCGATCTCTCCGCGAATGGCGTGTAGGCGATAGTTCTCCGCATCGAGAGCCGCGGCTCGCGCGAGGAATGGACCGGCGTCTTCCACCGTTCCTGCTCCCACCTCGGCCTGCGCGGCTGAGAGCTGCAATCCCAGATCCTTCGGCGACGCGCTGGCCGCGCGCGCATACTGCCGGGCCGAGTCCTGCATTTTTCCATCGAGCTGGTATGTGTATCCCAGCTCCGCAATCACATCCGGGTGCGGATTGCGGATTGCCTTGAGCGCCGCGATGGCATCGTCATACTTGCCCACCTGGCGGTAGTAGCCGGCCAGCGACCGCTCCACGTCGGGGTTGTCGGGGTCGCGATGCCTGGCCATCTCCAGATAGCGATCGGCCATGTCGAGGCGCTTCAACTGCTGGTAACTGATGGCCAGCAGCACCTCCGACCGCGCCTCCGGCCGCAGGCTCTCGGCGCGATTGAGCCAGTTGAGCGCGCCGTCGTAGTCCTTGTCGCGCATGTGCAGCTCGCCCATCAGCAGCAGGTCGTCGCGCCGCTTCGGGTCGGCAGCGATCACTTTGTCCAGCAGTTGCTCGGCGTCCGCATTGCGGCCCACTTGGCCATAGTCCTGCGCCAGCCCCGAGGTTCCGTCCAACGAACCCGGGCTCAGGGAAAGCCCGTGCTTGTATGCCTGTTCCGACTCCTGGAATGCGCTGTTGAGCCGCGCAGCGTATCCCAGCAGGAACCACAGTTGCGGATCGCTCGGCGCCGCGTGCACAGCCTGCCGGGCATAGTCGAGCGCCTGCGCCTTCTGTCCATGCTGCAGCGCCAGTTGCGCGGCGTGCGCCAGCCGTGCGTTCTGGATATTCGATCCCCAGCCCAGGGACTGACTCGGCGCCTGCTGTTTTTGCGCCTGTGGGCTCTGCGACGAATCAGGGCTCACCTGGTACGTTTGCGCGCTCACCGCGCACGACGCACCAGCCAATACCCATAGAAAGGCAATCTTCAACATTACAAATCGAACTTTCATCTGAGGATTTGAGAAAACCCCGGGCCGCAGTGGATTCACCTAAGGCAATTGGATTCCAATTACGCTCGCGATGTTGGCTTCGAGTTCGATCTTCGCGGCATCGATCCCGCGATACCCACCATCCTGCCCTCAAAGCAACCGCAGTGAGTACTTCGTGAATCGAAGAACATGCGCGCCCGAGTATCCCTTTCAGATGCATGCCGGCTACAAACACCTCGGGTGATGGGATAGTGCGCGGCGCAATCACAGGATGGAGCATGGTCGGGGGTCACGATCGATTGCTCATTCGCGAGGCTATGGTGAAGAACACTCAGACGTTTACGCCGTCCCGGCAGCCTATACCCATGATCCTTATTCTCATGGCGGCGGTCGTGGTGCATCTGCCGCTTCTTCTCATGAAGTTGCCTCTGGGCTCCTATGACACCAACTTCCACATCTTCTTTGCGTCCCACTACCTGCACCACTGGTTCGATCCGTGGAACACAAAGTGGTACGCGGGATTCTCCCAGACCACCTATCCGCCGCTGCCGCAGCAATGGGTCGCAATTTTTTCCCGAGTCTTGGGGCTCGACCTGGCTTACATGGCGGTACAGCTCATCGCCATTCTTCTCCTGGCCGTGGGTGTCTATCGCTTCTCCAAACTGTGGGTGAGTCCGCGCGCGGCATCGATTGCCGCACTGGCCAGCGTCTTCCTGGGCGCGGAGAGCTTCCTCGTTTATTCAGCCGGACAGTTGGGCACCACTTGCGCCGCGCCCATCTATCTCAACGCGCTGCCCTTTCTTTATGAGTGGATCCGGTTCTCGCGGTGGCGCGCGTTCCTGAAGGCCTCGGTGCTGTTTGCCGCGGCGGCGGCGGCGCACCACGCCACGCTGCTCTTCGGATCCTTCTTCTTCGCCATCCCGGTGGTGGCCCTTGCGTACCTTGACCGCGAGGAGGGCGAGCACGCCTCCACGTCCGGCATCGTGCTGCGTACAGCAGTCATCGTGGCCGTGGTTGCCGCTGCCATCGCCGTGGTCCTGCTGCCATTCTGGATCGCGCTGATTCACTACCCGGTGACGCAAACGCCGATCCCGCACCCCAGCCGCGCCAATTACATCCTGAGCCCGCAGTTTGGCATGAATTACTTCATCGTTCCGTACGGCGCGCTCATCCTCGCGCTGCCGTTAATCTTCCTGCGCGGCTCCGCGGTCGCGCGCCTGCGGCCCCTGCTCTTCGGATTCTGGGTATGCTTCCTGATCGGGCTCGGCGGCACGACCCCGGTGGGGCACCTGCTTCTGGGGCGCGCTTTTGAAGTCCTGACCATGGAGCGCTTCAGCTACTGGGCCAACTTGCTGGCGCTTCCCTTCGTGGGCCTGCTTGCCGCTGAGCTCATCGACCGCTATCGCCTGCGCGCCGTCGCAGGACTCACCATCCTGGCCGCGTTCACCTGCGCGCTCGCCGTGGGCTGGTCGACGTATCATCCCGCCGACGCCGGAAATTTGAAGATCGATTCCGCCGCCGCATGGCTCAATCGCGACGGGCACGACAAGTACAGCTACATCACCCTCGGATTCGGCAACAAGCTTTCGCGCCTGGCCATGGAGACCGATGCCACCAGCGAGGACGGCGAATGGAACTCCGGCCGTATGCTTCCCGAACTTACGAAATACGGCGCAGGCCCCCTCACCAATGCCAAAGGCTTCGGCGAAGCCGGGCTCGATTCGTTGCGCGCTATTCTCAACCACGCCGACCACTATGGCCT
>VFSW01011093.1_pt1 | contig 12697 bp, 16 predicted proteins | sample 5358111 | NCBI WGS metagenome assembly VFSW01 (sample SAMN11554181, study PRJNA540505) | mine drainage metagenome | isolation source: sediment from site ElyBrook_90M | place: USA: Ely Copper Mine, Vershire, VT | collected 2017 | reverse complement strand
GGCACTCGCTGCATTCGAAAGGCAACGGACAAGAGTGTCCGTTCCACTACTACCACCGTGGTTCGCGTGGCTGTCGAGGATGGCCACGATAGTCATCGCGCCCACGACCACCACCACCGCCGCCAAAACGCTGGCCTCCGCCACCACCGCCTTTGGGGCGATCCGTCTTCGGTTTGGCCTCGTTGATGGTCAAGGTGCGTCCGCCCAGATCCGTTCCGTTGAGCGCCGCGATGGCCTTGTCGGCTTCGCTGGCATTGGTCATTTCGACAAAACCGAAGCCACGGGAGCGGCCCGTATCCCGGTCGGTCACAAGTGTGATCTTTTCGATGGCGCCGTGTGGCTCGAAGATGTTACGCAACTCGGCCTCGGTGGTGCTGTGGGGCAGGTTTCCAACGTACAGGTTCTTCATCGCAGTTCCTCTCTCAGTAAGTCATCCAGGCTTAACGGCGTTGGTTTTGGCGGGCGTCCTTCTGAATCCCGTGGCGGAGGCGGTATAGCGCGGATCGCTTTGGTGCGCGCAACTGACGCAGAACGCACCTCTGAGATTCGTTTCGAAGCTTCCAGAATTCCCCAGCGCTGCACCGCATCTCCTGAGGCGGGAACAAAGGTGCCTTTTACACTTCCCATGCGGCCCGGTCCGTCCAGGCTCTCCATCATTATTTCTTGATCCGCGCTGGGCAAATTCGCCAGATATTCGGGCTGGCCCACCAGGAAGGCCATCCGCTGTGGAGGTGTCGCGGCACGCATGTCGTCGCAAAACTTGTCGCGATGGCCGCGTCCCTTTTCCATATTGATCAACACCAGGTCGTAGAGGGCGGGTCGCCACCAGGAGCGGGCTTCGGCAAGGTCAGCGGCGCTATCGACGCACATCCCGCGTTTGCGCAGCACCTCAGCGCGTAAGTCGCGCTTGGCATGCGATGTATCCACCAGCAACACTCGCTTCTTCTTCACATCATCGGGAATGGGCGCGGCGAAATTTGGTGCCAGCATTGGTGTATTCATGCCGTCACCGACTTCGGCGGCACGCCGGTCGAAGAGCCCTCGGACTTAGCGGCTTTCGATAAACGTTCCTGCAGTTCGACGGAGCGCTTTCGCCGGGCGATCTTTTGCTTGCGCTCCCGGTGAAATCTGGATTTGTCACCATTCTTTGAGGACATCAATAAGCTCCTGTCATTTTCGACGGTTAATTCCGGGTGATCACAACATCTGGTTTGGAGTGCTTGAGCACGAACGGAGTGATGGATCTTCCAAAAATGATCGGCGAAGCTGCCAGGAGCGCCAGCGTCGCCATGTCGAGTACGGAGAGGACTAAATGCGAGAACTGTGTTCGACGAAACGGCGTGAATACGCCCAGGATGATCAAAAACAGCAGTGCCCACAGAAACTTGCCGTTAAAAAGGCTGCGAGCCGCCAGCATGGCCGCCGCCAGCGATACCACGATGCAAACCTCCACCCGGTAGTCGGGTGGAATGCGAAACAACACAGCTGCGCCCAGGGTTATGGTTGCAACCAGCGTCGTGACCCGCACCAGAATGCGCGCTGTCGACTGCGGTTGCCGATCATGAAGTAGAGTATCTGCTTCAGGGGTAAATGCTGCGCGAATAAGCGCCTCTCGATCTCTCAATCGCGAAGGCGCAAAATGCTAGTGCGAAGTGTCTTCGAGGTTAAGGTTAAATTCAGTATACCTTGTTTGATTGCAATCTGGTGAACGATCGCAGTCTCAGTTCACCTGTCGATAGGTGGGTCAGTTTGATTTCAAAGCATGAGCCACTAAGGGCACGAAGGATCACGAAGGGATTCACTTGTAGGCGTTTCCTTCGTGTTACTTCGTGGCCCTCGTGGTAAGAGTGTTCGAACTGACCCAGTACCAGTCAATAGGTTCACTTGCTAATTTCTTGTAATGCACGTACGATGAGGTGTGCGTTAGACCGAATCGGTCGTGAGCAGTTCTCGCCTCAACAGCAAGCACCTGCACAGATTTTCCTCCGAGTCCCTCCAGCGTAACTACATTAAAGAAAAAGAGTACAAACACAATGGAACAAGGAACAGTAAAGTGGTTCAATGACGCCAAGGGCTACGGCTTTATCAGCCGTCAAAATGGCGAAGACGTTTTCGTGCATTTCTCAGCCATCCAGGCAGGCGGGTTCAAGAGCCTGCAAGAAGGCCAAACCGTGCAGTTCGACGTGACCAAGGGACCCAAGGGCTGGCAAGCAGAAAACGTGCAGGCGCTCTAAGCCGCCGACCACTGTAAAGAGGCGAGATCGCGAAGAGCTCGCCTCTTTTGCTTTTGATGTGCAGTTGTGATGACTGATCACACCTCGATGAACATCTTTATTCGAAATCTGGATCCGACCACCACTGAAGCACAGTTGAAGGATCTTTTCGCGGCCTACGGATCCGTTCAAACCGTCACCCTCGTCAATGACCGTGACACCAGCGGACCTCGCGGTTTGGCTTTCGTGGAGATGACCGACGCGGCCGAAGCCAAGACGGCGATCATATCTTTGAATGGATTTCGTCTAAACGACCGGGCGATGAAATTGAACGAAGCTCGCCCAAAACTGGGTCGCCCGCCGAAACAGGATTCTGACAACAGAGATCATCGCCGACATCGCATGTGAAGTACTGCGCTTTGATATCCTAAGACTGCCGAGCAAGCTGCTCTTGAGCTTCTTAGCAAACTAGAAATGGACTCTTTCTGACACGCAACGAACACACCGCTTCTTACGCCATCATCCGCTATAACGTCCGCACCTATCACTCGGCCGGAGTCATCGCTGTAATCGCGGGTAAGCACCACGCAGAATCAGAAGTGAAGAAGTTTGAAGAGGCCCAGGACCCCGCCGATCGCCACGAAGGCTGGCGCTACTTGATTGTTGAAAGCGATCTCAAGGCCGGAACCGATCCCGCCGAAGCCACCCAACATCGCCAGGCCGAACTGGAAGCGCGCGAATCCAAAGCCCTGCGCGACGCGCCCAACTTCCCTTCGTCCGATCGTCAGAAATAAGACGACGGCTTCCTCACCGCGCTCGTCAATGGCATCCAGGTTTCATGCCATGTCTTGCTGGGCAATACTCTTGTGCAGCGTCGTTAATGGGAGAGTGGCATAAATCCTGGTGCCGGAACCGTTGGACTCAATCACCAAATCGCCCAGCAAGTGGCGCACGCGCTCGCGCATTCCTCGGATTCCCAGTCCAGTGCCTTGGGACTGAATCGCAGCCAGTCGTTCCGGAGACATTCCCGATCCCTGGTCTTCCACCTTTACTTGGATCGTGTTTTCCTCCCGCTCAACCCGAATCAGCGCAATCTTGCTACCCGAGTGACGATGGATATTGGTCAAGCATTCCTGCACCAGACGGAATATGACCAGTTCCACTTCCGAAGGAAGTCTTCCGAGATCCTCTGGAACCTGCAAATCAATCTCCAGTTGGCTGCGCTCCGCCAGACCTTGCACGTACCAGTTCAGCGTGGACGAAATCCCGGTTTCATCCAACATCGGCGGATGTAGAAGATAGGAAGTGGTACGTAATTCTCGCGCCAAATGCTGCACCAACTCTTCGGCGTACTGCACGAGTTTGCGAAGCTCAGGATCATTCTTTGCATCTTCGCCGATTCGGGCCAGCTGCAAGTCGAGCGCGGTCAATGTCTGTCCGGCGCTATCGTGCAGTTCCCGTGCGATGTGCCGCCTCTCGGCATCTTGCGACTCCAACAACAGCGCAGAAAGGTCGCGCAGATCCGAATTTCTCTTCTGCAGTTCCTGAGTACGGAATTGCACCTGGGTGTCGAGCGCATCCGACAACATTCGATAACGTCCTTCACTCTCGCGCAACTGTCGCTCGATTTGCTTGCGCTGCGTGACGTCGCGGGCGATTTTCGACGCTCCAATAATCGTTCCAGTGGCATCCCGCAAGGGCGAGATGGAGAGCGAGATATCGAGAAGCGTCCTGTCCTTACGCACACGAATGGTGTCAAAGTGTTCGATTCGTTGGCCGCGCCTGATCCGCGCGAGGATGCCCGTTTCTTCTTCTGCGCGATTGGCCGGGATAATCAATGAAATGTTCTGGCCTACCGCTTCGCAGGCAGTGTAGCCGAAGATAAGCTCCGCAGCTGCGTTCCAACTGGTTATGACCCCGTCCAGCGTCTTGCTGACGATGGCATCATCCGACGATTCCACGATTGCCGCGAGCAATCCAGTCGCTTTGTCCGCTCTGAGCCGCAAGGCGGGCAACTCATTCAAGAGCGACTGGCTGATGTTGTCCCGAGCCTCCGGGTCATTGAGGATGCAATTCGCCAGTGCTTCATGGGTCGCCAGGAGTTTCTCGATGTCCTCTTCAAAAGCGATGCCCGGATGGGTTTCAGTCCAGTAGTGCGCGGCCCTGACAAACGCCAGGAGCAACAGCAAGTATTGCAGGCGAACCGGACCAAGCAGCCGCGCTAGTGCGTCAAGACAGAGCAAGTAGTCAGAAGTCTTCAAGAACACATGCCCTGCTAGCACAAAGATGGCATCTTCCATCTGTGTGCCGGAGATCGGCATTTCAACCAGGGGTGCGGGGCAGCCTGCGCACGCTGATACATAAGACTGCAGGTCTTGGCCCCTGGGAAAAGAGCGACGCAGGAGTTGAACCACATCTGCAACACTTTGCGTAGGCGCCGTCGGGTCGCCCGCTGCCCGGCCAAGTCCTATCAAGAAACCTACATGACGAGCAACGCAGTAGCGCACGGCGCAGAATCGCGACAGGTGCACGAAAAGGCGCTCCTTGAAACCGGCGGGTAGAGGATTGTCGAGGTAGGCAGCCTGGGCGAATCCCCACAGTTTCTCAATGATCTCAGGAGCCTCACGTGGCAGGCGAAAGAAATTGGGGAGGACCCCCAATCGCTCCTCTATTCGCTTCTCAAACTCTGACGCTGGATTTGCCATTCATTTCACAGCCTTTCTCACGACAACGACATGATGCGACCACGCTGGAGTGGCTGGCGTTTCTTGGCGAAAGAGGCGAACTTGATTGACCTGTCGCCACCTTAGCCGAATCCCAAAATGAAAACTGAGCCATACTGACCAGTCTCGAAGATGCATGCCCAAGGTCACTAAAACAGGGGACTTACGCTCATGGAGCACTCGGACGGGGCCTGACAGTAATCGAAATTCATCGCCAAGTCTTGCGGAAGTCTCGTGGCAAGTGTTCAATTTTGCACAGACGGCGAGCCCTCAAGGGACGATCCTATGCAAGAGCAAAAATCCTTCACTGGAGCGATGAATGTACGTGATAGCGAGTGTCGACCGGATTCGTGAACTCAGACAAGAAATCGTTGCCTTGGCGAAGTTGAATGCCCTGTACAAAGGTAGCTCTCATCCCAGAGACTTTACGTTCAAAGCTCACCAAGGGCGGCGTCTCCGGCTCGTGGAAATCAGACAGGAACTGGGAGCGATGATGCGGTCCGATTGAGCTTGTCTGACCCCGTTTGTTTTAGCCCACTCAAATCTGGATGATGGAATTGCACACTGCGTAACGAACCACATCGACTGTCGAGTGCAGGCGCAGATTTCGCATGGCATTGGTCCGATGCGTTTCGGCTGTCTTCACGCTCATGTTCAGCGCCATCGCGACCTCTTTGGTACTTCTTCCCTCCGCCACCAGTTGTACAACTTCGCGCTCACGGGGAGTCAACTGGGGCTTAGGAGTGCCGTTGGGCGCGCGTCTCCGAACGCTTTCCAGCAGGATCTCAGCCGCCGGCGAGGCAAAGAACGCCGCCCGCCTGGCCAATGCTTCCACCGCCAACACCAGGCTCGCGGCAGAGTCGGACTTCAGAAGAAATCCGCGCGCCCCTGCGTCCAACACCTGCCGGATGATCTCTTCCGAGTCGTAGGTCGTCAGAATCAGGATTTGTGTGCGAGGTGCAGCAAGCAGGATCTTGCGCGCGGCTTCGACCCCGTTCAGGCCCGGCAAGGCGACATCCAACACCACCAGGTCCGGCTTCAACTTCGCGGCTTTTTCCACCGCATCGCGTCCGTCGCTGGCTTCGCAACATACCGACCAACCGAGGTGGCCTTCCAGGATCGACCGAACTCCCAACCTCACGACTTCATGAGCGTCTGCGAGCAGAATTCGCAGGGATCGGGCCGCTGGGCTGGAACTCTGCATTGGAATGGTTTGCCAAGGGTCTTGACGGTGGGGCTCACCCAGCGTCTGCTGCGATTTCACAGACAACTGGAGAACATTTGATGGAGACAAACTGCCACTACCGGGGTATGCCATGAAGAAGCGTAGCAGCCGAGCCCAGCCTGCGCTGTTCTATATTGCACACTCTGGAACGTCGCTCTATCAGATGCCAGAAAGAGGAAAGTGGAAGAAACTTTTACTGTTTCTGTCAGTTCTTTCCGTTGTCTGGCGTATCGCCGGCCTGACTTGTGACTGTATCTGCCCTCCTGTTGTGACGTGTTCCCTCAACGGATCTGGCGCTGCGGCTGCTACCATTGCTGATGTTCAATTTTGGAAAACCGAAAACACTTGGCGACTGGATCGTTCACATTGCCGGCGCCATCGTCGCGTTGTTGCTCGTCTGGTGGATGCTGCGGATGTACGTACTGTGAGGACCCCTGGGGGGAGTGAGCGCCATGGTGCTTATCGTCAACTACACCTGGGCTGGTGTAGAACGAAGCAAGTATTCCTCCAGGAACACGTCGTGACGAAGAAAACGTCCGCAGGCTTGCGTCATGACACGCAGGTGGCGGAGGGGGACGCACCGCCCCTAATTCGCGGGTGCAGTGGAGGGGTCGGCCAGAACGATTAGTTTCCCCGGTGGATAGTCTTCTTCCCTCAAAGGGCAATCAGGCTCAGGATTGAGAATGGTAAGCACCTCGCCGGTGAGAAGTCCTCGGACTTGCAAGCGGTCGGCGGCAACCGCGACGACCCTATATTGCTGCTCGAAGATCGCTTTTTTCTCGGTCTTTGCCATTTGGACAGTTAGATTCCTCTAGGAGCAGGGCGGTTGCGTCCAATCTGGAGTCCGGCAGTCTCATTGCATCACGGGTCCATACGAGAGCGAAAATGTAACGCGATGGACGAGAGGAATTTTACACCGTCGTCTGCATCGGTTCGAGTCCGCCCTGCTGCTCGGAAACTGGCGTCTGGGGAACGGGAATCGTCACCCAACCCTGCGTCCCCCTGTTTTTCGATTCGATTCTCAACTCGCCGTTGAACTGCCGCAGCCGCTCCCGCATTCCCCGTATGCCAACTCCAGAACCTTCCGACTGAATCTCCACGAGTTTTTCCGGCGCAATTCCCTTTCCTTGATCATGTACCTCGACCGTAATCGTTCCCATATCCCGCGCAATGCGGATGGTGGCCGTCTTGCTGCCCGAATGGCGGTAGATGTTCGCTAGCGACTCCTGCACCAGACGGAAAACCACCAGTTCGATGTCGCCCGGCAATCTGCCAAAGTCCGGCGCGATCTGCAACGCGATCTGCACATCACTGCGCTTGTTCAGTCCCTCCACGTACCAGTTCAGCGCCGAGTAGAGCCCGGCTTCCTCGAGCAGCGGAGGGTGCAGCAGGTAGGAAGTCGTGCGGATCTCCTTCTGCAATTGCTCGACTAAGCGCTCGGTCTCCTTCACCTGCTCATTGCACTGAGGAGCTGCTCGGCGAATGTCCAGAGCCAGGGTATTCAGTTGCATGCCGATGACCGCCAGCAATTGGCCGGCGCTGTCATGGAGATCGCGCGCAATCCGCCGGCGCTCCTCATCCTGCACCGCCATCATGCGCGTCGAAAGCGCCCGCAGGCTTTCGTACATGCGCAGTACTTCTCGATTCCGTGCCTGCAGTTCCCGAGTCCGGGCCTGCACCTGCTGATCGAGGCTCTCGGCCAGTTCGCGATAGCGCGCCTCGCTGGCACTCAAAGCGAGGTCGGACTGCTTGCGGTCGGTTACATTCATGGTGATACCGTCAAAGCGCTTAGGCTGGTCGGCCGCGTCATAGAATGTACGGCCAATGGCACGTATCCAGTATTGCCTCCCGTCCGGCGCCAGGGTGCGGTACTCGACGTCGTACGTCGTATTGTTGGCCATCGACCTTTCCATGGCAAGTCGAGTGGGTTCCCGGTCTTCGGGATGTAAACGCTCATAGAACATATGGATGGTGACCGCAGCATCGGGCGGCAGCCAGAAGTGATTTTTGACCCGCTTGTCCCAGATCAGCTTGTCGAAGGGCAGATCGCAAAACCAGAAACCCACGTCCGAAGCGTCCGCAACGAATTCGGCACGCTCCTGCTGGTGCCGCAAAGTTTCCTCCGCCTGCTTGCGCAGGGTTATGTCGCTCGCCGTTCCGAACCATTCGAGGATTTCGCCCTGCTTGTCGAAGATGGGAATGGCGCGGGAGGAAATCCAGCCCAGCGAACCTTCCGTGCGAATCACGCGATGCTCCATCTCAAAGATGGTTTTCGACTGAATCGCGCGCTGGATCGCTGCCATCAGATGGCCCCGATCATCAGGATGGATGTACTTGTCCACCCAACCGTGGCTCGCGTCCTTGGTGTCGGCGATGAACTCCTTGCCATCGAGATACCGCATCTCGCGCCAATCGGGACTCATGCGATAGACGACGTTTGAAGTCGCGCCGATAAAAGTGCGGAATCGCTCTTCGCTTTCGCGCACCGCCTGATGCGCCTGCTGCAGCCGTGTGGTGTCGAAGTAGTAGCACACCACTCCATACTGCCCGTCGGCGAGTGTCACTCGATTGGTTTGCCACTCATACGACTCGATTGCCCCGATGTCGTTGCGCTTTTCCGTCAAGCCCGGTGAAACGTAGGGCTCGCCGGTTTCCAGTGTGTGCCGGAAAATCCTGATCGCCTCGCTGGCAAAAGACTCCGGCCACAGGATTCGCATCACTTCCCCGAAGTCGCGCCCGATCAATGGCTGGACGCTGCGGAATGCCGGCATCGCTCCCGCGCTCACATTTCTTACGCGGAACTTTGAGTCCACCGTGTAAATCCCGAGCGGGGCCTGCTCCACCAGCGCCGCGAACGCCTCGGCATTGCGGCGCAGAGCTTCTTCGCCCTGCTTACGATCAGAGGCTGCGGCTGAGATGTCTTCCAGAGGCGTACTCATAACCTCGTGCGTTCAATCGACCACAATTGACTGCGGGTTGCGGCAGAAATACCGTTCAACTATAGAGACAAAAAGTGGATCATAGGTCAATGACACAAACTTTGGACTACAGCGAACGCTGTAGTCGTCCCCATGGCAACGGGGATGCCCGATGAAAACGCCAGTATTACGGCAGGCCCGCCTCGTTCGATTCCTGTTCGCGCAGTTTTTGTCTTTCTGCGATCTGCTCGTCGCTTAAGCGCGCGTCGTAGATGGAACGGTGCTCAATCGAGCGGGCGATCAGAGTCGCAATCCCGGCGACGAGGATGAGCGGCAAAACGAATGACCGGTCCCGGCCGGTAAGCTCCATGACTAGTACCACGGCCGAGATCGGTCCTTGAGTGGTGGCGGAGAGAACAGCGCCGGCGCCGAGCAGCGCGAAAAATCCAGCCGGCACGCCCGGCCAGAACATGCTCCAGGCATGTCCCAGCGTCGCGCCGAGCAGCGCGCCAAAGGTGAGCGAGGGCGTGAACAGGCCGCCGGGCACGCCGCTGCGCATGCACAGGATCGTCGCCATAGGCTTCAACAGCAGCAGAGCGAGCACCAGTCGCACCCCGACCTGATCACCAAAAAGCAACTGCGAAAGGTCCTTGCCGTTGCCCAGTATTTCTGGAAACCGCACCGAGACAATTCCTAAGAGTCCGAGAACCACCGATGGTGCGATGAAGCGCTGCCATCCCTGGGGCTTGTTCTTGTCGGCCCAGCGAACTAGCCTCACATAAAGGATGGAGCCCAACGCGAAGATTGGGGCTGCGACCATCACCCAAATAATCACCGAAGGCGAAAGCGGGAATGATGGAATGACGTAGGTGGGCGCGTTGGGCAGCGCCAGCCACGAAACTCCAGTGGCGATGATGGAGGCAAAAAGTGCCGGCAGAACATAGCGCAATGCCAGCTTCCCCCGCATCACTTCCAGGGCGAAAAGCGCGCCGCCCAACGGAACTCCATACGCTGCGCTCATGCCCGCTCCGGCACCACAAGCTACCAGCAGTCGTCGCTGCTCGTCAGAGAGGTCTTCGGCATCGGCACAGAAATTTGCAAACACCGCGCCGGCCTGCTTGGGTGCACCCTCACGGCCCAGGGATGCGCCCATGCCCACGGCAAAGATGGACAACACCGCGCTGCCCAGAGTTCGCAAGGCCGGCATGCGTCCGGCATAGAACCAGATGGCCGCAGTGGTATCGATGCCGTTGCCACTGGAAAGCCGTTTCAGAACGATCTGCCCAACGCCGGTCAAAGCGCCTGCCGCGAGCAGCACAACGAAGTGTCTCGACCAGTTGGCCTGACGAGCGACGGCAAGTATGTTTGTACCGGATCCTCGCCACGCCACATGCTGCACGAATTCCAGCAATCGAGTCAGCGCTGCCGTTGCCAATCCCGTACTTATGCCGATCAAGCAAACAGCCAGCCAAAATCGCAGTGCGCCCGGACGCGCCAGCGTCGACGGAATGGCTCCGCCGTTTTTCGCAACCGATTTCGGCATGCAGCCCCTATGCTAATGCATTTCTGTTCGCCGCTCCCGGACCCGCTGTGATCGAATGTAGAGATTCTTAGTCGTGAATCCGACGCGCGATATCTGCTTCTATTCGGGGTGATGCAGTTGGTGCGGCCGAACATTCCGGTTAAGCCGGCGACCGCCGAGTTGCAGGTACCACCTGACGTCACGCACATCCTGGAAAAAGACTGCTATAGCTGCCACTCGGATCAACGCCGGCTGGCGTGGTTCGATCAGATCGTGCCCGGCTATTGGCTGGTGCGAAACGACATTCTAATCGCGCGCCGGCACCTCGATTTCTCGATGCTGGCTCCAAACCTCCTGCCGTACAGAAGGCGACGCTCTACGAGTCTGTGAACATGGTCCAGCCTGGGCGCGATACCTCTGCCGCGATTCACGCAACTACATCCCGAGGCGAAAGTAACCGCGGAAGAACTGGCAACCTTGAAGGCACTTGGCCCCGGCAATCCTGCCATAGCAAAGCGGGGCAAGTCATCGGCCGCAGGGGACAACTTATTCGCAGTGGCGAGGCGTCCTAGCGGGCTGCTGAAAAACTCCGATTCGAGCTGTTCTTGGGAAGGACACGAGTTCATTCGTGTCGCCGATCCACTGAAATCAGCCGCGCTTCAGCGCTTGAGGTTTGCTCTTTTCTGGCCGAAAGAGTTTTTCAGCAGCCTGCTAGCGCGTCCGGCCATACAGTACTTCCCGCGTGGCCTCGAGCGTGTTGATCAGCGATTCCTTGGGAAGCTTTTGGATGATCGGTTCCATGGCCCATCCCAAGCCGAAGGGCACGTCTCGGGTCAGCGAGATGGCTCGGCATTCGACCACGACGCCCGCATCGCGCTCCTCAAATCGCCAGTATGAATACAAACGCCAGAGAAATCCGTAACCGGTATCGGGCGGCAGGATTCGTTCGTCCTGGCTTCCCGCGTTTTCCACTTCTGCAATTCGTGTCGTATAAGAGCGGCACACCCAGCGGATGCGGCTCACCTGCCGGTAATGCACATCATGGTCGCTATCGAGAACTACGGTGATCACTTTTTTCTTCAGCAGCCGCAGATATATCTGGAAATCATTTTCGTCGCGCCGAATCAACTTCGAGCCAACGACTTCTGGCCGGTAAATGTTTTTGTGGTTATCGTAGTCCTGGATTACGGCAAATATTTCCCGGATCGTCGAAGCCGGAATGAAAGCGGCAGCGATCCAGTCATGGATCATACCGCTCGGCACCTTGGCCGGGCCGCGGCCCGCCCAGAATTCCGCGACGACCTTCCCTCGACTGACGTCGTGAGCTCGCTCCGGCGGCTGATCGGACCAGAGAAATGCGCTTCCGTGTAGAGTCTGCTCCATCGCCGTTTCCGCCTGCGCTACATAAGCATCAAAAGCTGCCAGCGTTCGCGGATCCAGTTGCACGCGCGTTGCAGTTTGCACCATACCTCAGGGCCCAGAGACAAAAGCGCACTTATCAACACATCGCGGTCCAGGTGGCGCTGACGACTACCTCTGCGCAGGGATTATAAAGCGGCAACAGTTCTATTGGTTAACGGGCGAAACGAGTCAGAGTGCCGTTTTGGTCATTTTCCTGATTGGGAAAAGCCTACGCCTTTTGGTGTGAGATCGAGCTAAGGACGCTTTACCCACCGCTTCGGTCAGGATTAGTGTGGGCGTAGCGATGGGCATTGTGAGTCCAGGCATCGAATGCGAGCTGGGCTAAGCGCCGCTCCCTACAATTGCGACCTGTGCACTCGCCGCGTCCACCGTGAAGAACCAGGCATTGTCCATGGGAATCATACGCATGATTGAAAGGCGGAAAGAATCGCGCACGCCAGCGGACTTGACTCTCACAATCTGGGACGTGGACACGCGGGGCGAACGATTTCTGCAGCATGGGCGGGCGCGCGACATCAGCGAAAGCGGTGCGCTGGTCGCCGGACTGGACGCAGACTTAAGCTCGGGCGACGTCATCGGCATTCTCTACGCGGGAAAGAAAGCCCGTTTCCGCGTAATTTGGATCCGTTACGACGGCCTGGGCGACAAGATGGAAGCAGCCGTGCATCGCATAC
>VFSW01011092.1_pt1 | contig 12697 bp, 13 predicted proteins | sample 5358111 | NCBI WGS metagenome assembly VFSW01 (sample SAMN11554181, study PRJNA540505) | mine drainage metagenome | isolation source: sediment from site ElyBrook_90M | place: USA: Ely Copper Mine, Vershire, VT | collected 2017 | reverse complement strand
ATCATGGGCGTTACTCTGTCTGAAGCTGCGGCAAAACATGTGGAGAATTTCATTGCCAAGCGTGGCCGAGGTATCGGCTTGCGCATCGGCGTGCGCACCAGCGGTTGCTCCGGAATGGCGTATAAACTTGAATTTGCCGATGCACTCGATGAAGATGATTTGCAATTCGACAGCTTTGGCGTGAAAGTGCTGGTTGATCCGAAGAGTCTGCCGTATATCGAAGGCATGGTGCTGGATTACACGCGCGAAGGATTGAACGAAGGTTTCAAGTTCAACAACCCGAATGTGAAGGATGCTTGCGGCTGCGGTGAGAGTTTTCAGGTTTGACGCACAGCTTCGACGCAGCAAAAAATCACTTTCAACTGTTCGGGCTGGCGCCATCATTCAAGCTTGACACGGCGCAACTCGAAATTTCCTTTCGTGCCTTACAGGCACAAGTTCATCCGGATAAGTCTGCACATCTTCCGGATAGCCAACAGCGCCTTGCGATGCAGCGCTCCACCCTGGTGAACGAGGCCTATCAGACGTTGAAGAGTCCGATAAAAAGGGCGCGTTACTTGTTGTCGCTGCACGGCGTGGACACGCAGGAAGAAACCAATACGGCGATGCCGGTTGATTTTTTAATAGCGCAGATGGAGTGGCGAGAGGCGGTCGCCGAGGCGCAGCGCTTGCGTAATGTCGCAGCGCTTGAACAACTTGAAACACGCATGAAAACGGATGCGCGCGAGCTTGAAACTTTGCTTGCGGTTAAAATGGACGTTGAGCATGACTATGAGGTTGCGGCACAGTTAGTGCGCAAGCTGCGTTTCATGGAAAAACTCGCGGAAGAAATCAGTTCCGCTTACGACGAAATAGACTTGTAAAGCAATGTAGGGTGCATTTCATGCACCACTACTACCATTGGTGCATGAAATGCACCCTACCGATTTACGACTTGATATGGCTTTATTACAAATCTCCGAACCCGGTTTAAGCACCGCACCTCACCAGCACAGACTGGCGGTGGGGATAGATCTTGGCACGACCAATTCGCTGGTGGCCTCTGTGCGCAACGGCATCAGCGTGGTGCTGAATGACGAACATGGCCGCGCGATGCTGCCGTCTGTGGTGCGCTATGCATCAGATGGAAGCGTAGTGGTGGGGGAGGCGGCGCAGGCGGCGCAAAGCGACGACCCGGTCAACACCATTGTTTCGGTGAAGCGATTCATGGGGCGTGGACTGTCTGACGTCGGCGATATCAGCCAGTTGCCTTATCGTTTCGCGGATGCTTCGTCAAGCTCAGCACAGGTTGCTTCGACAAGCTCAGGACATGGCATGGTGAAATTGCGCACGGTGTCCGGTGTAAAGAGCCCGGTAGAAATATCCGCAGAAATTCTCAAGGTGTTGCGCGTCAGAGCAGAAGCCTCGCTAGGCGGAGAGCTGGTGGGCGCGGTGATCACGGTGCCGGCCTATTTTGACGATGCGCAGCGTCAGGCGACCAAGGATGCCGCAAAACTTGCCGGCCTTAACGTGTTGCGCCTGCTCAACGAGCCGACGGCGGCGGCGATTGCCTATGGCCTGGATAACGCATCAGAAGGTGTATATGCGGTATACGATCTGGGCGGAGGTACCTTTGATATTTCCATCCTGCGTCTGTCGCGCGGGGTATTCGAGGTGCTGGCGGCAAATGGCGACTCGGCCTTGGGTGGCGATGATTTCGATCAGCGAATTTATTGCTGGATACTGGAAAAAAATAATCTCTCCGCGCTAGGTCCCAAGAATACACGTTTGCTGCTGACACTGGCACGGACTGCCAAGGAGCAACTCACCGAGCATGACGAGGCGCGCATCACGGCGGTATTGTCGAGCGGTGAGGTGATCGATAACGTGCTGACACAGGCTGAATTCGAGTCTATGTCTAAAAACCTGATCCAGCGCACCTTGCAACCTTTGCGACGTGCATTGCGCGATGCAAAGCTTGCCGTTGAAGATGTCAAGGGCGTGGTGATGGTGGGGGGTGCTACGCGCATGCCGCAGGTACAGCACGCGGTGGGTGAGTTTTTCGGCCAGACGCCGCTGACCAATCTTGATCCCGACAAGGTTGTGGCACTGGGCGCTGCAATACAGGCTAATCTGCTGGCGGGCAATCAGGGGCGCGATGACTGGCTGTTGCTGGATGTGATTCCGTTGTCGCTGGGTCTGGAAACCGTAGGCGGACTTGTGGAAAAAATCATACCGCGCAACAGCACGATCCCGACCGCGCGCGCGCAGGAATTTACCACCTACAAAGACGGCCAGACCGCGATGAGTCTGCATGTGGTGCAGGGCGAACGCGAACTGGTGAAGGACTGCCGTTCGCTTGCGAAGTTTGAGTTGCGCGGCATTCCGCCTATGGTGACCGGAGCTGCGCGCATACGCGTCACTTTTCAGGTGGATGCGGATGGCTTGCTCAACGTGATGGCGCGTGAGATGGGTTCCGGGATAGAGGCGGCGATCGTGGTCAAGCCCTCCTATGGGCTCAGCGACTCTGAAATCACCCGCATGTTGCAGGATTCCACGCAACATGCCAAAGATGATATGCAGGCGCGCGCGATGCGCGAGCAGGAAACGGAAGCCAATCAACTGCTGGAGGCTGTGCAGCATGCGCTGGTGCAGGATGGCGAACTTCTGGCTCCGGTGCAACGTGCACATATCGAGTCGCAGATGATCGGGTTAAGTGAGGCGTTGAAATCATCCGATCACCTGATCATTAAACGCGCCATTGTGGCATTGAACGAAGCGACCGTCAGTTTTGCGCAGTCACGTATGGACAAGAGTGTATCGCTGGCGTTGGCGGGAAAAAATATATCTGAGCTGGAGAGCAAGTAATGACACAAATCATCGTATTGCCGCATGAAGAACTTTGCCCCAAGGGGGCGCTGCTCAATGTTACGCCGGGCATTTCCATTTGCGACGCGTTGTTGCAAAATGGTATCGAGATCGAACACGCCTGCGAAAAATCCTGCGCATGCACCACCTGTCATGTGATCCTGCGCGAGGGTTATAATTCCTTAACGCCCGCGGAAGAGCTCGAGGATGATCTGCTGGACAAGGCATGGGGACTGGAGCCGAACTCGCGACTGTCCTGCCAGGCGCTGGTTGCAGATACCGATCTGGTCGTCGAAATTCCAAAGTACACTATCAACATGGTCAAGGAAGGTTGATATGAAATGGATAGATGTGCGCGATATCGCAATTGCTTTGAGCGAAAAGCACCCTGACGTTGATCCGCGCACTGTGCGCTTTGTCGATCTGCACAACTGGGTGGTCGATCTGGAAGGTTTTGACGACGACCACGGGCATGGCGGCGAGAAGGTGCTGGAAGCGATACAGGCAACCTGGATAGACGAGATCGATTAACATGTCAAAAATCTGGCGGCGCATTCCCAACAGCTGGCTGTATCTGGCAGGTTTTTTGTTTTCGAGTTCGCTCATAGGCTTCGCGCTTTATCTGCAGTACGTCAAACATGAAGATCCCTGCCCGCTGTGCATGGTGCAGCGCGTGATCTTCATCGCTATCCTGACGCTGTTTCTGATCGCATCTACGCATGGCCCGAAACGCATCGGTGAGCGTATCTATGCAGTACTAATCACGCTGCTTTCAATGTTGGGCATTGCAGTTGCCGGACGCCACATCTGGATACAACATTTGCCCAAGGACCAGGTGCCCGCCTGCGGACCTGGGCTCGACTACATGCTGGAAACCATGCCGATGTCCAATGTACTGAAATCACTGATGCACGGCTCTGGCGAATGCGCTGAAAAAGGCTGGACCTTTCTGACCCTGGGCATTCCGGAATGGTCGCTGCTGTGTTATCTGGCACTCGGTATATGGGCAATACTGATCGCGGCCAGGGGAAAATAAATTATCTGATTGCAGGCTGACTATTTATCTTCGGTTGTACCAGCCTTGTGTGCGATTGGCGATCTTCACCACCAGCAGCATCACAGGTACCTCAATCAGCACGCCCACCACTGTTGCCAATGCTGCGCCTGACTGGAAGCCATAAAGACTGATCGCCGTGGCAACCGCAAGCTCGAAGAAGTTGCTCGCGCCTATCAGTGCAGAGGGAGCGCCAACGCAATGCGCCACGCCAAACCTGTGGTTCAGCCAGTACGCAAAACCGGAATTGAACAGCACCTGGATCAGTATCGGTACAGCCAGCATGAGTATCACCAGCGGTTGCGCGACGATGGCATTGCCCTGCAACGCGAACAGCAGCACCAGAGTCACCAGCAGCGCGCCCATTGAATAGGGCGCAATGTGTTCCATCGCGCTTTTAAATATTTCATCGCCCTGTTTCAACAACCAGCCTCGAAGCAGTTGCGCAATGATGACCGGGATCACGATGTAAAATACAACCGAAACGGTCAGCGTGTCCCACGGCACGGCAATGCTGGCGACGCCGAGCAATAACGCCACCAGCGGCGCGAAGGCAAAGATCATGATCACGTCGTTGAGCGCTACCTGCGATAACGTAAAATAGGGATCGCCTTTGACCAGATTGCTCCACACAAACACCATCGCGGTGCAGGGCGCTGCGGCCAGCAGTATCAAACCGGCGATGTAGCTGTCGAGCTGGTCCTGTGGCAGATAGTTCACAAATACATGGCGAATGAATAGCCAGCCCAAGAACGCCATCGAAAAAGGCTTCACGCCCCAGTTGACGAACAGCGTGACACCCATTCCAAGGCTATGCTTCTTCACCTGCTGTAGCGCGCCAAAGTCGATGCGCAGCAGCATTGGGATAATCATCACCCACACCAGCACGCCCACTGGAATGTTCACGCGGGCAATTTCCAGGCTGGCCATGATTTGGAATACACCCGGTAAAAATTGCCCGAGCAGTACGCCTGCGATAATGCATAGCGCAACCCACAGGGTTAAATAACGTTCAAATAAATTCATCTTTAATGTCTCTGTTGGTTAATTCCGGACTGCGCAACAGCCGGATCAATTATCTACAACTTTCCCGTCACGTTATTTTTAGTCTTGAATACGTCCGATTTCAGCGAGTTTTTCTTTCAACGTCAGTTTATCCAGCTTGTCGATTGGCAAGCACATGAACAATTGGATGCGGCGTGCGAGCTGTGCATAGGCGGTTTTGAATGCATCACGGCGCGCTTCATCGCCCTCAATATGCGCCGGATCAGGAATGCCCCAGTGTGCCGTTGCCGGTTTGCCCGGCCAGACAGGGCACGTCTCACCTGCTGCGTTATCGCAAACGGTAAAGATAAAATCAATTTCAGGCGCGCCAGGTGCGGCGAACTCATCCCAACTCTTGCTGCGCAATCCTTCGATGCTGTGCCCCTGTGCTTGCAACAGTTCAATAGCCACTGGATTTACTTTTCCGGCTGGTTTGCTGCCCGCGCTGTACGCCTTGAACTTTCCCTTGCCCAACGCATTAAACAACACTTCACCCAGAATGCTGCGGGCAGAGTTTCCGGTACATAACACCAGCACGTTATATTGTTTTTCACTCATTTCGATTTGCCTATAAAATTATTAACACTTTTTTTCAGGTACGTTGCAGGCTGCCGGATCTCCGCCGCAACAATTCTCTGTCAGGTATTCCACCATGCCATTCATGACTTCAAAGTTTGCGGCATAGAAAATAAAACGACCATCCTGCCGACTCTCGATCAGTCCCGCATGGCTCAGCGTTTTGAAGTGGAACGACATTGTGGCGGCAGAGGCATTGAGCTTTTCAGCTATTTGCCCTGCCGCCATTCCTTCCGGCCCACAGGCCACCAGCAACCGATAGGCCGCCAGGCGTGTTGGCTGTGCCAGCGCTGCTAATGCCTTGATTACTTGAGTTGATGCAATCATTCTATAATTCCATTATTAAATAAATATTAAAATGATAGGTTGAATTAAACCATAAAGTGCTTGGCGGTTCAACGTGCTGCATTTTTTTGTAAACAAATCGCTGGCGAATTATTGGAGTATTGTTGGTTGATGCATAAATTGCGACACAATATATAAAATCAATTATTTGCATAGCAATCGTGCACAGACTGTTCATACTGATTTCAGTGTGCTGGAGAGAGTTCTTTAGACTGATCCAAACAGCTTCTAAGCCTTCGCTACCGCTAATTCGGCCAGTTCCGTCGTATAACGCTGCGACACATTAGCTCGCTTCATTGCCCAGTTTTTCTTGATTCCTTCACCCAGGAACTTGACCGTGCCGCTACCCATGCGTTGGTTGATACTGTCCAGCGTTGCCATCAGTGCATTGGGACGCGCTGCCACATCATATCGAACAGGCTGCGCGGACGGTTGTCGCTTGCGATGATGCCGGACAGTACGACGCCCGCTTTCTGGTAGGCATAACCGCTGCGGAAAATCCGGCGCAGAGCGCTTAAGGCCGCGTGACACAGCAGTCGCGTATCATCGGTGGGGCAGATCAGGGGTGCGATCAATGCGTTTTGATATTGCGCTGCCTGATGTGGGCTGGTGCGGATAGACACCTGCACGCAAGCGGCGATCGAATGCTGGCGGCGCAGCTTCTCGGCGGCACGACTGGTGTAGCTGATTACCTCTTGCTCCAGATCGGGCAAATGGACAACGGGCATGCCGAACGAACGGGAGCAGATGATTTGCTGCCGTGGCGATGTGACCTCATCCAGTTCCAGGCAGGCTGTGCCGTTGAGTTCGGCCACGGTGCGCTCCATGGTTACACCGAATTCGCTGCATATGCGTTTTGCCGGCGCGCGTTTTAAATCGAGAACAGAGTTGATATTCATTTCCTGCAAACGAATCGCGATGCGATGACCCACGCCCCAGATTTCGCCCACGCTGATTTTTTCGAACAGCGCGTCCAGCTCATGTTCAGGAAGCTCGTTGAAATTACACACACCAACAAAGCGCGGCTGCTTCTTCGCAACATGGTTGGCAAGCTTCGCCAGCGTCTTGCTTGGTGCGATGCCGACACATACCGGAATGCCGATGCGCTGTTTGACAGCCTGGCGCATGCGCTGTCCGTGCCGGGTCAGTTCGTGCATGCCTGAGAGTTCCAGAAAGCATTCGTCTATTGAATAGACTTCCTTGGAGGGTGAGAATTTTGTTAACAGTTGCATCACCCGATTGGAGATATCAGCATACAGGCTGTAGTTGGACGACAGCGCGATGATGTTGTGTTTTTTGGCGATGTTTTTCAACTGAAACCAGGGGGCGGCCATCAGCACGCCGAGCTCTTTGACTTCCTGTGAACGCGATACCACGCAACCGTCGTTGTTAGAGAGAACCACGACGGGTTTGCCTTCAAGATTTGGCTGAAACAGGCACTCGCAGGAAACATAGAAATTGTTGCAGTCCACCAGTGCAATCGCACGATTTTTAGCGCTAGTGCTTGTGTACATTCCAGCTGACCACGCCCCAGATGGTGAAATCCTGTTCTGGCAGTATGTGTGTGTCGGGATAGTCGGGGTGTGCTGCGCGCAGCACTGGTCCGTTTGGCGTGTACAGCAATTGTTTGACGGTAAATTCGCCGTCCACCACTGCAATCACCACGCAGCCTGGGGTTGCAGACAAGGCGCGATCCACCACCAGCAGGTCGCCGTCAAAGATGCCTAGGCCCCGCATGGAATCTCCCGCGACGCGCATGAAAAAAGTCGATTCGCGTCGTTTGATCAGGTGTTCATCCAGGCTGATGCGTTGTTCCACATAATCTTCGGCGGGTGAAGGAAAGCCTGCGGGTATGGCGCGGCGCAGCAGGGCGCGCTGGCGAAAGAACAATTCCCTGTTGGGGTGTGTCATTGAGAGTAAGGGTGCTGTACGGCGAGATTGATGCTGGAGCATGATGTTTACCTCTTGTATTTACGAACAAGGCCAGTGAGTACGCCGAATATTTCCAGCGTGCCCTGCGGGCGGATAATTGGATAAGCCGGATTGGCAGGACGTAGTATGAACGTGCCATTTTCCCTATCCAGCGTTTTGAGCGTGAAGTCGTCGTCCACGATGGCAACCACGATGTCGCCGATATTTGCGGCCATGCGCTTTTCCACTATGGCAACATCGCCGTCGTGTATGCCAGCATCGATCATCGAATCTCCTCTGACCGTGATGAGCGTGGTCTTGGATGGTGTGTCGATCAGCATTTCGTCGATGACGAAGAAGTCACCCTGAGTGGCTGTCACCGATACCGGCATGCCGGCCTGTACCGATGATTCGGCCAGCGGTCGGGCGAAAAATTGCCGCGTCGGTATCCACGCACCATCAGGCGTGCGCTCGATGAAATTGGCATCGGCCAGGCGGGTTAGAATGGCTTTTACCCATGACTTCGAGGCAATATCAAACACCTCGCACAGCTTGGCGTAGGAAGGAATATTCTTCCAGTCGGCGTAGTAATCCTGAAGTTTGTTAAGATGCTCGGTGTCTTTGTGGTCGGTCATGGCAATTCCTTTGAGAACGAACGTGCTGTGCAATATAAAGAACGTTCGTTCTGTTGTCAATGGGGTGAATTATTTCTATACAAAAAGTGACAGAAAAGGTTAATCTGATGCGATCGCTATTTTCAATGCAAATGCAAGCCCGCTATCAGTTAAAATAAAACATGGATGAAAAAATTGTTTTTGTCAGAACAAATATTGGTGAAGACGAGGCGCGTAGCAGGACAGCGCTTTTGTCCAAGGATATCAAGCGCGCCCTGTTGATGGTAGATGGGGCTGCTACTGTGGCCGAAATCAAGAAACGCTCCTCACCCAGTTTGCGCAGTGCACTTGACGACATGTTCGCAGAACTGGTGAAAGACGGTTTTATTCAGGACAAGGCGCGCCCTGTTCGTTCGGTGAAACTGGTTAAGCCTGCACCACCTGAAAAAAAATCAACCAATGAGATAGAAGAGCTGGACTTCACCGCTGCTTTTAGCATACCCACGCGAGCAGTGTTGGCAGAGGAAGCTGCCAAGCTGAGGGCAGCTGATGTAGCGCGTGAAGAGCTAAAGCGCAAGAACAATATAGCGGAAGAGCGCGCCAGGCTGGAAGCTGCGGAAGTTAAAAGCCGTGAGCTTGCCAAGGCTGAAAAGGCGGCTGCGGAGGCGGCGCGTCTTGACGCGGAACGTCATGCCAGAGAAGCTGCTGAGGCCATCCGCATGGCCGAGCAGCGTGCAGAGAAAGTCAAAGCCGAGGCAGCAGCACGCGCGCGCGTTGAGGCCGAAGAGAAAAATAAACTTGAAGCTGAAGTGAGTAAACTGAAGGCCAGGGCAGAGGCGGAGGCTCAGGCGCGGGCTAAAGAGCAGGCTAGACTGGAAGCCGAAAATGCTGAACGTCGTGAGGCGGCATTGCGTGCTGAGGCTGAAAAGATGGCTGCGAAGGAGGCGGCGCGTCTTGAGACGGAACGTCATGCGAGGGAAGCTGCCGAGGCGATCCGCAGGGCTGAACAGCATGCGGAGAAAGTTAAAGCCGAGGCGCAAGCCCGTGCACGTGCCGTGGCGGAAGAGAAAGATAAGCTGGAAGCTGAAGTGGCTAAACTGAAGGCGCAGGCCGAGGCTCAGGCTCAGGCGCGTGCCGAAGAACGAGCCCGGCTGGAAGCCGAGAAAGCAGAACGTCGCGAAGCGGCTCTTCGTGCCAAGGCTGAAAAGGCGGCTGCGCTTGAGGCCGCACGTCTTGAAGCTGAGCTACAAGCAGCAAAGGTCAAAGCTGAAGCGGAAAAAATTAAAGTCGAGGCAGAAGCACGTGCACGAGTGGTAGTGGAAGAGAAAGCCAGACTGGAAGCAGAAGTGGCCAGACTGAAGGCGCAAGCCGAGGCCGAGGCACAGGCAAAACGGGAAGCAGAAGCTCAACGTATTAAAGCCGAGCAGGAGGCGGAGCGCATCAAGGCCGAGCAGGAGGCGGAGCGCATCAAGGCCGAGCAGGAGGCGGAGCGCATCAAGGCCGAACAGGAAGCGGAACGCATCAAGGCCGAACAGGAAGCGGAACGCATCAAGGCCGAGCAGGAAGCGGAGCGCATCAAGGCCGAGCAGGAAGCGGAGCGCATCAAGGCCGAGCAGGAAGCAGAACGCATCAAGGCCGAGCAGGAAGCGGAACGCATCAAGGCCGAACAGGAGGCGGAGCGCATCAAGGCCGAACAGGAGACGGAACGCATCAAGGCCGAACAGGAAGCGGAGCGCATCAGGGCCGAGCAGGAGGCAGAACGTATCAAAGAAGCAGAGCGGCATGATGAGGTATTGGCCTCGGTTGTCAGGCTGAATGCAAAACATGCAGCCATTGAGGAAAGTGTCTTTTTGGCGCTGGACGAATCGGTGCAGCAACTGATGTCTGAGCAGCAGCGTGACGACTCGGCGGGCACATCGGAAGGCATGAGGGAAAGAAGGGTGGTTTCGGCTGTGCTGTCAGGGTGTGACAGCAGAGGGGGCAATAACGGGGTACCTGTCGTGGAAAGAAGGACGACGACAGCTGCGGTGTTGTTCTTTGATATTGTGGGTTATACGAAACAATCCGATAGCAAACAGCTGGAGCTGAAGAAACAGTTCAACCAGTTGCTGACCGATAGTCTGACACCGCTGGGTTCAGGCGAACGGATCATGCTGGACACCGGTGATGGCGCCGCGATTGGATTTTTACAGCATCCCACCGATGCGCTGGAGTCGGCAGCGCATTTCCGCACGAATCTGATCGCCAATAAACATTTCGATTATCCCGAGTTGCGCGTGCGAGTTGGCATACACCTGGGCCCGGTCAGTTTGGTCAAGGATATGAACGGGCAGATCAATATGCTGGGTGATGGCATCAACAGCGCGCAACGAGTGATGAGCTTTTCCGGTCTGGATCAAATCTTTGTGTCTCGCCCGTATTTTGATTTTGTGTCCAGCATGAGCGATGAGTACGATGCTCTGTTCCGCTATCGTGGTACGCAACAGGATAAACACGGACGTGAACATCAGGTGTACGAACTGGTCGATGGTGAAGAGTCAGTGAGTGAGATGGCTCAGACACCGGCGGATGAGTCATCTGATGAGTTGGCTGCATTTAATTTTGATGCCTTTGATGTGCCTAGTTCGCCCAGGGTGGAACAACCACAGAGCGTGCCGGCAGAAATCAGGCAAACGAATGTTGCCGAGCAATTGCTTATGGATACGATAGCACTTGGGGGAAATGTCGAAAGGGAAACTGTCGAAGCTGAACCCGTCGATCATGAGAAGCACACGGGTCTTACGTTTGAAGAAGCTGAAACTTATTCGGGCGCTGATGCGATGCAGCTGGCCGATGTACAGGCAAAAAAATGGCTGGAAGCGGAGCAGCGGGCGATAGAGCTCGCCAAAGAAAGGGCGGAAAGTACGCTGCGTCCTAATCAGCCGGGTGGGACAGCACGAGTGGCGAAACTGCATCGCAAGTCTGTGCCATGGGGAAAACTGGTCGCGGGGTTGCTGGTCCTGTTTGCAATGGCGTTATTTGTTGTGCCTGCTGTTTTTCCCCTGCAAAATTATGTGCCTGACATTGAACAGTTAATCGGTTCAACGCTGCGGCAACCAGTGCGTATAGGCAGTCTGTCAGGCCGTATTTTGCCATCGCCGCGTCTGGTGTTGAGCGATGTGTCTATCGGTGCGGCAAGGCAAATTCAGGTGGGACAGGCACAAGTGAATTTTTCCCTCGCGGATCTGTTTGGGCGGGTCAAACCTGTGACAGATCTTGATCTTGAGGGTGTGGCAGTCAAGGGGGCGGCCTTACAGCAGGTATACGGCTGGCTACAGCAGATGGCCGCCAACCAGGCATATCCAATTGCGCGTATTACACTGGCACAGGGAAAGCTGGACGCTGACGGGTTGCAATTCCCGGATGTGGACGGTGAGCTGAATTTTGCTGCTGCGGGCAAGTTTACACAAGCCCATTTAAATGCCTTGGGACATAAGCTTGTGCTGGATATTCGCGCCGCAGATGCGCAGAAGCTGGCGTTGTCCGTCACGCTGCACGACAGTGCGTTGCCGTCTTTGCCGAACTGGGTATTTGATGATCTCAAGGCGACAGGTGAATTGAGTCGTGACGAGTTGCGTATTACCGATCTGGATGGCCGAATCAGGGGCGGAGTGCTGACAGGTGATGCACGTATCAATTGGCGTAGCGGCTGGCGTGTGCAGGGTGAGCTGGTGGCCAAAGTTGTGCCCCTGGAAAATATCAACAAGTTGTTGGTCGGTGATATGGATGGTACGGCGCACTTTCAGGCGCAGGCGGATCGTTTGTCCGCGCTGGCTGATGCGGCGATGTTCAATGGTGTTTTTAACGTCAAGAAAGGTGTGATTGGCGGCGTTGATATTGTTGAAACCACGCGTTTGCGCAGTCAGGAAAGCTTGCCCGGCGGCAGAACTCACTTCGATGAATTGAGTGGTGAATTGTTTTATGCCAAAGACAGCTATCGGTTTGGCAAACTTAATATTAGCGACAGTGTGTTTCAGGTCAATGGCGCAATGACTGTAACCGGCCAGGTTTTGTCCGGTCGCGTTTCGTCAAACTTGACGATGCGAGCAGGCATGAGTCCCGTTACGCTGCAAATTTCCGGCACAACCGAAAGTCCTGCTTTACATGTTGCGAACTAGTTTTGTGAAAGGATCTACGATGAATAAAGTTTGGATCGCACTGGTGGTATTTACGCTGAGTGCATGCGCGACCGTCGATGTTTATTTCCCCGCCGCATCGGCCACAAAGGCGGCGGACAAGATCATCAATGATGTATGGCAGCCGGTCA
>VFSW01011091.1_pt1 | contig 12698 bp, 8 predicted proteins | sample 5358111 | NCBI WGS metagenome assembly VFSW01 (sample SAMN11554181, study PRJNA540505) | mine drainage metagenome | isolation source: sediment from site ElyBrook_90M | place: USA: Ely Copper Mine, Vershire, VT | collected 2017 | reverse complement strand
ATCCCCAGGTGCTTAAGACCAGCACCGCCATTGCCGCCAGCAGGGTCGGCAGAATCACCGGCAGCATTGCCGGCAGTCCCTGGGAGCCGAAGGCGACGAACGTGTAGACCGGCAGCGAATAGGGATGGTACGCCACCATCACTGTGGCGCCAAACTCGCCGAAGGCCCGCAGCCAGGCGAGCAGGAGGCCCGATACGATCCCCGGTCGGGCCACCGGCACGGCGACGCGCAGGAACACGTCGAGGCGTCCGCGTCCCAGCGTGGCGGCGACCCCTTCAAGAATTGGATCGGCGGAGGCAAAGGCCGAACGCGCCGCGATCACCACGAAGGGCGCCGCAACGAACACTTCGGCAAGCACGATTCCGGCAAAGGAGTCGGTCAGAATCCCGCCGGCGGCCCTGCCGATCGGCGACGAATAGCCGAACAGGAAAAGCAGCAGGATGCCGCTTGTGAGCTGCGGCAGCGCCAGCGGCAGTTGGACAATGAATCCAAGCGCTGAGACGAGCCGGCCCGCCCGGCGCGCTAGTATATAGCCGAGCGGAACTCCGCCCAGCGCGACGATCAGAGTGGCGGTGGAGGCGGAAGCGATCGAGACGAGGCAGGACCGGAACAGCTGCGCCGGGTCGACCAACTGCCAGTTGGCGTGGCGGGCGGCCGCGAGCCCGGCGGCGACCGGCGCGATCAGATAGATCGCCAGAAGCCCGGCAAGCCAGGTCAGCGGGGCCGGCAGACGGCGGATCACCGGGCCACCAGGGCGCGGACATCCGCCGGCGCCTGCGCGAAGGTTCCGCTCAAAGTCAGGCTGGTGCCGGTGAGGCCAAACTTGCGCAGGATGCTCCGACCTGTCGGACCGAGCAGAAATGCCAGGAACTGATCGGCTCCCGTGAAGTTGGGCGCGCCCTTCAGGATCGTGATCGTGTAGGCCGCTTTCGGCGCCATCGCCGGTGGCAACCGCACGGTTGGAATCCCCGCGGCCGCCGTCTCCGTGGTATAGAAGAATCCGACGTCCACCTGGCCCGATTGGAGCCGGCCCACGAGCTCCTCCTCCGGCAGCACTTGTTGAGGATTTTCGTCGGCGCCCAGCAATCGGCGCTCCAATCCGGGCCGCTGGTAGACTGCCGCAGCCCGCCGGAGTAGCTCAAGGGTGAGTCGACCCTTCGGATCGAGCTTTGGATCGGTGCGGCCGATGCGAATGCCTTTCTCCGCCAAGACATCGTACCAGGGCTTTGACCTGAGCTCGGGCGCGAAACAACTGTTCGGATCGTATCCCAGCACGAGCGGCGATTCGGCGAAGGAAATATACCAGCCCACCCAGTTGCCGTGGTCGGCGCCCATCAAGCGCCCGTCGACTTTCGGATCGGCGCTGATGAATACGTCGCCTGGCCGCAGTCTGCCCTTGATCTGGTTGGCCAGCTGATTGGATCCGCCGGCATAGCCCGCGAAGACCTCTCCCGTCGCCTGGTCGAAGGCCGGACCGATCCCATGCTCCATCAGATTCACGAGCGAGCCGGCGTAGAGGACGCGGACGGTCGCCGCAGCGGCGACTCCGCGGGCCAGCGTCGCGCCTAGGGCGGCGACCGCTAAGCACTTTCCAATGCTTACGAAGCGGTGGGACAAGGAGTTGGTTGAGGAACGAGGCATCGCGAGGGCTCCAGAATGGCCGGTATTCCAGATCGTGATATTTAGATGAACATAACGCGGTTCGCGTGTCAATTCCATTCCGGCTGGATATTTATGCGGCTCCGCCGCATTCTGCCCCTGATGACGCGACTCACGATCCGGATCGACTTCGAGCAGGAAGGGAGCTTCGGGCCGGGCAAGGCCAGGCTGCTCGAGCACATCGGCACCATGGGCTCGCTTCGGCGCGCCGCGGTCGCGATGAAAATGAGCTATCGTCAGGCCTGGCTCCTCATCCAGGCGGCGGAGGCAAGCTTCGGCGCGCCCCTGGTGGACACGGAGACCGGCGGGGCCCGCGGCGGAGGGTCGCGGCTGACCGACCTCGGACGGGAGGTGCTGAGGCGGTACCGCAAGATCGAACAGAAGTCCGCACAGGCCGTCAGGCCCGATGTGTCTGCCCTCACAAGGCTCGCCGCAGGCACGGGGCCGCGCGTGGCGCGAAGCATCCGGCTTCGCCCCTCCGCCCTCCGCTCGCCTCCGGCGTAGTTCGAGTTCCCGACGTCGTACATTTCGGTCATCGCCTCCCCGCTGCGCCCGACGCAGGCGCAAGCTGCTCCGCTAGGCCGATTCGGCCGAGGGTTCCGCCGGAGCCAGGATGCTCGCGCACGCCTCGACAAGCCGCCGGGGCGTGAAGGGCTTCGGCACGATCGGCACATTCCAGCCGACGATCTGCTGCTCGAGCGACTTGTCCCCGGCGTGGCCGGTCACGAAGACTAGGCACCGGGCCAGATCCGGCCGCTGGTCGCGCAGGCGAAGATAGAATTCCGTGCCGCTCATCTGGGGCATCCGAAGGTCTGAAACGATCAAGGCGTAGTCGCCCGTTTCCGCGCGCCCAAGCGCCTCGGCGCCGTTGCCGGCCAGGTCGACGTCGCAGCCGAAAAACGAGCGGAGGACCTCCTGGATCAGCTTGCTGACAACCTCCTCGTCCTCGACAATCAGGACGCGCTGACCGCTCGGCCGGGACGCTGATCCGGGAAGCGGCACCCCCGCCGGTTCGGGCCGAGGCTCGGCGGTTTCCGTCGCGACGGGAAGAGAGACCGTGAAGCATGCGCCCCCGCCGGGCTCGCTCTCGACCGCGATGTCGCCGCCGCACTGCTGCACGATGCTGTAGGAGACGCTCAGCCCCAGGCCCGAGCCCCGGTCCGGTCCCTTGGTCGTGAAGAACGGATCGAAGATCCGGCCGATGATCTCCGGGGAGATCCCCGAGCCGTTGTCGGCCACGCGCACGAAGGCCTGTTCTCCGCGGAGGATCACTTCGATCTCGAGCACCGGTGCTGGCGCATCCTCCATCGCCTGGAGGGCGTTCAGCGCCAGATTGATCACCACCTGCTTCAGTTGACCGGGATCGGCCATCACCGCCACCCGGCCGGAGGGGGCCGAGACGCGCACCTCGGCGCCGCTCTCCCTGAGCTTGAATTTCAGCATGACGAGCGACTCGTCGACGACCTGGCGCAAGTCGATCGTCCGGGTGTCGGCCGCCTCCGGCTTCGAGAGTTGCAGGAGCTGGCGGATGATGTTTCCCGCCTCGGTCGCGCTCTTGGCGATGTAGCCGGCCACCTGCGGGCTCTGCTCGCCGCCGGCCGCCAGCATTTCGGCGAAGCCCAGCACCGGCGTCAGCTTGTTATTCAGCTCGTGGGCGATCCCGCCGACCAGGGTGTCGAGCAGCCGCTGCTTCTCCTGCCGCTGGAGGTGCCGTTCGTTCGCCCGCTGCTGGGTGATGTCGTCGATGCAGGCGCAGATCCGGCCCATCTCGCCGATCCATCCGGTATAGAAGCGAAAGAGCCGGATGCCGCGGCCCGGGACGACGACCGAGTACTCGGCGGTCACCGACGCACGACCTTCCCGCTCGTGCTGCCTCAGCACGGGCTCGAACAGTATCCGCCCGCGCTCGCCGATCCAGCTCGCGAGCGTCGGCACCTCGACTCCCTCGGCCAGGTTGAGCAGCTCGGTCAGGCGGCGATTGTGCGCCTGGACGACCCCGTGGGCGTCGAGCAGCGCCACGCCGAGCGCGTTGCTCTCGAAGAGGCCCCGGGTCAGTCCCTCGGCCTGGCGGAGCGCGAGGTTTTGGCAGCGGAGGGCCTCGAGCTGCTCGGCCACCAGGCGGGACTGCAGCTGCGCCAGGGACTCGACGGGTATCAGGCCGAGCAGATGCAGCTCGCCATCGACCAGGGCCACATCCTCGTAGAAGGAGGTCCCGCTGCGGGCCAGGGCCCTGTCCAGGATTTCCCGCACGGGTGTGTCCCGCCGAAACACCATGGGCGCATCCACCTGGGCGAGGTGCGCGGGGCTCCGGCAGTAGAGCGCGAAGCCATAGCGGGAGCCGAGAAGGTTGCCCAATCGGCCGCGGCTGCAGAGGCCGGTCACCTGCTCGTCCCGCACGAGGGCGAGGAAATCGAAATCATGCTGGCGAAAGACATCGTGCACCTCCTCCATCGGCAGGTCGTGCGGGATGGCAAGGCGATGATGAACGATCGACTCGAGAGAGATCTTCTCAGCCGACATGGCCTGGGTCAGCGAAGCGGTCGGGGACATGCGTTCCCATCATCGTCGCAGGGACGGAATCAGGCCACCGCAGCGCGGTGACATTTCCGTGAACTTTTCGCCCGCGCGCGGCCGGGCTACCCGCCGGCGACCACGGCCGGTTCATCACCGGCGCCGCCCTGGACGTGAAAGGCGGCAGCTAGACGGCATGAGCGGCGGCGCTCAGGCGTAGCTCCCGCCCTGGACAAGGCCCAGGTGCTTCCGCCTGCGCCGGCGTTCTGAGGCGGCCGCGCGTTCGTAGCCGCTGCGGCGGTGCTCGGCCAGCGGTTCGGCGGGAAGCCCGCGCCGGCGGCGCCAGGCGCCGAGGGCCGGTCCCACGTCCGTGAAAAAGGCCTTCTTCAGCTCGAGTTCCGCCCCGACGACATCGTGGCGGTCCTGCGCCCGACGGAGCGCGTCGTGGTTTACCAGCGCGGCCTTGGCGTAGAGCTCCTGCGCCATCATCACCGTCTGGATCGTGGCCTCGATCTTCGGCTTCTCGTTGTGCGACTGGTCGATCATGTAGGCGATCTTCGGCGCCCGGCCTCGCTCGGCGGTGAAGAGGTGGATTTCGTGGAAGATCCGGAAGATCTGGTAGGGATCGATCGAGCCGAGCGTCAGATCGTCGTCGGCGTAGCGCCGGTCGTTGAAGTGGAATCCGCCCAGCATGCCCTCGTCCAGAAGGAAGGCCACGATCTGCTCGACGTTCTGCCCCTGGTAGTGGTGGCCGGTGTCGACCAGCACCTTCGCCCGCGGGCCGGCCTTCTTCGCGTGGAGGAAGGCCATGCCCCAGTCGGCGATGTCGGTCGCGTAGAAGGCGGGCTCGAAGGGCTTGTACTCGACCAGCATGGTCTGGCCGGGAGCCAGCCGGCGGTGGCAGGCGCGGAGGCACTCCTCGAAGCGCCGCTTGCGGTCGCGGACGCTCTCCTGGCCCGGGTAGCTCGTGCCGTCCGCGAACCAGAGCGAGAGGTACTCGCTGCCCACCGCGCGGCCGATCGCGATCGATTCGTAGCAGTGCTGCAGGGCGCGCTCGCGGACCGCCGGGTCGGCGTGGGCGAACGATCCCCACTTGTAGCACTGGTCCTGGAAGAGATTGGGGTTGATGGAGCCGATCCTCACGCCGTGCTTGCGGGCCAGGCGGGCGACGGCCCTCGGGTCCTCGCCGGGCTTGAAGTCCCAGAGAACGTGAACCGCCACCGTCGGGCAGCAGCCGGTCACCCGGTGCACCTGGCCCGCGTCGGCCAGCTTGTCGTTAAGGTCGATCGCGGCGGCGTCCTGGAAGAATTTCCCGAAACGGGTTCCCGTGTCGGCGAAGCCCCAGGAGGGCGTCTCGATGGCGAAGGCTTCCAGCGCCGTCACGGCGCGGCGGAGAAGTATGGGGGTCATGGGACGGACAGGCTGCCGCGCCGGGGTTGGAATGTCAGCCGATAAAACTTCGATCAGTCCGCCTTCGCGCCCGGGCGGCCGCCGGAGGCCAAAAGCGCCCAGGCGAAGAGCGCCCAGACGGCGCACGCGAGGACGAACCAGTCCCCATGCTCGACATAGAAGCTCGACCGGCCGATCCAGCGCGCGTCCCGGGTGACATCGACCGTCCGCACCCCGCGCAGGTAGACGCCGCCCCGGGAATCGGCGACGGTGGCGCGGATATTGCCGAATTCGTCGATCCAGCCGCTCCAGCCGGCGTTGCCGCAGCGCAGGACCGGGCGCCGGGTCTCGACCGCGCGCAGCACCGAATGCGCCGCATGCTGGTAGGCCGCGCCCTCCTGCCCGTACCAGGCGTCGTTGGTCAGCACGGCGAGGAAGTCCGCGCCGGAGCGAACGGTGGCGCGGGCGAGATCCGGAAAGACGTCCTCGTAGCAGATGAGCACCCCCGCCGCGACCGTCGCCCCATGCAGGCTCAGGACCAGCGGCGCGGGGTCGGAGCCGCGCTGAAAGTCGTCCGGGCCGATCGGCACGAACTTGTGCAGCCAGCCGAGCAGGGGCCGCAGGGGCACGTATTCGCCGAACGGAACAAGCCGGCGCTTGGCGTAGTAGTGATGCTGCACGCCCCGGTCCGGATCGACGGCAAAGGCGGCGTTATACCATTTCTCCTCGGGAGTGCCCCGATGCTCCACCGCGTCCGAACCGATCAGGAGAGTCGCCTGCGCCCGGGCGGCAAGCGAGTCGACGAAGGCGCGCATCTGCGGGTCGCCCTTGACCGGGAAAGGCGTCGAGCCCTCCGGCCAGAGAATCAGGTCGGGCGCGGTCGAGGCGGCGTCCCGGGTGAGGCTCTGCAGGGTTTGGAGAATCGGCCGGACCTGGGCGGGATCCCACTTCACCGACTGGGGAATGTCCGGCTGGACGAAGGCCACCCGGGCCAGTGGCCGGATATAGGCCCGGCGGTTCGCCACGTCCTGGATCATGACGCTCAGGCAGACCAGGAGGAGGAAGAGGGCCAGGAAGAATTCCTGGCTGCGCTTCTTCAGGCCGACCGCGCCCTCGTGAAAGAGCCGGTGGCCGTAGGCCGCGAGGCCGACGTTCATCATCACCAGCACGAAGGAGACCCCGTAAGCTCCGGTATAGGCCGCGATCTGCAGGATGCAGGTGCGCTGCCATTGGCTCGCGGCCAGGGGGAGCCAGGGGAAGCCGCCCAGGAACCAGGTGCGGGTCCACTCGACCAGGACCCAGGCGGCGGCCAGCCCGAGCTGGGCCGCCAGGCGGACCGGCGTGGGCTTTCCGTCCAGGCGCGGGACCGCCCACCAGGCGGCGAGATACCAGAGGCCGACCCATGCGCCGACGAACGGACCGAGCAGGAGCCATCCGGCCCAGGTGACGTGGCGCAGCCAGCACAGGATGATCGTCCAGGCGACGGCCTGGGCGGCGGCCAGCGTCCACGCGTAGAGCTTGAACCGCGGGCGGGCGTAGGCCCAAAACAGGGCGGGAGCCGCGAAGGCGTAGGCGAATTCCGCCACCCCGCAGGGAGGAAACGCCAGGACGGTCAGGACGACCGTAAGGACGAAGACCGCGGCGGCCCAGAGCTCATCCCGGTGCCGGTCCCAGAAGTCGGGCGGCGGTTCGTACGCGGCCGGATTCATTTCCGCGCCGGATGGGTCAGGCCCCGTGGCAGTGCTTGTACTTCTTGCCGCTGCCGCAGGGGCACGGATCGTTCCGCCCGACCTTGGGCAGCTCGCGCCGGACGGTGATCTTGGGCAGCTGGACTTCGGGCTCGGCCGTGGGGCCGCCGGCCGGCACCATCGCCCCGGCCAGCGCGCGGCGCGCGCCGGCGGGAACCGCAGGGGCGGCGGCGTTGTCCGGTCCCTGGGTGCGGGCGCTCCGCGCCAGGATGGCGAGCATGTTCTCGAACGACTCGAGATTTGACGCGCTGCGGAAAAGCCCCGTGCAGATCTCCAGCCGGACGTTGTTCATCAGCTCGGCGAAGAAGTTGTAGGCCTCCGACTTGTACTCGACCAGCGGGTCCTTCTGGCCGTAGCTGCGCAGGCCGATCGAGCGGCGCAGCTCCTCCATCTCGGTCAGGTGCTCCTGCCAATAGCGGTCGATCGCGTTGATCACCACGTAGCGCTCGAGGGAGCCGAGCGCCTCGGGAACCTCCGCCGCTTCCTTCACGGCGTAGGCCTTCCGGATCCGCTCCATCACGACCGCGCCCAACGCCGCCGGATCGGTGCCGGAGAGATCGTCCGACCGCAGGCCGATCGGGAAGTGCCAGTTGGTCCACCGCAGCCTGGTTCGAGCCGCCCTTCTCGCCGAAGCCGGCGACCGACAGGCGGTTGAGGATCTCCTCCTCGATCTGCTCGAAGATGATGTCCTTGGGGCGCTCGGCATGGATGGCGCCGTTGCGGATCCCGTAGACCACCTCCCTCTGCTGGTTGAGCACGTCGTCGTACTGCAGCAGGCGCTTGCGGATCGAGAAGTTCTGCTGCTCGACCTTCTTCTGCGCCGACTCGATCGAACGGTTGAGCCAGGGGTGCTCGAGCTCCTCGCCCTCCTGCATCGAACCTTCCATCAGGCGAGAGGCGAGGTTGCCCTGCAGGAAAAGCCGCATCAGGTCGTCCTCGAGGGAAAGGAAGAATTTGGTCAGGCCGGGGTCTCCCTGGCGCGAGCAGCGCCCGCGCAGCTGCCGGTCGATGCGGCGCGATTCGTGCCGCTCGGTGCCGATGACGAAGAGGCCGCCCGAGATCTTGGTGTCGGGCCGCAGCTGCAGGATGCGCGCGGTCTCGCTGTCGGAATCGATCGCCTGGCTCTCGCCCGTGTTCGGCTCGGTGAGCGTGAAGCGCAGGACGCCCTTCTTATCGGGGTCCGGGTGCGGCTGGCTCGAGACCTGGAAGCGCACGCCCTCGCCCAGCTTGATGTCGGTGCCGCGGCCGGCCATGTTGGTGGCGATCGTGACCGCGCCGCGCAGTCCGGCCCGGGTCACGATCTCGGCTTCCTGCTGATGGAACTTGGCGTTGAGCACGGTGTGCGTGATGGTTGCCCGCTTCAGCATGCGCGAGAGCACTTCGGAGGCCTCGACGCTGGTTGTTCCGACCAGGACGGGCTGCCCGGCCCGGTGGGCCGTTTCGATCTCGCGCACCACGGCGTTGTACTTGTCCCGCCGCGTCTTGAAGATGGAGTCGTTGCGATCGACGCGGATGCAGGGCCGGTTGGTCGGGATCACCTGCACCGAGAGCTTGTAGATGTCGTTGAATTCCGTCGCTTCCGTCTCGGCGGTGCCGGTCATGCCGGCCAGCTTCTCGTACATGCGGAAATAGTTCTGGATCGTGATCGTCGCGTAGGTGCGGGTCTCGCGCTCGATCGCGACCCCCTCCTTCGCCTCGACCGCCTGGTGCAGCCCGTCGGACCAGCGGCGGCCCGGCATGACGCGGCCGGTGTTCTCATCCACGATCATCACCTTGCCGTCCGGGGTGACGACGTACTCGACGTCCTTCTCGTAGAGCGAATAGGCGCGCAGGAGCTGGGAAATGGCATGGATCTCCTCGGAAACGCCGGCGTAGCGCTCCTGGGCGGCGAGCTTGCGCGCCTCGCGCTCGTCGGCGCCGAGGGCGGCGTCCTTGTCGAGGTCCGAGAACTCGGTCGCCAGGTCCGGCATCATGAATGCGTCGGGGTTGTCGGGGCGCAGATGGTTGCGCCCGATCTCCGAGAGGTCGGCCTGGTGCTGGCGCTCGTCGATCACGTAGTAGAGGACTTCCTTCAGGCGGTACAGCTCGTCCTTGTTCAGGTCGGAGTTCATCTCGGTCTCCACCTTGTCGAGCCGCTTGCGCCATTCGGGATTCTCCATCATCCGGAGCAGCAGCTTGTTCTTGGGATTGCCCATCTTCACCTGCAGCAGCTTGCGCAGGGCCGTCTGGAGCGTCTCCGGACTCGGCTTGCCCTCTTTTTCGAGCAGTTCCTTCGCCTCGGCGGCCAGCCGGTTGCAGAGCCGGGTCTGGTCGGCGACCAGCCGGTCCACCCCGGGCTTGAGCCCGGTGAACGGCTGCTCGCGCTCGATCGGCGCCGGGCCGGAGATGATCAGCGGGGTGCGGGCCTCGTCGACCAGGATCGAGTCGATTTCGTCCACGATGACGTACCAGTAGTCCCGCTGGACCTGGTCCTCCTTGCGGGTCGCCATGCCGTTGTCGCGGAGGTAGTCGAAGCCGAACTCGCTCGCGGTCCCATAGGTGATGTTGCAGCCGTAGATGTCGCGCCGCCGCGCCGGCGACATCTGCTGCTGGATGCAGCCGACCGAGACCCCGAGGAAACTGTAGATATGGCCCATCCACTCCGAGTCCCGGAGGGCCAGGTAATCGTTGACGGTGACCAGCTGGGTGTTGCGGCCGGTAAGCGAATTGAGGTACAGGGGCAGCGTCGCCACCAGCGTCTTGCCCTCGCCCGTGGCCATCTCCGCGATCTTCCCGCGGTGAAGCGCGATGCCTCCGATCAGCTGCACGTCGAAATGGACCATGTCCCAGGTCAGCTCCTGATTGCAGACGACGATCTTGCGGCCGACCAGTCGGCGGGCGGTGTTCTTGACCGCGGCGAACGCCTCCGGCAGGATTTGCTCCAGGGTCTCGCCCCCCTTCACCCGGTCCCGGAATTCGTCGGTTTTGGCGCGGAGCTGCTCATCTGTCAGGGCCTGGTAGGACTTCTCAAACTCGTTGATTTTAACAACGATAGGACGCACGCTTTCCAGGAATTTCCGGTAGTGGCGCCCCGAGAAGCGCTTGAACAGGGATGAAAACATGAAAGGGGAAAAATCATAGGCCGCGGACCCGCCTTGGCAAACGGATTACGCGGCCCCGGCGGCGCGCCTCAGACCCGCCCGCGAAAGTCTGCAATCGTCCGGCGCAGACCCTCCTCCAGCGCCACGGAGGGCTCCCAGCCCAGCAGCCGGCGGGCCAGCGCGATATCCGGGCGCCGCTGCTTGGGATCGTCGGCCGGCAGAGGCTTGTGGACGATCCTGGACCTGCCCCCGACAAGCTGGAGCGTGAGTTCGGCCAGCTTGAGCATGGTGAACTCTCCTGGATTGCCGAGATTGATCGGCCCCACCGTCTCCGTCTGCCGCATCCCAAGGATGAAACCCTCGATCAGGTCGTCCACATAGCAGAACGACCGGGTCTGGAGGCCGTCGCCGTAGACCGTGATGTCCTCGCCGCGCAGCGCCTGGACGATGAAGTTGGACACCACCCTCCCGTCGGATTCCAGCATCCGCGGCCCGTAGGTGTTGAAGATGCGGATGACGCGGATATCGACCTTGTTTTCGCGGTGGTAGTCGAAAAACAGGGTTTCGGCGCAGCGCTTGCCCTCGTCGTAGCAGGAGCGCTTGCCGATCGGATTGACATGGCCCCAGTAGCTCTCCGGCTGGGGGTGGACCTGGGGATCGCCGTACACTTCGCTCGTGCTTGCCTGGAACACCCGGGCCCGGACCCGCTTGGCGAGCCCGAGGCAGTTGATCGCGCCCATGACCGAGGTCTTGACCGTCTTGATCGGGTTGTACTGGTAATGGGGCGGCGAGGCCGGGCAGGCCAGGTTGTAGATCTGGTCGACCTCAAATTTGAACGGATCGATGACATCGTGCCGCACCAGCTCGAAGCGGGGGTGGTCGAGCAGGTGGGCGATGTTCTGCTTACGGCCGGTGAAGAAGTTGTCCAGGCAGACGACCTCTTCGCCGTCCTTGATCAGTCGGTCGCAGAGATGGGAGCCGAGGAAGCCGGCGCCACCGGTGACGAGGATGCGCATGAAAGGAGGCCGAGGATGGACAGCGGACGCGCAAGAGGCAAGTGATAGCCCGCCATTCGCCGGGCCTCGATTCCGATGCCGGTGAGCTGCGCCGCCATCAAGGCCCGGAGGCGATCTGGAACTGATCGACGACCCGGCGGATTTCCCGCGTGTGGTCCGGGGTGCTGCCGCAGCACGAGCCGATGATCGCAACCCCGGCCTCCAGAACCTCCGGCACCGCGCGGGCCATGTCGCCGGGCAGTTGCTTGTAGACCGCCTTGAGGTTCTCCAGGACGGGCAGGCCCGCGTTCGGCTGGACCATGACGGGGAGCGTGCAATGCGCGCGGTAAAGGCGCGCGACCGCGGCCGCGCCCGGCATGTCCATTCCCGTGCCGCAATTCAGCGCCACGAACTGCGCGCCCTGCTCCTGGACAAAGGCCGCCGCCTGTTCGGGCGAGACCCCCATCATGGTCCGGTACACGGTCCCGTCCTGCGACAGGTCGTAGGCCAATGACGCGATGACGCAGGCCGCGCCCGCGGTCCGGGCCGCGGCGATCGCGATGCCCAGCTCCTCGAGCGAAGTCTGGGTCTCGATGATGATCGCGTCGACTCCTCCGGCGACGAGCGCGGCAGCCTGTTCCTCCAGCGCCGCCTGCGCTTCGGCGGCGGGGAGTTCGCCGTACGGCTCCAGGATCGCCCCGAGCGGCCCGATGTCGCCGAGGACGAAGCCGGGCCTCTCGGCAAATGCCTGGCGTGCGATCCGAGCCCCGGCCCGGTTGATCTCCCCCAGGTCAGCCTCGTGGCCGTGCCGGCGCAGCATGAGGCGGCTGGCCCCGAAAGTGTTGGTGATCAGGCAGTCCGCACCCGCCTCGACATACCTCCGCTGGATCGCGAGCACCCGCTCCGGATGGATCAGGTTCCAGGCTTCGCCGCACATCCCCTGCTCAAGGCCGGCGCGCATGAGCTCGGTGCCCATCGCACCGTCGCCCACCAGGCGGCGTTTCCGCACGGTTTCGTGAAGGAGTAATTTTTCCATGGTCATGGCGCGGACTCGCGGTCCCCATCAGAATACTCCCGGGCCGGTCGCTGACAATCCCGGTCCATCGGGGCCTTCCCGAAACCCCCGCGCGGCCTTGCCCGTTCGCTCGGGCCCGAGGATTCGGACGCCTGTCATCCCGGCACCGCCTTCAGCCACCCGTCGGCAAGAACGGCGGCCCTCAGGCCGCCGGCCTGCCACCGGGCCAGCCGGTCCAGCGGTCCGGGCCCGCCGGCCGGGTGCAGCCAGACGCCGGGCTTGCCGTGCGCCCGGCGGGGAG
>VFSW01011090.1_pt1 | contig 12698 bp, 13 predicted proteins | sample 5358111 | NCBI WGS metagenome assembly VFSW01 (sample SAMN11554181, study PRJNA540505) | mine drainage metagenome | isolation source: sediment from site ElyBrook_90M | place: USA: Ely Copper Mine, Vershire, VT | collected 2017 | reverse complement strand
AATGCGGAGGGGGAAGTGTTTTTTCTTGACATCCCCTTTTATAGAACCCGCCTTTCATGTTGAATTGGCACCTCCGTTTTGCATACGAGTAACCAGAGAAGCAGAAACTTTTTCGAATGCTGGGGTTAGTTGGTGACGGATTCGGTATGGCATTGCTTTAGTTTGCGGTAGAGCGTGGTTTTGCCGATGCCCAGCAGACGCGCCGCAGCGACCTTATCGCCGCCAGTCTCCTCTAGGGCTCGTAACATCGCGCGATTCGTCAGATCCTTAAGGCTCATCAATGCATCTATATCGAGTAACTTTTCACCCGAATTAAGTTGCAAACTGGAAGGCAAATCTCCGATATCTAGGATCGGGCCGGAGCCTATCGCCACGGCGCACTCCATAGCGTTTTCCAGTTCGCGCACGTTGCCCGGCCAGTTGTACATCATCAGACGGCGCATGGCACCCTCGGAAATAGCGCGTACCGGCCCATGCGGATTGCTGAATTTTTCCAAGAAGACACTGACTAGCAGCGGAATGTCGCACTTGCGCTCGCGCAACGGCGGTGTCTTGATCTGTGCTACGTTCACGCGGAAGTAGAGATCCTGTCGAAAGCCGCCGGTGCGAATGGCCGTTTCGAGGTCTCGATTGGTCGCGGCAACGACGCGGATGTCAAGGTGCACGCGGTTGGTGGCACCTACAGGACGGACCTCGCGCTCCTGCAGGACCCGCAGCAGCTTAGGCTGCAGATAAAACGGCAGCTCACCAATTTCGTCAAAGAAGATGGTGCCGCCATTAGCCGCCTCCAGCAGCCCCATATGAGAACTTTGTGCCCCGGAGAAGGCGCCTTTGACGTAACCGAACAGCTCTGTTTCGATCAGTGTGGGGACCAGACCCGAGCAGTCCACCGGCACGAAGGGCTTGTGCTGTCGCGATCCTAAAAAATGAATCGAGCGCGCCACTAACTCTTTCCCCGTTCCGCTTTCCCCCAAAATCAACACTGGAAAGTTGTGCTGGCTGACCTTTTCTATCAGTTTATACATGTTCCGCATTTCCGGCGAAGCTCCGGTCATCCCGCCATAGCTGAGTGGCGTCGGCAACTGCTCCTGCAGGACGCGGCTTTCCTTGCCGAGACTCAAGGTGCGCACTAGCTGGTCCAACTTGGTCCGCATCTCTCCCAAATGAATCGGCTTAGCAATGCAGTCTACGGCCCCAAACGGACTGGTTTGTAGCAAGTCGGCCTCAATCGTTCCGTCCTGCGTGAGAACCATGACGGCGGTTTGGGGGTGGTTTGCGCGCATCCGCTTCAGCAGCTCCAGGCCTCCCAGTTGGGGCACCTTCAGGGCGGTAATTAAGATGTTCACAGGCGACTGCTCAAGCAACGCTAGCCCCAACTCGGTGCTAGTGGCCGATAGCGCTTCAAAGCCCATCTCCAACGCGATCTGAACACACGAATCGCGGGTGGAAGCCTCTTCGTCCACGATTAGAACAGACAGGCCAGTGGGACAAGCCCCTGGAGTTATCGCTCTGGTTAGATAACCCATGTGCGAAACCACCTTTCTTATAACTCATAAATGCATTAACGGAATGACAATTATTCACGTTTGTAGAAGGGCGTCTGTACAATATAGGACACTTTTTAAATTGTGTCCTATCAATCACTGCTGTCCAAATTAGTCAGAATTGAGGCGTGAGAGCGAAGAAAACCGGACGGGTGGCCCGGGCTTTGAACGATTTTGAAGTGGGTGCCCCGTCTGTCACGCTGAGTGACAGGTGGGGTTTTTCGTCTTTTGCTTCGAGGCATTGACGGCGCCAGTTATTCGCTGTCTGCACTTACATCAATTGATCAGTGTTGTCCCAACCGGCTATAATCCAGGCCACTCAGTCATTGGAGGATCCATGAGGAACACACTTTTTGTGCTATTGCTTTCAGTGTTTGCGCCGCCGCTGTTTGCCCAAGGTTCTCCGCCGCAAGCTGCGGCTGACCAGCCCTATACCATGGAGTACTACTACAAAGTGCAATGGGGACACCAACAGGAGTTCCTACAACTTTTCCTGAAGAACCACTATCCGCTGCTCAAAAAGGAAATGGAGAGCGGGCGCATGATTTCTGTAAGGATTGAAACTCCCGCCAATCATATGACCGAGGATGCGCGCTGGGACTATTGCGTCACGATTAAGTTCAAGAACTCGACAGTGGCGACAACAGCGAACCCTGAGGAAGAATCCCTTATTAAGCAACTCTGGCCTGACCAGGAGACCTACCAACGCGAGGAACAGCGGCGGTTCGAGATATTGCTGGCCCACTGGGATCTTCCAGTCACAGATATCACACCGTCGAAGAAATAGCTCACCCTGCAAATCGCGCCAGGAAAAACCCTGCCGGGTGCCCCAGCCTTCGTTTTTGAAGGCTGGAGTTTTTGACTTTAATTTCATAAGAAGGCGCAACACGGGACGGACGCGGCGGGACATCGGACCTCGGTGACGGGGCTTTCAGGGGGATGGTTAGTCTTCGCCGGTGGGAAGGCCGATTTTCTGTCCAGTTCAACTTCAAACTCCCTGCGGGCTCGGCCACGAAAAGGCAGTACTTCTATAGGCCAAGGATTGGCACGCGCGCCAGCCTGGCAACAATGGCGAATTCCAGCTTCCCGCGGAAGTGCTTGGCTTCCTAAGTTCCGGCCGTGCCGGCCCTACGGACCCGGAGAACTTCCACCCTCGCAAAAGCTTTTTCCAAGGTTAGTTTCTGTTTGTGTGCCAGCTGGAGAGCTAAATGTAGTTCGTACGCTTGATGGGAGGAATAGAACCGCCTTCCGTCCTTCAGTTTCGGATGAAGCAAATCCTTCGACTCCAGTTCAGAGATCTGTGCTTCGTTGATACCCAGCTTCAGAGCCAACTGCGTATGTGTGTAATAGTCCGCCATGTTTTCCTATCACCCCCCGTCGGCGTACTGTCGAATCAATTTTTAAATTAGAATGTTGCGTTGCAGGGATCTGCGAATCTCCGCAACTCTATGAATAAAGAATATTTCCTTCTCTACGACGCTGCCCTCATTTGCTGCAGCATGTCCCTCACACCAACCAGATGATTGTTGAAAATGCTCTTCGCTGCATCGAGAAGCTTGAAAATGGCCTTGTCGGAGACGGAGTAATACACGTTGCTGCCGGATTTCCGGCCGGCCACAATATTGCGCACTCGCAGAATCGCCAGCTGTTGGGACACGTTCGCTTGCTCAATTTGCAGAGCTTCGCTGAGCTCATTCACGCCTTTCTCGCCATCGCGAAGGCAGTCGAGGATCTGAATTCGGACCGGGTGGGCGAGGGCTTTGAAAAACTCGGCTTTGAAGTTGGCGATCTGTTGTGGCATGGAATTCTTCCGTACAAATATATTTTAATCTGCGAATATTCGCATGTCAAGCAGGTTGATGGCCCGGCGCGCGAACTTCCCCGCCGTCAACTTGCGCCCGTACGCGGCCTATGAGTCGCGCATATTGCAGGCCAGCATTTTCAATACCTCGCAGAGCAATCCAGGAAAAGTGGATTTCGATACTGTCCTGCTCGACGTGATGAACATAGCAGATGAAGTGGATTCCCAATTGAAACAAGCAGTTCTCGGTTTCATGGAATTCCCAGGTGCCATACCGACGAGTTTGCCGGCGTGAATCTTAAATGCAAGGCTGACCGGTTCCCTGAATCCACACAAAAGTAAGTTTGATTCACACTTAAAATTGACCGGTCCTCTTTTCCGGTATCACTCAGAGAGTGAGTCTTCGACAGTTTGTTTCCTGGGAACGCCAATCTCCGGATTGGCGCGTGGCAAAACGCCAATCCGGAGATAGGCGTTCCCAGGTTGGCCGCAAGGCAATTCGTGCCCACTATGCTTGGTGATAGGGAAGTCATTCCGGTTGGGTCACTTTGCCAGGACGCACCGTTTGAGCATGGAGCGGTGCGGTCCCGTTCCTGTGCTGAGAAGGTCAGGTTAATTAGGATGCAAGCAAAAATATCCTCGGAAAATCCTAATCAGGATTGACGGAGTTTCGGCCCCTTTCGTGCTCTGTAGGAAGGGTGTGCGGCTGCTCATATTGCTACGGCAATCTGGACCAAATCGGCACTCGTGTTGCACTGTGCGGAAATGGGGCACAAGTAATTTTCATCAGAAAGTCTTAATGAATGAATCAGGATCGCTTCGAAAAGCTGCGAGGAACAAGTGGCATGTGGTGAACCGTTATGCGCCACACAGGTTAACCAGACTTGATCTGCCAGCTTGACATGTAAGCGGTGCATTAGCGCTAGGAGATTCGATGAAGCATAAAGGCACGAAAGTCGCAGTGATTGAGCCAGCCGGTGCCCCGACTGGTCTGGAGCAAGTCTTTCTCGAGGGACTCCCTCAGGTTCGATTCATCGCGCGCGGCATTCACCATCGTCTACCTTCACATGTACCGCTAGATGATTTGATCCAGGCTGGCACACTGGGCCTGATTGATGCAGTTAACAAATTTAACCCAACTAAACATGTACCGTTAAAGTCTTATGCAAAATTCCGTATTCGCGGGGCCATTCTCGATAGTCTCCGCGAAATGGATTGGGGATCGAGGCACCTCCGGGGACAAGGACGGAGAGTTGAAGCAGCACGGCAAGCACTGCATCTGCGACTTGGACGAGTACCGGACGAAGAGGAGCTGGCGGGAGAGATGCATATGACCGTAGAGAAATTTCAGCGTCTGGACGGTGTGCTTCATGGGCTCGGTCTTAGCACTTTGGATTCGGAATCGCTAGACACTCAATCAGGGGAAATGGTGGACAAATATTTGCCTACAACACCCGAAATGGACCCCTTTTCCATCTGTTTTCGAGGTGAAATGAAATCCCACATCGAGCGCGCCCAGGACGGTTTGAATGAAAGCGAGCGCCTGGTACTTTCTCTCTATTACATTAAGGAATTCACAATGAAGGAAGTTGGTAGAGCCCTGGGAGTAGGCGAGTCGCGGGTTTCGCAAATCCACTCTAAAGCGATCCTTTATCTACGAGAAACACTTGGGAAAATACTCCGCACTCGCAAACAAAATGGAATCGAAAAGGATGGTGTCAATTCGGTCTTGAACACGGCCCGTTTTGGGCATCTGGGTCAAAATGGGCCGGGACACGCAATTTAGCATTCAACTCGCGGCCCGAAAAAGGGAGAACGCTGCCAACGGGCTGATGTCCTGGTTCCACTGGTCAGAGCGGTCGTTTTGTCAAGCATTCCCCTGGCAATGAAACTGACTTTGCTGCCCTCCAGTCATCGGTAAATTGCCCAAGTAAGCGAAAGACGGAACCTGAAACAGGCTCGATTGTGTGATTGGCATTGAGCCGTACAAGAATCGAGGGTGCATCAGTGTCGAACGACAAATCATCGGAAATTATCTCGACGCACTTTAGGAAGATGGAGAGGCGTGAGTGGGTTCTGTGGTCAGCGGCAGTCACCGTCACACTGGTTCTGACTGCCGGACTAGCTTCCTTCGTGGTTCCGGCTCTGGGAAGAGACGGCCCATATGCCGATGTGTGGCTTCTGCAAGCCGTGAAAGGCCTGTTGGGGTTGGTTTTAATATTCGATATTTACACCTTGTATCAACAATTACAGATACAAAGAATACGCCGGGACTTGCTCCAGCGAGAGGAACTATTCAGATTGATCAGCGAAAATGCCGCCGATTTGATTGCGGTGGTCGACATGCAAGGGAAGCGAATATACAACAGCCTTTCTTATCACAAAGTCCTCGGATACTCGCCGGAAGAATTGAAAAACTCATCTTCGTTCGAGCAGATCCACCCTGAGGACAAGGCGCGCGTGGCGGAAGCGGCTCACGAGGCTCGGCGCAGTGGGAGAGGCCAGCCACTGGAGTACCGCTTTCGCCACAAGGACGGAACGTGGCGGACGCTGGAATCCACGGCGAGTCTGATCCGCAATTCCAAGGGGGAGCCCGACAGATTAGTGATTGTTAATCGTGATGTCACGGAACGGAACCGCGCGGCGGATGCACTTCGGCAATCGGAGGCAAGCTTCCGCACCGTGGTCGAAGACGCGCCGTATGGAATTTTTCGTGCGAGTCAGGCTGGGGCATTACTCCTGGTCAATCCGGCCCTTAAAGCAATGCTGGGCTACGAGTCACAGGATGAATTGTTGGCGGTGAACCTCGCCAACTGTATTTTTCGCCATCCCGCCGAATACCAGAAAATGAACGACCTTTTTTTACGTGAGCAACATTTCAAGGACATAGAAGTCGAATGGAAGCGGAAGGACGGGTCTTTCGTTACTGTGCGGTGCAGCGGTTGGCCTATTAAGGAAGGAAATAGCACGGATATCGAGATATTTGCAGAAGATGTAACAGAGCGGCGAGTGTTGGAACGGCAACTCCGCATGGCGCAGAGAATGGAAGCAGTCGGCCGGCTGTCCGGAGGAATCGCCCACGACTTCAATAATCTCCTGGGGGTCATCCTCGGATACATCCAAGTGATGAAACGAAACCTCGTTCCTGGGAATTCTTCGTATGAGTACGCGGAGGAAATCGAGAAAGCCAGTCAGCGCGCTGTGTCGTTGACGAAGCAGCTTCTGGCCTTCAGTCGTCAGCAGGTTCTGGATCCAGTCATATTGAACTTGAACACACACATATCCAATATGGAAAAAATGCTCCCCCGCCTTATCGGAGAAGACATCCAAGTAAATCTGATGCTGGACCCCGCTATCGGCCAAGTCAAGGCTGACCCGGGACAAATCGAACAAGTGGTGATGAATCTGGCTGTCAACGCACGTGATGCAATGCCGGATGGGGGCAAATTGACCATCCAAACCGCGAATGCGGTACTCGATTCTGTCTTTGCGAGGGACCATCCGGGGTCGGTTCCAGGCCAGTACGTGGTGCTCATCGTCACGGATACGGGTATAGGGATGGACCCGGAAATCCAAGCGCAAATTTTTGAACCGTTTTTCACCACCAAAGGACGAGACAAAGGGACGGGGCTGGGGCTGGCCACTGTCTATGGGGTGGTGAAACAGAGCAATGGATACGTCACTGTTGAATCTGAAAAGGGCAAGGGAGCTTCTTTCACAATTTATTTACCACGCATTGAGCAACCGGTGGCAGCCAAAAGCGATGACCTTCCGGCGCCTGTGACAGTAGGTGGATCCGAGACCGTATTGTTAGTCGAAGACGCAAAGCCTCTGCGTTTACTCGTGCAGTTGTTTCTGAAGGAAAACGGATATCAAGTCCTGGCGGCGGTGGACGGATCCGAAGCCGAGCAGCTAGCCGCTCAGAACCCCGGCCCGATTCATCTGCTCCTCACGGACGTAGTGATGCCTGGAATAAACGGGCGCGTATTGGCGGAACGACTGGCTCTCAAATATCCAGCGATGAAAGTGCTTTACATGTCCGGCTACACGGACAGCTTTATCGCCGGTCATGGAGTTCTCGAGGAAGGCATGCACTTACTCCACAAACCCTTCACAGAAGAAGTGCTGATGCACAAAATTCGGGAGCTATTGGACGCAGGTAAAGAAAAGAAGAAAGCCGGCAGTCTGGCTGGCGCGGAATCTCCGGTTCTCGCCGGACCTGGCGTCAAATCGAGCAGATAGGAGGCAATCGCTCCATGGATAAATTGTTGATTGTTGATGATGAGGATGCCATGCGGCGTCTTCTGCGAATACATCTTGCGGACCGCTACGAGATCCTAGATACGGGAAACTCCGAACAGGCCCTTGCCATGGCCATGCAGGGCAAACCCGGAGCCATCCTGCTCGATCTAAGAATGCCCAATTATTCCGGCTTCGAGCTTTGCCGGGTATTCAAATCCATGGCTTCCACGCAGTTGATTCCTATCGTCATCATTAGTGGAGAGGCCGGTGCAACCACAAAATTATTCTGCAAGGATCTCGGGGCGGCCGCATACTTCGAGAAACCAGTTGATTTTGATGCGCTACGAGCTGGCTTGGAAAGGGTCTTGCGCGCCGCCCAGCCCGAGCGCAGGAGTGAGGTGCGTGTCCACCTGCGAGTCATGGTGATGCTGCGAGGAACCGATGGGAATGAAAACTCGTTTGAAGAAGTGAGCAATACAGAGAATGTCAGCAAGAGTGGGTTTCTCTGTGGCTGCAAGACTCGATTGAAGGAAAAATCCATTGTTGAGGTGCATCTGATTAAAGGAGGGACGAAATTCGTTGGCAAGGCGCGCGTAGTGAGGTCAGAGGGGTGTGACACGCCTTATCCACGGTATGCGTTCCGATTCGTTGAGAAAATAGGCGATTGGATTTTGCAGTAGTGCCCCGGCGGCCTGTAATCCCCGAGGACCCAATCCATCTTCACAGCCCGTGGCGGTGATATAAAAACTCTCTCACTCCGCTCCGTGAACGAGGGTGTGCCATAAGAAACAGCTAGCAACCTTCGAAGCCTCTAATATACGGATGCGCCAAATAGTATCGAGGAATATGGACATCAGCGCACAGCGCAAAAGAAAAATTGCTAGCTTTCGCGCTGAGAAACAAGGAGATTCAGCCATGCTTGGAATAATCGCATTGGTCCTATGCGTTCTTTGGTTGCTTGGCTTTTTCGCATTTCACATTACCGCTGGATTGTTTCACATCATTCTCGGCGTCGGCCTGGTACTCCTTGTTTTGCATTTGTTTTCAGGTAGGAGCGCTACAACCTAAAGTGCCGAAGGACTTCGGGACCGATTCATCCAGCCTGAGATGGTGTGGCGGCGATTCTCGAATCGGCCCAGGTTCGAACACACTCCGCGTTCTTGATCTGACAGTTTCGTCGCCGGATTCACAAGTCGATCGGAAAGTGTGCTTGGGAGGGAACGGTAAGAATATCGCTGCGTAACTTGGTGCGTTACAGAGCGCGTGTTGAATGCTTACGATTTCCTTCGGCAGCCCCTGCGCTATTTCGAAAGGCACTCGTAGTTGTGCGGAACAATCGCACGGCGCTTATTGGCTTTTGGGCTATCGCCGGAATTGCTCTCGCCCCCGCAGTTTTCGCAGTACTCACAGCTTTCTACGTCAGCTTCAACCGTACCGACCTTCCTGATCTGGCCGCGCTCCCCGTATTCAGAGATATGATTCTGAAGGTCTACCAGGAAAAGGTAGTTGGCGGCCCGGGCATTACATGATTTTGCATCGAAGGGTGCCACAGACCGCAGTTTGTGAAAGTTGGGGGTATTGATTCTCATGGACTAGACCAAGATTTGAGATCGATGTGATTTAAACCGCTGCACTTATTTCCATAGGCTCAATGTGCGAGTTCATGTGGGAATCGTAGGCCCGTGCGGACTCGAACCGCAGACCTCTACCGTGTAAAAGGGCCTTGATTACGTACTTCCAACATTTTGAAAAGGGTCGGGGACTGCCTAAGTACGCAGAAGTACGCCTAAGACGGAGTTGTTACAGGTGAAATCACAGGTGAAGAATTCTAGATCGCGCTGCGCTCGTCTCGTCTATCGTAGTCAAACGCTGATGAGAAAAATACGCACCCTTCACAAGCGGCGTGAAGGACGGACCACAATTCGATGTTCTCCGGATTCGCCGGGTAATTTGCGCAATTGTTGCGATGGCGTCCTTAATTTGGGCAACCAATGCCCGCAAAAACACATCCATGGGGAAGTGCATAATCTAACTGTGGGAATCCTCGATGGAATATTTCGGACTACAATTCGACTTCTTGTGTTCGGCTTCATGGTTGTTCTAGTCAGTGTGGCCCCTGTTTGCGGCCAGGGTAGAATTGACCCGACACTGCCAACCGCTCCACTTACTCATACTCGCACACTAGGTCTTTTTCCCGGAGTCGACACGGTCAAGGATCCCGATGCCGTTCTGCCTCCACTTACAACCAAGCAGAAGTATTCGATCTTCTGGCATAGAACCTTTGATTTTTCGCTTCCGGTAGAGGCTTTGATGCTGGCAGGACCCTCACAGGCGACTGGCTATAACCCGAACTATGGAAGTGGGCCGGGTCCGTTTGCGGAGCGGTTTGGGTCGTATGCGGGAAGCATTGCGAGTGGGATTTTTTTCTCAGACGCGTTCTTGCCTTCAATGCTTCATCAGGACCCTCGGTATTTTCGAAAAGGACGTGGTTCGATCAAATCGCGGCTTTTTTATGCAGTGAAGTCTGAATTCGTAACTCGCTCGGACTCTGGCACGCCGGCCTTCAATACCTCGAGTGTGCTGGGGTTCGGGATGTCCACGGCCCTTACCAATGCCTGGTATCCACGGAGTAGCGTGACGTTCGACAGCACAATCCAGCGATTTGCCATCAAGTTGGCGTTCAGCGCAACGCTCAATATCATCCGCGAGTTCGGTGGCACCCGCGCGAAATTGCCCACCGACCCTGATTCTCCGGTGGAATAGTCATCTATCGAAATCCCGCATAGCTCCAAACCCACTTGCATAATCCTGGGAAAGGCTTGGGAGTTCGCCAGGGTACGCCCGCCGATTACATCCCGAGAATGGGATTCTCGGACACTGGCCTTCGGAAGCTATATTCCGAGAAGCCGCCGTATCGAGAAGCGCCCCCGCCACCAGATCGAGAGTTTCAGCGGTACGGAGAGCGGTACGGAATGGCCAAAAAGACCGTGGCGAAAACGTGGTTAAGTCCATCGCCATGAAATGGTAGGCCCGTGCGGACTCGAACCGCAGACCTCTACCGTGTCAAAGCCCAGCCGACCCATACTTACAATAACTTAGACCACATCGGAGACCGCGTAAGTACGTGGAAGAGCGGATAAAACGGTATCGTTAACTGGTGAAGAAATTCACAGAGCGTATCCCCCCACGACACTTCCGCCACGATCATCGAACTTTACACGCAATCGCCCATGGCGCAGGGAATCGCGGCCCAAGAGTCAGTGCTCAACGTGATTCTAAAGCAGCCGACCCGCAGAGCAAGAATCAGAAGGGTATGCGGAGTAGTACGGAACCGATAAGCCCAGCGGGGAAGCTATCGTCAGCTCAAATCAAGCCCCCCGCAATCAAATTTCTTTCGTAGTCATGACACCATTCCTTCGCAGAATATTGCGGATCAATCGCGGGGACCGCTACGAATGTTATCTCACTCTCCGAAGGCTTCCTTCTGTTCCTGCTGGTCCCTGGCAAATCACAATTGTTTTGGTTTCTCGGTCGTGAGCGGCTTTGAAAGTCGCCACGACCGATTTCTTCGCTATTGCTCCAACTTCGATGTAGAATGCTATTCAGGTGAGGATCCCCAGACAGTTCTGCCCGAGGAGTAACTGTTCGTTTCTTTCCTTCGCCAACCGGCGACGACGCCATGGGCTGTTGCCCAGGGAGTTTGCCATGAAGAAGTACCTTGTTCTTTGGACGCTCCTGTCAGCCGCAATCCTGTTTCTCACCTCTGCCGCCAATGCCCAGGATTACAGCCATATCCGCATCGTGCGCCTTAGCTTTGCGGAGGGAATCGTCCAATATCAGAGGCCGGGTCAAGATTGGTTGGATGCGGCATCCGTCGCTGGCTCCCTGTTCTTTCGACGCTGATTACGCAGCGCGAGGTGCGCTTGCTGGCTCCTATGATCGTTCTCAAGGTAATTGCACGGGCGGTACTCGCCTTCGCTCTTGTCGCTACGCCGCTCTTTGCTGACACTCCGGCGCCTCCCGAACCACGGCTCGTAGACCTCAGGGTCCTGGCGCTTGATAACAACGGGCAGGCCGTAACAGATCTGACCGCCGCCGACTTTCAGGTGACCGATGGCGGCAAACCGCAGAAGGTCGTTTTGCTTCGCTACAACAATACCGCTGCGAGGCGTACGCCGAATCTCAGGCTAAACGAAGTCTCGAATCGTGGCAGCGGCGAGATTCCCCACGCCACCGTGATCCTTTTTGACCTTCTGAACGAAGGGTTCGGCACGCGAGGGTATGCCTCAAACCAGATCGTTCAAACGCTCTCGAAGCTGGAGAACAGTGACTACGTATACCTTTATATTCTGACGGTCGACGGACAACTGTTCTCGGTGCACGGATTACCTGGTACCGGGGGACTCCCCTCGGGCGCTGATGGACCCTGGACACAGCAGATCAAGCCGCTGATGGACACGGCCATGCGCACCGTAACCCGGTTAAGATCTCCCGATATCGATGTCGCGGTTCGAGTTCAACTCACTTTTCAAGCGATGGAGATTCTTGCGGCGCAGATGGCCAGAATTCCTGGACGCAAGAATCTGGTCTGGATCACCGACGGTGTGCCCATCGTACTGGGTCCGATGCGATCCGATACAGGTGATTTTGTCGATTTTACTCCCCAACTCCGCATGGTGAGCGAACAACTGGATCAGGCGGGCGTGGCGGTTTACCCGGCGCGGCAAGTAATCTTCGGCGGGCCGGACGAAATTGGTTCGATCTCGGGAGTTGGACAAACAGGCGGCGCTGGACTGGGTATGGAAAGCGAGCAAACTCTGGATAATTTCGCGGCGACGACCGGAGGCCGTCTGGATCGCGGTAAGGACGTCAGCGCCACTGTAAACCAAGCGATTAAGGACATGCAGAGCAGTTATTTGCTGGCCTATTACCCTTCCGCGCAAAATTGGGATGGCAAATTTCACAAGCTCCGAGTGATCTGCAAGCGTAAGGGCGTGCGCATTCAAACCAAGACCGGCTATTATGCCTGGGCGGATCCCCCGGGAGCCCGCGCCCAACAAGCATTCAAAATTGATTACGCGATGATGTTTGACCCCGCAGAAAACCGTTTG
>VFSW01011089.1_pt1 | contig 12699 bp, 13 predicted proteins | sample 5358111 | NCBI WGS metagenome assembly VFSW01 (sample SAMN11554181, study PRJNA540505) | mine drainage metagenome | isolation source: sediment from site ElyBrook_90M | place: USA: Ely Copper Mine, Vershire, VT | collected 2017 | reverse complement strand
CACACCCCTGGCGGGGGAGGCGGCGACCGAGCAGCCGCGACTCGCGACCGGCTCGGGCGAGCTCGACCGGGTGCTCGGCGGCGGCCTGGTGGCGGGATCGGTGACCCTGATCGGCGGCGACCCGGGCATCGGCAAGTCGACGCTCATGCTGCAGACGGCGGCGGCGCTGAGCCGCTCCGGGGTGGTGCTGTACGCCACCGGCGAGGAGTCGCTCAAGCAGGTGGCACAGCGCGCCCGGCGCCTCGGCGTCGCGGGCGCCAGCGCGCGCCTGATCGCCGAGACCCAGGTCGAGCACATCGTGGGCGGCGCGGCGACCTTGAGCGCCCGCGTGCTGATCGTCGATTCCATCCAGACCATGCATTCCGAGCGGGTCGACAGCGCACCCGGCGCGGTGTCGCAGCTGCGCGAATGCGCGGCCGAGCTGGTGCGCTTCGCCAAGGCGAGCGGCACGGCGATCCTGCTGGTCGGGCACGTCACCAAGGAGGGCCAGATCGCAGGTCCCCGGGTGCTCGAACACATGGTGGACACGGTGCTGTACTTCGAGAGCGACACCGGCAGCCGCTTCCGGGTGCTGCGCTCGGTGAAGAACCGCTTCGGCGCGGCCAACGAGATCGGCGTGTTCGCCATGGCGGAGCAGGGGCTGCGCGAGGTGACCAATCCGTCGGCGATATTTCTCTCGCGCCACGCCGAGCCGGTGCCGGGCAGCGTCGTGACCGTGACGCGGGAGGGCACGCGCTCGCTGCTGATCGAGGTGCAGGTGCTCGCGGACGCGAGCCTGGGCGGCAACGCGCGGCGGGTGGCGGTGGGCGTCGACGGCAACCGGCTGACCATGTTGCTCGCGGTGGCGCATCGCCATGCCGGCCTCTCGGTCCAGGGCCAGGACGTGTTCGCCAACGTGGTGGGCGGCGTGCGCCTGGGGGAGACGGCGGCCGACCTCGCCATCGTGCTCGCGGCCCGTTCGAGCCTCATGGACGCGCCGGTGCCGCCTTCCTGGATCGCGTTCGGCGAGCTGGGGCTCGCGGGCGAGATCCGGCCGGTGCCGTTCGGCGAGGAGCGGCTGCGCGAGGCGGCGAAGCACGGCTTCAAGGTCGCGTTCGTGCCGGAGGCGAACGTGCCCAAGCGGCCGCCGGAGGGCATGGCGGTGCGCGGCTTCAGCCGCCTGCGTCAGGCGCTCGAGGCGGCGGCGGCCGAATCCGCACCGTCTTGACCGCGTTGTCGGCCGTTTGCAGCACCTCGATGGTGTAGCCGTCCAGCTTCACCGTGGTGCCCGGCGCGGGGATGGTCTCGAGGAACTCCACGATCAGGCCGTTCAAGGTCTTCGGTCCGTCGGTGGGCAGGCTCCAGCGCATGGCCCGGTTCAGCGCGCGCACGCTGATGGCCGCGCTCGCGACGAAGCTGCCGTCGGCCTCGCGCCGCACGTCCTTGTGCAGCATGGCCGCGGGGTCGGTGGTGAATTCGCCCACGATCTCCTCGAGGATGTCCTCGAGGGTGACCAGGCCCTGGATGTCGCCGTACTCGTCGACCACGAAGGCCATGCGGCGCCGGTCGCGCTGGAAGTTCAGCAGCTGCATGTTCAAGGTGGTGCCCGAGGGGACGAAATAGGTGTCGCGCTCGCTCGCCGCCTCGATCAGCGTGGTGCGCGTCAGGCGGCCGCGTGCGAGCTCGCGCACCACGCGCTTCATGTGCAGCACCCCGGCGATGCGGTCGATCTCGCCGGCATAGACCGGCAGCCGGGTGTGCTGCGTCTGGCGCAGCTGCTCGAGCACCTTGTCCCAGTCGTCGTCGACGTCGATCCCGACGATCTCGGTGCGCGGCACCATGACGTCCTCGACCGTGGCGCTCTCCAGGTCGAGGATGCTCATCAGCATCTGCTGGTGGCGGTGCGGGATCATGGCGCCGGCCTCGGCGACCACGGTGCGCAGCTCCTCGCTGCTCAGGGACTGAGAGCCCGGGGCGGGCACGACGCCGAACAGCCGCAGCACGCCGTTCGCGAGCAGGTTCGTGGCCCACACGAACGGATACAGCAGCAGCAGGAGCGGCGTGTAGATGTAGGCGGCGGGGAACGCCAGCCGCTCGGGATGGATGGCGCCGAAGGTCTTGGGCGCCACCTCGCAGAAGATGAGCAGCACCAGGGTGAGCGCCACGGCGCCGAACGCCAGCAGGAACTCCCCGCCCAGCCGCAGGGCGATGAAGCCGACCAGCATGGGCGCCGCCACGTTGACCACCGTGCTCAGCAGCAGGATCAGCCCGATGAGCCGGTCCGGCTGGGCGAGCAGCCGCTCGGCGAGCCGCGCGCCGCGATGCCCGGCCTTGGCCAGGTGCCGCAGCCGATAGCGGTTCAGCCTCATCAGGGCGGTCTCGCTGCCGGAGAGGAAGGCGGCGAGGATCAGCAGAAACACCAGTCCGCCGCACAGTGCTCCGAGAGAGGGGTGCGACATGGCGCGCGGATCAGCCCCAGTGACGTCCGAGCAGGTTCTCTAGGACGAATTTTGAGCCGAAGTAGGCGAGCGCGAGCAGCACGAAGCCGAACAGCGTCCAGCGCACCGCCGAACGGCCGCGCCATCCATAGCGGGTTCGGCCGATCAGCAGGACGCCGAAGATCACCCAGGCGAGGATCGACAGCACCGTCTTGTGGATGAGGTGCTGCGCGAACAGGTCGGTGACGAACACGAATCCGGTGAGCAGCGCGAGGGTGAGCAGCGCGAAGCCCGCGCCGATCAGCCGAAACAGCACCTTCTCGAGCGTATCGACCGGCGGCAGCACGCTCGGGAGCCTGGCGATGCGGTGGGTGCGCAGCCGCCGGTCGAGAAAGACCAGCAGCACCGCGGTGACCGCGGCCGCGAACAGCAGCGCCGCGGCGCCCATCGACAGCAGGATGTGCGCGGTGAGCTCCCAGCCGGGCGCCGCGTCCTCGGCGAAGCCGTGGCCGTGCCCCGTGAAGGCCGCGCCGACGCCGGCGCTCGCGAGCAGTATCGCGCCGAGCACGCGGTTCTGCTTCTCGATGCAGATGAGGCAGGCGAGCACGCCGAGCGTCCAGCCGAGCAGCGAGATCGCCTCGAACAAGCCGATGGAGAACGGTCCGCCGAGGCGCATCACCCGCACGATGGCGTCGCTGTGCGCGAAGATCGCCGCGAGCGCGACCGCCCAGGCGAACGGCTCGAGGCGCGGCCGATTCAGGCTGCGCAGCATGACCCACGCGGCGGCGGCGTACAAAACCAATAGAGTGAAGGCGAGGGTCACGGGTGGCCCGAATGATGACACAAGGATCAACGGCCTCCTAGCCGCCGCGAATCCACCTATAATGGGCCAATCATGTTCGACCGCCTGACTTCCGGGCTCAGCTCGGCCATCAACGCGCTCTCCGGCCGCGGCCGCCTGAGCGAGGAGAACATCGCCGACACCGTGCGCCAGGTCAGGCTCGCGCTGCTCGACGCGGACGTCGCCCTGGAGGTGGTCAAGACCTTCACCGACGCGGTCAAGGCGCGCGCCGTCGGCGCCGAGGTGACCCGGAGCCTGACACCGGGCCAGGCGTTCATCAAGATCGTGCACGAGGAGCTCGTGCGGCTGATGGGCGAGCCGAGCACGGGCCTGAATCTGCGCGCACAGCGCCCGGTGGTCGTCATGCTCGCGGGACTGCAGGGCGCGGGCAAGACCACGACGGCCGGCAAGCTCGCGCGCTGGCTGATCGAGAAGGAGCGCAAGAAGGTGCTGCTGGTGAGCACCGACGTGTACCGCCCGGCCGCCATCCTGCAATTGCAGACGCTGGCCGAGCAGGTGGGCGCGGGCTTCGCCACCGGCACCACCGGCGAGGCGCCGGTCGAGATCGCGCGGCGCGCGCTCAACCAGGCGACGCTGCAGGCCTACGACGTGCTGCTGCTCGATACGGCCGGGCGCCTGCACGTCGATGCCGAGATGATGGACGAGGTGCGCGCGCTGGAGGCGGCGCTCGAGCCGCACGAGCGGCTGTTCGTGGTCGACAGCATGGCGGGCCAGGACGCGGTCAACGCCGCCAAGGCCTTCAACGAGGCGCTCGCGCTCACCGGCACCATTCTGACCAAGGCGGACGGCGATGCGCGCGGCGGCGCCGCGCTATCGGTGCGCCAGGTCACCGGCCGGCCGATCCTGTTCATCGGCACCGGCGAGAAATCCGATGCCCTCGAACTGTTCCAGCCCGAGCGCATCGCCTCGCGCATTCTCGGCATGGGCGACGTGCTGTCCTTGGTCGAGCAGGTGCAGCAGCAGGTCGACCAGGAGAAGGCGGAGAAGCTCGCCCGCAAGATCGGCCAGGGCAAGTCCTTCGACCTCGTGGACCTGCGCGATCAGCTGAGCCAGCTCGAGAAGATGGGCGGGATGGCCGCGCTGCTCGACAAGCTGCCGGCGCAGATGCAGGCCAATGCCGCGGCGGCGGCCGGCGCGGTCAATCCGAAGATGCTCCGCCGCCAGATGGGCATCATCGACTCGATGACCCCGCGCGAGCGGCGCCGGCCGGAGGCGATCGACGGCTCGCGCAAGCGCCGCATTGCAGCAGGGGCGGGCGTGCCCCTGCCCGAGGTGAATCGGCTGCTGAAGCAGTTCGACCAGATGCAAAAGACCATGAAGAAGCTGGCCAAAGGCGGCATGATGAAGAACATGCTCCGGGGCATGGCCGGCCGAATGCCCCGCTAGCCTTGCTCCAAGGCCTTAGTAGGCCTTAAGATATTCGGCTTACGATTGGCAAGGTGAGCAAGCTTCAACATGGTGACGATCCGTTTGACTCGACGCGGTGGCAAGAAGACGCCGTTCTATCACGTCGTGGTGACCGACAGCCGCAAGCGGCAGGGCGGCACCAGCCTGGAAAGCGTCGGGCTGTTCAACCCGGTCGCGCGCGGCGCCGACGTCAAGCTGCGCCTCGACGTGGCGCGCATCGAGCACTGGGTCGGCCAGGGCGCGCACATGTCGGATCGCGTCAAGCAGCTGCTCACGGTCTATCGCAAGCAGGCCGCGTAAGGTCTTCCCGGGCCTTCCTCGGCGCCCATGATGATGAGCGGCACCGACTCGGCGCTCATCGACATCGGCGTGGTCGGCGCGCCCTTCGGGGTGCGCGGCTGGGTGAAATTACGCTCCTTCACGGATCCTCCGGAAGCGCTGCTCGCCCATGAGCCGCTGCGGCTCGCGCTCGCGGGCGGCTGGCGCGGCATGCGGATCGAGGAGCACGGCCGCAGCGGCGGGCAGCTGACCGTGAAATTCGCCGGCGTGGCGGACCGGACGGCCGCCGAGGCGCTGCGCGGCGCGCGGATCGCGGTGGCCCGCGAGCAGCTGCCGGCCGCCGGGGATCGCGAGTACTACCGGGCGGATCTGATCGGCTTCGACGTGGTGACCACGGCCGGCACGCCGCTCGGCAAGGTGCGCCACTTCGTGGAGACCCCGGCGCACGCCCTGATGGTGGTGGGCGAGGCGGCGCGGCCGGGTCGGGAATACTGGGTGCCGGCGGTGCCGCGGCATCTGCGGCGCGTGGAGCTCGCGGCGCGGCGCGTGGTGGTCGATTGGGACGAGGCGGAGGCGGCCGAATGACGGCGGCCCGCGCATGACGGGCGGTTTCGCGGGCGGGGCTGTGGCAAGATGCACATAGGCGTCGTGTCGCTCTTTACGGCCATGCTCGGCGAGGCATTGGCGCACGGTGTGCTCGGACGCGCCTTGACGCAGGGCCTGTTCGAGGTGGACCTGGTCGATCCGCGCGAGTTCGCGACGGACGTCCACCGCACGGTGGACGACCGGCCCTACGGGGGCGGACCGGGCATGGTGCTCAAGGTCGAGCCGCTGCGCAGCGCCTTGCGGCGCGCGGCGCACCGGGCGCCCGCGGGCAGCCGCCGGGTGTACCTCGGGGCCGACGGCCGGCGGTTCGACCAGGAGACGGCGCGCGCCGCGAGCGCGCAGCCCGGGTTGATCCTGGTGGCGGGGCGCTACGAGGGCGTGGACGAGCGCTTGGTCGAGCGCGAGATCGACGACGTGTGGTCGATCGGAGATTACGTGCTCACCGGCGGCGAGTTGCCCGCGCTGGTGGTCATCGATGCGATCGTGCGCCTGCTGCCGGGCGTGCTCGGCTGCAGCGAGTCGGCGCAGCAGGAGTCGTTCGCGCACGGGCTGCTCGACTGGCCGCACTACACGCGGCCCGCGGTGCTCGACGGCGACCCGGTGCCCGAGGTGCTGCAGAGCGGCGACCACGAGGCGATCCGCCGCTGGCGCCTGCGCGAGGCGCTCGGCCGCACGTGGCTGCGCCGGCCGGAGCTGCTCGAGCGGCGCGGCCTGAGCGCCGAGGAACGGGGTTTGTTGGAAGAATTCAAGGTCGAACGTGCGGCACGCACGCGATCGGATCGGTGAACGGAAGTCTACAGACGAGGTCGATGCAGTCATGAACAAGATCATCCAAGAATTGAACGGCGAGCGTGCGACGCGCAAGTTTCCGGACTTCGGCCCCGGCGACACGGTGATCGTGCAGGTGAAGGTGGTGGAGGGTGATCGCGAGCGCGTGCAGGCCTACGAGGGCGTGGTCATCGCCAAGAAGAATCGCGGCCTGAATTCCTCGTTCACGGTGCGCAAGATCTCCCACGGCGAGGGCGTCGAGCGGGTGTTCCAGACGCACAGCCCGTCCATCAGCGAGGTGAGCGTCAAGCGCCGCGGTGCGGTGCGGCGCGCCAAGCTTTACTACCTGCGCGACCTGTCGGGCAAGGCGGCGCGGATCGACGAGAAGATCTGAGGCCGGCACGCATGACCCGCACGGGGGCGGCCGGAGGCTTCACGTGAGCGTCGGTTCCGCCCTCGGCGGGATTTTCCGCCTGGTCTGGCGGATCCTCGAGGGGATCCGCAAGAGCCTGCACCTGGTCCTGCTGCTCGGGATCTTCGGCTTCCTGCTCGCGGCCCTGCATACCTCGATTCCCATCGTGCCGCGCTCGGCGGCGCTGGTGATCGCGCCCGAAGGCGAGCTGGTCGAACAGCTGTCGAGCGATCCGCTGCGCCGGGCGATCGGCGAGGCCTCGGGCGGTCCCGCCCCCGAGCCCCTTCTGAAGGACGTGCTCGACGCGATCCAATCGGCCAAGACCGATGCGCGCATCAAGCTCATCGTGCTCGACCTCGGCAATCTGAGCGTCTCGGGCCTGTCGAAGCTGCAGGAGGTCGCGGCGGCGCTGCGCGATTTCCGCGCCGCCGGCAAGCGGGTGGTCGCGGCCGCCGACTCCCTCGATCAATCGCAGTTCTACCTGGCCGCGCAGGCGGGCGAGGTCTACCTCGATCCGCTCGGCGAGATGTCCATCGACGGCTTCAGCTACTACCGGATGTTCTTCAAGGACGCCATCGACAAGCTCGGCGTGGACGTCAACGTGTTTCGCGCCGGCACCTTCAAGAGCTACACCGATCAATTCTCGCGCGCCGACATGGCGCCGGCCGAGCGCGAGGAGAGCGCGGTCTGGCTCGACGCGCTGTGGAACGCCTACCAGCAGGACGTGACCCGGGCGCGCGGCCTGCCCGCGGGCGCCCTCAAGGACTTCATCGCCGATCAGCCGGCGGCGCTCGCGGCGGCGAACGGCGACGCGGCCAAGCTCGCCCTGCAGCGCGGCCTGGTGACGGCGCTCAAGAGCCGCCGCGAGGTGGGCGACGAGCTGAAGGGCCTGGTCGGGGAGGATCCCGACACGCACTCGTTCAACTCGATCGCCATGAGCCAGTACCTGGCGGCGACGCGCTCGAAGCGCATTCTGAAGGGCCACGCCGATGCCAAGGTCGGCATCGTGGTCGCCGCCGGCGACATTCTCGACGGGCATCAGCCGCCGGGCACGATAGGCGGGGACAGCACCGCGGACCTGCTGCGCCAGGCGCGCTACGACCCGACCGTGAAGGCCGTGGTGATGCGCGTCGACAGCCCCGGCGGCAGCATGTTCGCCTCCGAGGAGATCCTGCGCGAGGTGCAGGCGCTGCGCAAAGCCGGCAAGCCGGTGGTGGTGTCCATGAGCACCTATGCGGCGTCCGGCGGCTATTACATTTCCGCGGCCGCGAACCAGATCTTCGCGAGCCCGACCACGCTGACCGGATCCATCGGCGTGTTCTCGGTGGTGCCCACCTTCCAGCGCACGCTCCAGAAGCTCGGCGTCACCGTGGACGGCATCGGCACGACGCCGCTCGCCGGCGGCGCGCGCCCGGACCGGGCGCTCGACCCCGGTGCGCGGCAGATCCTGCAGAGCACGGTCGAGCATGCCTACGCGAGCTTCCTGCGGCGGGTGAGCGAGGGGCGCAAGAAGTCCGTGGAAGAGGTCGACAAGGTCGCGCAGGGCCGGGTCTGGGCGGGCGCCGATGCCCAGCGCATCGGCCTGGTGGATCACCTGGGCGGCCTGAAGGACGCGCTCGATGCGGCCGCCAAGCTCGCCGAGCTGCCGGTCGACTACGACGTCGATTACATCGAGTCGGACTTGACGCTGCGCGAGCAGCTGCTCCTGCAGCTGCGCTCGCAGGGCGTGCGCCTGGTCGCCTGGCTCGGCCTGGCGCCGCCGCCGAGCGCGCTCGAACGGATGATCGATCCGCTGGTCGAGGAGACCAGCCGCATGGCGCGTTTCGGGGATCCGAGCGACCTGTACGCCTATTGCTGGTGCCGCGCGCCGCGCGGCCTCGCCCGGGCATTGGGCGGCCGCTAGGCCGAGGCGCGACGGCGCTACGGCGCTACAGCGCCGACCAGTCGAGCACCACCTTGCCCGACTTGCCGGAGTTCATGATCTCGAACCCCTCGGCGAAATCACGGATGCCGAGGCGGTGGGTGATCACCGGGCGCACGTCCAGGCCGCTCTGCAGCATGCTCGCCATCTTGTACCAGGTCTCGAACATCTCGCGGCCGTAGATGCCCTTGATGGTGAGGCCCTTGAAGATGACCTCGTTCCAATCGACCGGCGCCTCGCCGGGAGGGATGCCGAGCATGGACACGCTGCCGCCGTGGTTCATGACCTTGAACAGCTCGCGCTGCGCCCCGACGTTGCCCGACATCTCGAAGCCGACGTCGAAGCCTTCCTCCATGCCGAGTTCGCGCATGGCGTCGGTCAGGGACTCGCGCGATACGTTGAGCGCCCGGGTGGCGCCCATGGTGCGTGCCAGATCCAGCCGGTAGTCGTTGACGTCGGTGATCACGACGTGGCGCGCGCCGCAGTGCCGGGCGATCGCCACCGCCATGATGCCGATGGGTCCGGCACCCGTGATCAGCACGTCCTCGCCCACCACGTTGAAGGCGAGGGCGGTGTGGGTGGCGTTGCCGAACGGATCGAGGATGGCGGCGACTTCGTCGTCGATGGCCGCGGGCAGCTTGAACACGTTCACGGCGGGAATGGTCAGGTACTCGGCGAAGGATCCCGGCCGGTTGACGCCCACTCCCTGGGTGTTGCGGCATAGATGCCGCCGTCCGGCCCGGCAGTTGCGGCAATGCCCGCAGGTGATGTGGCCCTCCCCCGAGACGCGGTCGCCGATCGAGAAGCCGCGCACTTCGCCGCCCATGGCGACGATCTCGCCCGAATACTCGTGGCCGACCGCCATCGGCACCGGGATGGTCCTGCGCGCCCAGGCGTCCCAGTTGTAGATGTGGATGTCGGTGCCGCAGATGGCCGAGCGATGCACCTTGATCAGCACGTCGTTGTGGCCGACCTCCGGTTCCGGAATGTCCTGCATCCAGATGCCGCGCTCCGCGCGGGCTTTGACGAGAGCTTTCATGCTTGCCTTCAGTGAATGATTCCGAGATCGCGGCCCGCGCGGGCGAACGAATCGACCACCCGGTCGAGTTGGGCGATGGAGTGCGCGGCGTTCATCTGCGTGCGGATCCGCGCCTTGCCGTGCGGCACCACCGGGTAGGAGAAGGCGACCACGAACACGCCGTCCTCCTGCATGCGTTCGGCCAGCCGCACCGCGAGCGGCGCCTCGCCGAGCATGATGGGCACGATCGGATGCTCGCCCGGCAGCAGCGAAAAGCCCAGCGCCTGCATGCGTGCGCGGAAATGCCGCGCGTTCGCGTGCACCCGCTCGCGCAGCTCCGGGGAGCTCTCCAGCAGGTCCAGCACCCTGAGGGTCGCGCCGGCGACCACGGGCGCGATGCTGTTGGAGAACAGGTACGGCCGCGAGCGCTGGCGCAGCCAGGCGACGATCTCGCGGCGCGCCGCGACGTAGCCGCCGCTCGCGCCGCCGAGCGCCTTGCCGAGCGTGCCGGTCATGATGTCGATGCGGTCCATGACGCCGCGCAGCTCGTGCGAGCCCCGGCCGCGCGCCCCGATGAAGCCGGTGGCGTGCGAGTCGTCGACCATCACGAGCGCCCCGTAGCGCTCGGCCAAGGCGCAGATCTCGCCGAGTTTCGCGATCGAGCCGTCCATCGAGAACACGCCGTCGGTGGCGATCAGGCGCGTGCGCGCCTCCCGGGACTCCTGGAGCGCGCGCTCGAGTTCATCCAGATCGCCGTTCGCGTAGCGCAGGCGCTTCGCCTTGCACAGCCGGATGCCGTCGATGATGCTCGCGTGGTTCAGCGCATCGCTGATGACCGCGTCGCGCTCGTCGAGCAGGGTCTCGAACAGGCCGCCGTTCGCGTCGAAACAGGAGGAGTAGAGGATCGTGTCCTCCATCCCGAGATAGGCGCTCAGGCGCTCCTCGAGCTCGCGGTGCACGCTCTGCGTGCCGCAGATGAAGCGCACCGAGGCGACCCCGTAGCCGAAGCGGTCGAGCGCGTCGTGCGCGGCGGCGACCACCGCCGGATGGTTCGCGAGCCCGAGATAGTTGTTGGCGCACAGATTGATCATCTCGCGGCCGTCGGCGAGGCGCACCACCGGACCCTGGGCGGAACCGATGACCGTCTCGCGCTTCAGCAGCCCGGCCCCGGCAAGGGCCTCGGTTTCGCGCCGCAATCGCTCACGCAATTCCTGTAACACGGGGTCCTCGGTCTTCTCGGTCTTCTAAGGTGGGTCGGGCGCAGGCGGCGTATTATAGCCGGCGGCGAGGCTCGACGGCCCGCCCGGTTGCGCACATCGAGGCACGATGACGAACGACGAGGAAGGTGCGGCCCATCGCCTGGACAAGTGGCTGTGGCAGGCGCGATTTTACAAAACCCGCGGGCTCGCGACCGCCGCCATCCAGGGCGGCAAGGTGCACCTCAACGGGGAGCGGGTGAAGCCCGCGCACCGCGTGCGCCTCGGCGACCTGCTCAGCCTGTCGCTGGACGGCGTGGTCGCGGAGTTCGAAGTGCTCGGGCTGCCCGCCCGGCGGGGACCCGCGGCCGAGGCGCGCGCCCACTACGCCGAGACCCCGGCGAGCGCGACGCGGCGGGCGGCGCTGCGCGAGCAGCAGCGGCTCGCGGACCTGACCCGCCCGCGGCCCGACACCAGGCCCGACAAACGCGACCGCCGCCGCCTGATGCGTCTGAACCGCGAGCAAAGCTGAAGGCCGCCGGACCCCTGGACCGCTAGACCCAGAGGTCGGCCAGGCTCTCCGGATCGTCCAGTTCGCAGTTGTCGGCCGCCTCGGGCTTGATGCTCGCCCAGTGGCCGTCGTGCCAGACCGCGGTCGCGAGGCCCGCCGTCGGCAGCTCCCGAGCCTGCGGTCGCGGGCCGAATCGGCTGGCGACTTCGCTCAAGCCCGGATTGTGGCCGCAGATGAGCACGTGGTGAAGCCCGGAGTCGCGGCGCTTGAGCAGCCGCCATACGGTCTCGGGGCCCGCGAGGTACAGCGCCCGCTCGCACAGCACCTGCTTGCCGTCGAGCTCGCAGGCGCGCGCCACGATCTTGGCGGTTGCCCAGGCGCGCTCGGCCGGGCTGGTCAGGATCAGATCCGGTATCCAATGGCGATAGACGATGCGCATCGCCATTTCCTTCGCCTCGACCGTGCCCCGGCGCGTCAGGACGCGCTCGAAGTCCTCGAGATCGCCCTCGGCGGGCTGCGCCTGGCCGTGGCGAAGCAGCGTCAGTCTGCGCGTACCCACAGACGACCGCCTTCCAGTTTGGTCTCGTAGACGCGCACCGAGTCGTAGGCCGGGGGCGACAGCGCCTCGCCGGTGCGCAGGCAGAAGCGTGCGCCGTGCCGGGGGCAGGCGATCTGTTCGCCCTCGACCGCGCCGCCCGCGAGCTCCGCGCCGTCGTGGGTGCACACGTCCTCGATCGCATAGTAGCGTTCGCCGCTGCGCACGACCGCCACCATGTCGCGCCCCACGGCGATCGACCTCGACTGACCGTCGAGCAGCGATTCGCTCGGTCCCGCGTCGATCCATTTCACCAGGAGAAGCCCCCTACATCATGCCGGTCTGCAACCGAGCCTCATCGGACATCATGCCGTGATTCCAAGGGGGGTCGAACACCAGCTCGACGTTGGCGCGGGCCACCGTGGGCACGAGCAGCACCTTGTCGCGCACGTCCTGCACCAGGATCTCGCCCATGCCGCAACCCGGCGCCGTCAGCGTCATCTGGATGTCCACGGTGCGCGTCGCGTCCTCGTTGGTGCCGACGTTGCACGCGTAGATCAACCCCAAGTCCACGATGTTTACCGGGATCTCCGGGTCATAGCAAGTCTTGAGCTGCTGCCAGACGACGTGCTTGATGTCCTCGTCGGAGGCGCCCGGCGGCACCTCGGGGGGCTGCGCCGCGGTCTTGCCGATGGCGTCGGCGTCGGCGCCGGCGATGCGGAACAGGTTGCCGTCGATGTAGACGGTGAAGCTGCCGCCGAGGGCCT
>VFSW01011088.1_pt1 | contig 12699 bp, 22 predicted proteins | sample 5358111 | NCBI WGS metagenome assembly VFSW01 (sample SAMN11554181, study PRJNA540505) | mine drainage metagenome | isolation source: sediment from site ElyBrook_90M | place: USA: Ely Copper Mine, Vershire, VT | collected 2017 | reverse complement strand
GCGGAAGCCGGGGAACGTCTGAGGTAGCGCGCCGGCGCCTTTGGTTCGAGGGTAGCCGGGGCTTCGATGGCGGTCGTCGGAACTCCCGGCGGCCGCCCATTTCTCATCTGGAAGGCGATGCTGGTTGCCGCGCCGCGCGCGCGGTGGTAGCGTTCTCGGGCAGCTCACTCGAACCCCCAAGGACCTCGCCCATGCCCCTCGACGACACCCAGCTTCGCCCGACGATTGCCCTCCTCGACCAGATCGACCGCACCATCGGCTTCATCGACACGCCGGAGAAGTGGTGCAAGCAGCCGCTCCGCACCATCGACGGCCGCCGCTGCATGCTCGGCGCCATGATGATGGCGAACGCCGAGATCACGCTGAAGGAGCCGATCCGGCTGGCGATCAGGCAGGTCACCGGCCGCGACTACCTGCGGATCGAGATGTTCAACGACCATCCCCGCACCACGCACGCCATGGTGCTTCAGGCGCTCCACCAGGCCCGCGCCAACATCATCGCCGGCTGCCCCGTGCCTCTCCGCCTGCTTGCCCCCGAGGAGCCGCAGGGCTTCTGGGCCTTGATCGCCAGGGCGCTCAGGCTCCGCGCCTTCGCCTGAGCCTCTCCGGCCGCTGGAATGAGGGCGCCATCGCTGGCGCCCCACTTCTCACCTCGGCCGAGGCTCTACTGCCGGCTGCCTTTCATTGCCAATAGCCAGCGTAAAGGTTATGACAGGAAGGCTGTAGGCGCTCCCACGCCAAGGATTTCCCCATGCTGTCCGCCGATCCCGCCGTCGCACAGAAGCTGTTCAGGGTTGGCCGCGAGAAAGTCATGCGCGGCGAGCTGCCCTGGTCGAGTTCGCGCGTGCGCTGGCCGCGCCTCGACGGGACGCCGGCGCCGATCATCCAGGAGGCGAGCGCATGACGGTTTCACGTGGAACGGTGTGGCCCGAGGCTGATCCCGCCTGGGCGCGGATCGTCGCTACCGTCGCCGAGGCGCAGCGGCGCCAGCGGCTGGTCGACGAGGCCGTGCGCCAGTGGAAGGCCAAATTAGGACTGCGCGCTGCCTATAACCCGCTCCTGTCATTACCGGCGCGGCCGGGTAGCCCGCTATCACATCCCGCCAATTTTCTGACCCATCTCTCGTATTGCGCCCTGTGCCGCAACGCCGTGGCTGCCATCCGCGCCGAGTTCCGCCGCCTGTGCGACTGCCCGATCTGCAAGGGGAGCGCGATGGCTGACCTGACGATCCCGGTCAAATATTCCTGCGCCGTGTGCCACCTCCACCGCGTCGAGGTGGCCGTCCCGGTGCGCGAGCCGGAACAGGACGTGGTCCAATGGATCGAGGGCTGCGCCGTGCCGGCGCTCGCCGCCGACCACCGCCGCCGCTCGCCCGACTGCGACACGACCGAGTTCTCCGAGGTGCTGATCCCGATGGACGGCCGGGACCACGTCGGCGGTCCCGTCAAGCAATGAGCGAGCAGCTTGCCCTCTTCGCGCAGCCGGCCCAGCGCCGCGCCGCGCGCCGGGAGTCGCCGGACCTATACGGCCTGATCCTGCGCCTGCGCCACGCCGGGCTGCGCGTCTACCGCCGCGGCCGGCATCATCTGGTCGGCCAACGCCAGATGACGACGCGCGAGGTCCGCCGCTGCTGCCGGGCGATGCTCAATGGCGTGGTGGCGCGATGACGATGAAGGGGTTCTGACCCGATGCCAGCCCTCAACAACGCGCGCCACGAGCGCTACTGCCAGCTCGTCGTCGACGGCAAGGGCTCGGAGGAGGCCTACCGCCTCGCCGGCTACCGGCACAATTCCGGCAACGCCTCGCGGCTGCGCAACTCGGAGCCGGTCATCGCCCGCATCGCCGAGATCCTGGAGGAGCGCGCCGCCATCACGGCGCAGGGCGTGGCGGCTGCGGTGAAGGCGGTGAAGCTCAGCAAGCAGGCGATCATTGAGATGCTGCTCGAGGACCGCGCCGCCGCCCGCGCGGCTGGCCAGACCGGGGCCGCGATCCGCGCCGCCGAGCTGCTGGGCAAGGAGCTCGGCATGTTCATCGACCGCTCCGACATCACGGTGCGGACGATCGACGAGATGACCGACGACGAGGTGCGCAGGCTGGTCGAGGACGCGCGTCAGGCGCAGCTGGCGCAGCGCGGCGAAAGGCTGAACTGAGGGCTTCAGGAGGGTGACAATGGACTTCGGACAGGCGCTGCGGCTGCTCAAGGACGGTAAGCTGGCGAAGCGCAAGGGCTGGAAGGGGATGTGGCTGTCGCTCTATCCCGGCCACACCGTCGAGAACCAGTTGCCGCCGTCGTGCTTCGCGCCGGCGAAGGGCAGCGGCCGAGACGGCTGGGGCCATGTCGACACCGGCGACGCGATCTACATGACCGGCGTCGCCTATGGGCGGGCTGCGGCCGAGCCCTGGGCGCCGATGCACAGCGATCTCCTCGCCGACGACTGGCAGGAGGTGGTCTACGAGCTGCCCGAGGAGCCGAAGAAGGCGGCGCGGCCGAGCCTGACGGCACCGCGGAGAAGCACCTGACCCGACCACCCGCGCTTGACGGGCGCGCTCCGAGCGCACATATACTATCTCCGGTTAACCCCGATCGGAGGACACGATGCGCGCTCTCTTCCTCGCCGCCGCCCTGCTCGCCGCAGCGCCGGCCTTGACCCCGGCCTTCGCCGGCGATGACCTGGACGCGCTCTTCAAATGGTGCGATTCTCACGTCCGCACCTTACCCGCGGCCGTCCAATGCTACGAGGTGCGCGGCGACCAGCTCATGATCCGCCACAACCGCAAGGACCCCACCTTGGCCATGATCGAGGGGGCGCACCTCAATCGGGTACGGGCGGCCCTGTCGCGGTACGACGCCGGCCTGATCGGCGATGCGGAGCTGACGGCCGAAGTCAACGAGGCCAGCGCCAAGCGCGATGAAGACCTGTTCCGCAGCAGCGTGGCGGCCGCGCCGTCCCCGCCGTCCGATCCCGTCGCGCCGATGCCCGGCTATCTGCCGCCTCCCAGCTACCCGCCGCCGCTCGCCGAGCCATCCGTCGACCAGGACTGTGACCTCTATGGCCCCGGCGAGTTCGGCAACGCGATCGGCGCGCGCGGGCGGCTTCACTGCCGCTGAGGTTTCCCGGTTTCGATTTCGCAGGGACGTGGGGTAGAATGGCGGCGCAGCAACGAAAGGCGCGCCGCCTATGCCTCAGACCTTCCAGGGCAAGCCCTGCCATAACGGCCATTCCGGCATCCGCTACGTCTCGAGCAAGGATTGCGTCGAGTGCTCGCGCGAGCGCTACCGCGTCCGCAAGCAGAAGGACGGCGACGGTGCGCCGCGCCGAGGTGAGCCCAAGCGCCGCGGGCCGCGCGGCGTCGCGAAGCCCGAGGCGGCGCTGCCCTGCCGCACCGCCGGCATCTTCTGGCAGCCGCCGCGCGAGATGCTGATGAGCGGGCGCGTAGGCTCGAGCGCGAGCCGGTCGACGCGGTAGCGCAGCCCCGTGTCCCTCGTCGGCCGCCTCGCGGGGCTCCCGCCCGATGATCTGGCGCTGCTGGTCGCCCGCGCCCAGGCCGAGGTCGAGCGCCGCGACCAGCTCGAGGAACTCAAGGCCGAGGCCGAGGACAGCCTCATGGCCTTCATCCGGCTGATGTGGCCGGTGGTCGAGCCGGCGCGCGAGCTCGTCGAGGGCTGGGTATTGGAGGCGATCGCCGACCATCTCGAGGCGGTCACCAACGGCGATATTAGGAGGCTCTGCATCAACGTCTTCCCCGGCGCGATGAAGAGCCTCCTGATCGACGTGTTCTGGCCGGCCTGGGAGTGGGGGCCGAAGCGGCGCCCGTGGCTGCGCTATCTTTCGTTCTCCTACTCCAAGGACATCACCCAGCGCGACAACGATCGATTCCGCGACATCATCATGTCGCCGCTCTACCGGCGCCTGTGGGGCGATGTCTTCGCCCGCTCGCGCACGACCTGGCGCACCAAGAAATACGCCAACGACCACACCGGCTGGAAGATCGCCTCCTCGGTCGGGGGCACCGGCACCGGCGAGCGCGGCGACCGCGTGTTGATCGACGACGGCAACAACGTGAAGACCGCCGAGTCCGAGGCGATCCTGCTGTCGACCAACAACTGGTTCCTGCGCGTCGTGCCGAGCCGGCTCAACGACGCCAACGGCGCCATCATCAACCTCCAGCAGCGCACCGGCGAGGGCGACATCACCAGCACGATCTTCGAGAACGAGCTGCCCTACGAGGTTCTCTGCATTCCGATGAACTACGATCCCTCACGGCACTGCTCGACCTCGATCGGCTGGAACGACCCGCGCGGCATGGTCGAGATGGACCCCTATGGCGACCCGCTGCCGGACCAGTGGGTGAACGAGGGGCTGCTGGCCTGGGAGGAGCGCTTCTCGGCCGAGAGCGTCGATGAGCTGGCGAGCACGCTGGGCCCCTACATCGCCGCGGCGCAGCTCCAGCAGCAGCCGACCCCCAAGGGCGGAGCGATCATCAAGCTGGAATGGTGGCAGGACTGGCCCACCCCGGAGATGCAGGCGGAGCTCGAACGCCGCCACGGCGTCCTCGACAACCCGCGCCCCGATGTCATCATCAAGCCGGAGCTGCCCGACCTCGAATACATCGTGGCCTCGCTCGATACCGCGTTCGGCGAGAAGGAGGTCAACGACTTCAACGCGCTGACGATCTGGGGTATCTGGTCGTCCGCCACCGCCAAGCGCTTGGCTCCGCCACCGCCGGCGCAGCTCGGGCTGATGGGGGTCGAGGATCAGGTGCAGATCCGCCTGCCGGAGGACCAGCGCTCCAAGGTCATCCTGCTCTACGCCTGGGCGCGGCGCCTGCCCTTGCACGGGCCGGACGAAGAGCGGCCGTCCGGGCTGACCGATCGCGAATGGAACAGCGGCCGCTGGCTCGCTCAGCGCCAGGCGCTGTGGGGCCTGGTCGAGTGGGTCAACCACCTCTGCGGCAAGTACGAGGTTGACCATCTGCTGGTCGAGGACAAGAACCGCGGCCACGATGTCGCCGCCGAGCTGCAGCGGCTGTTCCAGGACGCGCCCTACACGCTCGAACTGGTGCTGCCGGCGGGCGACAAGACCGCCCGCGCCAACGCGCTGGTGCCGCTGTGGTCGAACGGCATCATCTACGCGCCCAAAATCTACGAGCAGGGGACCTGGGGCTACCCGAAATACCTCAACGCGGCAGTGGAGCAGTTCACGGCCTTCCCGAACGTGAAGCACGACGACATCGCCGACAGTGGCCTCCATGCCGTGAAGCATCTGCGCGACCTCGGCCGGGCCCAGCGGCGCAACGAGCAGGACCGCGACCACCGCGACCTGGCGCGGTATCGGCCGGCGGCCAAGGCGCTGTACGACGTCTGATGCCGGTCACCGACCATGCCCGGGCCCGCTTCCGCGAGCGCTACGGCGCGGACCTCGACAACGGCTTGGCCGCCGACATCTGCAAGCGCCTGAAAGAGGGCCGCTATCTCCTTGTGGGCCGCGACGGCAGCCGCGAGACCTGCGTGGTCGAGATCGCCTCCGGCACCCGCTTCCGCCTCGTCTGGCACCTGGGCACAATCGTCACTTTCCTGCCGCTGCGCTCGCCCAAGCCGCGCCGCACGCGAACCGGGAAGCCGAAAGAGCGCTACCGCACCACGCCGGATTTGACCTAGACGCCCTCGCGCGCGCAGGTGTAAAACTATCCGACTTAACGCAACCTGAGGACAGCCGCCCGGAGGCCGACATGGCACCTTACCCGCCCTTTTCGCCCGCGCTATCGGAGCTTGTGACATGGTTCAAGCTGACCGATAAGGGCGGCTTCACCCACCGCGACGACGGCAGCATGCGGAAGATCGAGGCCGTCAAGGAGCCGGTCTATAACGGCGCCCCGCTGGTGACATTCGGGCCGCTCGGCTGCGGCTGCGAGAGGTGCCAAGCGGAGGCCGTGCAGCGCTATGCGGCCGAGCGCGACAAGCTCGAACTCCAGCAGGCCCAGCGCGGGGGTCATCCCGGCCGCGGCGGCGCGCCGCAACATGACAAGCGTGGCGAGCCGTCGACCGTGGCTCCTCCCGAGATGGAGGCGACAAACTGTTCGCTCTGCCGCTGGCCGATCGCCGCCGGCGAAGGCCACTACATCACGCTCAGGGACGGCTTCGGCGCGGCGCGCGCGGCGCGGGTCTGCGGCGGGTGTGATGCGTCGGGCCATAGCGGCGGTCCGCTGGTCATCGCCTCCCTCGACACGGCCATTGCCCGAACTGACGATGCCACCGAGCTCGCCGACCTGCGCGCCCGGCACGCGGCGCTGCACCGGCTGCTCGCCGAGGTGACGGCCGAGCGCGACGCCCTGCGCGCCGAGGCGAAGGCGCAAGCGGAGCGGCTCAAGCGGCTCAAGCCGCCGTACCCCGGCACCGCCGAGAGCGACGGCGCGGTGCTGGCGCGGGCGATCGCCGCGACGGCGAAGAATCGGTCATGAACCCCAACGCCGTGCTGGCGGTCGGCAGTTGGGTCTTCGGCAGGCGCCCGCGGACTCGCGCGGCTACCTGGAAGACGCGGAACAATCCGCGGGCGCCTCATTCCATTCAGCAGGAGATGAAGCACATGGCCGCATACTCCGTGCGCCGCGAGGTGCGAGACAGGCAGCGCCGCGCACCGCGCGACGAATTCGGCGCCGTTGTCGCCAGCATGACCAACCGGCAGCGCCAAGTTTGGGCGCGCGCCAGCTACGCCGGAGCGCACGAGCGCGAGGTCGAGGAGATCGTTATGGCGCTGCGCGTGGCTGGGCTGCCGTTGGCCGCATGACCGATCTCGGCCTCTGGCTCTCCCGCTGGTATCTCGCCAAGGACATGCGCCGCGGCGACCCGGCCGAGGTGCGCGCGGCGTTCGCCGAGGCCGTGCGGGACGACAAGGCGCTGCGCCAGGAAGCGCGGGCATGGCTCGCCGCGCACCCGCCCGACGTGCTGAAGCGCGACCACATCTCGCGGGTCCACAAGGAACTGCTGGACGGCATCGCATGAGACGCCCCCGCCACGACCGGCACGCCTTCCGCAGCATGGGCGACGAGTTCTGGCGCAAGCGGAAGGAGCTTTCCGACATCCGCATGGCCGCCTTCGACACGACCGCGGACGCGACCGCGCGGATGCTGCTCAACGCCGTGGGCGACATCAGCATCGCGTCGCTGCTCTACCTGCTGAACGTGCGCACCTTCGAGGAGGCCGAGCGCATGCGGGCCTTGGGCGTCGATGCCCTCCGGCAACTGCTGGCGCAGCGGCAGGCGCGGGGTCGGCGTGCTGCGCCAGCTGCGACGCCCGTACCGATCACCTCCGCACCGCCGCCGGACGAGCGGCTTACCCGCAAGTCGAGGAGCCCGCGATGAATGTCTGGATGATCCCGCTCCCGACCGCCGTTCAGTGGGCGGTCAAGCGCTATGGCGGCAACGCGACGCTGCGGCAGCTCTCGTATCCGGTGCCGGGCATGGAGACGTGGCTTGCCCATGCCATCCTGCGCCACGCGGGCTGCACGGCTTGGTGCGAGCGCGGCGACTACCTCCGCCAAGTGACGATCCCGGCCGGCTCGAGCGGCATCGTGGCCGAGGATGGCGGCAAGAGCCTGCGGTGCAATGTCCGCGCGGGCGGCGTCTACCGTGACATCGAGATCACCCGGGCAGGCTGGTGGTGGTTCCGGCTCAACTATGACGCCGAGCTGCACGAAGCCTATGCGGCACGGTACGATGCGTTCCCGGCGTGGCGGAACGTGCTGGCGCGCGTCGTCATCAAGTCGATCGGCCCGACGCTCGGTGCCGTCCGGGCGCTCAAGTCCAGGAGCGTGGTGTTCCAGACGGCAACCTATCTCGATCGCGAGCCGGGCCGCTACATGCCGCTATCAGGGGAGCCGGCGGACTTCGGCGGCTTTTCGCCGATCGAAGCCGCCGACGCTGCCATCGACGCGCTCGGCCTCGGCGGCGTCAAGATTCCGAAGCGCAAGGTCTACGAGTGGAAGGCCGAGAGCGTGGCTGGCGCCAGCAATGACTGGCATCTCAAGCGCCTGCGCGATGCTGGCTGGCGCAAGGTGCCCCCGAAGCGTCACCCCGAGCTCCCGGCCCACGACGGCGCGATACGCTTCGGCGGCGTGGTGCTGATGGAAATCTCGGCGAAAAAGCATGCGGCGCTGGTCGCGCGCGACGCCAAGAAAGCTGCGGGTGACATGGAGCGGGTCCGCGACAATCAGCCGAAAGGGAAGGAGCGGCTATGAGCACCCCGGTCACCGTCGACAGCGACGACCTCAAGACCCTGCTGTTCGCCACCGCGGCGATCAAGGGCGTCGAGAACGCGCTCAAGCAGGCGAAGGACGATCCGTTCCTGATGGACCTGACGCCGCCGCTGACGGAGGCGCATGACCGGCTCGCCAAGGCGTGGCGCGGCGCCGAGCGCAAGGCAACGATGCCGGAGCGCTTCAGCCCGGCCACCGAGCAGGAAATCAAACAGCTTCAGGCGTGGTGGCCGAAGCACGAAGACGACTCCGAAGAGCTGTTCCGTTTCCAGCCGCGGCGCGCCGGTGAGCTGCCGCAGCCGTCTCATGCCGCACTTGCCGCGGAGGCCACCAGCGGCGCGGGCATCTACCACGGCGAGGCCAAGGCGGCATGGCGCGAGACGCGCTCGCTTGCCGCGCGCGGCCTCATCGAGCTGGGCCAGCGCGTCGACATCATGCTGTGGAGCGAGTCGGGCGAGCGCCACCAGCGCACAGCGCCGGAAATCTGGATGCGGATCACGCAGCGCGGCATCGACGCGATCCGCGCGGCCGAAGCGCCGCCAAACACGCAGGAGAATCCATGACCGACACCTCCAACGAAGCCGCTCCCGAAGCCGCGGCCGCCGTCTCCCTCGCCGAGACCTGCGGCAACTGCCGCGGCTTCCACCCGATGTCGCCCGACGGCAGGCTCGGCCAGTGCCGCATGCGCGTGCCGCAGGTGCTGCTGCTGGGCATCGCCACCGACATGGCGAACCGCAAGCGGCCGATGACGGACGGGTTCTTCCCGCCGACCGGCATCGACCTCTGGTGCTGCGAGTTCAAGCGGCGGGAGACCGCGCTGCCGGCGCTGCCCGACCTCAGCAAGGTGCCGGTGGTGGGGCCTGAGCAATAGAAATTCACCGAAGGAGCAAGGACTATGGGAACCATGGGAACGTCGAGGCCTTACCAGCAAGCTGGGGGCTCGATCTGCGAGCTGCTGACCCACATGCGCGACTTCGGTGCCGAGCATCTGCACCTGACGGCGTTCGGGGCGGACGGGAAGGCCGTGCATCACATCGCCATCACCGCCGGCGAGAAGGCCGATGACATGGCCGTGCAGTCGCGCGAGTTTCTCAAGGCGCTGGCCGAGCAGAAGGCGCGCGATGCCGCGGCTGCGGCCCTACAGGGCGCCGCGACGAACGTTTCTTGATGGAGCGGCCGCCCAACAGCTGGTACGCCGTCGTCGATGTCGTCGCCGGCGTCGTGGTCGAGCGGCAAGTCTTCCACGATCCCGGCTTCATCAATTCGCAGGGCCAATTCTGCTGGCCCGGCTATGGCGGCGAGCCGTTGGGGCCGGCGCCGATGCCGAAGGAGAAACGATGACCGCGCTCTGGCTTCTCGCCGCGCTGCTGACCAAGCACCTGATCGTCGACTTTCCGCTGCAACCGCGCTGGATGTACGCCAACAAGGGCGTCTTCGGCCATCCCGGCGGCATCGCGCATGCCGGCCTGCACGGCATCGCCACCGCGATCATCGTCAGCTGCTGGCTCGCCAGCGGCGCGGCGTGGTTCGGCATCGCCGACATGGCGCTCCACTACGCCATCGACCTCGCCAAGGTCCGGATCAACCAGCGCTTCGGCCTGCGGTGCGACAACAGCGAGCGCTTCTGGTTGCTGCTGGGCCTTGACCAGTGGCTGCACCAGATGACCTATGTCGGGATCGCCGCCATCGTCACGTGGGGAGCCGCCTGATGCCGCCCGCAGCCCAAATCCCGCCCCTGCAGCCGATCCAGTCCTCGAACCTGATGGCCACCGGCTTCGACAACCAATCGCTCTACGTCCGCTTCAAGGGCGGCGGCCTGTGGCGCTACACGCCGATCGCCGGCCAGCTTCCCGCCTGGCTGAGTACGCCGCAGCAGGCCGAGGCGCGGCTCCGGGCCGAGCCGAGCCCCGGCGGCTTCTTCCACAAGGAGATCAAGGGCGGCGCCTGGACGGCGGAGAGGGTGCAGGAGTCGCAGAAGGAATGACCGACTGGCGCACGCTCTACGAGCGCAAGGTCGAGCACCATCTCGGCGCCGGTCGCTCGCGGGAGGAAGCCGAGGCGACGGCGCTCTGGGGGATTGGGCACCCGCTCGTCAATGACCGCCCGGACGGCCGCGGCGGTCTCACCAATATCTGCATCGAGCCCGGCTGCGGTTGCGGGCACCCGCGGACGATCGAAGAGGCGAAAGCGCGCCGGCGGCGGCTGTGGGGAATGCCTGCGGCATGATCTGCTGCGCCCGATTGCCGTAACCCCCGGTTCTGCGGTAAGTTGCTGGCGCTGCGGCGGCGTGGAAGGACACGCGAGGCGGTGAAAAGCCGGCACGGGTTCGCAACACCGTAGGTAGCCGGTCAGGGTTCGAGTCCCTGCGCCTGTTGCAACAGCCGGTATCAAGCCCGGCCCGCAGCATTTCCCGACGCGCCGTCGGGCCAACCCCGTCTCTCCGCGGCGCCCGCGGGCAGGCCCATGAGGGCATGTCCCGATGGCGACCGGCCGGCGCAGCAGGAAATCCCGCACCCCCCGCGAGGAGCCACTCTCTCACGGCTTCGTGCGCGAGGCAGCCCCCGAACCCGCCGAAGACGGCCTCGACGGCGACACCACGATCCTGGTCGACGCCGACAGCGGTGTCGGCGCCATCCTCGACGGCGCGACCGGCGCCAGCAAGCAGGAGCTTGAGGACGGCGCGGTTGCGATCAACCTCAACCCGCCCAAGGCGCCGGTGGTCGACCTCGACGACATCCCCTTCGACGCCAACCTGGCCGACTACATCGACGAGCAGGAGCTCGACCGCCTCGGCTCCGAGGTTCTGACCGGCGTCCAGGCGGACGAGCAGTCGCGCCGCGAATGGCTCGAGACGCGGGCCAAGGGCATCGAGATGCTGGGCTACAAGCTCGAGGAACCCCGCGGCGACACCGGCGGCTCGACCGGCCCGGTCGAGGGCATGTCGGTGGTGCGCCACCCGGCGCTCTCCGAATCCTGCATCCGCTTCCAGTCGAACGCCTCGGCCGAACTGCTGCCGGCCGACGGCCCGGTCAAGGTGCGCAACGACGCGCCGCCGGAGCCGCCCGGCGCGCCCGAGCAACTGCCGGGCGGGCCGCCGATCCCGGCCGGCCTCACCACCACCGATCTCTCTGCCGCGCTCGAGAAGGACCTCAACCACTATCTGACGGTCACCGACCGCGGCTACCGCCCGGATTTCGACCGGATGCTGTTCTGGGTGGGCTTCGGCGGCTGCGGCTTCCGCAAGGTCTATCACGACCCGATCCGCCGCATGCCGCTCTCGCGCGCGGTCGATGCCGAGTATCTGATCGTCGACAACGCCGCCAGCGACATCGACGGCGCGCTCAGGGTCACGCACAAGATCCCGATGCGGAAATCCGAGTTCATCCGCATGGTCCTGGCCGGGGTCTACCGCAACGTCGACAATCTGGCCCAGGCGCAGCCGTCGAGCACGCCCGACCCGGTGGCGCTCGCCAAGGGCGAGGCCGAGGGCATCCAGAAGACCGGCATCCGCCCCGAGGACGCGCGCTTCAACGTCTACGAGTGCCGCACCGAGCTCGACCTCAAGGGCTTCGAACATCGCGACGAGAACGGTGTGCCGACCGGGCTGCCGCTGCCCTACCGCGTCTCGATCGACGACTATTCCAAGAAAGTCCTCGAAATCCGCCGCAACTGGAACGAGGACGACGAGAACTGCCTGCCCAAGAAGGCCTTCGTCAAATACCCCTTCGTCCCGGCCTTCGGCTTCTACGAGCAGGGCCTGCTGCAGATCCTCGGCAATGGCGAGCGCGCGCTGACGGCGGCGTGGCGGCTCATGCTCGACAACGCGATGTTCTGCAACTTCCCGGGCTTCCTCTATTCGGAGGTGGCGGGGCGGCAGTTGACCAACGAGTTCCGCGTGCCGCCCGGCGGCGGCGTCAAAATCCAGACCAACGGCAAGGACATCCGCTCCGTCGTCACCGGCATGCCGTACCAGCAGCTGAACCCCGTCATGGTGCAGCTGGTGGGCCTGATCGAGACCGCCTTGCAGCGGGTCGGCGGCACGGCCGAGTTGCAGGTGGCGGAGGGGCGCCAGGACGCGCCGGTCGGCACCACGCTGGCGATGATCGAGCAGGCGACCAAGATGCTGGCCGCGGTCCATGTCCGCCTCCACGCCGCCCAGGCGGAGGAGTTCCAACTGCTCAAGCAGCTGTTCCGCGAGGACCCGGAGGCGTTCTGGCGCTTCAACAAGCGGACGGCGCGGCAGTGGGAGGTGGACGAGTTCCTGGCGGCGCTGGAGGATTACGACATCGTGCCGGCCGCCGATCCGAACACCCCCTCGCACATGCACCGGATCATGTCGGCGGTGGCGCTGATGCAGCTCGTCGCCGCCGCGCCGCAGCTCTACAACCAGAAGGAAGTACACTCCCGCATCCTGCGCACGGCGCTCAACATCCGCAACGCCGAGGCG
>VFSW01011087.1_pt1 | contig 12700 bp, 12 predicted proteins | sample 5358111 | NCBI WGS metagenome assembly VFSW01 (sample SAMN11554181, study PRJNA540505) | mine drainage metagenome | isolation source: sediment from site ElyBrook_90M | place: USA: Ely Copper Mine, Vershire, VT | collected 2017 | reverse complement strand
CACATAGCCACGGTCAGCCCGTTCCAGCGCGATTTGGACATCCTGCTCGACGAGCAGGAAGCTCAAACCTTCTTCGCGGTGTATGGTGTCTATCGCGCCAAGCAGGTCGTCCACGATTTTAGGCGCAAGGCCCAGGGACAATTCATCAATCAGGAGCAACTCTGGGTGTGCCATCAATCCGCGCCCAATCGCGCACATTTGCTGCTCGCCACCGGACATGGATCCTGCAAGCTGTGTCCGACGCTCGCGTAGCTTGGGAAGGAGTTGGTACACGCGGTCGAGGTCATCGCGGATCGCTTTTGACGATCCGGCGCGGCGTGTGTAGGAACCCAGCTTCAGGTTATCTTCCACTGAGAGCGCGGCGAAGAGGCGGCGACCCTGTGGCACATGGCTCAACCCTGCGGCGACGATGCGCTCCGGACGCTTGTTTGTGATTTCCTTGTCACCGAAGAGTATGGAGCCGCTCCAGGCGGGAATCAGACCAGAGAGCGCCGTCAGCAGTGTGGATTTGCCCACCCCGTTGGCTCCGACAATGGCAACGACCTCATTCCTGTAGACATCGAGTGAGAGATCCCAGAGTACCTGCGTGTCGCCATAGCCTGTGTTGAGGCCACTTACGGAGAGCAGCGACCGGCTCTTGCTGGTGGATGGAGGGGCGGAGGACGGCGTTGTTTGTGGGCCGAAGTGTGGGGCGTCACTCATGCCAAACCATCCTTCCACTCACTCTCCTGAAGTTGTGCCGCGCTGGCCTGCTTTTGCTGGCGCGCATAGCGCTCGCCGAGATACGCCTCGATGACGTGCGGGTCGCTGAGGACTGTGTCCGGGAGATCCTCGGCGATCTTGGCTCCGTGGTGGATAACGAGCACGCGATCAGAAACACTCTTGATTGCGCGCAAGATGTGTTCGACAACAATGACCGTCACGCCAGAGTGGTTGATGGCGCGAATCAACTCGACCGCCTGCATTACCTCATTCGCGGTGAGTCCCGACATCACTTCATCCAGCAGTAGCAAGCGTGGTGAGGTCGCCAGCGCCCGCGCTACCTCAAGCCGCTTGCGATCGGCGACGGTCAACTGGGCGCCTGTGAAATTCGCCATGTGCGCCATGCCGATGCGCTCGATCACCTCGTCGGCCACATTGGCCGCCTGTGCGCGCGAAAGGCGGCGTCGCCCAAACAGAGCGCCAATGATGATGTTTTCCCGCACGTTCAGTCCGGCGAACGGCTGGGCAATCTGGAAGGTGCGCGCAATACCCAGGTGCGCGCGGCTGTGTGGCGCAAGCCGTCCGATGTCATGGCCTGCGAAGCGGATGGCGCCACTTGTCGGAGAGAGCGCGCCTCCGATCAGGCCAATAACGGTAGATTTGCCAGCGCCGTTTGGGCCGATCACGCCAAGTGTTTCGCCCTCACGAACGGTGAAGGTGAGATCATTGACTGCTGGTAGGCCGCCAAAGCGCTTCGTCACGCCAATGAGTTCGAGCAGGGCGACCGGCGCTGTCTGGGCTGCTCCAGGGGCAGCGCTAAACTCCATTGGATGCGATGAATCGCTGGACACGTCGCATACCCTCTCTAATGCGTACCAGGAAAGATGCGCTCGCCGTCGCCTGTGAGGCTGGCTGTGCGAATTCCCTGATCAGACGGACGAAGCCTTGCGGCAGGAAAATCGTGACGATCACGATGGAGAGACCGAGCAGTGAATTGTGTAGCGTGAAGCCACTCACCTGGAATAGGTAGGATACATACTCGAAGGCGATTCCCCCAAGAAGTGGCCCAAGAATCGTCCCAGTTCCACCGATGAACGCCAGGAGAACCATCTCGACAGAATAGCTGGGATCGAAGACTGTCGTGGGATCAAAGCCGGTCGCCCAGTAGGCGTAGAGGCCACCTGCGAGAGCCGTCGGCGCTGCGCTTATGGTGAACGCGGCGACCTTGTACCAGTATGATGCGATACCCATCGCCTCAGCAGCCTGCTCGTTTTCGCGAATGGCGATCAGCGCATAGCCAAACTTGCTGCGTGAGATATACGCAGTCGCTACCAGAATCCCAGCAGAGAGCGCGAGAAATCCGTAAAAGAAAAGCGGCAACTCGCTCAGCGTCGGTGGGTATACGGAGATAAGGCCGCCGCTGCCACCGATATCGCGCGCAGCGATGAACTCTGAGACCGCCTCGGCGACGCCCAGCGTGGCGATGGCGAAATAATGGCCGCGCAGGCGCAGGATAGGCAGGCCGACCAGGAAGCCAAAGCCGGAGGCGATCACCAGTGCGATGAGTAACCCGACCCAGAATGGGCGGCCACTATTGAGCGAAATACCTACGGAATAGGCGCCCAGGCCGAAGAAGACGACATTCCCGAATGCGGCGTAGCCAGTAAAGCCTCCAATGATATTCCAGCTTTGCGCAAGCACACAGAACATGACGATGAGCGTCCAGGTATGGAGCAACGCGGGATCACCTAGCAGCGGAACGATCGAGACGACGGCAAGCAGCGCCAGGCCGCCAAGCATGTTCCAAAGCCAGGCGCGGCTTTCACGGGACGTGGAGGGAGGGATCGCCGTTGATGACGCCATCGGCTGCGCCTCTGGTGAGACAGACATGGCGACCTCCTAAGCGTAGAATGCCTTGCCAAGCAATCCTGTCGGGCGAACGACCAGGACGATTACCAGCACAGCGAATGCAATCACGTTTTCGTAGCCAGGGCCAATCCCTGGGATGAGCGGCAACGCGGTTTCGGCGAGCGCAAACAGCATGCCTCCTGCCAGCGCAGCCCATGGTGTGCCGAGGCCACCCAGCACGACGATCACGAAGGCGCGCAGGGTATAGGTTCCCGCGTCGGAGGGCGCAAATGGATAGACCTGCGCCAGCATCGCGCCTGCCGCGCCTGCCAGCGCTGCGCCGATGCCAAAGGTAAGCGCATAGATGCGCGCGATGTTGACGCCCATCAGCCGAGCGGCATCGCGATCCATGCCTGTTGCGAGGATCGCGTTCCCTGTGCGCGTGCGCGTCAGGAAGAGATTGAGGCCCAGGGTGAGAAGGACGGCGATGAAAAGAATGCCGACGCGATCATAAGGGATGCGCGTGGCGCCTAGCGACAGTCCTGCGCCAGCATAGCTCGAATTGATGCTACGCAGGTCACTGGTGAAGAGTTGTTGCACGATGTCGGTGATCAGCAGATCGAGGCCAAAGGTCAGCATGAAGGTGACGAGGAACGGCGCCCGAATGACGCGGTTGATAGCGACATACTGGATGACGACGCCGATGATGAATAGCGTCACCATCGAGGCGATGATGGCGGCGAAGGGGTCAATGTGATAGCGCGTGAAGGCAAGATAGGCGACGTAGGCTCCGACGATCACCAGCGAGCCGTGGGCAAGATTGACAATATTCATGATGCCCCAGACCAGAGAAAAGCCCAGGGCGACTGCCGCATAAAAGCCGCCGAGCAGCAGCCAGTTCACGATGATCTGGCCGATCGCCATCGCAGAACCCCCTTCAACTCGAGTTTCGTCTGGATGTATTCCTCAATGGAACGCGCTGGTCGAAGCGAAAGCGCTTTCGCTTCGACCAGGTGTCGTGTGGGGATATCAGCGAATTAGCGGCTGCCAAATACTGGCGTCGGATATTGCAGAGTCGCGTTGGCCACGGTAGCGGGGAAGACCGTTACCACCTGGCCATTCTGAATCTGCATCGCCACCATCGGTTTGTAGGTGTTCGCTCCGGTGGAGTCGAACTTGATCTGGCCATAGAAGGTCATGACATCGAGGCTAGCCAGGGCATCACGCACCTTCTGCGGGTCAATCGAGCCTGCCTGCTGGATGGCGAACTGGAAGGCTATCGCTGAAGCGGCCCCATCAGCGGCTTGATAAGACGGCTCCTGATTGTACTGTGCCTTGTACTGCTGCTCGAAGTTGCTTGCTGTGCCGAAAATATCGGCGCCCTGGTACTTGACCTGGGCCGTCCATTGCGAACTGCCGAGCACGTAGTTAGCGTCCCCACCCAGCGTGGTGATGAAATCAGGAAGCGCCGGGCCGACAGTGAAGCCATAGAGTTTGGCGTTGATGCCGAGCTGCTTGGCTTCTTTCATTGTTACGATAGCCTCACCCTCATGGCCTGAGCCGAGAATGAAGTCAGGAACGCCGCCATTGGCTGAGGTCTTGAGCTGCGTAAGCACGTTGGTCAAATCGGTCGTATTTGCGGGGTATTCCTGGTAGTAGGTGACGGTCATTCCATTCGCAGTCGCAAAAGCTTTGGCCGCTGTTGCGACACCCTTCGAGAAAGCGTCATTCGCCGAGATGATCGCGATGGTCTTGGGCGGCGATGGCAGGGACAGCGCAGCCTCGATCATGATCGCGCCGTACTTGGAGGCTGGACTCAGCACACCAAAGATATATTTGTTGTTCTGAGAGAAGATGGAAGATGCGGCGCCGTTTCCCTCGACCATCGGAACCTGATACTGTTCGGCGATGGTTTCATCTTGCAGTGTCGCTGGTGTGCCATATGGCCCTAGCAAGAAGTTGACCTTGTCTGTCGTGATGAGTTGCTGCGTGAGTTGCGCGCTCTTGGTAGGGCTGCTGCCGTCATCGTAATACTTGATTTGCACTGTGTACGTCTTGCCACCTACTGTGATGCCGCCATGCGCATTGACGGCCTTCGCCCACAGTTGATAGCCATTCAATGTGTCCTGGCCCTCGTGCGATGTCGCGCCTGTCAGCGAGACTGGCGCGCCAAACACAAGGACGCTGTTACTGCTGCTGCTGGTTCCTCCACAAGCGGAAAGCAGCACCGTCAACAGTGGTAAAATGGCTAACGCGGGAGCAAAGCGGGCTGCACGCAGAAATCGCTTAAATCCGTTGCCCGGCGTTGTCGAGGCGAGGGCAGGGAAACCCTGATACATTGGCTACCCTTTCTTTCAGGCTGTGTACGTGGATGTACGAGAGTTGGGCACTACGATGTGTCCACAAAGCGCCTGAGCCGTACCACTATTCCACTTGATTGTACGGGGGCTAAAGCGGAATGCTGGTGGCGTGCCGTCGTTGGCTGGATACGATTATTTCCCCCAGCTTGTGTATGATTATGGCCCAAGTATAACGTATTAAGGCTACATAATGAAAGAAGTATGTGAAAATTACATGAAATTGGTAGGAATGGAGATGCCGTCCGGTCTGCAAATCCAGGCGTATCCAGCGCGCGCTGCTGATTGTGGTGCGCTACAGGCGCTTCCAGGGCGAGACTTCTGGCGTGGGGCTATGGCGCAGGCGCAGCCTGAAATGTGAGCAGCGCAGGTGAACGTGGCAGACCTTCAGCTTGCAATGGCGGATAGAAGAGGAGTCGCCTGATGACAACGAAGTCGGGGTGGGTCGGCCGATTTTTCGAGGATTTCACTGTTGGGGATGTCTATGAGCATGCTCTAGGACGAACTGTGACGACTACGGATAACCTCTGGTTCACGCTGCTCACTCAGAATACCGCTCCAATTCACTTTGATCACCATTATGCGGCTCATACTGCGTTCGGTAAGCCGCTGGTTGATTCCACCTTCACACTCGCGCTCGTGACAGGCCAGAGCGTCAGTGATGTTTCGCAGAATGTGTTCGCTAACCTCGGCTGGGATGATGTGCGCCTCCCACATCCGGTTTTTGAGGGTGATACGATCTACTCCCAGTCGGAGACGCTGATGGCGCGTGAGTCACGCTCGCGGTCAGATGTTGGCGTCGTCACGGTTCTCACGACTGGCTACAATCAGGATGGTGTCATCGTCATCACGTTCAAGCGCACGTTGCTGGTCTATAAGCGTGGCCATGCGCCGCAGATCCCACGCTTGCGACCTGCTCCAGATCCGGAATGCTAACGTGTCATCTGTGTTGTCACCGGTGGATCTGGCGCTAGTCGCTCTGGTCGTGTGGGTGTTAGCAGTGAGCAGAGGGCCGCACCGAATAGCGCAATGGCGCAGAGGGCTACGACGCCATTCCATCCAGATTGTACGAGTGCGAAGCCAGGCAGGAACGATCCGAGGCCACCGCCAACGTAGAAGCCAAGCGTATAGAGCGAGAGCGCTGTACCGCGCGACTTTGCGCCAAAGGGATTCGCCGCCTGGCTGACGGATGCGTTGGCGACGACGTGCGCCATCAGACTACCAACACAGACGAGCGCCAGGCCCAGCGCGACGATTGCCAGCGATGTGGCGAGGCTGCATACCAACCCGGTGGCGCAAATGGCCAGCGCAAGCTGGATGGTAGGTCGTCGCCCGATATGGTCTGAGACGTTCCCCGCGATTGGCGCGGCGACAGCGCCGAGAATATAGGTGAGATAGATCAGGCTGGTAATGGTGGCGCTCAAGTTGAATGGCGGATCTTCCAAGCGATAGGTGGAGTATGAAAAGATTGTGAGGAAGGGGAAAAAGACTGCGCCGCCAATCAATGGCGCCCACCACAGTCGTCGAATGATACTGCCCATAAGAGGCGCGGAGGTTTCCGCAGACACTTTCGAGCCAGTCATTTGCTGCACAGGCGAAGTGATGAGGAGCAGCATGAAGCCCATGCCAACCCAGGCGGCGACGAGTCCCAGGCCGCCACGCCATCCGATGGCTTCGACAGTGACACCGACACCCAGCCGTCCGACCAGCCCGCCGATTGTATTGGCGGCGATGTAGAAACCGCTGACGCGACCGCGCCATGTGGCAGGGAGCGCATTGTGCAGGTAGGCAAGTCCAGCGACGGTGATTCCTGGAATGGTCAGCCCTTGCAAGGCGCGTAAAGCGACGAGTGAGGCGAAAGTGGGCGCAAACGGCACGATGATAGTGAGGATTGTCAATGCGCCTTCACAGATGAGCATGACACGCCGCGCGCCGAATCTGTCAACGAGTTGACCTGCCTCCAGCGAGGCGAAGGCAAGCGCGAAGGTCACGCTGAGCAGTGTGAGTCCAGCCTCCGCTGGTGAGACCTTGAACTCTGCGCCAATCTGGGGAAGCACAGGCTGTGTCGAGTACATCGCTGTGAATGCGACTGAGGCGGCGATATTGATCAAGACGAGGCTGCGCAGGCGTGTGGAGTCCAGCCGGTCATCCGACATCCGGCTATCCGGCGCCATGTTTGATGGGATATCTGGGGGGAGTGGCGCTGAAGTCATCGGCCTACAGCTTTCCCTGCGCAAGCGCAGTGTGACATCGCGGTGGACGTTCTGCTGGCTCACGGTGATAGACTGCGCACATTGGCGCTGGTAGGCAGTATAACCTATCGAGTTGCGCGCGCAGATGTTTCAGGGGCGGTGACACGGATCCCTTGTAGGCGCTCACTTGCTCCATCAGGTCAGATAGCGGGAGTGTTGAGCATGGCGACACCAGAGGAAAAGCAGGCGTACATTGACGATATGGCGCGACGGCGCGGCTATGTATTGGGCTTTCACAAAGGGATGGCTGAGGCGGATTACGATGCGCTGAGGGCGACGGATGAGCTGGTTAGCGCGGTCTACACACGGCAGCGACTGCTCGACCGCAAAACGAAAGAGCTGCTTTTCTGCGCAACATTGACAGTGATGCGAGCAGGTAAAGGACATCTGCAAAGCCAGATTCGAGGCGCGATGCAGCATGGGGCGAGCGCACAGGAGGTACTGGAGGCCATCGAGATTGCGCTGCCTGAGGCTGGGGTGGTGGCATTCCAGGCAGGTTTTGAGGCGTGGCGTGAGGTCGTTGGCATCCAGGGGATCGAACCCACCGTCGCAGTCTTCGATGGCGGCGACGGCGTGCAATAGATTGGGAAGCCGGGTTCGCGGGAGATGTCATCTTTGCCGTTTCCCGCGATACTGGCGGTCGCCCAGACGTTAGCGCGCGCTGACCTTCGTTGTCAGCCCCGTCATTTGCTCGCTCAATTGCCACAGTCGTTCCTGCGCGGCCTCATCGTACGATGCCTTTGATGAGGTCGCGGGCTTCCGCTTGATGAAGTAACGCCCAGAAATTGGAGCGACCTCTGGCGAGGAAGCGAGGTAGATGCTCGTTTGCGCGCCCTGCTCGGGACTGATGGCAAACGGGCTGACTAATCTCATGAGAATCTGTGAGCCTCTGCCGTTGTTCTTGCCGAAGTTGGTGGCGACGAAGCCTGGATGGAGCGTGTTTGCGGTCACACCAGAGCCTTCCAGACGGCGCGCCAGGGCATAGGTGAACATGATATTGGCGAGTTTGCTTTCGCCATAAGCTCGCCAAGCGCTATAGCCACGCGCGGTCTGGTTGACATCGCCGAAGTCAATTTTCTGGCCACCATGCGCCATCGAAGAGACAGTGACGATACGCGCAGGCGCGTCTGCCTTGAGCCGGTCGAGTAGCAGGTTGGTAAGCAGGAAAGGCGCAAGGTGATTGAGCGCGAATGTACGCTCATAGCCATCTACCGTAGTCTGCTGACTCAGGAAGACCGCGCCCGCATTGTTCAGCAGGACGTCGAGGCGCGGAAACTGCCCCATGAACGTACCTGCAAGATCACGCACTTCCTTCATGGAGGTGAGATCAGCCGTCAGGGCGCTGACCGATGGGTTTCCAGTCGCGCTCTGAATCTGTGCGACGCTCGCCTGCGCACGCGCGGGGTCGCGCCCAACGATGACGACCGTGGCGCCCATCTCCGCGAGAGAGCGCGCCGCAATGAATCCAATGCCACTCGTCGCGCCGGTTACGAGAATTGTTTTACCCGCAAGGGTGTCTTGCATGAACTGCGCTCCTATCACCAGATGAAGATATATTCTACGCGCGCAATCGCCACTACGTTCACACAGGATTGTAGCGTTTCTGGCCACGCACTGACCAATGGGATATCAACCTCGGGCAATCTGCGGCCACACCTCGCGGAAGATCTGCGCGAACGCTGCGCGGTCGGAAGGCGTGCCGACAGTGACACGTATAAAGCGGTCGAGCGGCGCCGTCCATGGCATGCGAATAAAGACGCCAGCAGCGGCAAGCGCGGCGACAGTGGCGCGGGCGCGGGCCGCGCTTCCTGTATCAATAGCGACGAAGTTTGTCGCTGAGGGCAGTGACGCCAGTCCCAGCTCGCGCGCCAGAGCGGCGTACTCTTCCCTGCCACGCGCCACCTCAGCGACGACTTCGGACAGATAGGTCTGATCCGCCAGCGCCGCCTGCGCGCCCGCATGCGCAATGGTGTTGACGCCGAAGTGCAGGCGTATTTTCTCGAACTCGTGTATCGTCGGCGTAGCGGAGAGAGCGTAGCCGATCCGCGCCCCCGCCATACCATACGCCTTGGAGAACGTGCGGAAGCGCACGACGCGCGGGTCGTCGCTGGCGATAGGGGTCATCGCTTCGCGTGGCGCGAACTCGCTATAGGCTTAATCGAGCAGCAGTATCGTATGGGCAGGCAAGGCATCGAGCAACGCGGCGATCTCCGCGCCGGGGAGCCATGAACCGGTCGGATTGTCGGGATTCGCGATGTAGAGGAGGCTGGCCTGGGTGCGCTGCGCCGCATCAACGAGCGCAGCGAGGTCATTGCGCCCATCGTGGTATGGCGGGCGCTCGAAGACGCCGCCATAGCCCGCCACATGGTAGGCGAAGGTTGGATAAGAGCCGTGGGAAGCGACGACGTATGCGCCCGGTTCCATCAGAAGGCGCACAGCCAGGCCGAGCAGATCATCCACACCTGCGGCGACGAGGACATGATCCGCTGTGACGCCTACATGTGCGGCAATGGCGCTGCGTGTGTCGAAGGCTTCCGGGTCAGCATACCAGGAGATCCGCGCTACCGCCTCGCGCATTGCCGCGATAGCGTGAGGTGATGGGGCAAAAGCGCTCTCGTTCGCCCCCAGACGTAGCGAAAATGCGCGCCCGCTGGCGCGCTCGATGGTTTCTGGGCCGATGAATGGAGCAGTAGAAGGCAGGCTGCGAATCAGCTTCGTACCCGTTGCGCTGGAGATTCCCGTGAAGTCGTCCAAATGCGCGCTCTCCCTCTTGTCGCCACGCACAAAGACGCGGCTTCAGGTGACATATGCAGACACTCTACCTGTGAGAACGCGCGAATGCAACATTTCCTATAGCCAAAGACTATCAATCCCAGACAAGACCACCCACCGTTACAGAATGGAAAGCAAAGCGCTGACCGTCCCTGACCGTCAGCGCGAAACCGGAAAACCGGAAATCAACCAGCAGGCCCAGATCACGTTGAGAATGTTCTTGCTGGGCCTGCTGGTTCTGGAATCTACGCACACCCAATCATGTCGTCGAAGCAAGATCCATCCTTGTAGATGATGACACCCTTTTGTATCGTCGAGAACTGGGTCAACGTTCTGGTGATCTCATTGCGCACCATAACTGCTCCGGTATCACCATACCCAGGCGCATCACGACAGAATTGAACCGTCGCGACGTTGTCCTCAGGGTGTGTCCGGTTCCAGTTCAAGGTGATCAAAACGTCAGCTCCCCCACAGGATGACGTTCCCGTCAGGCTACCTTGCAAGGGGGTGAAGTAGCCCGACGCCTTCTCCGCCGCAGTCGGCCCGGCGATCAGCTGCTCTATCGCAAAAGTCGCTAGCCCCGCTGTAGATGGCGCAGTGCGATTCACCGGGAAGATGTTGACTGGCGCGGCGTCGGACTCTGGGTGCTTCGAGAAGTAGACCTGGACAGTGGAGCCAGTCTGCTGGCTATTCAGACAGGCGTTCATGCCCTGCATATCATCGAAGCAGTCGCCTTTGTAGTTGAGAATGGCCACCTGCTTGATCTGCGTGAATTGTAGCAGAGTTGCGCTTACCATCGCTTTCATGCGCGGCCCATCCAGATCGCCGGGAATATCAACGCGCCGACAGAACTGGACGGTGGCTGTCCCTGACTCAACTTTCGCGCCCCTATGATCCAGTGTGAGGTCGAAGTCGCGGAATGCGCCAGAGCAATACGACTGTAGCGCCAGTTGACCATCAAAAGGCGAGTAGAAATTCTGCGCTTTTTCAGCAGTGGTAGGCCCTTTGAGCATCTCCTGAAGCGCGAACGTGGCGCGCTCCTGAAGTGTGGCGGCTGTCGTCGAGCGATTCACCGCAAATACCGCGACAGGGTTATTGTCGGTTTCTGGATGTCGCGCGAAGTACACCTTCACTGTCGCGCTAGTCGTCGCGGTGGGTGTGGCGCCTGGGCTTGTTGAGGATACGCCGCAAGCGGAGACCAGCAGCGCGAGTGCAGAAAGAACCAGGAGCAGGGGGAATCTCCATCCGCCACCATTCGTCTGTGGCGCGCGAAGCGCTCCGTGCGCGGCCACATCACCATTGTTCCTTACCATCGTGAGTCGCTCCTTCATGGCGTCGGAGCGATCGTCGCTACTATCCCGTCTCTTGCCATGCCAGTGATCGCTCGCGCACACCTTTAAGTGAAGCGTAGCGCCGTCACAAGCGCGACACGAAGTCGCTCACATGCCTACCAACGGTGACACAGACGGCGCGCCGCTGTCTGGCTGGTATACAAGAAAAGCAGCAGCCCACCTATGCGCCACAACACCCGGCGCTGGTCGCCCAACGTAGATGTGGCATAGATTGCACAGGTGGGCTGCCCTCAGCTCACTCCTGTTTGGCGGCTGCGGTCTCCTTCTCAAATGTCGTTTTGCATCCAGCGCAACAGAAATAGTACGCCTCGCCATTGCGTGATGACATGAAGCGCGCCGTCGCGACATCCACCGTCATACCGCAGATGGGGTCTACTGCCTCGACCCGCGCTGGCGGTTCAATGGCGCTCAGGCCGAGGCGTTGGCGACGCGCCTCAATCAATTCCGCGAGAACGCTGAAGGCGATCTCCTCTGGCTTGATCGTAAACCCTGGCAGGCCCTGCGGACGCTTCAGGCTTGCCACGCGCTCTGCTGATACACCCCGCTCCGCCAGAAAGGCGCGTATCTCCGCAATGCGCTTGTTGCTGGCGACGAGGCCAACATAGCTGGCGGAACTCTCCAGCGCCGCCAGCGCCGCCGTCTCATCATATTCGCCAATCGTTGCGATGATTATGTAATTGCGCTCGCTGAGCTGTGGCGCAAGCGCTTCGAGGCTTGGAGCCAGGCGGTTCGCATCGGGGAAGGTGTCCATCTCCGCCAGCGGATCGCATGCCCAGACTTCGAATTCCAGCGCGCCTGCCAGACGCACGAGCGCCCGCGCGACCGCAGATGTGCCGATAACAGCGAGCGTAGGCTGCGGCAGGAACGGCTCAACAAAGACCTGTAGCTCACCCTGACTTCCACAGAGCATCGGCGCCTCCACGATTCCATCACGGTGGGTTTCTGGCTCATGGATCTCGGGGCTGAGCACCACCAGACGGGCGGCGCCATCCGCCAGCGCCGCCAATCCCTGCCGAGTCACGACAGACTGCGCGCAATGCCCACCGACCCAGCCCTGAAGGCGACCATCCGGCAAGATGATCGCCCTCGCGCCTGGCATCCCTGATGTTGGCTGGCGCGCCGCGACAACGGTGGCCAGCGCGAAGGGGCGTCCCTCTGCTCTCAGTCGCTGCGCCTGCGCCAGGATATCCTCTCGCATATGGCCACCTCTCCTACGCTGTCTGAATTCAAGAGGCTTCGAGCTTCTGTCGGAAGCACTCGAAGAACTTTGTTGTGAGCCGCTGCGCTGAACCTTCGAGCAGCCGCGCGCCGACGCTGGCGAGCGTCCCGCTGACGTTGACATCAGCTACCCACGTCATCTGGGTCTCTGTCTCCGAGAGCGACTTGAGATCCATCGCCGCCTTCATATCTATTGCGC
>VFSW01011086.1_pt1 | contig 12700 bp, 13 predicted proteins | sample 5358111 | NCBI WGS metagenome assembly VFSW01 (sample SAMN11554181, study PRJNA540505) | mine drainage metagenome | isolation source: sediment from site ElyBrook_90M | place: USA: Ely Copper Mine, Vershire, VT | collected 2017 | reverse complement strand
GGGTATCGGTGTTGGCATAGGCGTCGGCACGGAAGTCGGTACAGGTGTCGGTATAGGTGTTGGTTCGGGCGTCGGCACCGGAGTCGGCATGGGTGTGGGCACAGGCGTGGGCGCGGGAGTCGGTTCGGGAGTGGGCACTGGTGTCGGCTCGGGTGTCGGTACACCTCTCAGGACTGTCACCTGTACCGAGGACATACCAATTTGGGCTCCGTTCACGTCCCTGGCTATGGCGGACACGGTGTGGACGCCATCGGTGGACGTCGTGGAATCCCATCTGTATTGCAGACTTGGTCCGCCGCTGACCAGAAACTGGCCGTCGATGTCGTATTCGACCGAGCTGACCGGCGGCGCCTGATCGGCCACTTGTATTTGCACTTGCCCGGAGACCGGCGCATCGTTCTTCGGTTTGAGCAGGGTGATGACGTCGGCTTGCGCGACTGCGGACAGCAGCAACGTCAATAGGACGGCGGTGAACATCATTCCGAAGAGTTTTGATGTGTAGCCGCACGTCCCGTTGTTCCGAAATGCTATCCCTACAATGCTTATTGTCATTGACTTCGTCCCAAATACCTCTGCGCGACATTCGCGCAAGAGGTTCCCCCTTTGGCTGTCCGAGTCGTTAAGCTACTTCCCACGAAGATCAGTGGGGGTGACATGCTAAATATGGTTGATAGTCAACAAACCATACTCTTATTTAGGACAGACACCAGACCCGATATGCACTCATTGAAGAACAGACCGATCCACGTGAGCACCACGTTGATCTAATCTGACTGTATCTATGTTCCTTTAGCTTGCGCGCGGATTATATTTCCCCTGCTCCCCCACCTTTCCGAATCACGTGCCCTGACATCTCGAATTTATGCGCGTCGCGTTCGTGCAGGCTAACCACGGCCTACGAACGGCATCTTGGTGGCCATCACGGTAACGAACAGCACGTTGGCCTCTAGTGGCAGGCTCGCCATATAGACCACCGCGCGCGCCACCTGCTGCGCATCGAACGTCGGCTCGACCTCGAGCGATCCGTTGGCCTGAGGGACGCCGCGCTTCATCCGAGCGGTCATCTCGGTTGCGGCGTTGCCGATATCGATCTGGCCGCAGGCGATGTCATACTTGCGCCCATCGAGTGAGGTCGCCTTGGTCAGCCCGGTCATCCCGTGCTTGGTGGCGGTGTATGGGGCTGAGTTCGGCCGCGGGGCGTGCGCAGAGATCGAGCCGTTGTTGATGATGCGTCCGCCGCGGGGATCCTGGCTCTTCATGATTCGAAACGCTTCCTGCGTGCACAGAAACGCGCCGGTCAAATTGATATCCACTACCGACTTCCACTGCTCATAGGTAAGGTCTTCGAGTGGTATGCCGGGGGCTCCGATTCCCGCATTGTTGAATAGCAAGTCGAGGCGGCCGAAAGTGTCTTTAGTTTGTGCGAACAGCGCTTTCACGGAAACAGGATCGCCAACGTCAGTAGGTGCCACCAGCATTCGCGAGCCAGGGGATTTGCCTTCCAGCGCGGTTGCCTCCAGCAGTTCCCTGCGGCGCCCGGCCAGCACGACTGAGTAACCCTCGTGCAACAAAGCCAGTGCGGCCTGCTTGCCTATTCCGGTTCCCGCGCCGGTGACGATGGCGGTCTTGCCCGGTGAGTCCATGTACGATCCCTCCCTGTTGGAAGCGGGTTGCCTGCCCCGCTGAATCTGCGCTCCAAATTCGCGCGGTCCGCCGCTACGCTGAGCGCGCGGTCAGATGGAAGGCTTTGGCGAGAAGCTCGTAGGAATGCATGCGTGCGCGATGGTCGTGCACGATCGTGACCACCATCAGCTCGTCGATGTGAAGCACGCTCGCCATATCGATTAGCTGGTCGCGAACCTTGTCGGGCGTCCCGGCGAAGTAGCGCGGCCAATCCGCGGGCTCGTTGGGCGGCGGTTCCGACGGCGGGCCCAATTCCGCGATCGCTTCCTCGGGCGTAGGAATCGGGCGCACGTCGCCCTGGCGGATGCGGCGGCGGAAAAGGCGTGCGCTGGTGAGCAGGCGCTCGGCTTCAGCTTCCGTGTCGGCGCAGATCACGCCCGGTGCGACCATCGCGTACGGCGCGGACAGATCTTTGGACGCAGTGAAGTGCGAGAAGTAGTGTTCCAGCGCGGTGCGCGTCGGATTGGAGTCGATGAAATGCGCGAAGGCGTAGCGCAACCCAAGCTGCGCCGCCGCCGCCGCACTCCACAGACTGGAACCGAGCAGCCAGACCTCGGGACAGCCCGGCATGTCGGGCGAGACCGTCAGCCGGCTGAACGGATGCTTGGCGGGAAAGTCGTGGTTCAGGAACGCCAACAGCTCCATCAGTTGTTGCGGGAAATCGTCGCTAGACAGTTGCTGGCCGCGATAGCGCTGGAGCGCGAAAGTATCCAGCGGAGTGCCGCCGGGTGCGCGGCCGACGCCGAGATCGATTCGCCCCGGGTACAAGGCGTGAAGCATGCGGAAGGTTTCCGCGACCTTCAGCGGGCTGTAGTGCGGCAGCATCACGCCGCCCGATCCGATGCGGATAGCGGAGGTCTCGGCGGCGACCCGAGCCATGAGAATTTCGGGCGCGGGACTGGCCAGGGCGGTGATGGCGTGGTGCTCGGCGATCCAGAAGCGCTCGTATCCGAGGCGGGCGGCGAGGCAGGCCAGCTCGATCGAGTTGCGCAAGGCGTCGGCCGGAGTCGAGCCGGCGGAGACTGGCGATTGGTCGATGACCGACAGCTTCAAGCTTGATGGTCCTTTGATGGTGCGCGAGTCAGCGAGCGATGCGAGCAGCGGCGGCGCAAGCGCCGACCTCGGAGGCGCGCCGCGAGGGTTGGTGAAGGAACTAGCGTTTCATCACGGCCGCAAACGCCTCGTTCATCTCGGCCAGCGCCTTCTTCACCGACGGCCGCGTCTGCACGTGCTTCCACCACGCCTCCAGCTTGGGCCGTCCCTCCAGCGCCGGCTTGGCGCCGAAGTCCGGCAGCATTTCGGTCGCGAAGAACATCGTCGGCGCGAGCGCGCAGTCGGCCAGCGTAAACTCCGCTCCGGCTGCGAATCCGCTCGGCGAGAGCAGCGCCTCGAGCTGGTCCAGGCGCTGGTTGAACTCGGTCAGCCGTTCGTTGACGATTTTCTCGTCGCGGCTTTTCGGGTTGAGTTGGCCGAACAGTGCGCGCAGCGGCGGTTCGAGGTAGAGGTCATGAAAACGGGTGAACGTCCGCACCCGCGCGCGTCCCTCGGCCGTCTGAGGCAGCAGCGGCGGGTCGGGAAATTTGTCTTCGAGGTATTCGTTGATGATCTCGGACTCGGCGACAATCATCCCGTCGGCGTCGAGCGCCGGGGTTTTCCCGAGCGGGTTGATCTTGAGGTATTCGGGCGACTTGAGGTTGTCGCCGGGAATCGCGGCGATTTCGATATTGAGCCCCTTGTCGTAGATCGCGATCCGCGACTTCGTGGCAAAATTCGAGAGGTTCACGTTGTAGAGTTTCATTTTCCCACCTTTCTTTTTCGACCCTCTCCGCTTATCCCAGAGCGTCTCGGCGGGAGCAAGCCGCCCAGGGTAGCCGCCCCGCGCGTCGCTGCTTACGTCGCTGCAGTAAGTCAGTCGCGGCACTCACTGTTCGTCGTTCTGCTCCTGCTCGCGCTGGAGCTTGTCGAGCCGTTCAGCGGCGTCTTTGAACTCGGCCGCCGCGGCCTGGAAGAGCTCGACGGCATGGTCCGCGCGGCGCTGCGCGTCGGCCGCCTGCTCCTTCGCCCGGGCCGCCTTGGCCTGCGCGCGCTCGGATGCGGCCTGGGCCTGTGCGGCGGCCGCCTGGGCCCGCTCCGCGCTTTCTTCGGCCGACGGTCCGCATCCGCTCGCCATCAGCGCCGCGAGCGCGAACGCCGCCGCCGCACCGGCGAAGCTGACCCTGCGCGCGCGCATCGCGCCTTATCGCGGGGCGAGCGCCTGCAACGCCCGCTCGTCGGGCATCAAGGGATTCGCGGTATTGAGCGGCTGGATGCAAACGTGATTGGCGCCCGCCTTGAGTTGGGCCTCGATGCGGTCGCGAATCTGCGTTTCGGTGCCCCAGGCCACGATCGTGTCGACCAGCCGGTCGCTGCATCCGTTTTCGAATTCCTTGTCGGCCCAGCCCAACGCCTTCAGCGCATTAGTATAGTTGGGCAGCCGCGGCACGTAGGTCTTCATGTACTCGCGCGCGGTCGCACGCGCCTTGGCCGCGTCGGTATCGAGAACCACGGCCTGCTCGACGCAGATGAGCGGCTTGGGGCCGATTGCGGCGCGCGCCATCGCGGTGTGCTCGGGCGGCACGAAGTAGGTATGCGTGCCGTCGGCCTCCGCGGCGCACAGCGCGAGCATCTTGGGATGCAGCGCGGCGAGCACCACCGGCACGCGCTCCTTTGGCTCGGGCGCTTTGTAGAGCGCGCTCTTCATCTTGGGCAGGTAATCGCGCATGTAGCTGTAGGGCTTGTCGTAGCTATGGCCGCGCAGGTTGGCCACCAGCGGCTTGTGGCTGACGCCAATCCCGAGCAGGAAACGGCCGCCCGAAAGCTCGCCAACGGTTTTGGCCGCCGCCGCCATCGTGAGCGGGTCGCGTGCATAGATGTTGGCGATGCCGGTGGCGAAGGCCAGCCGCTCCGTGCGCGCCGCGAGGTAGGCGGCATGCGCGAACGGTTCGCGCCCCACCGCTTCGGGGATCCATAGCGCTCCGTAGCCGTGCTTTTCGACCGTGCGCGCGAAGTCCGCGCTCTGCACCGCGGTCATCCCGTCATAGAAAAACCACACGCCATATTTGCTGATATTCATAACCATTGTACTTAATCCTGTCGCGCGCAGCGGACAAGCCGCGCACGCGCGGCGGTGTGCGGCGTAGCGCGGCGGGCGGTTTACCTCGACGCGCAAGCTGGGCTACAACGGTACAGGTGAATTTTCAGCGATGAAGGTGGCAAGACGATGAGCGAGCAGGCACAGACCATCGCCGGGGAACCCGAGCCGCTGCTGGTGCGCCATGAGGCGCCGCTCGGATGGCTCGTACTCAACCGTCCGCAGGTGCGCAACGCGCTCAACCTGCGCACCTGGCAGCTCATCGTCAAGGGCGTCGCCGAGCTCAGCGATGACCCCGGCGTGCGCGTAATCATCATGCGCGGCGCGACGCCCCAGGCCTTCATCTCGGGCCCCGACATCTCGGAGTTCCCCAGCCTGCGCGCCAACGCCGAACAGGCGCGCATCTACCGCGAGGCGCCGGGCAATGCGACCAGCGCGATCATCAACTGCCCCAAGCCGGTCATCGCGATGATCGCCGGCATCTGCATCGGCGGCGGCTTGCAGGTCGCGCTTGCCTGCGACATCCGTATCGGGGCGCGCGGTACGCGCCTGGGGGTTCCGGCGGCACGTCTCGGCCTGGCCTATCCGCTGGACGGCGTGATGTCGCTGGTGCAGGTATGCGGCGCGGCCAACGCCCGCGACATCCTGATGTCGGCGCGAATCTTCGACGCCGAGGAAGCCTACGCGATGGGCCTGCTGAATAAGTTGGTCGAGCCCGCGGCACTGGAAGATCATGTGCGTCAGTACGCGACCCGGATGGCGTCGAACGCGCCGCTCACGATGGCGGCGGCGAAGGCGACGATCCGCGAAGGGCTCAAGGACGGCGCCGAGCGCGACCTCAAGACCATCGCCGAGATGGTCGCGCGCTGCTTCGATAGCGAGGATTACCGCGAGGGCGTCCGCGCGTTCATGGAGAAACGCCCGCCGCGCTTCGCCGGCCGCTGAGAGGCGTTCAGGGAGCGCTGTTTTCGCCGTCCGCGGCCAAGCTACAATGGCCGATGCGCCCGTGACGGGCGCGGAGGCTGTGCCGCCGCATGAGCGAAGCCGAGCAGATCTATTTCAACCCGTGGGACGAAGCGTTTCGCGCGAATCCTTATCCGTACTACAAGCCGCTGATGGCGGGGCCGCCGCGGCTGCTCAACGTCTTTCTGCCGATGGCGCTGGTGGCGCGTTACGCCGATTGTGCCGCCGTGCTGCGCGACCATGAACATTTTTCGAGCGTGCCGCCGCGCTCGCGGTTCCTCGAAGAGCGCATCAGCGTCTTCGGCGACGCCCCGCGCGTGGTGTTCTCGGATCCGCCGGTCCATACCCGGCTGCGCCGCCTGGTGAGCCGCGCCTTTACGCCGCGGCGCATCCGCGAGCTCGAGCCGAAGATCCGCGAGTTCACCGGCCTGCTGCTCGACCGCGCCGCCGGCAAGGGCGGAATCGATCTGATGGCGGACCTCGCCAATCCGCTGCCGGTGATGGTGATTTCGCACATGCTGGGCGTGCCTCACGAGCACTACCCGCTGTTCAAGCAGTGGTCCGACATCGTGATCGAGTCGGACAACACGCCGCCCGGGATGCCGCTGCCGCAAAACGTGCGCGACGCGTTCACGGCGCTGCGCGAATACTTTCTCGCCGCGATCGAAAAGCGCCGGCGCAATCCGGGCGACGACCTTGTGAGCGTGCTGGTCGCCGCGCACGAGGGCTCCGACGAGGTGCTGAACGAAGCCGAGCTGGTCGCCTTCGTCGTACTCCTGCTGCTCGCCGGCAACGAGACCACCACCAATCTTATCGGCAACGGGATGCTCGCGCTGACGCGCCATCCGGGCCAACTCGAAGGTCTTGCCCGCTCACCGGAGCTGATGCCGTCGGCGATCGAAGAGATGCTGCGTTACGACGGCCCGGTGCAGGCAACGATGCGGCATATCCGGCAGGACACCGAAATCGCCGGCACCACGGTGGCGGCGGGCTCGCTCATCTTCGTGCTGCTGGCGGCGGCCAATCGCGACCCGGCGCAATTCAGGGTGCCCGAGACGTTCGACGTCGCGCGCACGCCGAACGACCATCTCGCCTTCGGCGAGGGGATTCACTTCTGTATCGGCGCGCCGCTGGCGCGGATGGAGGGAGCGATCGCGATTGGCGCGCTGCTCGCGCGCTACAAGCGAATCCGGCTTGCCGTGCCGGAAGCGCCGCTTACGTACAAAGGATCGTTCTTCCTGCGCGGGCTCGCCTCGCTGCCGCTCGAGGTCAGCTAGGCGGTGAAACAGTGTCATCGTGAACGAAGCGAGCCTGCTCCTTCCATCATCCTGAGCGAAGCGAGTCTGCGAGCGGCGCCGAAGGACCCCGAGCGATCCTCCGCGCGTAATCAGCGGCGGCGGAGGCGCGCCACCCCCGGCGCGGCGCTGGCGGGCTTCCTTTTCCTGCTCGCGCTGACGGCGGCGGCTCTGGGAGCCGTTCAAACTCCAAAGGTGGTAATCAGCGCGGCCGACGGAGCTGAGCGCACCGCGGTGCGTGTCGAGTTGGCGGTCACGCCTGGTCAGCGCACGTTCGGCCTGATGTACCGCGGCCATCTGGACGAGAACGCCGGCATGCTGTTCATCTTTCCCGTGATGCAGCCGCTAAAATTCTGGATGAGGCACACGGAAATCCCGCTCGACATGATTTTTGCCGACTCCGCGGGCGTGGTCGTGGGTATCGTGGCCAACGCCACGCCGTACTCGGAGCGCCCGGTCGGGCCCGACGCGCCGGCACTCTACGTGCTCGAGGTCAACGGCGGATTCTGCGCGCGCCATGGCGTGCGCGCGGGGGACAAGATGAGCTTCGTCGGATTCGATCCGCACACGAACAAATAAGCGGCACGGCTACGCCGCCGGCGCGCGCCGCGCGTGATGCACGAACGTGCCGATCACCCCGAGCACGTAAAACGCGGCGAGCACGAGGGTGACTGCTATTTCGGTTGGCGGGACGCCGTGCGTGCGAGCGAAGAGCCCTGCGACTCCCAAAAGATGGTTGACCAGGACAAGCACCGCGCAGATCCGGCTGCGCCGGTAAATTCCGTAAGCGAGCGCAAGCAGTATGGCCGCGCCGGCGAGATATACCCATCCGATGCCGAATCCGAGCATGAATGCGAGGGCGATCATGAACACGCCCGCGGCGCTCGCCGCGATCCACCCGCACGCCACCATCCGCTCCGCCATCGTGTCGTCAATCACGGTTGCGCCCGCCTTTTCTCCGCTCGAAGTTGACTCATTATGTATGCGCGCGCGGCGGGCCGCAAAGACGCCGCCCGCCGCCACACAGAAGCTAAGAGCGCGGCCAAATCCCCTTGCGCGCCGCGGCCAGCGCACCATATCATGCTCGCTTGCGCGAGATTGATCATTCTCGCTTGCGCGGAATATGGCCGGGATTTGGTGATGAGCGTTAAGGAAAATATCGAACGGATGACCGAGCTTTCGCGCCAGGCGGAGCTGGGCGGAGGCGAGGATCGGCAGCGCCGCCAGCGCGAGTCGGGCCGCATGACCGCGCGCGAGCGCGTCGAATTCCTGCTCGACCGCGGCTCCTTCATCGAACTCGACAAGTTCAAGACCCATCGCTGCGACGACTTCGGGATGGACCAGCGGCGCATCCCGGGCGACGGCGTGGTCACCGGTTACGGCACCGTCGACGGACGCCAGGTCTGTGTCTTCTCGCAGGACTTCACGGTTTTCGGCGGCAGCCTCTCGGGCGCGTTCGCCGAGAAGGTCTGCAAGGTGATGGACCTGGCGATGAAGACCGGATGCCCGGTGATCGGGATCAACGATTCGGGCGGCGCGCGCATCCAGGAGGGCGTGGTATCGCTGGCCGGCTACGCCGACATCTTCCTGCGCAACGTGATGGCCTCGGGCGTGGTGCCGCAGATCTCCTGCATCATGGGACCCTGCGCCGGCGGCGCAGTGTACTCGCCCGCGATGACCGACTTCGTGGTGATGGTGCGCGACACCTCGTATATGTTCATCACCGGTCCCGACGTCATCAAGGCGATCACGCATGAGGAAGTCTCGATGCAGGACCTGGGTGGCGCAGACACGCATTCGACCCGCTCGGGCGTATGCCACCTGGAGGCGGCCGATGATCAGAGCGCACTGCTGGCGGTGCGCGATCTGCTCGCCTACATGCCGCTCAACAACGCCGAAGACGCGCCGTTCGCGGCAGGCACCGACCCGGCGGATCGGCGCGACGAGGCGCTCGATTCGATCGTCCCCGAGAATCCGAACAAGCCCTACGACATCCGCGATATAGTCCATCGCGTGGTCGACGGCGGCCAGCTCCTGGAGCTGCAAAAAGATTTCGCGCAGAACATCGTGATCGGGTTCGCGCGCCTCGGTGGCGCTTCGGTGGGCGTGGTCGCCAATCAGCCCGCCTATCTTGCCGGATGCCTCGACATCGACGCTTCGGTCAAGGCCGCGCGCTTCGTGCGCTTTTGCGACGCGTTTAACATCCCGCTGGTGACTTTCGTCGACGTTCCGGGCTTCCTGCCCGGCACCGCCCAGGAGTTCGGCGGGATCATCCGCCACGGCGCCAAGCTGCTCTACGCGTACTGCGAGGCCACGGTGCCCAAGGTCACGGTGATCACGCGCAAGGCCTACGGTGGGGCTTACGACGTGATGTCCTCCAAGCACATCCGCGGCGATTTCAACTTTGCCTATCCGACCGCCGAGATCGCGGTGATGGGACCCGACGGCGCGGTCAATATCGTGTTCCGCAGTCAAATCGAAAAGGCCAAAGATCCGGTGGCCGAGAAGGCCCGGCTGGTCGAAGAGTATCGCAAGACCTTCGCCAATCCGTTCAAGGCCGCCGAACTGGGCTACATCGACGAAGTGCTGATGCCGCGCGACACGCGGCCGCGGCTGATCGCGGCGCTGAAGGCGCTCGAGAACAAGCGCGATCGCAACCCGCCGCGCAAGCACGGCAATATTCCGCTGTGAATACGGCGTTGTCGATGGGCGCGGCAGCCTCGCTACCGCTCGCATCCGCTCTCGCCTGTGCGGCGGCGAACGCGATAAACTCCAGCAGCGCTGTCCGCCTGCCGATCGGCGGACACAGGCGCATAGCGTAAACGATGTTCAAGCGCATCCTGATAGCGAATCGCGGTGAAATAGCCGTGCGCGTGATCCGCGCCTGCCGCGACCTGGGAATTGAGTCCGTGGCGATCTATTCGGAAGCCGACCGCGCCGCGTTGCACGTGCGCGAGGCCGACTATGCGGTCGCCGTCGGACCGTCGCCAGCCTCCGAGAGCTACCTCAAGACCGAACGGATTCTCGAAGCCGCAAAAAAAACCGGGGCCGAGGCAGTCCATCCCGGCTACGGCTTCTTTTCCGAAAACGCCGGCTTTGCGAGCGCCGTGGCGGAGGCTGGCCTGGTCTTCATCGGCCCGTCGCCCGAGGCGATCAAAAAGATGGGCGACAAGGTCGAGGCACGCAAGGCGATGGCGGCGGCGGGGGTGCCGGTAGTGCCGGGCTCGCCGGGAACGCTCGCGGGAGAGGCCGAGGTGCGCGCGGCCGCGGCGAAGATCGGTTATCCGATCATGCTTAAGGCGGCGGCCGGCGGCGGCGGCAAGGGCCTGCGCTTCGTCGAGAAGGAATCCGAGCTGCCCTCGGCGCTCCGCGCGGTTGGGGGCGAGGCCAAGTCGTCCTTCGGCGACGCTCGTCTGTACGTTGAGAAGTACCTTTCCCGCCCGCGCCATATCGAGTTCCAGGTCTTCGCCGACCGCGCGGGAAAAACCGTCCATGTCTTCGAGCGCGAATGCTCGATTCAGCGCCGCCATCAGAAGGTGGTCGAAGAGTCGCCCTCGCCCTTCATTACGCCCGCGATGCGCCGCGCGATGGGCGACGTCGCGATCAAGGCGGCGCAGGCGGTCGGCTACTTCAGCGCCGGCACGATCGAGTTTCTGGCCGACGCCGATCGCAATTTCTATTTCCTCGAAATGAACACCCGCATCCAGGTCGAGCACGCGATAACCGAGATGGTCACCGGGGTCGACCTGGTCAAGGCACAAATCGAGGTCGCGGCCGGCGCGCCACTGCCGTTTAGCCAGCAGGATCTGAGCCAGCGCGGATGGGCGGTCGAATGCCGCATCTACGCCGAGGATCCCGCGGCCGGTTTCGTGCCGGCGCCGGGCCGGATCGACACGTTGCGATGGCCGAGCGGGCCAGGCGTGCGCAACGACGGCGGCGTTTACGCGGGCGCAGAAGTACCGGTTTTTTACTATCCGATGATCTCGAAACTAGCGGTATGGGGCCGCGACCGCGCCGAGGCGATCGCACGGATGCGCCGCGCGCTCGGCGAGTTCGTGATCGCGGGCGAACTTACCACCAACCTGGATTTCCATCGCTGGCTGATGAACCATCCGGTGTTCCTCGGCGGCGACTACGACACCAACTTTATCGAACAGGAATACCATCCCGGAGCGCGCGCCGGCGCGGACGGCAAACCCGAGCGGCGCGATGGCGACAAGGAATTTACCGCCGCGATGCTGGCGGTGGCGGCCGCCGCGCAGAACCTGGGCAATGGCCGCGGTCCCGAAACCTCGGGCACGGGACGCGGCGCGGCGCACGGCGGCTCGGCGTGGAAGACGCTGGGCCGGCTCGACGTGCTGAGGCGCTAGAGGCGGAGGCGTTAGAAGCGGACGATGCGCTACCTGGCCACGCTGCGGGAGGCTGAGCACGAATTCGAGTTCGAGGAGCTCGGCACGAATACCTGCGCCGTGCGGATGGGAGAGGAACGCTTCGAGCTCGACCTGCGACGCGTCGGCGCCGGCTCATTTTCAGTGCTGATCGGCAATCGCTCGTTCGACTTCGACGTGACGCCCGAGGGCGAAGAGCTGATCGTCACTTCGCGTGCCGGCTCGTGGCGTGTCAATCTGATCGACGAGAAACGGCGCGCGATGCGCGCCAGCGCCGGCCGCCAGTTAAGCGGCCGCGTCGAGCTCAAGGCGATGATGCCCGGGCGGGTGGTCAGCGTGCTGGTGAAGCCGGGCGACGAGATCGAAGCGGAGCACGGGGTGCTGACCGTCGAAGCGATGAAGATGGAGAACGAAATCAGAACGCCCAAGGCCGGCCGGGTGATCGAGGTGCGTGTAACGGCGGGACAGACGGTCGAGAAGGGCGACGTCCTGGCGATCATCGAGTAGCCGGGGCGGAGGCCCGGGACTGGAGGCCATTGACATGTCCGACGGCGGAATCAAGGACGCGCGCAAGAACTGGGAGCAGCGCAAAGTCGAACCCGCTCTCAAGCGCGGCGGCGAGCGCCGCGAGCGTTTCACCACCAGATCCGGCATCGAGTTCGAGCGCGAGTATGATCCCACCGACCTGAACGGCTTCGACTCCCTGCGCGACCTCGGCTTCGCCGGCGAGTATCCGTTCACCCGCGGCGTGCAGCCCACGCTGTACCGCGGGCGGCTGTGGACGATGCGCCAGTACGCGGGCTTCGGCAATGCCGAGGAGTCCAACCGCCGCTACCGCTACCTGTTCGAGCACGGGCAGACCGGGCTCTCGGTGGCCTTCGACCTGCCGACCCAGATGGGCCGCGACGCCGACCATCTGCTGGCCTGCGGCGAAGTCGGCCGCGTGGGAGTGTAGATCTGCGCGCTCCACGACATGGAGACGCTGCTCGATCAGCTCCCGCTGGAAAAAATTTCCACCTCGATGACCATCAATGCGACCGCGTCGATCCTGCTTGCGCTTTACCTGGTGGCAGCCGAGCGCCGCGGCGTCGGCTGGGACAAGCTCAACGGCACCATCCAGAACGACGTGCTCAAGGAGTACGTCGCGCGCGGGACCTACATCTATCCGCCGCGCGGCTCGTTGCGAATCATAACCGACATCTTCGCGTTCGCGACACAAGAAGTTACCAAATGGAACACGA
>VFSW01011085.1_pt1 | contig 12700 bp, 9 predicted proteins | sample 5358111 | NCBI WGS metagenome assembly VFSW01 (sample SAMN11554181, study PRJNA540505) | mine drainage metagenome | isolation source: sediment from site ElyBrook_90M | place: USA: Ely Copper Mine, Vershire, VT | collected 2017 | reverse complement strand
ACGGATAGTACGGGACCACCACCAAAAACGTTTTCTCCATTATTGCGTTCTTCTGTACGAACCCTTTGACAAACTCCACGTATTCGTTGATTTGGTTCTGGAGGAGTGCGGACGGTTCTTCTTCGCGCCGCTTCAAAAGCCCCTCTATATATTTATCTATGTTCACTTTGCGCGAATGGACAACAACCTGGAGCGGGAAATCGATGCCGTTCAGGAACGACTGGTACCCCTGCGTGATGATGTTCTGCTCCGACTCTGATTTGAGTGCAAAGTTCACGCCGCCCACCATCACGATCTGGCGGAAACTGCCGTCCTTCATAATGACGGTGTTTTCGCGGATATCCTTGATGTTCACAAGGTCCAGCGAGTTGCCAAGGTCCTGTTTTGACGGTTCTGCCATGAATCTATTTTCGCATATTTGCCTGTTCGTGCCCAGTGCGGCAGTGCGCTACCGGTAGTCCACGCGGCGCGCGGCGGCACGGTCGCCGGCGTTGCGCTTGAAGATCTGGTAGCGCTGGGCCATTTTCTGCTCAATGAATTGCCGGTCGGATTTTTTGTGCTCCAAGGGCGCGCCGGTCTGCACCGCCGCCCAGCTCTTATGGAGCGCCATGCCTTCCGCAATGGCCATAAGCCGACTTTTCTGCGCCTGTGCGGGTTCGGCTGCCTTCTCCTTCTGTGCCTGGCTCTTTGGGTGCTCCGGTTGCCACACAAAGGTCTGCGGGTTCCAGTAATAGCTGAATGCGGAAAGGATGATCTTCTGCAGTGGCCGCCCTTCTATCTTTACAAAGCCGATCGTGATCGCAATACCAACAAGGATGATGGTGGTGATGATCCAGAGCCACGGCTGGAGCATGAAGTACAGGATGCCGCAGATACCGCCCGCCACGCCAACATATGCGAACTGGCGGAGCGTGAACGGCCCCACCACTTTATCCTCGGTCTGAATGAATTGCGGCACCTGGAACTGCATATGTCTATTATAGTACGAAATCCCCGCGCGGGCGGGGATTTTACGGTTTCGGCGGCTTTGGCGGTGTTGATGCGGGAGGTATTGGCGGTGTTGGTCTTGGTACTGGCGGCGGCGCGGTAACCTCCGTGATCTTCCGCGGGCCACCGTTCGCTGCCGGTACGCCGGGCGCGGCTGATACGGTCGGTGCGGGCGATATAGGCTTCTCTTCTGTGTAGTGGACCACGCGCGGCGTTGATGATGGCCTTGGCACGGGGATGCGCGGCACGGCGCCGGCACTCCCCAATTCAAGCACGGCTGGTTTTACGCCAAGCGAACCGCCCGCCGGGCCGCCGGCCTTTTTAAAATCAACCTGCTCCTTGGGAGTGGGGATGAAAAAGTTGGGCGCCTTGGGCGGCTGGGTCTTATACGAAGCGTCTTCGTGGATGATGACGGGCGCAGGGCCGGCGGGCTTGGGCGGTGTGGGTACGGGCATCCCCGTGCCGGACATTCCCGCACCGGGCGCTTTCCCCGCCTTTTGTTCCACTTGTATCCGCAACCGTTCAAATTCGCCGATGCCGGTCTTTGTGATCGGTTCCGGGGCAAAGCGCGGCGCGTTCGGCGTTGCGGGTTTGAGCGGCGCAGGCGCAGGCAAGGGCGCCGAGGTTTGGCTCAGCTCAACCACGGGCGCGTCGGACGTAAGCTTGGACCAGCCCGCCTGAGAAAGTTTTGGCATTGGCGACTGCGCTGGTCTCTGCGCCGGCGCGGGCGTTGGCATGGGCGCGGGCGTTGCCGGACGGGACGCAGACCCCGGAATAGGCGGTGCGGCGGTCACCCGCCCCACCGAAGGGATTTTCATGGGCATCGGTGCGGGCCTGGCCGATGTTGTCGGCATCGGGCCAATATCTTGGATGATGGTTGGCGGTCCAGAGGAGTCAGTGATTTTTATTGCGGGAATCTCAAATCTCCCTAGAAGAGAAATATCAATTCCATTTACGCCCAAATCTTTTTTTATTGGAGATAATATTGTTTTATCTATATAAGCTGTAATGAGAAGAGCCTTGTTTTTATCAAGCTTCAATTCGAGCGACAGTTCTCCGGCAAAATATTGTGGCTCAATGTCTTTGATCTCTAATCTCTGAAGTAATTTAGAAACTACTCCAGATGATCCATTCGGAAGGTTGAATTTTTTTTCCATTCCGTCAACAATGTCAACAACATCATCAGAGCCAAATTGCTGCTTGATGGATTTGGGGACCGCTGAGAGTTTGTTATAAATCGTTTTTGTGTCCATGATGATATCAGCTAATTCCCGAGAGCGCTTATCCAGTTTTGGTCAGTTTCCATCCGTTTTATAAGACGGTCGATGTTTTTGAGTTCCGGATTTCCCGCTGCTGCAGTCGCTAGTGCAGTTTTGTTAATTTCATATTTAAGAGTAGTGGGATTTTGCTGTGCTAAATGATGGCGTCGGACGAGTTCCTGTATGGTGTCGGTAATATTCGTTTGCCGCTCCGCATTTTCCGGCGAGTCGTCACTTCCAATCAATCCAAGTTGAGCAGGACTTAAAGCGAGGGTCGCGCTTTCTACCCGGGCGGGGGTCATGCCGAACGCCCCACCAGTACGGTTAAAAATCTTTGCATTTGCTTTGACTATATCGCTTTTTGAAGCTCGTACTGCGCGCGCAATGGCTTCTTCTTCCGTTTCCATCCTTGTTGCGCCAGTGACCCGATCGATTGTTTCTCTTTGTGGCATCAAATCGGGTCTGTTGCTGGTAACCTTTTCAAGATTACCTGCATGATCTGCTGCGGCAATATATCGATTCATCAACGGGGCTATTGCTGGATCTGTTGTTAGATCGCGGCGGGCTATCTCCTGAGCAAGTCCGGCCGCATGGTCTTCGTCGAAAAATGCCGTTTTTGAAGTGGCGCGGCTAATGACCCCCTCCTTCGTCAACCCCCGCAATTGAGCGTCAATATATTTCTGAATTTTCTCTTCTTTCTCTTTCTTGATGGCTTCCGGGGACCCTAATCTTGCCGCTGCGGCCGCAGGGCCACGCAGAAGCGGGATACCCTGCAATTTTGATGCCTGCCGTTGCAACCACGTAGTAGTTTCCTTTGTGTTGGCATCATATTTTTTCCCTGCCACCCTTACCCTATCTAGAGCCAATTGCCCTCCTTTCTTGCCGCCTTTCCAAACCTGTCCGCCGACCCACTTGGTGGCAGTCTGTGCGGCACCAATCACTTTTTTCCCCACCTGACCGCTTAATGAACTTGCAGCAAAAAATCCGCCAATCATAAGGCCAATAAGAATAATTTCATCAGCGGCTTGTTGAATGAGGCCGACCCCTAGGCCCTTGGGGAATATCAATGCGAGTGCAGCCTCCGGTCCAGATTTGGTAAGCAGGATCGCTGATTGTATATAGGCGTTAGGGGTATTTGGTGACGTATTGGCGACGGTAATGAACGCAAGATAGACAAAAAAGAACATTGCGGGAGGGAAAAGGGTCCAGCGTAAAAATTGACTCCACCATTTATCGAATTCCGACTCAAATTTTGGGAATATCCACGTAAGCCACGCGAGAGGTAGGAGTACCAACAAGATGCCAAGAATCACATATCGTACAAGGAGCAATATTGCCATAGCGCCTTCTGCTATGACTATGAATATATTGAGGACGATACTGAAAAGTGCCGCCAAAAGCGTTGACCAAAAAGTATCGGAACCATTATCTGAGGTAAAGGTGTTTGTTACCCAGCTACACAAAGCCATACTGCCCGGTATATATAATAGGCTGGCATTACAGCCAACTGACGTAATGGTGCTACCGGTTGTTGGTGGGGGGAGGTTGACCGCTACCGGCTTAAGCACGTTTTGTAAATTAGTAACAAAGCCATCATAACCTCCTCCCCCGCTCACGGCGTTTACAAAATATTGAGTCATACTATCCGAAAAGCCTACTATTGGCCTTGTAATAACCAGTCCGAAATTTACAAGGATTGCCATGATTACAAGTTTCCATAATAACTGTTTCATGCCGTAATTCTCTCTTCTAAGGATTGTGGCAATAGCGATGATGATTATGCCAAGGACAAATCCAAGATTGGCGATGGCAAGCGAAACAGAAAATCCGGTTTGCACAAGAGGAGAATCAAAAATATGATCATTAATACCAAGGGCTATTTTAGTTTGAAATGCAAAGTAAACGCCCATAACCGATAAAAACGATTGAACGGCAACGGTGGTTAAGTATATGCCGCACGATGCAGGGCTAGTCGCGCAGGCGAACCAATTTACCTCTGGGGTAGGAGGTTTTGGTATTTGAGTCGTGGGAAGTGTTGCGCCTGCTCCTGATGCTGTGCTGCCTTGAGCGGCTAACGGAACCGCAACAAAAGACAAGAAAGAAATCGCTATAACGGCAACGGCTACGGCAAACGCTTTGTTGAATGATTTCTTCATTGCACTATGACTTGGCAGGTTGACGACGCGTAGTCATTGGAGTCGGTGAGGGTTACGTAATACGTGCCTGGGAGCGGGAAGCTTTCTGAGTACATGGGGCCGGTGCTTGAGGCGCCGGTGGTGGAGGACCAGTAGTACGAGGGCGGGGTGCCGTCCGCGCTGTTCGCGCCGCCGTTCGCGCCCAGGATCACGGAGACGCTTGTGGAAGCGGTCTGCGAAGACGGACTGCAGGTGAGCGCGATCGCGGGAATGTCGCTCGCGCTCCCGCCGCTCTGGATGGCGCCGGACGAGATGCCGGAAACACCCCCGTTCAAGGCGCTGTTCACGCCGTTGTTCGCCGCCGTTATCGCGGTCTGCGCAAGCGAGTTGAGGAGCGAGCCGGCTACGGAGGCAAGGATGCCCACAATGTTGTTCGCTGCAGTGACAAGTTTGGATGTGCTGTCCACCGCAGAGCCAAAGACGGCGTTCGTGAAAGTACCGGGCGTGGTGACCTTGGGCTCCGTACCGTTCGCGCACTCCCCTCCGTTAGGTTCTTGAACTGCCACATAGCCGGTATCGCACGTGCCATCGGGATTTGGATGAGAAGGAGCTTCGTTTTGATTGCTTTTATTCAAACATACCACGTGCGTGCCGTTCGGGTTGCTGCCATCGCTGCATACCTGATCGCCATTCAGCCCTTGGTTCGCCTGGGCCTTCACGGTCACTATGTTCTGCCCGTTCACTGCGGCTTGATCCACAGCCTGCGCGGCAAAGGTGAGCCCTCCGTAATAGTTGCCGCTCGGCAGCATGCTTGCGCCGTATGCCAGCCAGCCGCCATCCTGGAAATTCTGGTAGAATTGGCCGAATGTATAGCTCCCGAGCGAGCTCTGGAGCAGGTTGGAACATACCGGATTGTCCGGCTTGTAGAAGATGCCAAGCTGGAGCTGTAGTTGTGGTGCAAATCCCGGGAAAATCGCACAATTATTGTTCATGTAGTCGTCTATCGCACTCAAGGCGCTTTGGGTGTAGGCGCTCGTGAGCGTGGTGGCCCAGCTTGTGATGAACCGCGGCGCACCGCTTCCCTGAATCCACGTAAGGACCTTCCTCTGGATGAGCGCCGTGAGTGTGTTCTTGAGGATCTGGAGCGCTACGCTTTGAGCGAAATCAAAAAGGTGGTTCGCAAACTCGGTCCAGCTGAACTGGACAAGGGATATTACGTCGCCCACGCCAAAGATGGCATGGGCGGTTTTGATGCCGAACACGCCATTCAAAAATGCCACCACGGGATTTCCCGCCGCCACTTTTGGTGCGGAGCCGAATGAAATTCCGTTGACCTGCGCGTTTTGCATCTCATTCTGGAAATTCTGCGTCGCCGCGTTGTACGCAACACTTTCATTTTGAAGAAGAAGTGCGGTCTTCACGGGATCGGTGTTCGCATCCGTGAGCAGCGCAAGATAATTTTTCTGGTAGACGAGCATTTTCACCCAGCTTTTTTGGAACGCAATAAGCGGCGCGGGCGTCTGGAGCGCGAGCGAATCGGAAAGCGCTTTCTGGATATGGGACTGCACGAACGATACCTGAGTTGGGTCGGGATTCTGGCTGTTTACAATACTCATAAGGTTCGTTGCAATAAAATCTTCGTTCACAATATTATTGAGTGCGTTCGTATATGTGGCGATGGCCGAAGAGGCATTGCCCGTGGCCGTTTTGATGGGTTGTGAAGCGGCCTCAATGTTCCAATCCGGTGTTTTGAGGTCTGCTATTGCCGTGGAACTCACGACGGTCGCTGCGATAGCGTTCGCGTCAGGGCTTATGAGCGCCGGATTGCCAGAACTGTCCCGCGTTGCGCCGGCGGGGTTCGCCAGGATCACGCCATTCACGAATGCCGTGGCGAGCTGGTCCGTGAGGTTATTGGTGTCCGATGCCTGGAGGGTGGGGATGATAGTCCACGGCGTAAGCGCGGGCGCGTTCGCCTGCGCATACTGGGGCGCAAAGGCGCTGCCCCCGTTCGCGAGTGGCGTGCCGGGCAGGATGCCGCTTCCGGTGTTCGCGCCGCCCGTCCCGCCTGCGCCCGTCACCGTGATATTCTGCGCGGCGGCAGGTGCGCCACCGCCGAACAGCCCTCCGTTTGTGGCAAGGATGAGCCCCGATCCCGCCGCTGCCGATCCCACGATTAAGAAGCCGGTGATCAATTTCTTGACATCCACCATGTACCTCTATTATAGCGCGTTAATAGGCGCGCCGGTTATCCCCATGTGCGGGATTTTACGCGTAGGTCAGAAGCGGGTCAGCGGCGGACGTTCGTAAAAAATATTCTGGCGATCTTCATAATGTCATCTATGGACAAATTCTGCGGCCGGGCCGCCGGGTTCAGCCCTGTGCGCACCAGATCTTCCTCTATCATCTGTTTATTCGTTCCTTTTGCTGTTAGCAAAGAAGATGCCGCAATATTATTGAGGACTGTCTTCCTTGGTTGGGCAAAAAGCGCATGTACGGCCGCGTAGTAGGGTGCGGAAGATCCAGCGCCAGGGTCCGCGCTGTCCCTTACGTCAGGTTTTGTGTCATCCAGTTTTGCGTTAAGAACGACGACGGCCGAGTCCACCTCCGGCACCGGTTGGAAATTTTCCCGCGGGACCGCCGCGATGATCGTTGGTTCCGCAGAGAACTGCACGCTCGCCGCGAGCCGGTTCATGCGCGGCGGCTGTGCCGTGAGCCGCTCAGCCACTTCCTTCTGTACCATGAAGACGCACCGCGCGGGACGGTGTGCCGCCTCGTTCATTATGCGCAGGAGCCGGCCAGTGAGATAGTACGGGATATTCCCCACTACTTTGTAAGTGTTCCCTGCCGTTTCCTGCACGAACCGTTCGGACGCAAAAAATTCAAGCGCGTCTCCCTGCACGATCTCCACGCCTTGGGCTGGTACCGCTGCCGGCCCTGCCGCCGGCTCCGCCGTCATGGCCGCGTCAACGAGCGCACGGTCTTTCTCCAGGGAAAAAAGTTTTGCGTGGGCGTCAGCGCATGCGCGCGCAAGCGGGCGCGTGAGCTCGCCGTGCCCCATGCCCACTTCAAAGATGACCTCGCCGCGTTGCGGCGCCACGGCGCGCACGATCTTCTCCGCTACCGCTGCGTTTCTTAAAAAATGTTGTCCGAGCAGTTTGTTCGCCATGATAGTGCGTGATCAGTATGCGTGCGTCCGCTAAAATTCTATCACTTCTTCATCTTCCCATGCCGTATCGCCTTCGTCCACGCCGCCCGCGGGTGTTCCTGCAAGCGTCACGCAATCCTCCGGTATCTCCGCCACGAATCGCGAGGGCATTCCGTAAAAGCTCACATGCAATTTTTTCTTGGCGCGCGTCATTGCCACGTACATGAGGCGCCGCTCCTCTTCCAGGGAAAGTTCGTTGTCTATGGAACGGATGTGCGGCAAGAGCCCTTCGGCCGCACCGGCAATAAAAACATTTTCAAACTCTAGGCCCTTTGCAAGATGGATGGTCATCATGCTCACGGCGGCCTTGGGGTCGCGGTTGTGCGCGGCTTCATCGTCCGTGGACTGGAGGAGCGTCACTTTCTCTAAAAAGTCCGGCAGTTCGTTGAACCCGGAAGCAAAGCTTATGAGCTCCGCAATGTTCTCCTGCCGCTCGTCCGCGTTCAGGAAGTTCCTCTCCAGATAGTCAAAATACCCATATATTTCAAGGAAAATCTTGATGATGTCCGCGGGCTTCGGTGCTTTTGTTTGTGCGCCTGCTGCTGTGGTTTCCGCTGCGATTTTTTCCCTGAATTCCGGGAATTTCCGCTTGGAAAGATTTTTCATGAGGCGTTCCTGCGCGATCTCATCGCGGTCGTTCGCCGCGTAGCGGAGCGCGGCCATGGCGTCTTTCACCTCGCGCCGCTCGTAGAATTTCAATCCGCCATAGATGCGGTACGGGATGTTGCGGCGGATGAGTGCCTGTTCCAGCGCGCGCGACTGCGCGTTCGTTCGGTAAAGGATCGCGACCTCCGCGCGCCCGTCCGGCACCTTCTTGCGTATGCCCTGCGCTTCCTCCGCGATCCACTCTGCCTCATCGTTCTCCCCCCATGCCTCAAAGAGCGTGATGCGCTCCCCTTCCGGATTCGCCGTCCGCAAAGTTTTTTGCGTGCGGTACTTGTTGTTCGCCGCAACGGCCGCCGCCGCGCGGATGATGGTCCCTGTGCTCCGGTAGTTCTCTTCCAGAAAATGCACCGCGGCACCCGGCCATGCTTTTTCAAAATCCAAAAATGTGCGGATGTCCGCATAGCGCCAGCTGTAGATGGTCTGTTCGTCATCCCCCACCACGCTCACGTTGCGGTGGCCTTCCGCAAAAAGTTTCACAAGCTCGTACTGCTTGGGATTGATGTCCTGGTATTCGTCCACCAGGATCGCGTCAAATTTTTTCTGATACTTTTCCCGGGCCGCCGGAATTTTTTTGAAAAGCTCCACCGGTTTCTGGATGAGATCGTCAAAATCAAACGCATTGTTCCGCGCAAGCGCCGCTTCGTAGTCATTGAACACGGCCTGGATGAGCATCTTCCGCTCGGCGGATTCCTTCATGCGTTCCCGTGCGCCATCCATGTTTTTCATCTCGGAAATTTTTTGGGCAAAGAATGCCGGCGTATCTTTTTTGCTCTTCTCTTTTGTCAAGTATCCTTTAATGATTTTTTTAACAAGATCGAACGAATCATGGTCGTCAAAAATGGCAAAGTTCGCCGCGCGTCCGAATGTGCGGAACTCTTTGCGCAGGATCCGTGCGCCAAGCGAATGGAAGGTGGCAATAAGCGGCTCGCCGCGGCCAAGGTTCCCGGATTGCGCAGCCCCTGCCGTCTGCACGGCGCGGAGCGCGCGCTCTTTCATCTCCTGCGCCGCCTTGTTGGTAAAGGTTATGGCGCAGATCCGTTCTGGCGGAGTGCCGGTCTTTATAAGGTAAGCAATGCGGCTTGTAAGCGTCTTGGTCTTCCCCGTTCCGGCCCCCGCCACTATGAGCAAGGGAGACGCCGGCGCCTCCGCAGCTGCTTTTTGGGCAGTATTCAGCGGAAATACCTCACTTTTCACATGTTTTTCACTGGTTCGTTGAATATGGGATGCCATTATGCTATAGTGGTTGGTATTAGTACAGTAGTACGACAATTATATAGGAAGAATGCGCCATTAACACTGGCTGTTTTTTTGGTTGCAGGATGCCTCCTTGCGGGCGGCTGGTTCTTCAAGAAAACCGGGTTTACGGAGGAACGCGGCGTCCTTGGCGGTCCTGCCCCATCATCCGGCCTGGTGCAGAGCGCCGAAGGGGCGGAATTTGACAGTAATACCGCAGGCGTGATGGAAAATGGGGCGAATGCGCTGCTTGCCGCAGGATCCGGGAGCGATTTATCCTCCGGTCCGCAAGACGCCATTCCGAATAATGCCATCACGGCGGACGGCACCGCGCTCCAGGATGTGGGCGTTGCGGTGGGCCCGGCATTTGACCGTTCCGGCACGGTTTCCTATACGGTCCGGTCCGGGGATAATCTCTCAAGCATTGCTTCGTACTTTGGTATTTCCATCAATACCATCATCAATGCGAATCCAGGCGTGAGGACGAACTCTCTGCGGGTTGGCCAGACGCTCAGTATCCTTCCCACGTCTGGCGTAGTATATCACGCAAAAAGCGGCGATACGTTGTCCTCCCTTGCGGGCAGTTTTGGAATACCGGAGAGCAAATTGGTCCAGTTCAACCGTTCAGTGGATTTTTCCTCGCTTGATCCCGGCACGCCCATCATCATCCCCGGCGGCACTCAGGCGAACCTGGCCGCCGTCGGCAGCGCCAACCTCCCTAACTACAACAGCAAGTTTATTATGCCCACGAACGGCTACAATTGGGGGACGTTGCACCATTACAACGCAGTGGATATTGCAAACTCGTGCGGTACGCCCGTGGTGGCCGCAGCGGAAGGCGTGGTAGTGCCGGATGAGAACATCCCGGACGCGCCGAATGGCTGGAACGAAGGCTACGGAAATTTTGTCCTTATTGAACATCCCTTCGGCAACAATGTGATGACGCGCTATGCGCATTTGGAAAAGATCCTGGTGAACGTCGGCGATTACGTGCAGCAAGGTGAGGAGATAGGGCTTATGGGCGAGACCGGCGATGCCACCGGCTGCCACGTACATTTTGAGGTGATCGGCGCGCAGAACCCGTTCGCAAAGAGTTAAGGGAAAAGGCCACGTTAAAAGGGCTAGGCATCCTCGCGCACGCGGTAGCTCCACGCTTCAGCCAGATGCTCGGCAGAGACATGCGCGCACGCCTCAAGGTCGGCGATTGTCCGCGCCGTTTTCACTATGCGGTAATATCCGCGCGGTGAGATGCGGCTCCTATCCAGCGTTTCCAGAAATTTTTCCGCGCCGGCGTCCAGCCGTGCACGCACCTGCGTTTCCTTTGAGCTCATTTCCGCGTTGGATATGATGGCCGTGTCTCTGAACCGCGCCGCTTGCCGCTCCCTTGCCGCCATGACGCGCTCGGCTATCTGCGCGCTTTCCGCGCCCACGCTCTGCTCCCCGCGCAGCGTGGCGCGCAGTTCGTTCAATTTCACATTTTCCACTTTCACCTGGAGGTCTATCCTGTCCAGAAGCGGTCCAGACACCTTCTTTTGATATTTCATGACGTCGTATGCGCGGCAGGTGCAGGCTCGCTGCGGGTTGCCGTAATAGCCGCAGGGGCACGGGTTCATTGCCGCGACCAGCGTGAAACGGGACGGGAACATAAAGCTCTGCCGCGTTCGCGCAATGCGGATCATGCCTGACTCCATCGGCTCGCGCAATGCTTCAAGGATGTTGCGTGGGAATTCCGGCAGTTCGTCCAGGAATAATATCCCGCGGTGGGCCAGGCTGATTTCTCCCGGGCGCGGATCCTGCCCGCCGCCCAGGAGCGCGGCAAGCGACGCCGTCTGATGCGGCGCGCGGAACGGGCGTTCGCGCAGGAGATGTCCAAGACTCAATCCTGCGGCGCTCCAGATCTTGGTGACCTCAATGGATTCCGCAAGCGCGAGCTCCGGCAAAATCCCGATGAGCGCGCGGGCGAGCATGCTCTTCCCGACTCCCGGCGGACCCATCATGAGCAGATTGTGATTTCCTGCCGCCACAATGGTGAGCGCGCGCTTGGCATTTTCCTGTCCCACGATCTCGGAAAGATCCGGAAGGTTTTCCTCTGTTGACGGTTCCTGCGGCAATGGCGGCAACCGCACTCCCCTTCTCCGTTCAAGGAACGCGATCGCTTCCGCAAGATTTTCCAACGGAACAATTTTTATTCCCTTGATTGCCGCCGCCTCGCCCGCGTTCCTCCGCGGGAGGAAAAGATATTCATAGCCGGCATCGCTCGCCATCTGCGCAATGTTCAGCGCGCCGTTCACCGGCCGCAGTCCCCCGTCCAGCGCAAGCTCTCCAATGAAAATCTTTTTTGCAGTTACGAACGGCGCGATCTGCTTTGTTGCCAGGAGATACGCAAGCGCGATCGCAAGGTCGTACTGCGAGCCCGCCTTCTTGAAATCCGCCGGCGCAAGGTTGATGGTAATCCTCCGGTTCTCGCGGTTCGGCGGATTCGCGCCGGAATTTTTTATTGCCGAATTCACCCGCTCCTTTGCCTCGTTCAGCGCCTTGTCCGCAAGACCGACGATGGTGAACGAATGCAACCCCACATTCAGGTCTATTTCCACCTCTATCAGTTTTGCATCAATGCCGTGGAGCTCTGCCGAAAAAACCTTCGCAAGGTTGGTAATGGTCATCCCTCACCAATAGCATATTGGTGATTAAAAAATCATAAAAAAGTATTTGCGCTTACTGTTTGGATTTGCAATCCTTGCAAAGGCGGGATTCAGGATCAATATCCAGGATGGCTGCCTCTATGGGCTTGCCGCAACGTTCGCATGCACCGTACTTCCCTTCCCGGATCTTTCCAAGCGCAACGTCAATATCATCCAGGCGGTTTTTAAGATCGTGCGCTACGGCAAGTTGATTCCCAAGCTCTTCCGCCTCATCAGCCTCTTCATCAAAGTGATCCACGTCATTCCCGAACTCCGTCGGCTTCTCATTTTGTTTTATCTCACTAAGGAGAAGAAGCCGCTCCTTTTCAAGCTTCCGCTGATATTCGTCAAGACGTTCTTGGTTCATATTTATATATTCTAGCAGATTAATGCGGCAATGGAATCCGGCAATGAATCTGGCAATGGAATGCGGCAATGAAAGCCATAATCCGGCAATTGCCGGATTATCTTGCCGGATTTTGCCGGATTAATTAATTATAATGCGGCAAACCCCGATATTGTTGATTTTCCTAG
>VFSW01011084.1_pt1 | contig 12702 bp, 22 predicted proteins | sample 5358111 | NCBI WGS metagenome assembly VFSW01 (sample SAMN11554181, study PRJNA540505) | mine drainage metagenome | isolation source: sediment from site ElyBrook_90M | place: USA: Ely Copper Mine, Vershire, VT | collected 2017 | reverse complement strand
TTCTCCTTCGAGGACTTCTATCAATCGCTGGGCCGCTTCCATCGCTACGGCCAGCAGCACGCGGTGGAGGCCGTCGTGGTGGCTGCTGAAACCGAAGGGCAGGTGCTGGCGACGGTCGAGCGCAAGATGGCGCAATTCGCCAAACTGCGCCGCGCGATGGTGGCGCGCGTCAGCAAGGTCGCGTTGGGCCAGGATCGGCAACTGGCGCACCGCACCGAGATCACGCAGCATGCGGGCACGGATTGGGAGGTGTATCATGGCGATTGCGTGAACGTTGCCCGCGCGCTGCCCGATGCCTCCGTGCATTTCAATATTTTCAGCCCGCCTTTTAGCTCCTTGTATACGTATTCCAGCGACATCGCCGACATGGGCAACTGTGCGGATGATGCCGAGTTCTTCCGCCATTTCGACTACCTCATCACCGAACTTCACCGCATCACGGTCCCCGGTCGGCTCTGCGCGGTGCATTGCAAGAACCTCCAAATGTATAAGAGCATGTTTGGCGTCTCCGGCCTCCGTGACTTCCGAGGCGAGATCATCCGCCATTTCAGCCAAGCGGGCTGGGTCTACCATTCGGAGGTCTGCATCTGGACCGACCCCGTGTTCGAGATGCAGCGCACCAAAACCCAGCGATTGCTCTACAAGCAGGTGCGCCACGACGCCACGCTCAGCGGCATGGGCATGCCGGAATACCTCGTCATCTTCCGTAAGTGGCCGCAGGGCGATGAGACCGAGGCCCAGGTGCCTGTCACGCACACCACTGAGGATATCCCGCTTGATACCTGGCAACGCTACGCCTCGCCCGTCTGGTTCGACATCAACCGCATGCGGGTGCTGAACACCGAGGTGGCGCGCGAGGACCGCGACGAAAAGCATATCGCCCCATTGCAGTTGGATGTCATCGAACGCGCGATTGACCTGTGGACCAACCCCGGCGAGGTGGTGTTCGATCCATTTTCCGGCATTGCCAGCACAGGGGTAGTGGCCCTCGCCAAGCGGCGGCGCTACCTGGGGGCCGAACTCAAAGAAGCCTACCTGCGCCAATCGCTGAAATTCCTCGACGCGGCGGTGGCGAAGCGTGAGCAGCCGCGTCTGTTCGACCTCGACGAGGTGGCATAAGGGGGATATCACCAGTGGACAAGGGGTATAACCAGCGGCTCTTAGAACGCTATGACCGCGAACACCAGACGCAGCTATTCGCTAAAGCGCAGCAACGCGCCGCCTGCGAGGATATCTGCCTCGAAGCAGCATGTTCCCTGGTGCTGGCCTTGACGCCAGAGCCAGACGTGTTGCCCGCGCCGCCGTCAGACGCCACACCGATTGCGGTGTGGTTGAAGATTTACCCGTGGGGGTCACAACATCTCTATGCCGCCGACCATCGCGCCGAGGTCAACTTGATTCTGCATCAGACGGGCAATGAGGATACGCCCGCAGTGCCAGAAGGCACGACCGAGGCGCAGCTGCGCGCGCTGGGCTTCGTGCTGTGTGAAGACATTCTGTTGGCTGAGTCGGCGCGGAATTTCTTCGCCTATGCGGTGGGGGATGCGTGATGGCAGTGCAACACAGCGAGGTTGTCGCCCGCAAAACACGCTATGGGCAAACGCATATGGAGGACGTCGGCCAGCAACGGCAAGGGCCGCATGCAGGGGGCATCAAGCAAAAGTATGTATTGGATGAGCGTGGGCGGGCGCTGCTGCTGCGTGAATATGACGGGACACCTGCCACGATCACCCGTCTGACGCATTTGATCGGCGTGCCACGCTGGAAGATTACGCGCTGGGCGGCAGATCTGGGTTTAGCTCGGCAAAAAGAACCGCGTTGGACGGAGGCCGAGAGGGCCTATTTAGAGCAGGCCATTAACAGCACCAGCATCGCGCATATTGCTCAGCACCTAGGGCGCACACAGACGGCGGTGCGCGTAAAAATGAAGCGTATTCATATCAACAAAAGCGAAGATGATTATACGATGCGGCGGTTGTGCGACTGCCTGGGTTGTAACCATCACATGGTTCAGCGCTGGCTCGATAAAGGCTGGCTCAAGGGCACGCGACGACACAGTGACCGCACCGAGGCCAACGGCGGTGATATGTGGCTGTTCACGGACAAGCATGTACGTGACTTTATTTGTCACCATCCCCAGGAAATTGACCAGCGACGTGTCGGCTGGCTGTGGGTAGTAGATCTGCTCTGTGGTGGATTGGGGGAACTTTCCTGATGGACCAACTGGATCTCTGGGGGGCGGCTGAGATGCCCGCCATCGAACCGCCGACACAAGCCATGAACTCACGTCGCCCACTGACGGCCACCCAAAAGCTGCATCGGAAAAGCAAAACGAATCCGATGGTGGAGGTCTATGGCGCGGGACCCGACGGCGCGCGCTGCGGGGACTGTATCCAGTTCATCACCAAACACTTCGACAAATCCTATCACAAGTGCCTGCTGCGCGGCGATTCGAATGGCCCCGGCACCGATCAGCGGGTGCGCTGGCAAGCCTGCGTCAAGTATGAAGCGCGTGGTGATACACAACGCCGCGAAGTCTTCATAGCGAAATAACGTACAAGAAGGAAACGTTCTTATGGTACCGAAACCTGGGAAGCGCCGAAGTGGCCCGCTCGGCGCGCTATATGAAGTCATTGGCGCGACGGTGGTGGCCGTGGCCTATGATTGGACGAAGCGCGAGAGCGTCATCTTTGCCGACGGTAAACCGATCCATACGGTGCAGATTCAAGAGGTACCGCGTGTCGCCGAACGGCAAGTCTTGACCGCCCAGACCGATGATGCGTTGCTCGAAATTGTGCGCGAGCCAGGGATGACGCGGCTGCCCGACGTGGGCGCGTATGCGTTGGCGATTCAGCAATTGGAACTCAATCCGGCGCTGGTCGAAATGACGCTTTACCATGAAGAAACCAAGGCCATCGCGTGGCGGCTCGGTTACACCCCCGACAAGGCCCGCCAACTGATTGCCGCGCTGCAACGTGCCATCATCCTTGTTGAAACGGGTGGGGTAGCGCAAGATGGCTAAGCATGGCGGCGCAGTGGCCGCGCTGGACCAATTGGCCGCGACCACTATTGTCCAATTGGTGCGGACCCAACGGGTGTGCTGGGGCAGCGCGTGCCAGCATGAGGGGATTGATCCGGCGCTGCCGTTCGTGGAATTTTCTGCAACTAATCCCTATGCCGCTTACTATGAACGGATCTCCCGCAAGGTAGCTGAGGCGATCAGCAATAACCAGGTTCTTGGTTATGTGGGATTGCGCAGTGATCGTCGTGAGATTCCGAGGGCCAAGAAACCGAGGGCACGCAAATGACGAGATCGAGTGATCCAACGATTACGGATCTGTTCTGTGGCGCGGGAGGTTCCACCATCGGCGCGAAGTCCGTACCAGGGGTGCGCGTCAGGACCGCCGCGAATCACTGGAAACGGGCCATCGAGACCCACAACTTGAATAATCCTGAAGTGGATCACCTGCTGGTGGACATTCATGAGGATGATCCGCGTCACTTCGCTACGACCACGATCTTGATTGCTTCGCCAGAATGCACCAACCACTCATTATCCAAGGGCGAAAAGCGCAAGGATATCGGCAAGGCCGACTTGTGGGGATTCAATAAAGTCGATGAGGGGCAAGAGCGTTCGCGCTGTAGTATGTGGGACCCGCTCCGGTTCACCGAGCATCACCGCTATGAGATCGTCATTCTCGAAAACGTGGTCGATGTGCGGCTGTGGGAACACATCAACGAGTGGTATCAGGCATGGCGCAACCTGGGCTATGACTTCGAGATCGTCTATCTCAATTCGATGTTCTTCCATCCGACGCCGCAGAGCCGCGACCGCTGGTATTTTGTTGCCTGGAAGCACGGCAACCCACGTCCGAACCTGAGTTTTACCCCGCCAGCGTATTGCGCCAACTGCGCGCAGGACGTGGCGGCGGTGCAGGCCTGGAAGAAATCAGGCAACCATTGGGGCCGCTATGGCAAAACCGGACAGTATTTCTATTGTTGCCCGAAGTGTGCCAAGCCGGTCACGCCCTACTACTACGCTGCCTGGAATGCGATTGATTGGTCAATTGTCGGCCAGCGCATTGGCGACCGCAAGAAGCCCCTCGAAGCCAACACCATGCGTCGTATTCGCCTGGGCCTAGAAAAATTCGTCAACCCCTATGTCTTGCAGGTGAACAAGACCACTGATCGTGTGCGCGACGTACATGAGCCGATGCCAACGATGACAGCCACGCCGGGGCTGGCGGTGGTCACGCCGAAGCCCTATCTCTTTGCGCGACCATTACCAGAACCAGCCGCGCCTGCGACGCCGTTCATGGTAGAACTGCATGGCACCTCGACGGCACGCAGTATCACCAAGCCAATGGGGGCCATCTGCGCTCAGGCGGAACACCACGCGGTGGTGACGCCGCCGGGGTTCCTCTTGCAGCATGGGCATGGGTCGGGCGATGACTGCCGGATACGAAGCTTCACCGAGCCGACGCATACGATGACGGTGGTAGGTTCGCAGTATTCCATCGTCGAACCGCCACAGGGCTTCATTAGCCGCTACTTCACGACCACAGACCCGAACGTGGCTTTGACTGAGCCGATGCCCGTCATCACCGCGAACTACGAACACAACGCACTGATTCAGCCACCGGAACCCTTCATCGTCAGCTACTATGGCACCTCTGAGCAACCGAAGCCACTCACCGCGCCCGTGCCGACGCAGGTGGGCCAGGAGATGCACGGCCTCGCGCAGCCCGGCGTGGATATTGAGGATTGTCGGTTCAGGATGCTCGAACCCCATGAGATTCAGCGCGCGATGGGGTTTCCCGACGCTTATACGGTGACTGGCACGCGACGGGAACAAGTCAAGCAACTTGGCAATGCTGTAACGCCCAGTGTAATGACATGGCTCGTTGAACGCTGCGTCGCCACGCTAGCAAGTTAAGGAAAGGAAAGGAGGTGAACTGATGATCTGGCTGCTGCTCGCCATCTTCGGCGTCGTGTATCTCAGTATCGGCGTGATGTTCATGCTGGTGCTAGCCCGCGCCACCATCCGGACCCAGAAGAACTGGAAGATCTGCGCATCACTGAGGCGCGACTGGGCGTGCCTCAGAAGTTAGACATCATGGCCGCGCAGCGTAGCGGTCTTCTTGACAAATAGCAAACAGCCCATCTTGTATGCAATCTGGCCACGCGGGTATACTCTTGTTTAAGTCATGCCATGTCATGACAAGTACAAGGAAGCGAGGCCACACATGCAAGTACTCTTCGTGGTGATGGGTCAGGCAACGTTCAGCAGCCGCTACGGGCGACGCGCAACGATGTTGCACTTACAGACCTCACCCGATGTGTACCGACCATGTAGATGATGAGTAACAACGATGGGCGCGCCAGCATCTGGCGCGCCCATCCTATTGAGAACGGAGAGTGCTTAACATGCCAGAAGATTGCGACGGTTGCCATAGTGGAGATGAAACCCGCCGACGTGGCCATTGGCATATGTGTGATGAATGCCGCACGCAGTTTATGCAACGCCTGAAAGAGGCGCGCGCCAATCTGCTGCTGAAAACCTACACACCGGAGGCGCACTTGTGGCGCATCAGTGGCACCGCAGGGGGGGATATCAGTAAAGACGATATGGGCATGTCTGCTGATTTCACCTTCAAACGTCCGGTGTTGGTCGAAGATGTTTGTCAATGGTGCGCCATCCGTAAGGCGCTTTTAACGCTTGACCCCTGGGCCTTTGACCTGATGTTCAATGAACATGGCGACCACACGGAACACGACCCTACTGAAGTACGCGACGATTCTTGGTGGTGCTGGCACGATGGCCCAATTGGGATCATCATCGAAGACCTGGGCGTCATTGGCAAAGACCGTTGGGGACGTCGCTTAGGGCATCCCACGTTACCCCTACGCACGGCGGCGGCCGCCGCAGCACGTGAGCGAAAAGAGTGAGACGATGCGGAAACGACAGCCATCACCTAATGCGGATGCCCTACTAGGCGCTCGGATAGCAGAGCTACGCAAAGCGGCAGGTATCCGACAGGCTGATATGTGCTGCGCATTAGGATTAAGCCAAGGGTCAATGAGCCTCATTGAACGCGGCGAGCGGTCATTACGCGCCGTGGACCTAGCGATGATCTAGGTCGTGTTAGGCGTGAGCGTTGGGGAGATCCTAAATCCCTTCATTATTCTCTCGATGACTAAAGAGCAAGATTAAGAACGGAGACTTCTTTCATGGAACTGATTCAGCCGACCGCCGAGCAGATTCGGCGCATTCAACGGTCGCACACAGAGCCGACGACGATCGAACGAGTGAGTGAGCGCACCGGGGAATGGGTGCGTATTCTCAGTAAACCGAACGCGCGGCTGCATGCTCACCTCATGGCCTGTGCGGCATGCGATCCGGTCCCCTGCGCGCTGGCGCAGACGATTATCCGCGAGGAGGGCCTGTAGATGACACAGACACTACGGCTGCTCTTACTGCGCATGAAGTTGAAGCAGCAGATGAATCAGGGCACCTACTATTTGGTGTTCGGGTTCTCAGAGTTCACAGTCGATCTGCTGCTGAATGAGCAACAAACCTTCATTGACCGTCCGGCCACCGAGGGTAGCTGGTATATTGATGTCGATGGTGTCGGGCGCTTCACGCTGCAATGGGTATCCCCCGCGCAGCCCCGTCGCGCCGCTTAGTCTGCAAAAGGGTTGGAATCATGGATTTCCTTACTGATAACTGTTTGCGCTGCGATGTCTCAGTAGGCATTGGCGAAAGTTACTGCGAAGGATGTCTGGAAGAACTAAATAAACCTTGGAAATCACCGAGTGAGGTTCTAGCTGAAAAGTTGGCACAACTCGCTGCACAATATTCGCCAGCCAATCACATCGAACCTGTGTGTGATTCGCCATTAGGAGACATCATGATGGATAGTTACCAGGAACCACCGCCGTTCGTCTGGCAGCCGCCTGATTTTATCGTTTACAAGGCGCGGTATCATACCATGCAGCCTTGTACCGCTAATCCGAAAGAGCGGTGGTTTAAGGTTGGTCGGGTGACGTTGTATGTCGTGCCTGATCGCAGCTTGCCGCCGCCGTTTGGCACCGTTTACAAGGTGTTGAATATGAATCGTCAGGAAAAAGGCGAGTTTATTGACCACAATGGCGCGTTACGGCCATTGACCGAAATAGATCGGTCGATCACGGGCGAAGCTTCGCCAACGGCGATCATTTCACCGTTACAGGCGACGTTGTTTTGAAGAGCTAAGGCTTTCGTTGAGGAAAGGTCAAGTAATGAACGTGCGAATTCAGCGCAGCTTTGATCGAGATGCGATCCGCGATGCAGTGGTCTTACTCGCCCAGGCCCTCACTGACGGCCACGCGGATCCTGCTGAGAACCTCGAAGCCGAGGCCGCGACATTGCAGTTGGCGGACTTGTTGGGCAATATCGGTGGCCGTGATGCTGCCGAAGGCATCGCCCTGGCGCTGATGCATGTGTGGACGACGTGGGTCTATCCTGAGTCATAGGGTCCACGTCTTCGAGAAAAGAGGCTACCATGACCAAGCAAGAGTTTCAAGATCGCTACCACGCTTTTCGCACACCTGATAAAGCAGATGCCGAACGTGAGCGCGACAAGGCCAATGCAGAGGGCATTGAAGGGGATACGTCCGTCATTATTCGGTTCCCGCCGTTTGGTTGGGGACTGATGCTCGGTGCGGCGGCGCGGTCATTGATTGCCCTGTTTCCTGAACTGGTGAACGATCAATAGTTCAGTCTTCTAATGCTTGCAACAAGCGTTCCAGTTCATAGATCCGCACTAAGGCGGTGAGATGGGTTTCACGCTCGGCTCCCGATGTGAGGTGCGTTAAGTGGATGAGGTGCAAGCGGGCTTGCTGCAAGGCGTAGGCGGCGTTCGCCACTTGGTTCAGATAGATGGTGGCCGCCAGTCGCCGCTCACGGAGTTGGATCGTCTGTATTCGTGTACGTCGCATGTGGCCCACCTCCTAGGAACAAATGTACCACATACGAGAAAAGAGTAACCATGCAACCCGTTCCTATCATATCGTCAGAGATGGTCCGGTTACAAGACAATATCGCGGGTCAGCTCGCTGAGTCATCGGTACGGGTGTATAAAAATGAACTTCGACGCATCAACACCTGGCTGGAATCCAAAGGCAAAACGATTACGACGCTCACCTATGATGATGTCGTTGAGTGGCGTGGGACGCTGGAACGGCGCTATGCCCTCAACACCGCGCAACGCAAGTTCTCTATATTGAAGCGGGTGCTGGTGGTCGCCATTGATTCTGAGATCATCACGCATGACCCCTCGGCCCACGTGCGGGGCATAAAGAGCCAAGAGTCCGAAAAGCACCGCGCGCTCACCGAAGCCGAGACAGTCCTGCTTGTGAAGTCCGTTGATCGTTCCACGCTGGGCGGCGCGCGTGATTATGCGCTACTGTTGGTGCTGGCGCTGAATGGCCTGCGGCGCACCGAGTTGGTGGATCTCACCCGCGCCGACCTCACCGAGCGTGAAGGGTATAAGGTCCTCATCGTGCGTGAGGGCAAGGGCCGCAAGCCACGCCCAGCGAAGCTACGCCGCGAAGTTTCGCTGGCGCTGGAAGCGTATTTGGCGCTACGCACGGACACCCACCCGGCGCTGTTCGCGGCGCTGCGGCCACGCGCGCACAAAGCGGGCGGCGCGTTCGGGCGATTGACGGATAAAGCGATTGAGAAGATTGTCCAAAAGTATGCGACTAAGGCCAAGCTCGGCAAGTTACTCCCCCATGACCTACGTGCCACCTTCGCTACGCTGGCCTATGAAAAAGGCGCGACGCAGGCACAGATTCAGGATGCGATGGGTCACGCTGATCCGCGCACCACAGATCGGTATCGCAAGCGTCGCCATCGCTTACAATTCAATGCTGTCGATGTGTTGAACCTCGACTTAGAATAGGAGCCACCATGCCCACCTACGCCAGCCGCACCACCGTTTCACCGGAACGTAGCCGTATTGAGATAGAACAGGTCTTGCAAAAATATGGGGCCACCGCATTCATGTATGGCGCGACGGCCGCGCGGGCGGTCCTGCAATTCGAGTTGCGCGACCGTCGCTATCGGCTCAGTCTGATTTTGCCAACTATCGGGCAGAGTAAAGCTGAGTTGAAGCAAGAAATTTGGTCATTGTGGCGGTCGTTGCTGCTGGTGATCAAGGCGAAGCTTGTCGCAGTGGATGCGGGGATCTCGACGATTGAAGAAGAATTTCTTGCCTACCTCGTGCTGCACGGCGGTGAGACGGCGGGGGATTGGCTCATACCCCAGATCACCAGCGCCTACGCCGAGCAACGCCTACCGCCGCTCTTACCCGCGCCACGCAAGCCCTATGAATAGTTGACGCTTCACAAACAGCCGCTCTTTCCGTCAGGTGTGATGCTCTGCTATACTGTCTTTGGCATGTCATGACATGCCAAAGACAGTTCTTGTAGGAGGACCCATGCGAAAACTAGCGGTACTGCTGATGCTGTTTGTCGCGGTGAGCGGCGTGTTCGTCTCTCACACGTTGACCCACAATCACACGACGGCGACCCCGACGGTCCATATTGGTTCATCCGGCTTCAATGCCGACGGAACGTGCCCGTCACCTCCAGCGGGTGACCATCGCGCACTCTCAGATGCAGAGTTAGCGATGTACGGCCTACCTCCACGGGACAGCAAGCTCTTTGCATCGGTCAACAAGATGACGACGCGAATCTGCCAAGGTGTGATTGCGCCCGACGCGCAGCCGCATGGTGGCATTCGCCCGCTGGTTACGTCATACAACACGAGCGATGACAGCGGCTTCCATTATGTGAATTGGGGTAACTCTGGATCTGCCACGCGCCTGGTCGAACTCGACGGCGAAATCATCGCCGATTCTATCAACAATTCTAGCACGCCCAATGGGTCAGGGGTATGGTTTAATGCGGTCCTCGGTGGTAATGACACAACCGCTACCTCCCCTGCATGTCCCTCAGTGAATTATGGTCTGCGCGCGGGTGTATCGGAGCGGCGCAACACGACGACCAGCTTTGCCTACGCCGCGACCATTCAAGACGTGGGCGACGACACGAACCCAGTAGATGCGTTCTATCTCAACAGCAACACCGATGACGTGGAGTTCACGGTGCGATATGATCCGTGGGGACCGGACAATGATAGCTATGGCTATATGATCGTCTCGGATGTGACGAGTGGCCAGTATTCAAGCTATCACAACACCAAGACACCGACGGGTTGCGTTGGTTCATGGACCGCGAGTCGTTGGTTCAGTGACCCCATCGCCAACTTCACGAGCCGTGTCTTTTTCATCAATGGCTTGTTGGAGAATGATGCCACACATGATGCAAAATTCAACGCTTCACCGCTCAATACACTGCATGTGCGTTGGGTAATGAAGCCAAGTAGTACGCAGTTGGTGCATCCCGATAGTGACATCTCATCTAGCGGAAATACGGGCAGCTTCTCAGAGTATTGGGACGCCGCGAGCTAAAAAAGGGGGTGATGAACTTACGATACGTCGCCGAGATGGATCTTCATCTCGGCGACGTTCTTTATGGATGGGTCGTGGGGAGCGGTGTGACGGGGCAACCTGAATCACAAACAGAGCCAGGTCCAGATGACGGCGGATATGTCGGGGTCGCGGGGTATGAAGCATAGGTCGGAGTTGCGCCCAATGGAGCGGCTGGCACGTTGGGAACGTTCGGGGCCGCGTGGGCAACCCCACATGCGGTGAACATGAGACCACTGAGCAGCACACAGAAAAGTAGAACCGTTCGCATGAAAACCTCCTTTCCTGCTCGCTAGTATAGCATGTCAAAACATCTGCGCGATGCACTGGATAAGAAAAGTGACTTCTTATCCAGTGCATCGCGCAGGTTTGCTCTACTCAACAACGTCGATCTGATAATCAGCCTCAATGGCCCCGTCGGCACGGCCCTGCAGGCGCTGTGGTATCCAGAACTGCCCAAATAAGCCAGGGCGACCGAAGAGTGGCCGTTCCTCGGTGTACGTGTGGAAATGGCCTCGCACAATATGCGTGCGCTGGTGAATGCCTGTCGGCGTCGCGGCGCTGGCGCGTGTCTTCAAACTCTTGAAAGGGTTGACGTGAATGGTGCGGAACTCATGTTCTGGCTTGGGCCAGATGTTGCGTCGTCGTTCTTGCGCAGTTTGCGCGCGCGCCGTCGGCGTTTCACTCTCCAGCGAGACATTGCGGCAATTCAAGAAACTGAGTGATAGCAACATTACATCAGTTACGATTTGCCGTGCCCAGTCGATCATCGTGCGTAATTCGATAGCCATTGAAAGCGGCTGCTCGACGATGCGGATGATATCGTCTTCGCCAGCAGTGCCGTCGGCCAGCAATTCAAACTCACCGAGCACCACCGGAAAACGATTCCACTCATCACCGTCGGGAACCCTCACGACTTGATCTGAGAACTCCAAAAACATCACGAAGTCAATATGCCAGCGGAACTCTTGCTCTTTGAGATCTTTACGATCCATGTAGACACCGGCGCGACGAAAGCCAGCAATCGGCCAGTCAATGATTTCGCCATCCAAAAGATAGGTCGTTGGACAAGTGAACTCGATCCAGGTGTGTTCAAATGGTGGCACCTGCACACCGAGTTGTGAGCGAAGCCCTTTTTCGTCTTCAATGTCTACCGCATAATAATGCATGACATTATCAGCGTGGATCACCGTCGCCTTTTTGAGCATATTGACGGTACGCTTATCACCACTAGCATTTTTGCTCAGATCCGCCAGCACGTCCGTATACAAACTCATCGCTTTCGCTCCTTAGCAAGCTAGGCAGTGGTTATGACTACTGCCTAACAGGGTACACAGGTCAAATTAGGCCGCCAGCAGGTCGCCCTTGGGTTTATGCCGCGCGAGCAGATAATTCTCGGCCTTGTGAATCGTTGCGATGCGCTCATGGATCATCGCGCGCAGCTTCACCGCCTCGCTCAGGATAGCCTCTTCTTCATCGTTGCGCGCATCCTGTTCATGCGCCAGTTCCCTGCGCAGCGCCAGCATAGCAATGGCCGCATCCACTAGCAAGGTCAGGCGGTGTAGGGTCGCGTTGTAGGCCACCAACGCTTCGAAGGTGTGGTCAGGGACGGCGTTACTATAGAAGATGCGACGGGCCTCGGCCAGGGCGTGATCGATATTGAATGAGATGACACGGGCTGGGCTAGTTGGCGCGTGGTTGGTCGTTAGTGGCATCAGCGTATCCTCAGAATGAAAATGGAGGCGGCGCAGTCACGTGCCGCCAAAACATCATGCCGCCAGCGTGGCGTCGCGCTCGGCACGTTCAGCCTGGGCCTCGGCGCGATACTGGGCCGCATGGGGGCCATTGTGGCGAAAGGCCCAATACCAATCCCACCAGCAATTCTCCCAGTGCAGTTGCGCAGCCAGGCCAGACGCCTGAATCTGCGCGAACAGCATTTCCACCCGTTCGACCGAATTGAGCAGCGCATCCATCGCCGCATCTTGCACCGCCAGCGGTGCGCGGTCGGCTTCCAGCGCTTCAACACAGAGCCGCATCTGATCGTGGTTGGCGCTGATCTGATTCAGCGCTGCTTGCAGGCTTTCGAGAGTCTTCATAATTTTGCGTGTCTCCTTAAAAGTCTAAGAACTTTTTGTTCTTGACTCTAGAATTATATCAGATATACTAC
>VFSW01011083.1_pt1 | contig 12702 bp, 14 predicted proteins | sample 5358111 | NCBI WGS metagenome assembly VFSW01 (sample SAMN11554181, study PRJNA540505) | mine drainage metagenome | isolation source: sediment from site ElyBrook_90M | place: USA: Ely Copper Mine, Vershire, VT | collected 2017 | reverse complement strand
CCCCGCCCCGATCAGATCTGCGTCCGCGGACCCAAGCCCGCCGATAGCTGAAAGCTGATTGATGAAGGCTGAAGGCCGCCTACTTGCCCGCGATGCGGAAGTCGTCAAAATACGTGATGCTGTCCGACTGCGTCCACAGCCCCACTTTGCCGGCCTGGCGGAACGTGGAATCCTGCACCTCAAAGAGGCGCTTGTGATTGAAATATACGCTGAACAGCGGACCCCGGAACTGCACCTTCAGGACGCTCCACTGGTTGGCCGGCACCGCATGTTTCACGCCGTAGATGGCGGGGCGGGCGCCCCGTGCCGACAGCGCCGTGCGCTTGCCATCCTCCACCTTGTACAGCACGATGTTGTTCTCCAGCGCATTGGCGCGCACCAGGTAGTAGTTCTTCGGATCGCGGTAGCGCCACACCAGTCCCCCGGCGCGATCCTCGGCGCCGCCCACGGGCTTCACTTTCACGCTGAGGTCGCCGTCCTTGACCGTGGTCTTCTCCAGAATGGCCAGCGGGCAGCGGCCGGCCGCGCCGCTCGATATCGGGGCGAACACCTGCGGCGGACTGGGCGCGCTGGGGTCCCTGACGATTCTCCACCCGGGCGGAGCGCCCGCGCCGGGCGTGACGGCGGTCCATCCCGGGGGCAAGGCGCCCGGCCGGGCGGAGTCGAAGTCGATGGTTTGCGTGACCGTGCCCCACAGTGCGAAGGACAGCAGCCACCCTAGGTTCCTCACCTACCTTGGTTGTAGCACCTCCCGGCGCCTTCCACAACCTTCGGCGCATGCTACATTCGGAGCCGTGCGGCTGCTCTTGATCGACGACGATACCGAATTGTGCGCCCTGCTGGAGGAGTTCCTGAAGGGCGAGGGCTTCGCCGTGGAATCCGTGCACCAGGGCCGCGGCGGGCTCGAAATGGCCTGCGGCGGCGCCTTCGGCCTGGTGATTCTGGACGTCATGCTGCCGGGCATGGACGGCTTCGAGATTCTGCGCCAACTGCGCCTGCGCAGCCGCGTCCCGGTGTTGATGCTGACCGCGCGCGGCGAAGACGTGGACCGCATCGTCGGCCTGGAACTGGGCGCCGACGACTATCTGCCCAAGCCGTTCAACCCGCGCGAGCTGGCGGCCCGCGTGCGCGCCATCCTGCGCCGCTACGAGCCGCGCGCCGCCCCCGCCGGGCCCCTCGAAGTCAACGGCGTCACCCTCGACCCGGCCACCCGCCGCGTCATGCTCGATGGCCAGCCCGTCGAACTGACCACCTTCGAGTTCGATATTCTGGAGGCCCTCATGCGCGCCGCCGGGCGCGTCCTGTCGCGCGACGACCTGATGGAGAGCCTGTACAACCGCAGGGCCACCCCGTTCGACCGCTCCATCGATATGCACATCAGCCACATCCGCCGGAAGCTCGAAATCCGCCGGCCTTTTATCAAGACCATCCGCGGCATGGGCTACCAGTTCCTGCGCGGGCCGCGCGACGAGGTGAACGCATGAACTCGCTCTTCGCCAAGATTCTGTTGTGGTTCTGGGCCACCCTGATCGTCAATACCATCGGCTCGGCCTTCATTTCGGGATTTTCCGGCCCGCGTCCCTACCTGTTGTCCCGCCTGGTGGCCTTCCAACTGGCTGAGGCCCGGGCGGCTTACGAGACCGGCGGAAAACCGGGCCTCGAACGGTTCATGCGGCGTTTCCACGCCGTGTTCCAGGGGCCCGGCACGCTCACCGACGGCGCGGGGCGCGACCTGCTCACCGGCGCCGACCAGTCCGCGCTGTTGAAGCAGGCCGGCGCCGAGCCGCTGTATCCGGCCTTCCGCCCCGGCGGCGTGGTCCTGGCGCGCAAGGCCGCGGACGGCCGCTATGCCTTCCTGTTCCTGATCCCCCACGAGCGCCTGGCCTCCTGGTTTCTGCTGCCGCAGCACTGGTGGATGATGGCCGCCGGCGTGCTCCTGTGCTACCTGCTGGCCTATTACCTGACGTACCCGGTGCGGCGCCTGCAGCGCGCCGTCGAACGCTTCGGCCACGGCGATTTTGCGGCCCGCGCCGCTCCCCGCCGGCACGACGAACTGGGCGACCTGGGGCGCACCTTCGACCGCATGGCGGACCGCATCGGGACGCTCCTGGCCGCCCGGCAAAGGCTCCTGCTGGATATCTCCCACGAGCTGCGCTCGCCCCTGGCGCGCTTGCGCGTGGCCGTCGAACTGGCCCGCGCCGGGCAGGACCGCGAGGCGGCCCTCGACCGCATCGACAAGGAAGCCGAACGCCTGAACGCGCTGGTGAGCGGGCTTCTGCGGGTGACCCGCGCCGAGGGCGATCCCGGCGCCCTGCGGCGCGAACCGGTGCGCCTCGACCGCCTGCTGGAGGAAGTGCTGGCGGACGCCGCGCTCGAGGCCCGTGCGCGCGGCAGCGGCGTGCGCCTGCTGAGCGCCCAGCCCTTGACCGTCCTTGGCGACGCCGAATTGCTGCGCCGCGCCATCGAGAACGTCATTCGCAACGCCGTGGGCCACGCACCGGAGGCCACCCAGGTCGAGGCCCTGCTGGAAGCCGCCGGCGGCCGGGCCTCGCTGCGCATCCGCGATTACGGACCCGGCGTCCCCGCCGAGGCCCTGCCGCGCCTGTTCGATGCCTTCTACCGCGTCGAGACCGACCGCGGCCGCGGGAGCGGCGGAGCCGGATTGGGTCTCTCTATCGCCAGCCGCGCCGTGGAGCTCCACTCAGGCGCCATCCATGCCCGCAATGCGAACCCGGGCCTGCTCGTGGAGATCGATCTGCCGCTGTAACTAACTTCCGAATAGCGCGTAAACCGGCCAGTTTGCGTAGCATCCAGCGAAGTTGTTTCCGTCCGGCATGGCGCGTTATTCTTGAAGAGAAGAGAACTCCGATGCCTGTAGTGCCCAGTGGGATTGTCAACCAGCGCCAGCTCGCAACAGCCATCCAGAGGGCTGCCGTTGCATTGGCTCCCGATGTCGTGAGAATCCGGTTCGCGTTGACGCTCGACTCCACTGGTTCCGCGGCAATCTTCTTTCGCGTCCTGCTCTCCGGCCCCGCCAGCAGACCAGACCGCCTTTACCAAACGACCGAAAGGATAACCGCAAAGATTCTGGAAATCGTCCAGCCGCGGGAGCTGGGGATAGTGCATGCGATTGCCCGAAGGCTTGCTTGAGCAGAGTCGGCACTTGGTCGGGCGCGAGCCCAAACGCCCCAAGCAGGCCAGCTTGCGCCGCGCGATATCCACCGCTTACTACGCCTTGTTTCATTTGCTGATCTTCGAGGCGGTTCTCAACTGGAGAAGAGCCCAAGACCGCGTTAAGCTTGCCCGAATGTTCGAACATACGCACATGCGAAAGACGTTGACACTTTCGTCCAGATGCATGAGCAACGCGAGCTTGCCGGCTACGATTACTCAAGCAACTGGACCCGCACCGGCGTTCTTCCCAAGATTGAGGGCGTTGCCGCCGCCTTCCAAGCCTGGAAGGCAATACGGAATGAGGACATCGCACAAGCATTCCTTTTTGCTCTCCTTTACGTGAACGGCGCGTTTCAGCGGCCTACCGCGGCTCCCGCACCTTCACGAACCGGTCGGCGGCCACCCCTCCCAGGTGCTGCACCGCGCCCCGCGGCCAGCGGATCTCCAGCGCTGCGGCCCGGGTTTCTCTTCCCAGCCCGAAGTACACCCGCCTGTCGCTCGACGACATCAGCCCCACGCTCGCCGACACCCGGTTGTACAGCACCCGCCCGGACGCCGTGGTCAGCTTCACTTCCGCGCCGATGGCGTCGCGGCCGCTGGCGCTTCCGGTCAGCTCCAGCGCCAGCCAGTGGTTGCCGTTGTCCGCCGAGTTCATCAGGATGCGGGGCGCCTGGTTGAGCGAGGTCACCACAATGTCCACGAAACCGTCGTTATTCAAATCGCCGAAGGCCGCGCCGCGCTGATAACCGGTGCGCAGGAAATCGGCGCCCATGGCCGCCGACACGTCCTCGAAGCGCTTGCCGCCCACGTTCCGGAACATGGTGTCGTGCTGGCGTCCGGCCGGGTCGATGTTCTCGATGTCGCCGTTGGCCGAGTACAGGTCCTTCCAGCCGTCGTTGTCGAAGTCGATGAAGCCGATGCTCCACCCTGAAAACGGATCGCTCAGCGGGCGCAGGCTGGTTTGCGGCGACACGTACTGGAACACGTCGCCGCGATTGCGGAACAGTCCCCACACCTGGCCCATCAGGTTGTTGTACACGATATCCACGCGCCCGTCGTTGTCGTAGTCGTTCGCGTCGCTCCCCATGGTCGAGCCGGCCTTGGCGCTGTCGTCGTAGGCGACGCCCAGCGGCAGCCCCTGGTCCTCGAACGTCCCGTCGTGCCGGTTGATGAACAGCGAGTTCGCTTCGGTGTCGTTGGCGATGAAAATGTCCGGCCAGCCGTCGCCGTTGAAGTCGGCGATCGAAATCCCCATGCCCTTGCCCGGCGACTTGCCCAGCCCCGACTTTTCGGTGACGTCCTCGAACCTGCCGTGGCCCAGGTTGTGATACAGGCGCGGCGGCACGCTGGGCGCGTAGAGGCGCGGATCGCAATAGTATTCCACGCCTTCCGAAGCGCAGCGGGGGTCGTGGTGCGGATCCCACACCGTGTAATTGGCCACCACCAGGTCCGGCAGTCCGTCGCGGTCGTAATCCAGCCATGCCGCGCCCACGCTCAGGGTGCCGGGGGGCTTGCTCAGTCCGGAGCCGCGCGTCACGTCCGTAAACGTGCCGTCTCCGTTATTGCGGTACAGGGTGTTCGGCCCCGCGCCGCACACGAACAGGTCTTCGTAGCCGTCGTTATCGAAATCGCCCGCGGCCGCCCCGTAGTTGAAATCCAGGTTCTGGCCCGCCAGGCCCGCCTGCCGGGTGGCATCCTCGAATACCCCGCCGCCTTTGTTGCGGAGCAGGCAGTTATAAAATCCCGGACCCGTTTTCTTGAGTTCGGGCAGCTTGGCGCCGTTGGTGAAAAAGATGTCCAGCTTGCCGTCGTTATCGAAGTCCAGCAGCGCCACGCCCCCGCAGAGGGGCTGCGGGAAGTATTTGCGCGGCGACAGGTCATTGTGCGTCACGTAGGCGAAGTGGGAGCGCGGGGCCACGTCGATGAAGTGAATCTGCCGCGGGGTAGGCGCGGCCCAGAAGACCGCGGCGAGAACGGCTACAGCGGCGCGGACGGCGGCCTTTCCCATGTTGAACCCATGCTACTGGTGGCTGGCGGTGGCGCCGGAGATATTCCTGTGGAGGGCCTTGGTGTTGGAATTAATCTTGTCCGCCGTGCTTTTCTGCAGGGCGAATTCGCGGGCGGCGTCGTCCTTGCGCCCCAGGCGCTGATACGCCGTGGCCAGCGCCTGGTGGATCGACGGATTCCGCGGCGCCAGCCGTGCGGCCGCTTCCAGCGGCAGCACCGCCTCCGCCGTGCGGCCGGAATCCAGCAGCGAGCGCCCCAGCCCGAACTGCGCCTCCGCGAAGGAGGGCGAAAACTGCACCGACCGCGAGAAGTGCAAGATGGCCTCCGGCAGCTTGTCTTCCTGGCGGGAGATTTCGCCGAGATAGTATTCCGCGCCCGCATGCTGCGGATTGATCTTGAGTTCCTCCTCGAATTCCTGGCGGGACGCGCTGGGGCCGCCGGCCGCGGGATAGTCGAACATCAGCCCGCCGATGCGATAGTGGATGCCGGGCGATGCGGGCGTGCGTTGCAGCAGGATGCGGTACTCGCCGATGGCCTTCTTGGGATCCCCCGCCTTTTCGAAGTTCTCGGCATTGAGCTGCAGCACCTCGGACGAATCCGGCGCCACGCTCATCAAACGTTGGGAATTGCGGTAGGCCAGGTCGGAGTACATGTGTACGGCCAGCAGCAGGATGTCGGGATCGCCCGGGAACTCCTGTTGGAGCTGCGCGAGGAAGCGGGCCGCCTCGCCCTGGCGGTCCAGCATCATCGAGCAGCTCACGCCGAACTTGCCGGTGATCCGGCGGGCGTCCTTTTCCCGGGCTTCGGCGGCAGCCTCTTTCAGCAGCGGCAGAGCCTCCGCGCAACGGCCGGACAACGCCATATTGACAGCCCGGTCGGCGAGCGGCGCCTGTTGCTGGCACAGGGCCGGGGTCAGCCCGGCCAGCAGCGCGGCCGCAGGGAACACGCGTCGAGCGTTACCGTGCATCCGTGCCCGCCCGGCCCGATGCTACACGCTGAAGGAACTGCCGCAGCCGCAGGTCGACTTCACTTGCGGGTTGTTGAACTTGAACCCCGCGCCCTCCAGGGTCTCCACGTAGTCCACTTCGGCGCCGTCCAGGTACAGCAGGCTGGCCTGGTCGATGAACACCTTCAGGCCGTCGAAGCTGTACGTCTTGTCCAGCATGTTGGGCTGGTTTTCGAACGCCATGGAATAGCTGAAGCCGGAGCATCCGCCGCCTACCACGGCGATGCGCAGGCCGGCCGGCTTGGGTTCCTGCGTGTCCAAGATCTCCCTGACCTTGCCCACCGCTTTTTCCGTCAATTGCACCATAGAATTCCTGCAATCTCCTTGAGAGCTTTGTCCCCGCTACGCCTGCCATTATAACCGAGCCAGGCTGCGGGGGCTACTGAATGGATGACCCGGCGGCGCGCAAGTTGCGGGAATCTGCTATTTTTGGGTTTGGAAGTTGAAACCACACCTGAGCGGTTAACGTCGGAAGCGGTGTATGGGCACATTGAGCGGTGCGCTGCCACTCCCCGCCTTCAGTACCACGATCGCCCTTAAAACGAGAGTGGACTACCTCAATACCCAGGAAGGCGCCTTGATCCGCCGCGCCAAGGCCGGCGAGGAAGCCGCATTTCGCGAGATCGTGGAAAAGTACCAGTCCAAGGTTTTCTCCATCATCCACGGCATCGTGCGCCAGCGCAACGACGTGGAAGATATTGCCCAGCAAGTGTTTGCCAAGGTTTTTCTGTCCATCCGCAACTTCGATTTCCGCAGTTCGCTGATCACCTGGATCTACAAGATCACGGTCAACGAGTGCTTCGACTACCTGCGCAAGAAAAAGGTCCGCAAGCTGGTCTACGAGAGCGACTTGAGCGAAGATGAGGTCCGCCGCGTGGAAAACACCGACCCGGCCATCGACCGCCAGCCCGCCGCCGATACCAGCCTGGCCCGGCGCGATTACGTGCTCAAGCTGCTCAGCCGCGTCTCCGAAGAGGAGCGCATGTTGCTCATGATGAAAGAGGTCGAGGGCTATTCGGTGGACGAACTGGCGTCCATGACCGGGATGAACGAGAACACCATCAAAGTGAAATTGTTTCGCGCCCGGCAGAAACTAGTGAAGGCGGCGCAACGTCTAGATAAAGCGCCCGGCCTGGTGGCCGGTTGAGCGGCGGGAAGCCGGAGTGTCCCGCGGTATGAATTTCTTTGTGACCCCCGGAAGCGGGCAAAACGGTCGAAAGACCCGCGGTGGGGCGCTGTACGGTTGATTCGGTAAGGGAAGAAAGCTATGCACGCGGTCATCATCACCGATCTTGAGGAGTACCTGAGCGGTAGTCTGCCGCCGTCGGCTCTCACCCGCTTTCAAGCCCACCTGGACACCTGCGGCCGTTGCCGCCGGGAAGTTGAAGCCATGCGCCAGGCGTCCGGCCTGTTCGGCTCACTGAAAACCGCCGAGGCCATGAACCCGCCGCCGGGCTTTGTGGCGCAGGTTATGCAGTCGGCCGGCGAACCGCCCGCGCCGTCATTCTGGGCCGTTTTCGGCGATTTCGCGTTCGGCCGGCGCGTGGTCTTTGCCTCCCTGCTCACCATGGCGGTATTGGGCACGGTGCTGGTGTCGCGCGAGGAGGGCTACGCGCCCGCTCCTCCCACTCCCGAAGCCTTGATGGCCTCCGATACCGGCTCTCCCAACGCGGATCAGATGCTGGTGGCCCTTGCGAACTATGAGCCATAACGTGGTGGCCCGGCCCGCGGCGGTAACATTCTGGAACTCCCCCAAACTCGCCGGAGTCGGCCTGTTGCTGCTGGTCTTCCTCTGCGGAGCGGTCGCCGGAGCCGTAGCCATGAACCTGGGCGCCCACACCGCCCTCCATCCACGCCCCTTCTGGGATAACAGCGCCAAGACCGAATACCTGAAAAGGGTGACCCAGCGGCTGGATCTCAGCCCCGCCCAGAGTGCCCAGATGGAAAGCATTTTGGACGATTTCTCCAAGTATTACCAGACCGTGCTCTCCGATGGCAAGGCACGTATTTTCAATATCTTGAACGACGAGCAGAAAGCCAAGTTCGAAAAGATGATCAAGGAACGCCCCCGCAACTAGGCCTCGGCGAACCCCTCCTTGACATACGCCCGCCCGCGAGAGCAAGATTCCTCTATGCACACTTCGTGGTTATTGGCGGGCGCCCTTGCCGCCTGCCTGGGGGCGGAGACCGCCTGCGCGCCGCCGGTCTCGCCTGAAGCCAGGGTCTATCGCATGGGCGAAAGGGTGACCGTCGGATCCCTCGTTTATAACGTCTTCGACGACCAATGGCGGCCCCAGTTGGGTTCCGGCCCCGACGCCCGCGTTCCCAAAGATCGCTTTTTTCTGGTGCGCCTAAGCGTGGTCAACGGCGGCGCCGCCGACATCATGGTTCCCACCATGACCCTGGTGGACGATTCCGGGCAGACCTTCAACGAGCTCACCAACGGCGACGGGGTCCCCTCCTGGACCGGATACCTGCGGCGTGTCCGCCCCGCCGATACGCTGCAGGGCAACGTCGTCTTCGACGTCGCTCCCAAGCATTACCTGCTGCGCGTAACGGACGAGACCGGCGCCAAGAGCCGGGATATCGACATCCCCCTCAATTTCTCCTCCGACACCCCCGATATGCCCGCTCCCAACCAACCATAATCGTATGCTTGCCACGAAACAAATCTTGGCGCGCGCCTGGGCCGCCGCCGCGTGCGCTTGTCTGCTGGGGGCCGCTGCCGCACCCCTCGCCGTCGTGCATGCCGTAATCTCGGACCGGGACAGCGGCGCCGCCCTTCCCGCCAGTTTCCCCCATCAGCCCGGCGAGACCATGTTCTTCAGCTTCCAGGTGGATGGCTTCACGCCGTCCTCCGGGGACCGCGTGCACCTGACCTACAAGGTGGAGGCCCTCGACCCGCACGGCGTGCATCTCGCCGAACCGGTTTCCGCCGACATCGAAGAGACCCTCGCGCCCGAGGACAAGAACTGGAAGCCGGTCGTCCGGCAGGAGATCGTGGTCCCGCCCCTGGCCGGCTCCGGCACCTACAAAATCGCCGTCTCCCTGACCGATATCGTAGCCAAGGCCTCCGCCACCGCGACCGTTCCCTTCGAGGTCCGCGGGCACGCCGTCGAGCCGAGCGATACCCTGGCCATCCGCAACATCCATTTCTATCGCGCCGAAGACGACCGCCAGGCCCTCGCCAAGGCGGCCTACCGGCCCGGAGACGCCGTCTGGGCCCGCTTCGATATCATCGGCTTCAAATATGGCGAGTCCAACGCCATCAATGTCAGTTACGACGTCGCCGTGGTCGCCCCGGACGGCAAAGTGCTCTACCGCCAGCCCGGCGCGGACGCCGACCGCAGCCAGTCGTTCTATCCCAAGCGCTACGTGCCGGCGGTCATGAGCCTCGCCACCAAACCGGACACCCGGCCCGGAGAGTACGCCGTGGTCCTCACCGCCCACGACGGCGTGGGCCACCAGACCTGCGAAGCCCGGCACGCCTTCGCCATCCAGTAGCGGGCTTCCGGTTACAATCGGATCATTCCACTATGCCGGACATGATCCTTCTGGGCGCCCGTCCCCTGACCATCGAGGACGTCGCCGCCGTCGCCCGTCAGGCCGCCATCGTCACTTTCTCCGATGCGGCCCGCGGCCGCATCCGCCGGGGCCGGGCACGCCTCGAAGAGCGCCTGGCGGCGGGAGACCGCATCTACGGCGTCAACACGGGCGTGGGCGGCAACATCAAATTCTCGCTGGACGCCGAACAGACCGGACGGCTCCAGGAGAACCTGGTCCGCCAGCTATCCTGCGCCACCGGCGCCCCGCTGCCCGGTGGCGTGGTGCGGGCCGCCATGCTGCTGCGGCTGGCCACCTTCGCCCGCGGCACGTCCGCCGTGCGCTGGGAACTGGCGGCCGCGCTGGAAGCGCTGCTGAACAGCGGCATCGTGCCGGTGGCGCCCCGCTACGGGTCGGTCGGCGCCAGTGGCGACCTGATGCCTTCGGCCTACATCGCCCGCGCGCTCCTGGGCATGGGCCAGGCGGACTACCAGGGGCGCCGCATGCCGGCCGCCGACGCCCTGCGCGCCGCCGGCCTGGAAACCCTCCGTTTCGCCCCCAAGGAAGGGCTGGCGCTGATCAACGGCACCACCTCCATGACCGCCTTCGCCGCGCTCCTCTTCGTGGATGCCGCCCGCGTCCTGCGCGCCCTGCTGGGGGCCGTGGCGCTGGCCATCGAGGCCCTGCGAGCCTCGCCCGAGCCTTACCTGCCCTGGGTCCACGAGAGCAAGGGCCATCCCGGCCAGATCGCCGTGGCCGCCTATGTCCGGGGGCTGCTCTCCGGCAGCGCATACGCGTCCCAAGCCAGCTCCCAGAGCTGCTATTCCCTGCGCTGCGTGCCGCAGGGGCTGGGCCCGGCCTGGGAGGCGCTGGACGCCGCCCGCGCCGTGCTGGAACGCGAAATCAATTCGGCCAACGACAACCCCCTGATCGACCCCGAGACCGGCGATCTCTATCGCGCCGGGAATTTCTATGGCGGCCACATCGCCCGCCTGCTGGACACCTGGAAGCTGGACTTCGCCATCGAGGGCAATTGGATCAACGCGCTCTTCGCCGTCCTGGTGGACGATAAATTCAACGGCGGCCTGCCCGCCAACCTGGCCCCCGATCCAGGCGTGAATTCCGGCTTCAAGGGCATGCAGTTGAGCGTCACCAGCCTGGCCTGCGCCATCCGCCAGATGGCCGGCCCCAGTTCCATCCATTCCCTGCCCACCGAAACCTATAACCAGGATGTCGTCAGCCTGGGCATGCACGCCGCCGTGACCGCCGCCGACGCCCTGGAGTGCCTGCGCAACGCGGCGGCCATGGTGCTGCTGGCGGCGGCGCAGGCGGTGGACTTGCGCGGCGGCGCGGCCCCCTTGGGCGCGGGCAGCCGGCGCGTGTACGACGCCGTGCGCCGCGTGGGCGCCTTCGTCGAAGCCGACCGGCCCCTCGAAGACGATGTCGCCGGGGTCGCCGAAGCCATCCAGTCCGGAGCGTTCCAGGAAGTCGGCGCGCCGGGCTGACATTGGCGGCGCCGGCGCCCACGGCGAGAACCTCCATCCGAACTGGCGCGTCTCGCGGGCCCAATGCCGTGGCGGTGGACGCTTTGAGGTCGGTGCGCTCGCCCAGCGCCACCGGGCCCCGCACGTACTATCCTTACGGTGTGGAGTACACTGCCTCAAAGGGCGACCGATGACCCGCCACACCTCAGTCTCGCATCCGAAGCCGGGGCGTACGGGATGCGGCATCGCCTGGAACGCCGGGCGGCGCCCCTCGCAAGCTAGCGGGCCCCTCCGGCGGACCGCAATTGCAAACCGATCAGTCCACCGGCAGGCGAGCATCCGCAGCTCCCCGCTGCCGTGGGCATTGGCGGCCATTTTCGCTTTCCTCGGCGCGGTAGCCGCGGCGGAAAACCCGTCCGCCGCGGCGACGCCGCTTCGCCAGCTTCGCTTCAGCCCCGACGGCAAGTATGTGTTCGCGCAAGACGATGCCGAGATCACTGTCCTCACGGCGCACCCGCTGACCATCCTCTTTCGCATTCCCGCCCGCGATGCAAGGGACGCCCAGTCCACGCTGGACTCGCGGCAGACTGTCTTCATCAGTTCCGTTTCGCACCTGGAGCGGTACTACGTCGCCGAACCCTCCCCCGGCACAGTCGGCCTCTACGAGCGCGGCAAAGGCTTGCAAGCCACCATCGCGCTCCACAAGGAGTGATTGCCCATGGCAACGCATCGCATCCCCTGCAAATCACGGGCGACAGCCGCAATGCTCGCGGCGGTTGCGGCCATGGCCACCGCGCTGGCTGGCGGCAGCCGCGAGAATACGTCTACCGCAACGACGCCGCTTCGCCAGCTTCGCTTCAGCCCCGACGGCCGCTATGTGCTCGCACAGGACGACGCCGAGATCACGGTCCTCACCGCGCACCCCCTCGCCATCCTGTTCCGCATTCCCGCCCACGATGCCAGGGACGTCCAGTTCACGCCGGACTCCCGGCAGGTCGTCTTTGTGAGCTCTACCTCGCACGTGCAGCGTTGGAGTATCGGCGCTCGCACGCGCGCCGCCGCGCAAGAAATCCCCGTGACGGCCTGCGGAACCGAGCGACTGTCTCCCGACGCCCGGTTCCTGGCGTGCGTTGATCCAGAGGGGACCCTCCGCCTGCTGGACGTCGGCACCGGGGCGACGGTGTTGGAGCGGAGTCACTACGGTAGAGCCTCGATTGACTCCGCCTCAGTCGACGAGACCGGGACAGGCGGGGGCGGGCTCGTGCTCATGGACCCATCCCGGGCCAGAGCGGATTTCTCGCCCGACGGCCGCTTCTTCGTGGCGGTGCCGACCTTCCCGTCTGAACCTATCAACGGCGGCGACGACCCCGTCATTGCCCGAGACCTCTACGCCGGGAGGGCCATGCGCCTCCACAAGGACCTGACGCTGCTGCCCACAGCATTTTCTCATCCAAGAATGAGCCTGGAGAAGCCAGATCGGATAACCGG
>VFSW01011082.1_pt1 | contig 12703 bp, 8 predicted proteins | sample 5358111 | NCBI WGS metagenome assembly VFSW01 (sample SAMN11554181, study PRJNA540505) | mine drainage metagenome | isolation source: sediment from site ElyBrook_90M | place: USA: Ely Copper Mine, Vershire, VT | collected 2017 | reverse complement strand
CAGGCCGAGTCTTACCACGATGGCCCAGCAGACCCTTCTGGACCGGTTTGCCCCCGCCTGCGTGATGATCGACCGGAAGCTCCAGGTGCTCTACGTGCATGGCAACATCGAGAACTACCTCGCCATCCCCGTGGGCGAACTGACAACCCGGATCGTTGACATGGCCAGGGAGGGCCTGCGAGCCCGGCTGCGCGGGGCGATCGCCAAGTGCATCGAAACCGGCCGGCCGGTCGCTTTCACTGCCCGCACCCGGCGCGGCGAAAAATCGGTGCCGGTCAAGGCCACGGTCAGCTCCCTGCGGCACCTCAGAGAAACTGACGGCCTCCTCCTGATCACCTTCGAAGACCAGCGCATCCCGGCCGCTGTGAAGTCGGGTCGGCCAGCCGGGGCGGAAGCCGATGTCCGTCAACTGGCGGACGAGCTGAAGATCACCCGCGAGGAGCTCCAGAGCACAATCGACCAACTGGAGGGCTCGAACGACCAGATCAAGGCCTCCAACGAGGAGGTCATGGCAGCCAACGAAGAGCTCCAATCGGCCAACGAAGAGATGGAGACCTCCAAAGAGGAACTCCAGTCGCTCAACGAGGAGCTCAACACCATCAATGTCCGCCTCCAGGAGAAGGTCGACGAGTTGGAAAGCGCCAACAACGATGTGGTGAACCTTCTTGCCAGTGCCAGCATCGCCACCCTGTTCCTGGACAAGCAACTCAGGATCAAGCGCTACACGCCGGCGGTCACCCGCCTGATGAGCCTGATTCCCACCGACCTTGGCCGGCCGTTTGCGGACATCCTGCTGCGCTTTACCGACGGGGAGCTGATCGACGATGCGCGCCGGGTCCTCGTCGATCTGACTCCGATCGCCAAGGAATTGCGGGCCGACGACGGCCGCTGGTACATCCGCCGTATCATGCCCTACCGGACGCAGGACGACCGGATCGAGGGGGTGGTCGTCACCTTCGTCGACGTCGCGGAGATCAAGCAGGCCGAGCAGAAGCTCCGCGAGACCCTCGAAAGGGCGGCATGGCTCGCCCGGATCCCCGGGGAGAACCCGAACCCGGTGATGCGGGCGTCGCCGGAAGGCACGGTCCTCTACTGCAATCCGGCATCGGTAAAAGACCTGCAGTGGGCGTGCAGTGTCGGCGATCCCCTCCCCGACCCGGTCCGGACGTTGGTCGCCCCGGCGATGGCTTCGGGAAAAGAACTCCGCCGGGAGGTCCAACTGGGCGCGAGCTTTTACGCCGTTACGGTGATTCCATTTCCGGCGGAGTCCTACGTCAATGTCTACGGACGCGAAATCACGAAACGCAAGCAAGCCGAGGAATCGCTGCGCCGGAGCGAGGCGCGGCTCAAACGGGCGCAAGAGATCGCCCATCTCGGCAGTTGGGAGCTGGACCTGATGAATAACCGGCTCACCTGGTCGGACGAGGTGTACCGCATCTTCGGCCTTGAACCACAGGGGTTCGCCGTCACCTACGAGGCGTTCCTCGAACGGGTGCACCCCGACGACCGCGGGGCCGTGGATGCTGCCTATTCGGGATCGATTCGGGAAAACCGCGATACCTATGAGGTTGAGCACCGCGTGATCCGGAAGGATACCGGCGAAAGTCGCTTAGTCCACGAGCGGTGCCAGCACTTCCGTGATGCGTCGGGCAAGATCATCCGTTCGGTCGGCATGGTTCACGACATCACCGAGCGCAAACGGGCGGAGGAGGCGCTGCACAAACTGAACGCCGAACTGGAGGAGCGCGTTGCCGCGCAGACCGCGGAGATCCGCCGGACCTACGAGGCGGTGGAGGCGGAGCGGCAGCGCTTCTACAACGTCCTGGAGTTGCTGCCCGCCTACGTGGTGCTCCTGTCACCGGACTATCACGTGCCCTTTGCAAACCGGTTCTTCCGGGAGCGGTTCGGCGAGGCCCGGGGCAGGCGCTGTTACGAGTACCTCTTCCAGCGCAAAGAGCCCTGCGAGATCTGCGAGACCTACACCGTCCTGAAGACCGGGAAGCCCCACCACTGGGAGTGGACCGGCCCGGACGGATGCGACTACGACGTCCACGACTTCCCCTTCACCGACAATGACGGTGCTCCTTTCATCCTGGAGATGGGGATCGACGTCACCGAGATCAAGCGCGCCCAGGCGGCGCTCAAAGAGGCCAACGAGACACTGGAGCGGCGGGTGGCCGAGCGCACGGCGGAGCTGGAGGCGGCCCGCATGGCAACCGAAGGGGAAAAGAGATTGCTGGAAACCGTCATGGAGGCATTGCCGGTAGGTGTTGCCATCACTAACATTACGGGGGGCAATATCAAGTCCAACCGCGCCTTCGAAGAAGTCTGGGGCGGGCCGCGGCCGGCAACGGATTCCGTGGCGGACTACGCCGCCTATAAGGCATGGTGGGCCGATACGGGCAAACCCGTCCGGCCCGAGGAATGGGCATCGGCCAAGGCGGTGCAGACCGGGCAAACCGTCCGGAATCAATTGATGAAGATCGAGCGGTTCGACGGCTCCCAGGCTTTCATCCTCAACAGCGCCTCGCCCATCCTCGACGCCGAGGAGAAGATCATCGGCAGCGCCGTGGCCATTCGGGACATCACCGCCCTCAGGCGCGCCGAGGAGGCGCTCCGCGAGAGCGAGGAGCGGTTGAAACTCTTCATCGAACACGCCCCCGCGGCACTCGCCATGTTCGACCGCGAGATGCGCTACCTGAGCGTGAGCCGCCGCTGGCGGAGCGACTACGGGCTCGGCGAGAGGGCCTTGATCGGCCTTTCCCATTACGACGTTTTTCCGGAGATGCCCGGGGAATGGAGAGAAGCCCACCGCCGCGGCCTGGCCGGAGAGGTGCTCACGGCCGAGGCCGACCGTTTCGAGCGGGCCGACGGGTCGATTCAGTGGGTGCGCTGGGAGGTCCGCCCCTGGCATGACGCGGCGGGTGCGGTCGGCGGGATCATCATCTTCACCAGGGACATCACCGAGCGCAAGCAGGCGGAGGAGACTCTGACGGAACGAACGCGGCAGCTCGAGGCCGCCAACAGCGAGCTGGAGGGTTTCAGCTACACCATCTCCCACGACCTTCGCGCCCCGCTCAGGGCCATCGACGGGTACAGCCGGATGATCCTCAGGAAGCACGCCGATAAACTCGACGAGGACACCATCGCCAAATTCAACGTCATCCGGGAAAACACCCGGATGATGGGCCAGCTCATCGATGACCTCCTGGACTTCTCCCGTATGGGCAGGGTCCAACTGTCTTCGGTAACACTGGACATGGCGGGACTGATCGGGGAGGTCTGGGAGGAACTCAAGACCGCCAACCCCGATCGCCGCCTGGCGCTGAGGATGGCAGAGATCCCCCCCTGCGGGGGAGACCGGGCGCTCATCAAACAGGTCATCGTCAACATCCTCGCCAACGCCGTCAAATTTACCAAGGGGCGCGAAGAGGCGGTGATCGAAACGGGTGGATACCACAAAGACGGCGAGATCATCTATTATGTCCGGGACAACGGCGTCGGCTTCGACATGCAGTACTACGACAAGCTGTTCGGCGTCTTCCAGCGCCTCCACGGCGCCGACGAGTTCGAGGGAACCGGGGTGGGACTCGCCATCGTCCACCGCATCATTGCACGCCACGGCGGCCGCGTCTGGGCGGAAGGCGAGATCAACAGGGGCGCCTGTTTTTGGTTCTCGCTTCCCGCCTGAGAGTGGCCCTATAATTTATTGACTCGAGAAGCGATTCTCACTATATTTCGCCTCGGAAATGAGGTTCTTGTCAAGAAGCCCCGCACCAGGACAGCCCGGAGGATCATATGCGCACTGCACAAGGAAAAGGGCCTGATACGAATAAACCCGTTCCTAACCGAATACTAACCACCAAATCCTCCGCGGGCATCGCCAAGTGCAAAACGGGGATCCGTGGGCTCGATGACATCACCCAGGGCGGCCTCCCCCGCGGGCGGCCCACTCTCGTCTGCGGCGGCGCCGGCTCCGGAAAGACACTCCTCGGGATGGAGTTCATCGTCCGGGGCATCCGCGAGTTCGGCGAGCCGGGCGTCATCATGTCCTTCGAGGAGACGGGCGAGGAGCTCTCCCAGAACGTCGCCTCCCTGGGGTTCGACGTCGAGGCCCTGATCCGCAAAGGGCAGATGGCGGTGGACTACGTCCGCGTCGAGCGCAGCGAGATCGAGATGACCGGCGAGTACGACCTGGAGGGGCTCTTCATCCGGCTGGGCAGCATGTTCGCCGAGGTCGGCGCCAAGCGGGTCGTCCTCGACTCCTTGGAGGCGCTCTTCGCGGGCCTCCCCAACGAGGCGATCCTGCGCGCCGAGCTGCGCCGCCTCTTCCGCTGGCTCAAGGAAAAGGGCGTCACTGCCGTCATCACCGCCGAGCAGGGAACGAACACCCTCTCCCGCCACGGCCTGGAGGAGTACATCAGCGACTGCGTGATCTTCCTCGACCACCGTGTCGCCAACCAGGTGGCCACCCGCAGGATCCGGATCGTCAAGTACCGCGGCTCCAGCCACGGGACCAACGAGTATCCCACCATGATCGACGAGCGGGGCCTCTCCGTCATGCCCATAAGCTCCCTCGGCCTGGACTACCCGGTGGCAAAGGAGCGCGTCTCGACAGGGATCGAACGCCTCGACGCCATGCTGGCCGGGAAGGGCTACTACAAGGGGAGCAGCATCCTCGTCAGCGGGACCGCCGGCACGGGAAAGAGCAGCATCGCCGCCGCCTTCGCCAACGGCGTCTGCTCCCGGGGCGAGCGGTGCCTCTACTTCTCCTTCGAGGAGGCCCCCGCGCAGATCATCCGCAACATGGCCTCGATCGGCATCGACCTCAAACGATGGGTATCCAAGGGGCTCCTGCGGTTCCATTCGGCGCGTTCGACCCTCTACGGCCTGGAGCAGCACCTGGTCGTGATTCACAAACTCGTGAACGAGTTCGAACCCGCCGCCGTCGTCATGGACCCGATCACGAACCTTACCTCGGTCGGCAATATCGAGGACATCAAATCCATGCTGACCCGGGTGATCGACTTTCTGAAGGGCCGCCTGATCACCACGCTGTTCACCAGCCTGACCGAAGGGGGGCTGGCCATCGAGCGAACCGATGTCGGAATCTCCTCGCTCATGGATACCTGGCTCCTCCTGCAGGCCGTCGAGTCGGCGGGCGAACGGAACCGCATCCTCTATGTCCTCAAGAGCCGCGGCATGGCCCACTCCAACCAGGTGCGGGAATTCCTCCTCACCAATCGGGGCATCGAACTGATCGACGTCTACACGGGCCAGGGGGCCGTCTACACCGGCGCGGCGCGGAAGATCCAGGAGGAGGCAGATAGCGCTGAGGACGCGGCCAAGCGGCAGGCTGCGGAACGGCGGCAGCGCGAGCTCGCCCAGGAGCGGCTGGACATCGAGGCCCAGGTGCAAGCCCTCCGGTCCCGACTGAGCAGCATCGAGGAGGAACGTCGGCTTGTTTCGGCCGAGGAAGCCATCCGCATCAAGGCCCTCGAAGAGAGCCGCCGGCTCCTGGCCGGCATGCGCAGGGCCGACGGAGAACCCCGGAGGAAACGATCATGACGCTACCCAAAACCCCCAAAACAGGCAATACGAAAAAGCCTTCCAAACCCGCTCCGCAGCAGGCGAAGGCCTGGAACCTCCGGCTCTACGTGGCCGGCCAGACGCCCCGGGCGGTGGCCGCCCTCGGGAACCTCAAGAAGATCTGCGAGGAACACCTGGCCGGTGACTACTCGATCGAGGTCATCGATCTTATCAAGAACCCGCAGCTCGCCCGGGGCGACCAGATCATCGCCGTGCCAACGCTCGTGCGCAAACTGCCCGAGCCGATGAAGAAGATCATCGGCGACCTGTCGGATAAGGAGCGCGTCCTGGTCGGCCTGGACCTCAGGCCGCGATAGGGGAAAGGCATCTTCATGGCAAAGAAACCTGCACAGACGACGAAGGAGGCCCTGGAGGCGGCAGCCCAAAAAGCAAGGACCCAAAAGTACGTCCTTCGGCTCTACGTGGCCGGCATGACCCCGCGCTCGCAGGAAGCGATCCGGACGGTCACCGCGATCTGCGAGGAGAACCTGGCGGGCCGCTACGACCTCGAGGTGATCGACCTCTACCAGAACCCGACCCTGGCCAAGGGCGAACAGATCATCGCCGCGCCCACCCTCGTCAAGAAACTGCCCCTGCCGCTCCGCAAGTTCATCGGCAGCATGGCCGACAAGGACAGGATCCTGGTAGGCCTGGACCTGCGGCCCAAGAAGGCGTGAGGCGTCCCCGGAGCACTGGACACCGGTTTTCGCCGGCGTGACGACTCTTTGGGAGGTCATCAGTAAAGGCACCACCATGAGCCAAACAAGAAAGGACAACCGGACGAAGGCAGAACTCGTCGAAGCGCTCGCAGAGCTCCGCGCCCGGCTCGACGAGGCCGAGCAGACCCTCGACGCGATCCGCACCGGCAACGTGGATGCCGTGGTTGTCAGCGGCCCGCAGGGGGAGCAGGTCTTCTCCCTGACCGGCGCCGAGCAGGTCTACCGCGTCATCATCGAGGCGATGAACGAGGGGGCACTGACCATGGACTTGGGAGGGTACATCCTCTTCTGCAACCGGCGTTTCTGCGAGATGGTAAAGACGCCGATGGAGGCGATCGTCGGGAAACGGTTTACGAACTTCGCCGCCCCTGCCCAGCAGCCGGCAATCCGGGCGCTGGTCGCGGACGCCCAGGGCGGGCCGGTCCGGCGGCGGCTGGTGCTCCAGGCCGGCGGCGGCACACCCCTGTCCGTCCAGCTCTCGGCCAATCTCCTCGTCGCCGCCAATCCCCCCTGCATCTGCATGGTGGTCTCCGACCTGACCGAACTGGAGGCCTCGGCCAGCTCGATCAGGGTCCTCCGCGAGCACCAGCAGGCCCTCGAGGAAAGCCAGGCCGAACTGCGCAAGCAGAAAGAATGGCTCCAGGTCACCATGAGGAGCATCGGCGACGCCGTAATCGCCACCGACAGCGAAGGCCGCATCTCCTTCCTGAACCCCGCCGCCGCGGCGCTGACCGGCTGGACGGAGCAGGAGGCGCTCGGCCGGCCGGTCCGGGACGTTTTTCACATCATCGATGATGCAACCCGCCGGCCGGGGGAGGATGTCGTCGCCCGGGCGCTCAGCGAGGGCACGACGGTCACCTCGGCCGGAGCGACCCGCCTGATCGTCCGCAACGGCCGTGAAATCTCCGTTGAGGACAGCACGGCCCCGATCAAGGACCGCGACGGCCGCCTCCTGGGCGCGGTAGTCGTCTTTCAGAACTCGACGGAAAAGCGCCGGAGGCAGGAGGCCCTGGTCGCCCTCAAGAACAGCCTGGCGGCCGACCTTGCCCGGATGGCGCGGCTGCACGAGATCAGCACGCGCCTGGCGGGATCGAGCGACCTTGGCTCACTCCTTGCGGCGATTATCGAGGCATCCATCGAAATCACGGGCGCCGACATGGGAAGCATCCAACTGCTCGACGAGGCGGGCGCAATGCGGGTCGCGGCGCACAGCGGCCTCGGGCAGCCGTTCCTGGATTACTTCGCCAATGTTAGCCGGGAGGTCCATATCGTCTGCGGCCAAGCCCTGACCGACTGCCAGCGCGTGATCGTCGATGACGTGACTGAAAGCCCCCTGTTTCGCGATAATCCGGCGCTCGACGTCCTACTGGCGGCGGGCATCCGGGCCTTTCAAACAACCCCGCTGATCGGCCGCACCGGCGAGATCGTGGGGATGTTCTCCACCCACTATCATACCGCCCGCCAACCCGAGGAGGCCGACCTGCGGCTCTTGGACCTCCTGGCCCGCCAGGCAGCCGACCTGATCGAGCGGATGCGGGCCATCGAAGCTCTGAACAAGCGGTCGGAGCAGCTCGAAGCCGCCAACCGGGAGCTGGAGAGCTTCAGCTACTCGGTCTCCCACGACCTTCGCGCCCCGCTCAGGGCGATCGACGGGTACAGCCGGATGATCCTCAGGAAGCACGCTGACAAATTCGACGAAGACGCCATCGACAAGTTTAACGTCATCCGGGACAGCACCCGGATGATGGGCCAGCTCATTGACGACCTCCTGGCCTTCTCCCGCACGGGCAGGGCTGAAATGTCCACCACTGCGCTGGACATCGGGGGAATGATCAAGGAGATCTGGGAGGAGATCAAGGCCGCCAACCCGGATCGCCGTATGACGCTGCAAATTGCGGAGCTCCCCCCGTGCAGGGGAGACCGGGGGCTCATCAAACAGGCCCTCGTCAACATCCTCTCCAACGCTGCGAAATTCACCAAGGGGCGGGAAGAGGCGCTGATCCAAGCGGGGGGAGACAACAAGGGCCGTGAGATCGTCTATTCCATCCGGGACAATGGGGTGGGCTTCGACATGAAGTACCACGACAAGCTGTTCGGCGTTTTCCAGCGCCTTCACAGCGCCGGCGAGTTCGAGGGGACCGGGGTGGGACTTGCCATCGTCCAGCGGATCATCAGCCGGCACGGCGGCCGGATCTGGGCGGAAGCCGAAGTCGACAGGGGCGCCTGTTTCTACTTTTCCCTTCCCGGGTGAGGGTCAAGGGTAAATAATCAATCAGTCCACAGCCGTCTTCCTGTCTGCTGTCACCGGAACAGCTTCCGGCGCCGCTTTTTTCGCACCCTTGGCAAACCCCAGCATCAGCATCGCGGCGGGAATCAGTTGGGCGACGATGATCAAGGCACAGAACGCCAGGAAGATCCATACGAACAGACCGCTGTTATCCTCGCGGACAATCTCCCCGGCCCAAGCCGTTGCGGCATCTCCGCACAGCACCGTTAAACCCAGGACCAGTTTTCCGATTAGCGTCACGTTTTTCATGATATGCTCCTTCTTTCTTCTTTATTCTGATGGCTTTGTTATCTGCCGGTTACCGGCTCGGATTTCTTCGCCGGAGTGCTGAAGAGCGTTTTGATAATGGACCAGAACAAAACCGCTCCCGGTACCAGTTGGAAGAGGACAATCAACAAGCCAAATGCAATAAAGATGCTGACGAAAAGACCCGTTCCGGCCGACTCCGGACCACCGGAAGCCAAAGCCGGTGTAACCGTGGCTATCAAGGCGCCGATTGTTGTAATTATGTGTTTCATGGTGTCCCCCTTTCGTTGATGGTTCCGTTTTTTCTCTTTGCCTTACAGTATTGCATCAGGCATGCCATGGGGGACATTTTCCATAAATCACGGTATCTCACTGTATTTGTGATAGTTTATGAAGATTGCTTCCTACTGCGGGGTTTTATCGGCGAGAGGAATGTATAATTCTTTTATACATAACCGGAAGGGGCAGTGCCGTAAAAAATAGGCATAAGAACATTCAAGTGGCAGGAATAAATTGTTTTATTTGCTCCGTGCTGTTTGTATAAAAAAATTAACGCTAAAAAATATTTTATACGGTTACCACTTGAACACGGAAAGGATATTTGCCTCCCTCTGCCCCCCGGCGGTTCCGGGGGGCAGAGGGGAGGGGCCGCATCTATCTCGTGGGTATGACGGGAAGCAGAACGTAGGCACCCTGCCCGCCGCCGGTGTGGAGAGTCACCTTACGGCCGAAGATCTTGGGCGGCCGGTCGCGGGGGTCGTCATGGAGAAAGGGTCCCACCCCCGTGAACTCGTTCTTCATGCTCGCCAGCCTCGCGCCCCCGCCGGGATAGACGTAGTCCCTCCCGCGCACGGTGAGCGCGATCCGGTGACCGGCGGGGACGACAACACTAGTCGGCCAGATCTCCACGTCGAGCTCGTACACCTCGCCGGGCTTCAGCGGCTGCTTTTCGTCGTGCCTGTGATAGGGGCGGTACGGCAGCGTGAGCTTCGGGTCGAGCTTGCGGTGCGAGGCCCTGAGCCACCCCTGTCCGATCGGGGTATGCGGGTCGAGCGCCCCCGCAAAGACGATCTCCTTGAGATCCGTGGCAAAGACCCGTAAAATAAGGAACAGGTCCGCGTCCTCGGTCTCCGAGGACAGGAACAGCTTCGCCGCCATGGGGCCGGTGAGCTCGGTTTCCCGCTCGAGCGGCGGCGTCAGGAAGGTCACCCCGTCGCCGAGGCCGTCGTAACTCACCGATCCCGCCTGGGTTACCGGTTTTGCGCTAAGACTGTAGTCGGCGGGATTGAGGTAAAATTTTGTCCAGACGGTCCGGGCCACCGGCCATTCCCCCTCCATCCGCTCAACGAACCGGTCGATATACCGCACCTGGAGTTGGACACGCGGCTGCTTCCGCCAGCCCGTGTCCTCCCCCTTGAGAAAATGGCCGAAAAACCGCTTCTGAAGCGCGACGCCGTAGTCGGTGTAGATCTCGGTCCAGTGCTCGATCCCATGCACCTCAAGCCACTTCTCCTTCGAGGCCGCGCGCACGAAGGCCTCAAAATTCCCCCGCGGGTGAAGCCCCTGGCCGCCCCAGTTGGCTGCGGAGAGGAACGGCACGGTCACCTTCGACCAATCGGGCATCCGCGACTGCCAGTACTCATTGTTGTCGAGCGGATGGGCGAAGATCTCCTCGCCGAAGTCGCACCGATTCGCCCCGAGCACCTCCGTGGTCAGCGTCTCCGGGCCGGCAACCCAGTCGGCCACCATGGAGCTGCGATGACCGCGTTTGCCCACCCAATGCTGAACCGTCTTGACCTGCATGTCGTACCAGTTCGCCGCGAAGGTGCAGAGGATGCCGCCGTGCCACGCCAGGTCGCGGTAGAAGTCCGCCGCCCCCTCCCAGGCGCACATGGCGCTCAGGTGCGGAGGCTGCAACGCCGCCGCCTGCCACTGGTTCATGGCGTAGTAGGAGATGCCGTTGAGGCCGATCTTGCCGGTGCTCCAGGGCTGCTCAGCCGCCCATTCGATGCAGAGACTGAGATCCTTGGCCTCCCGCGCCGACCAGGTGTCAAGATACCCCGGCGACCGGCCACAGCCGCGGGAATCGACCCGCACGCACACGTACCCGTCGGGCACCCACTTTTCCGGATCGACGACCTCCCAGCTCTGGTACTTGTTCGTCGAACCCGCCGTCACATCCGGGTGCTCCGTGGACATGATCCGCCACTGGTCGGGGTAGCCGTCCTGGAAGTTAAGCCACTTACCGTAGGGGCCGTACGACAGGATGACCGGAAATCGCCCCTCTTCGGTCTGCCGATAGACATCCGCGCGCAGAATAACGCCGTCCTCCATGATGATCGGCACATCCCAGTCGATCCGCATCCCTTCCCTGACCTCGCTCTTCAGGCTCATATCTCCTCCTTCCTGCGTGCTTGCTGGTGAATAGCTTCACTTCCTGCCGGAATCAACCCCCGGATCGACGTGCGGTCCTGCCATCGTGCCGTCGGCCGCCATACCCATTATGCCGTGCGACATGTCCTTGCAGGTGAAGAACTGGACGTCTTCTTCGGGCAGCGCCTGGACATAGTGGACGATGCCGGCGGGCAGGTAGACCAGCGTGCCGGGACCGGAGATCCGTTCGGGTTGCCCGTCAACGCTCACTCGGGCCTTGCCCTTGATCAGATAGATCCACTGTTCGTTCGGATGGGTGTGCGCACGCGCGCCGGTGCCGCGCTTCATCGAAATCAGGCCGACCTGGATGCGATCGCCCTCCACAACCGGACCCTCGGCGCTCGAGTAGCCGACACCGGCATCCATGCGTTGAAGCGTGGTGAGGTCGAATACGTAGTTGCCGTTGCCGCCTTTGACCGCGCCTTTGTTTTTCGTTTCCGCAGTGCTCATGGTGTTTGTTCCTCCTTGGTGGGGTGTGATTTTTCTCTCTATGAACTATCCGAAGCAGGTTTGCCTGTCAAGCAAATAGAAGCCGCAGGGAATGCGCTCGCAGGCGGATTCAGTACCTCTGCACGGCCAAGACGGCCGCCCCCGCGGCGCCGATCAACCCGAGCACAACCAGGAAGAGCAGCCCGGCAAGGTAGGAGCCGGTGGTGCCGATCAGAAAACCGATGACCGCCGGCGCCAGAGCCGATCCGAAGTTGGCCAGACCGTTGTCGATGCCGATCCCCGTGGCCATGATGGGACCGGGCACGATGCGCTGCATGATGGAGTAGTAGACCGGCGTGCCCATTCCCCACATGACCATCCCCGCCACCATGAGCAGGGCGCTCATGACGGGATCGGGTACAAGCGCCGCGACGCCGATCGCGGTGGCGGCGCCCGCCAGGCTCAGTGTACAAAGCACGGCTCGGCGGCCGATGCGGTCCGACAGGAAGCCGGACACCAGTGATGAAAGGAAGGAGCCCAGGTAGGGGAGCGAGGCAAAAAGCACCATCCGGTTCATATCGAAGCCACGCGCGGCCCTGAGGTATTTCGGCAGCCAGGTGGTCAACCCGGAAAAGGTGGCCAGCACGGCGAAGTGGTAGATCACCATCAGCCAGAAACGGTAGTTGCGCAGCAGACTCGAAAGGTCGCCGCCCCCTCCCGCACCCGCCGCCGTCTCGGCCTCCCGGCCTTTCATGATGATGTCCCGTTCCACCGCACCGACGCGGGTCATCGCTTCGGGCGCGTCGGCGGTCAGAAACCAAATGGCGGGCACAACCAGGATAAGGATGAACGCCGCCTGCAGGTACAGCGCGGAGCGCCAGCCCCACATCCCGATGGCCAAGGACAGGAGGGGAACGGCCACGGCCATCCCCACGCGCTGCCCGCTGGTCCAGATGGCGTTGGCGCCTCCCCGCTCCGAGGGGGGAAACCAGTAGCGGAT
>VFSW01011081.1_pt1 | contig 12704 bp, 13 predicted proteins | sample 5358111 | NCBI WGS metagenome assembly VFSW01 (sample SAMN11554181, study PRJNA540505) | mine drainage metagenome | isolation source: sediment from site ElyBrook_90M | place: USA: Ely Copper Mine, Vershire, VT | collected 2017 | reverse complement strand
AGTGGTAAGGCAACGGGTTTTGATCCCGTCATTCGTAGGTTCGATCCCTACCTCCCCAGCCAGTTGTAATCCAAACCGGTAGGGACGTCGCATGCGCCGTCCCTACGTTTGTTTTTAAGGGCGATCATGGCATATGGCAGCATGATGGTTTTCACCGGCAACGCAAATCCCCGGCTTGCCGAGGAAGTGGTGAAACATCTCAATCTTCGCCTCGGGCGAGCGACGGTCGGTCGTTTCAGCGACGGCGAGGTGATGATCGAGATCCTCGAAAACGTGCGCGGCAAGGATGTATTCGTGCTGCAGTCGACCTGCACCCCAACCAATGACACCTTGATGGAAGTCCTGGTGATGGTGGACGCGCTCAAGCGCTCCTCGGCCGGACGCATCACCGCTGCCATTCCCTACCTGGGCTATACGCGCCAGGATCGCAGGCCGCGTTCGGCGCGCGTGGCGATCACCGCCAAGGTGGTGGCGAACATGCTCGTCGGCGCCGGGATAGACCGTTTGCTGACCATGGATCTGCACGCTGACCAGATTCAGGGCTTTTTCGATATCCCGGTGGACAATGTCTACGCTGCACCGATACTGCTCGGCGATGTGTGGAAGCAGCATTACGAGAACCTGATCGTGGTGTCGCCCGACGTCGGCGGTGTGGTGCGTGCACGGGCACTGGCCAAACGCCTTGAAGTGGACTTGGCGATCATCGACAAACGCCGTCCCAAGCCCAACGTCGCCAAAGTGATGCACATCATCGGCGACGTCCGGGGTCGCACCTGCGTGCTGATGGACGATCTGGTCGATACCGCCAACACCCTGTGCGAGGCCGCTAGGGCCTTGAAAGAGCACGGCGCGGAAAAAGTGGTGGCGTACTGTACCCATCCGGTGCTGTCCGGTCCGGCGGTGGAGCGCATCATGGGTTCGCAGCTGGACGAACTGGTGGTGACCGACACCATCCCGTTGCGCGAGGAAGCCAGAAATTGCAGCCGCATCCGCCAGCTTTCTGTGGCGGAATTGATGGCCGAGACGATGCGCCGGATCAGCAACGAGGATTCGGTCAGCTCGCTGTTTATGGAATGAGAATTCAGCTATCAGCTATCAGCTGTCAGCTGTCAGTCCAAGAGCCATGAATTGTGGTTTTGCTGATAGCTGATCGCTGAAAGCTGATAGCTATAACCAAATGCTGTCTGGTCGCGGGCGGCATTTTAACTTTAGGAGCTTCAACATGAAAATCGAAATCAGCGCAACTGCGCGCACGCTACAGGGAACGGGTGCGAGCCGCCGCCTGCGTCGCACGGGTCGCATACCCGCAGTGATTTATGGGGGTGGCAAGGATGCTGCAGCAATCGAACTGGACCACAAAGAAGTGTTTTTCAAACTGAAAAATGAGTCCTTTCACGCCACTATCCTGACGTTGAACCTCGACGGCAAAAGCGAGCAGGTGTTGCTGCGTGACTACCAGATGCACCCGTTCCGCCCAGTGGTGATGCACGCGGACTTTCAGCGCGTCAACCCGAAAGAGAAGATCCACATGAAGGTGCCGCTGCATTTCTCCAACGCCGAAATCGCTCCCGGCGTGAAGGTCTCTGCCGGTATCGTCAGCCACATCATTACCGAAGTGGACGTGGCCTGTCTGCCGAAGGACCTGCCCGAGTTCATCGAAGTGGATCTGTCCAACCTGGCTGCCGGTCATTCGATCCACCTGTCCGAGCTGAATCTGGCCAAGGGCATCGAACTGCTTCTGCTGACCAAAGGCGAAGATCGGGCTGTGGCGACGATCACCATACCGCGCGGTGCTGTGGAAGCAGCAGCAGCGGAGGCAGAGGCCGAAGTCGAGGCTAAGGCCAAGGCATAAGCGAACTTCGCGGCTTGTAAGGAGCCCGTCGAGCATCCGACCTTAATATGGGGTGCGCTCGGCGGGTTTTTTCATTGCGGGATGAGAAATGACGACAGGAATCCGCCTGATTGCAGGCTTGGGAAATCCGGGACGAGAGTACGATGCCACCCGGCACAATGCCGGCTTCTGGTGGGTGGATGCCGTAGCGGCGGGAAAATCCGCCAGCTTCAAGCCTGAAAAAAAATTCCATGGCCTGGCCGCCCGGATCATTGTCAACGACCGCGAGGTCTGGCTGCTGAAGCCGGAAACCTTCATGAATCTCAGCGGACGTGCCGTCAGCGCGCTGGCCGGTTTTTACAAGATCGCGCCGGACGAGATACTGGTGGTGCATGACGAGCTTGATTTGCCGCCGGGCACGGTGCGTCTGAAAAAAGGCGGCGGCCACGGCGGCCATAACGGCCTGAAGGACATCATCGCCCAACTCGGCACGCCGGATTTCTGGCGCCTGCGCCTGGGTATCGGCCATCCCGGCGACCGTGACGCGGTGGTGAATTTCGTGCTCAATGCACCGCAGCGCGCAGAGCGGGATTTGATCGACGCCGCCGTCGATGTCAGCCTCGCCGGGGTGCCGCAGATGCTGTCGGGGGATTTTTCCGCCGCGATGCTCAAGCTGCATACCAAACCCAAGCCGGAAAGGGCATGAGGGCTTCTTGAGCAAGCAGACCCTGGATCTGATCCTCAAATCGCAGGGCTTCGGCACCCGCAAGTGGTGTCGTCAACTGGTCAGCGAGGGTGAGGTATCCATCGCCGGCGAAACGGTTTCCGACCCTCGCGCCGCTTTTGAAACGGACGGTCTCGCCTTCACGCTTTTCGGCGAGTGCTGGGTTTACCGCGAGCATGTCTATATCGCGCTGAACAAGCCCGCCAATTTTGAATGCTCCAGGAAGCCCAGTCACCACCCCGGCGTGCTGACCCTGTTGCCGGAACAATTTACCTGGCGCGATGTGCAGCCGGTGGGCCGTCTCGACCACGATACGACCGGGATGCTGCTGATGTCGGATGACGGCGCCTTTATTCACGCCCAGTCATCCCCCAAACGGCACACACCCAAGGTTTATGCGGCCAGCACGCATGAGCCGGTGACTCCTGAGTTGATCGAGCTGTTGCTGGCTGGCGTGAAGCTGCACGATGAGCCCGCACCCCCGGCAGCGGTGACCTGCCGCAAGCTGGCCGAGCACCAACTGGAAATCGTGCTGGAGCAGGGCAAGTACCATCAGGTCAAGCGCATGCTGGCTGCCGCCGGCAACCATTGCACTGCGTTGCGCCGCACGGCGATCGGCAAATTAACGCTGGATGCGCTGGGGCTGAAAGAGGGAGAATGGTGCTATCTGGACGAAGCGCAGCGGGCTTTGTCGGTGCCCGGCGCGATCACCCGCGTCTGATCCGCTCCCGGGTCAATCTGGTCAGGGGGCCGGGAAGCCGCCAGCGCTCATCTCGCCCACCGCCGCCGAGGCGACGGTGGTCGAGATGAGCGCTTCTTGTGCAGCCTTGTCTTGACGCTGCTTGATTTCGACCACTTCAGGTGGGCGTGCCAAGGCCGCTTCGATGCGCGCTCCCCGTTCTTCCGCCGCACGTTCCCGTGCGGCCTTGCCGCGCCATGCCACCGCACCAGGGTCGTCTTCAACCTCCTGCTTGAATGCCGCCACTTGGGCTCGCGCGGCGTAACCCCTGCGCTGGAAGGACGCCGCTCCGGCGCTGGCGCGTACCCGCTGTGTTTTTTCTGCCAATCCCGCACCAATGCCTGTGCCGCCTCGATTTCATTGGAAGTCATGTTTTTTTCAAGCAGGCTCTTGTCCTTCATGACGTCTTCACCCGTCACCCTTCCTGCCAGGCTGAACCATTTGTAGGCTTGCACCAGATCCACCTTCATGCCTTCTCCATTGGTGTACATCACGCCAAGATCGAACTGCGCCAACGCATTACCCTGCTCAGCCGCTTTCAGGTACCACTTTCTTGCCATCGTCTAGTCCTGTGGCACCCCCTCCCCTTTGACATACATCATGCCAATGTCGACCTGCGCCAACGCATCGCCTTGCTCGGCCGCCTTGCGGAACCACGACGCAGATTCTTTATCGTCTTGTGGCACCCCCTGTCCTTTGACATACATCACGCCAAGGTTGAACTGAGCCAACGCATAGCCCTGTTCGGCTGCCTTGCGGAACCACGATGCGGATTCTTTGTAATCTTGCGGCACCCCATGTCCTTCGCCATACATCACGCCAAGGTTGAACTGAGCTAATGCATAGCCCTGTTCGGCCGCCTGACGGTACCGCGAAACAGCCTTTGGATAGTTCTGATGGACACCTTGCCCCAGCTCGTTCATTACACCGAGATTAAACTGAGCGATCGCATTGCCCTTGGCCGCGAGCGGCATAAATACTTTCAATGCGGCGCGATAGTCCCTGCGGTGGTAAGCGTTAACCCCCTCTTTCAAACCCGCCACCGCTCCCGTGCTGACCAGGAAGAGCATCACAGTCAAAATCAGTCTTGAAAAGGCTCTCATATATATCAATACGCTAACGGCCCTAAAATTTGAAACATATAAACCACCCAAGCGCCTCAATTGACTGACGCGAAATTATACCCGGAGCGTTTACAGAAAATCATTTCATTGTTCTGTCATAGAGCCAGATTTGGGCCGAACCGGGCGATCACGCGTCGTCTGATTTTGATACAAAGCCCGCACAAAATACGATTCCTGATGATTAAGCCATCCTCCAGGGATAGCTTTTGGAGCAAGGCTTCCGAGAGAGTTATAATGACCATTTTTTTGATACAAAACCAGTACAAAATTCAGCGAATACCTCTCGGTTTCGCGGTATTTGTCTCTGCGCCGCGACCATTTCCACGGTTTTTTAATGCGATGGTCGGGCACTTCGACGATGCCGACGTTGGGCTCGGTGGTGAATTAATAATTAAAGGATTTTCATGAGTTTGAAATGCGGAATCGTCGGACTGCCCAACGTGGGCAAGTCCACCCTGTTCAACGCCATCACCAGCGCCGGAATTGCCGCAGAAAACTATCCCTTCTGCACCATCGAGCCCAACGTCGGCATCGTCGAAGTGCCCGACCCGCGCATCGATGCGCTGTCGGCCATCGTCAAGCCGCAGAAGGTGCAACATGCCGTGGTCGAGTTCGTCGACATCGCTGGCCTGGTGGCGGGCGCATCCAAGGGCGAGGGGCTGGGCAACAAGTTCCTCGCCAATATCCGCGAGACCGATGCGATTGCCAACGTGGTGCGCTGCTTCATCGACGAAAACGTGGTGCATGTGGCGGGTAAAGTGGACCCGATTTCCGACATCGAAGTGATCAACACTGAGTTGGCGCTGGCCGATCTGGAAACCGTCGAGAAGGCGTTCAACCGCTATAACAAGGCGGCCAAGACCGGCGACAAGGAGGCGATTCAGGTGGTGTCCCTGCTGGAAAGAGTGCGGGCGCACCTGGATCAGAGCCTGCCGGTGCGCGCGCTGGTTCAGACTGCCGACGAGCGGGAGTTGCTCAAGCCGCTGTGCCTGATGACTGCCAAGCCCGCCATGTACATTGCCAACGTGGATGAAAACGGGTTTAACGACAACCCGATGCTGGCCAAGGTGGAAGAGTACGCCAAGCGCGAGAATGCGCCGGTGGTCGCGATCTGCGCCGCAATGGAAGGCGAGATCGCCGACCTGGAAGAAGAGGACAAAAAAGCCTTCCTGGCCGACATGGGACTGGACGAACCGGGCCTCAACCGTGTCATCCGCGCCACCTACAAGCTGCTGGGCCTGGAGACCTATTTCACCGCCGGGGTCAAAGAGGTGCGAGCCTGGACCATCCATGCCGGCGATACCGCGCCGCAGGCTGCGGGCGTGATCCACACCGACTTCGAGCATGGTTTCATCCGTGCCGAAGTAATCGGCTTCAACGATTTCGTTGCCTGCAAGGGTGAGCAGGGCGCGAAAGAAGCCGGAAAAATGCGCCTGGAAGGTAAGGATCATGTGGTGCGCGATGGAGACGTGATGCACTTCAGGTTTAACGTCTAAACTGATTCTGCTATTTCATGGCATGAGATAGGAAAAACAGCCACAATCCCCCGCAAATGCGGGGGATTTTTATTTCCGCCGACCTCTTGCCATGAATTTTTCAGGCTAGCTGCGCCACGTCCGATCCACTTTGATGTCCAGTTTTTTAATCCGGTGCCACAGGCTGCGCTCGGTGATGCCTAGCCGCCGCGCCGCCTGGGCCTGGACGCCGTTGCAGGACTCCAAAGCGGCAAGAATGGCGTTTCGCTCGCGTTCCTCCAGCCAGGCGTCGAGGTCTTCGGCGCCTTCAGCCCCCAGCCCGGTCGATTCCGGGTCGGCGGTCATGATGCTGCCTTCGTTGAGGCGGCTGGGCAGGTCTTTGCGGCCGATCCATTCGCCCCGGCAGGACAGCAGGGCGCGCTCCACTGCGTTGCGCAGTTCGCGCACATTGCCCGGCCAGGCGTAGCGGCTGAGCGTCGATAACGCCTCGGCGGTGAAGCCTTGTACCGGCTTGTCGATTTCCGTGCGCAGATCGGCAAGAAAGGCGGACGCCAGCGCCGGCACGTCTTCCAGGCGTTCCCGTAGCGGCGGCACCTGGATGGTGTAAACGTCGAGGCGGTAATAGAGGTCTTCGCGGAAAGTGCCATCGCGCACGCATTGCGGCAGGTCGCGGTGGGTGGCGGCGACGATGCGCACGTCGACGCGCTGTACCGAATCGCTGCCTACCGGCGAGAATTCGCGCTCCTGCAGCACGCGCAACAGCTTGCCCTGCAAGGCGATGTCGAGATCGCCGATCTCGTCGAGGAACAGGGTGCCGCCGTTGGCCTGTTCCAGTCGGCCCAGACGGTTCTGGTTGGCGCCGGTGAAGGCGCCGCGGACATAGCCGAACAGTTCGCTTTCCATCAGGTCGCGGGGAATGGCGGAACAGTTGAGTGCCACCCAGGGCTGTTCGGAACGCGGCCCGCGTTCGTGGATGCAATGCGCCACCGCTTCCTTGCCGGTGCCGCTTTCGCCGGTAATCAGGACGTTGCTCCGATAGGGGGCGACCCGCTCGATTTCTTCCTGCAGGCGGCGCATGGCCGGGCTGTCGCCGATCAGCCGGCGGCGCGGTCGGGCGTCGCTGACCACGGCCTGCAGGCGCTGGTTCTCGCGCATCAGGTCGTGCAGGCGCAGAGCGCTCTGGATGGCCAGCAGCAGCTCTTCGGCTTCGAACGGCTTGGTCAGGTAATCGGTGGCGCCGGACTGGATGCACTCGATGGCGGAACGGATGGAGCCGAACGCGGTGAGCACGATCACCGGTACTTCAGGCCGTTCTTTTTTGCAGTGCGCCACCAGCTCTTCGCCGCGCATTCCGGGCAGCTTGAGGTCGGTGAGCACAACCGAAACCTCGGGCAGCGACAACTTTTCGAGAGCCTGCTCAGCCGAATCCGCAGTGAGCACCCGGAAACCGGCGTCTCCCAGGGCCATGCGGATGACCAGTTGCATGTTGCGTTCGTCTTCGACAACCAGGATGGTGTTTTGCATCAGACTACTCCGGCGGTTTCGGCGAACCGCATGATGAAACTGGCGCCGCCGTTGCGGTTGGCGGCATATTCGAGGCGACCGCCGTTGGCTTCCACCAAGGTGTTGGTGAGGGTCAGGCCAAGTCCGCTGCCCTGCTCCTTGGACGTGAAGAAGGGTTCGAACAGGCGCGTAACGTGCTCTATCGGGACGCCGGGACCGTTGTCCTCCAGCGCCAAGCATAACATCGCACCTTCCTGCCATGAACGCAGGGTGAGCTCTGCGGGTGCAGTGCCGATGGCTTCCAGCGCGTTGTTGATAAGGTTGCTCCAGGCCTGTTGCAACAGTTCCGCATCGGCCAGGATCAGGCGTTCGCCATGTTCGTATTGACGTTTCACGACCACCTCCGGACGGCCCGCCAGACGCAAACGCACCGCAGCCTCCAGGGGAGCCTGCAAGTCGATGGCGGCGAATTGCGGCTTGCGGTGGCGGGCCAGTTGCTGGAAGTCGCGCAACAGGCGATTCAGGCGCGCGGTCTCTTCGCGGATCATGCGGGTCAGCTCGGTCTGCCGCGCCGGGTTGTCCGTTGCTTTTTCCAGCAACTGCGCGGCGGTGTTCAGCACGCCGATCGGGTTGCGGATCTCGTGGGCCATGGCCAGCGACAGCTCGCCCAAGGCGGTCAGCTTGTCGCGCTGAAATTCGCGCTGGCGCTCATCGCGCGCGCTGTGCAGACTGGCCGCCATGGTGTTGAAGGCGCGCGCCAGTTCGCCCAACTCGTCGTCGCTACGTACCGGGATCTCGGCGCGGAAATCCTGCGCCGCGACTTTCAACACGCCGTCGCGCAGCGATTCCACGGGATGGATCACCAGCCGGCTGAGCAGCAGGCCCATCGCGCCGCCCAGCAGGGTGCCGAGCAGGGCGATGGCGAGGGCCAGAGCGGTGCGGTCGGCCAGGATCTGGTCGCCATGGCGATGCGCCAGGCCACTGAACAGCACGGCTTCCATTTTCCCGTTGGTATCCAGCACCGGCGTGTAGAGGCCCCAGTACTGGCCTTCTTCCGACTCCGGGCTGAAATACTCCTGATGTTGCTGCAAGCGGGCGAAGGCCTCTGCCGGCAAACGCAGACGCAAAGATGCGCTTTCCTCCTCGGCGAAGGCCTTGGCGAAATCCTCGCCGCTCGGATAGTACAGGCGGGTCTTGAGGCCGCTGGTCACGCCCAGGCGTTGCAGCAAGGGCTTGTCGAACAGCGTGCCGATGACGATGCGATAGCGGGCCGCGCCATGCCGAGGCACCTCCAGCACCGTCACCGCCGCCAGCAGGCGCTGTTGGCCCCGGAACACGCGTATCACCGCCTCGTCGCTGCCGGCTGCGGGTTTCCAGGCGGTTTGCAATGAAGAAGAGCTGTACAGCAACTGCCCGGCGGGATCGTAGATCTGCGTAAAGCCGATGCCCAGTTCTTGAGCCAAGGCCTGGAAGCGGGCGGGAATCAGCGGATGCGCGGTATCGGCTTGCCAGCGGTCGTGGTTCACATCCGCCAGCAGGTCGGCGAAAAGCCGGGCGTTGTTATGCAGGCCGTGCAGCCAGTCCAGATTTAGCCGCGTCGATTCCCGCAGCCAGTTCTCGATCGATGAATCCACTCGCTTGGTGACCCAATAGGCGCTGAAAATGCCGGTCACCACCATCGGCACCACAATGATGACCACCACCACCAGCAGCACTTTGCGTTGCAGGCGGTTGACGCGAAACCAGTTTCTGATCCTACGCATTTTGTAGCGCCCTACGTATTTTGTAGCTCGATGCACGCCATTTATGCCTCATGGAATTCCACAACTCGATGAATTGAATTGGCTATTAGAGATGTGCCGAGCATGGCACGCAACTTGCAGTGTCACAAAGAGAACCACAACGATGTTGAATTCAAACGGCAAGAATGCGTCTTTTTTCCCCGATCCGCAAGCCTGTATCGCCTTCTGCGGACGGCGTTATCGCCATGAACTTGGGAATGGGCGTGCTTACTTAACCGGAGCACAGCTGCGGGCCGGATGCGCCGGAGCCCGATCGGTACCCCGACCGGCGCCAACGCATTGCCCGTTTCTGGCAGCAGCGTGGCCTGATCGCAACTCTGTCGCTGAATTCTACCAATCCCAACCTGCTGTGAGGAGAGAAATGAGAACGCCGTTCTTCGATAACTGGAAACACAAACTGACGACATTGAAGGGGATGGCGCGTCATGGCTGATTCCATGCCCTTCGTTGCCGGGTTGCAGGATTTTGTAGCAGACGCGTTGGCCTTCATGTTCAGCGCGCTGCTGGTCATCGGCTATTACGCCCACCACCGCGTTCAGGTCCGCAAGGACTCGTCCTATTCCATCCATTCCGTCAATGCGCTGGCGCGTCGGCTGTGGACGCAAAATGTCATGACCAATGCCGGCAAGGACATCATGGCGGTGCAGTCTCTGCGCAACTTCATCATGGTCGGAATCATGATGGCGACGACCGCTTCGCTGCTGATCATGGGCACGCTCACGCTTTCGGGCCAAGCGGAAAACATCGTTCGCAGCTGGCATAGCCTCGGTACGTTGGGTTCCCACTCGCAGGAGCTGTGGATCATCAAAGTGCTATTTCTGCTGGTTGATTTCATCGTCGCCTTTTTTGCCTATGCCATGTCGATACGCCTGGCCACGCATGTCCTGTTCATGATCAACGTTCCCCAGACCAGTTATATCGAGCATCCCGAACTCTCGCATGAATGCGTCGCCAACCGCCTGATTCAGGCCGGCAACATGATCACACTGGGGATGCGCGCCTTCCTGTTCGCGATACCGCTGGTGTTCTGGCTGTTCGGCCCGGTATTCCTGTTCCTGGCCACGATCGGTCTCGTGGTCACCCTGAAACGGCTCGACCGACATGAGGCGGCGAGTAACCGGCCATCCTCCTTGCCGTCCAGTGTCAGGGCTGTGCCGGACCGCGATAAAGGAAGCGTGCTTCCTCTGGTCTTCCCACAGGGTAAAAATTCATGATTCTGGGCGCAATCTATGGCGCCGTATGCAGTTTGCAGGCGGGGTTCGCCGGTCAGTCTGTGGCGTGTCCCGACTACTACGGGCTTCCCATGGCGCGGCGAACTGGCCGCGTCGTGATCGGCGACGTGCTGCGGGGCGAATTTGCCATCGTCGGCGTTGAAACCACGGGGCGGAATGCGGCCAACGTCGAAATTATGGAAATCGCAGCGCTGCGTGTCGGCCCGGGTTTAGTGCAGGACGCAGCGTTCCATGTGCTGGTCAAGCCGGAGCTTGCTGTGTCGCCTGCGATCACCCGGATGACCGGCATCAAGCAGTCGCAACTCGACCGCCAGGGGGTCGCCCTGCCCGACGCCATGCGCCAGCTGGCGGCGTTCGTGATCCGGCAACCGTTGTTTTCCCACAACGCACCCTTCGGCCAAAAAATGCTGGGGCAAGCGGCCACGCGGCACGGAGTTCGGTTCGACAACCCGTTCTACGACAGCATGCTGGTCGCTTGGTCTGCGTGGCCGGGGTTGCCGTCTTACCAACTCGCACAGCTGGCTGAACTCATTGGCCTGGAGTGCCAACCGGCGCATCGGGCTCTCACCACTGTCAATACGACCTTGGCGTTGTTGCGTGCGGCCAGCGAGTCGATTTGAAGTGCGCGTCCGCTGCTCAATGACCAATCTCATCAAGAATTAGTTTGAACGTGAAAATAATAGGTTATTGATTGTAAAAACAATACGTCAAGTACTTCAAGCCCCCGGAATGGTTCGCTCTCGTTACTTGCCTCTCGCTATGCAGGTAAGTGAGTGGACGGGCGACTCGACTGAACCCGGCACCCGTTCCGGCGGGAGCCATCCGGTGTTCCGTGCCATCCATAGAGCTGTACTATTTCCCAACCCCGCCTGTCCCCGATGACAGGCAATTTAACGAGGCATTATGATCGACGACCCTTACTTGGAATTCAAACGCGAAGAAATGATTCTGCGCGACTGGCTGGCGCTGGACCGCACGGATCTTGCCAATAAACGCACCTTCCTGGCCTACGGCCGGACCGCCATCTCCATGGCCGTGCTGGGCATCGCCTTCATCAAGTTGATCGGTCACGAGTTCTTCGAGATCAGCGGCTTCCTCCTGATTCTGTCCGGCGTTGTCATTTTCTATGTCGGGTTGCGCGAATACAGCGCCAATACCAAGCGCTTCAAGAAGCTGGTGGAAAAGGAGCACGCCTTGGAGGAGCGTTTGCGCGAGGGGCATGTGCGCGAAATGCAGGCCGAGGAAGAAAGCCGGTTTGCCAGAAGTTAAATTATCCCCGGCGTACACGACGCACCCATTTCACCAAACATTCGTTCGATGACGACGAGTAGGTGAAGATTGCGCATGTTTTGACTTTGGCTTCAGTCAACCGGCCAGCGTTCCCAGTACTGGTGGCACCGGATGCCGCTTTTATCGATCTAATCCTGTTGGCATGTACAACGCGGGAAATCGTTTGCGCAATTGCTCCAGCTTGGGTTGGTCATTGATAACGATATAGGGCTGGTAAGGGTGCAATGCCAGGTAATCCTGGTGATATGCCTCGGCGGGATAGAACTGTTGCAGCGGCACGACTTGCGTGACGATGGGCTTGGAAAAAATGCGTGCGGCAGTGAGCTGCCGGATGGTATCTTGCGCCATTTTCTGTTGCTCGGCGCTGGTGAAAAAAATTGCCGATCGGTATTGGCTGCCGGTATCCGGGCCTTGGCGGTTGAGCTCGGTGGGGTCGTGCGCCACGCTGAAAAATACCCGCAGCAGTTGCGGATAGGAAACCTGCGCCGGATCAAAACGGACGCGCACCGCTTCGGCATGTCCGGTATCGCCCTCGCTGACCCGTTCATAGTGCGCCGTGGCCGCGCTGCCGCCCGCATAGCCGGATACCACCTCAGACACTCCCTTGACGTGCTTGAACACCGCGGCCACGCCCCAGAAGCAGCCGCCGGCGAATACCGCCGTTTGCTCGGCGGCTGTGGCGTTCGATAGCCCAGCCAGGCTGAGCATGAGAAATAGCCCGCCGAGTAAACGTTTGATGGTTGGCGAAATAATCCGAGGTGTCGCAAATCGCGCCGAAGAAACCGTAGTGCGAACCGCCGGAGCCGGATTCGGCCCGGCAAGCGGGCCTCCTACGAAACCGGTAGATCGCATGGTGTTTTTTGAGGTCATGAGGTCACTCCCTGGTTGTTAGCCGAAGGTGAAGGCATAAGCCTCCAGCCCCGGTGAATCCGACCGGATTTCCAGCACACCGTTCTTCGGTGTTTTCTGGTCGATCAGTTCGTA
>VFSW01011080.1_pt1 | contig 12705 bp, 10 predicted proteins | sample 5358111 | NCBI WGS metagenome assembly VFSW01 (sample SAMN11554181, study PRJNA540505) | mine drainage metagenome | isolation source: sediment from site ElyBrook_90M | place: USA: Ely Copper Mine, Vershire, VT | collected 2017 | reverse complement strand
GCGGCCCGGCTGGCCCAACCCCCCCCCCCCCCCCCCGCCCCAAACCGCCCGGGGGGGGCCCCCCCGCGGGGGGGGCGCACCCCCCCCCGGGAAGGCGCGACAAATCGGAAATCGGGGAATCGATTCCCCCGGTGATTCTTATGCCACTTCGAACAGGCCGGCTGCGCCCATTCCGCCGCCGACGCACATCGTGATCACAACGTATTTCACTCCGCGCCGCTTGCCCTCGATCAGCGCATGCCCGGTCATCCGCGAGCCGCTCATCCCGTACGGATGACCGATCGAGACCGCGCCACCGTCGACGTTCAGCCGCTCGTCCGGGATGCCCAGCCGGTCGCGGCAATATATGACCTGGCACGCAAACGCTTCGTTGAGTTCCCAGAGCCCGATGTCGTCGATCTTAAGGCCGTTGCGCTCCAGCAGCTTGGGCACCGCGAACACCGGCCCGATACCCATCTCGTCGGGTTCGCATCCCGCCGCCGCCATCCCGCGATAGATGCCCAGCGGATGCAGCCCGCGCTTCTCGGCCTGCGCGCGTTCCATCAACACGCAAACCGAGGCGCCGTCGGAGAGTTGGCTTGCGTTGCCCGCGGTGATGAAATTTCCCGGACCCCTTACCGGCGGCAGCGAGAGCAGCCCTTCCAGGGTGGTGCCGGGGCGGTTGCATTCGTCGCGCTCGAGCGTGACCTGCTGGTGCGTGGTCTCGCCGGTCTTCTTGTCATCGAAGCGCTTGGTAACCGTGGTGCTGATGATCTCGTCGTTGAAACGTCCGGCTTCCTGCGCGGCGAAGGTTCGCTGCTGACTCTGGAACGAATACTGGTCCTGAGCTTCACGGGAGATCTTGTAGCGCTTCGAGACGACCTCCGCGGTATCGATCATCGCCATGTACACCGCCGGCGCGTTCTTGAGCACCAGTGGATCGCCCTGGCGGTATGCGTTCATGTGCGAATTTTGCACCAGGCTGATCGACTCGAGTCCGCCCGCGACCACGGTCTGCATGCCATCGACCATGATCTGCTTCGCCGCCATCGAGATGCTCATCAGGCCCGACGAGCACTGCCGGTCCACGCTCTGGCCTGCGATGCTTTTCGGCAGCCCCGCGGCCATTGCGCACTGGCGCGCGACGTTGAATCCCTGGCTTCCCTGCTGGAGCGCGGCGCCCATGATCAGGTCATCGATTTCGCCCGGTTCGATGCGGGCGCGTTTGATGGCCTCGCGAATAATCGGGGCGGCCATCGACGGCGACTCGATATCATTGAACGCGCCGCGATACGCTTTGCCGATCGGCGTGCGGGCGGTGGCTACGATAACGGCTTCTCTCATAAAGAACTCCTTGCTTTCCGCGCGCACTCACCGTGATCGCGTCGGATGCGGTTGTTGAAGTGCATAATGTCGCCGCTGGCCGGTTTTGGCAACTCTACCAAACTGCTTCATATATTGACATATGATATGCCAATATATTACCCTGCGCGGGCTTGTGGTAACGGCAGGCCGGCACAGGAGTAAACGCAATGGCGGATAGATATCGCATCTTTGGCGCCGAGCTGTCTCCCTACTCGGTGAAGGTTCGTTCCTATTTCCGGTACAAGGGAATTGCGCACCAGTGGATCATTCGCAACGCCGATAGCCAGGCCGAATACCAGAAATACGCCCGGCTCCCGATCGTGCCGCTGGTGGTTACGCCGCAGAACGAAGGCCTTCAGGACTCGACGCCGATAATCGAGCGCATGGAATCCGTGCACCCACAACCGGCGATTCATCCGTCGGATCCGGTCGCCGCCTTCATCTCGGTCCTGCTCGAGGAGTTCGGCGACGAGTGGGGGAACAAGTGGATGTTCCACTACCGATGGGCGCGCGATGTCGATCAGCTCAGCTCCGCAGGACGAATCGCGCGTATGCTGATGCCGGCGGCGGACGACGAACAGCTTTCCGCCGCGATCGCGCAGGTGCGTGAGCGGATGGCCGGGCGAGTCTGGTTTGTCGGCTCGAACCCGCAGACCGCGCCCCAGATCGAAGATTCCTTCTGCGAGACGCTCGCGATGCTCCAGACGCATCTGGCGAACCGGGCCTATCTCTTCGGCGCGCGGCCCGCCTTTGGCGATTTCGCAATGTGGGGTCAGCTCTACAACGCATGGACCGATCCTACGCCCGGCGCGATCATCGAAGCGCGCGCCACGAACGTCCTGGCGTGGATCCATCGAATGCTGTGGCCGCGAGCGGAAGGTAATTTCGAGGATTGGGCGCGTCTCGAACCGACGCTCATGCCGCTGTTGGAGCGGCAGGTCGGCCGATTGTTCATGCCGTGGACGACAGCCAACGCGGGCGCAATTGCCGATGGGCGCGAAGAATTCAGCGTCGAGCTGGCCGGCCGCACGTGGACCCAGAAGCCGCAGAAGTATCACGCCAAATCTCTCGGCGCGCTGCGCGCGAAATACGCCGCTCTGCCCGACAAGCGAGCGCTTGACGCAGTCCTGGATCGTGCGGGCTGTCTTGCCGGACTGCGCGGCTGACGTTGGCGACGGCGTCTGACCGCAAGCCGCGCGCGCCAGCCTATCGGGTCTATGGGATGGGGCAGTCCTACTTCACGCGCAAGCTCACCGGTTACCTCGACTACAAAGTCATCCCATACCTGCTGCGGCGATTCGCAGGCGCAAACCGCGCAGCGCGCGAGGCGGGATGGCCGGGCGCGATGCCCGTCGTGACGACACCCGACGGTAATTTCATGTGGGACACGACCGCGATGATCCATCATCTGGAGTCGCGCTTTCCCGAACCACGCGTGTTTCCCGACGATCCGCTGCTGAGCTTCATCGGCTATGTCCTCGAAGATGCGCTCGACGAATGGTTCTATCGCCCTGCGGTCGGGTCGCGATGGTTTTATGAGGAGAACCATCGTGTTGGCGGATGGGAGCTTGCGCGCGACGCGACCCATGAGCTGCACGTTCCGTGCGACCAGGCATACGCAGTCGTGAAGGCGCACGTCACCGCGACCTGCGAGCCCTTTGGCGTGACGGCCGCGAACATCGATTTATGGATCGGGGAAATTCTGCGGCCGTGGTTTCGTGTGATGGGTGCTCATCTCGCCGCGCATCCGTTTCTTCTGGGCGGCCGGCCGTCGCTGGCGGATTTCGCATTCTTCGGCGGCAACGCGGCGCATTTCATCAACGATCCGTTGTGCCGGCGCTGGGTCGATGCGGACGCGCCGGCAATCGTGACGCACACTCATCGCCTCATGGAGCCTGAGGATGCACAGTTCGCCGATTGGATGGCGCCCGGAGAGGTGCCAGAGACGATGATCGCAATTCTCGCCGAACTGGGCCGCTTCTACCTGCCGTGGGTCAGCCGTGCGGCGGCGGACGGCAAAGCGCAGCTCGCATTCGCAGGCGGCCAGCGGATCGAAATCGCGATCACGCCGTTTCTCGCCCAAGCCCGCGCAACTCTGCTCGCCCGCTACGTGGAGTATCGCAGCGATGCGCTCGACGCGGTCCTGGCGCGCGCGGGAATTCTTTCCTTCTTCGCGGACTACGCCGATCATGCCGGCACGCTGCCGAACTACAGCGCTCCACCGCGCCCCGCTCTCAACCGCCCTTTTGGACCGCCGTGGGAACGGGAGCCGTGGCCGGCCGACGCTGGCAAAGTCCGCAACGCAGGGTCGGTTACTGATTGAAGCGGGACAATGAATATAGACACACCCACCCGCGAACAGACCGATGGCCGGCGGCAGCGCAGCGAAGCAAGCCGCGAGCGTATCGTACGCGCGATGCTGGAACTAGTCGGGGCTGGCGAAGTCACGCCCAGTGCGGAAGCCGTCGCCGCACGCGCCGGCGTGGGGCTGCGCACGGTGTTCCGCCACTTTGACAATATGGAAAGCCTGTACCAGCAGATCGATGCGGTGATGACCGCCGAAATCCGTCCGATGGTCGAGCGTCCCTTCGCTGCCGGCGAATGGAAGGCACAGCTGGGCGAATTGATCGACCGCCGCATCCGCATCTTCGAGCGCATCATGCCGTTCAAGATCGCGGCGGACGCTCACCGCCATCATTCACCGTTTCTCGCCAGCCAAGGGGCCGAGATGACACGGGAGCAGCGTGCCGAGCTTAGCCGCCTGGTCCCAAGGGGCAAGCGCGACAATGCCTTGTTCTTCGAGGGCCTTGATCTCGTCTTGAGTTTTGAGAGCTGGCGGCGAATGCGCAAGGATCAGAAGCTTTCCTTGCCCCGCGCGCGCCAAGTGCTTGAACGCCTCGTCGGCGCGCTCCTCAAAGCCGATTAATTACCTCGTAAAGCCCGAGACTGTGATCCGCCGGCGCCGGCTGCGAGGCGGGCGGAGAATTCGCACACTGCGCGAGGGCCGTGGTAAGCTCGAACTTATGGCGGCCAAGGATCAGGGGGCGCTGCGCGAGCCGACGGACTTCGGCAAGCGCAAGTTTGGTGCGGCGCTGGTCAATGTGACCAACGTCTGCAACCTCGAATGCCGCCACTGCTTCGTTTACCGCGCCGGCAATCCCAACGTCGCGCGCGACAAGATGGACGACGCGACCATGCTCCATCAGTTGCGCATGCTGCGCGACAAGCACGGCATCAAGTCGATGCTGTTCATGGGCGGCGAGCCCATGATTCGCAAGCGCCTGGTATTCGAGGCTATGAACCTGTTCGAGCGCTCTTCGATCGTGACCAACGGGACCTACGGGATTCCGTCCATCCCCGGCCGTCTGGTCACTGTGTCGCTCGACGGACCGGAGCGGATGAACGATCCGATCCGCGGCGAGGGCGTGTTCCGCAAGGTCAAGCAGGCGATCTTCGCGCGCGATCCGCGCGACGGCACGACCGTCATCATCCAGATGGCGATCACCAGGGAGAACGCGCCGGGACTCGAAGAATTCATCGAGGAAGTGAAGGACTGGCCGGTCGATGGCGTCGCATTCACGTTTCATGTCCCCTCCAAGGGAGAGCACGGCCCACTTGCCTGGGATGACCTGCGCGAGCGCGACGCGGTTATCGACCGGGTCATCGCGCTCAAGCGCAAGCACCCGACGTTAATCAAGAGCAACGTCGAAACGCTGGAAATGATGAAGTCCGAGCGCGCGCTCAATTACACCGGCGAGCGCGGTGAGCATTGCGCGCTGCGCGCGATGCTGCCGCTTTACATGGGCGATAACGGGAATTTCGAGCGAACCTTCTGCTGCTACGGCAACGATGTGGACTGCGCGCGCTGCGGCGCCTACGGCGTTTTCAACAGCGCGTACCATCGGATGAAGGGCGACCACGCGGAAGACTGAAGCTTCCCGGACGCTCGTTGGGCAGCCGCCGGCGCCGCTTGCGCGCGCCACTCACGGAACGCGGCTCAGCGTAGTTGCTCGCCGAGCCGCATCCAACTTCGCAATCACGCTTGCGCGAGGATCAGTTGCGCGCCGGCGATGCTCAACATGTCGTTGGTGCCGTCTTCGATCAGCGACGCACGGGCATCGCGGAAGATTTTCTCGATCCCGTACTCCCTGCTCAGCCCGTTGCCGCCAAACACCTGCAGCGCATCGCTGGCGACTTCGAAGGCTGCCTGAGTGCAGAAAGTCTTCGCCGCCATCGCGTACTCGAGTGCCGGGATGGCCGCGGCGTCGTTGTATTCCATCGCCGCGCGCGACAGGCGCCGACAGGCCTCGACCTTGGTAAACATTTCGAACAGACGCTTCTGAATCAGCTGATGCTCGCAGATCGGCTTGCCGCCCTGGATCCGTTGCCTGGAGTAGTCGAGCGCCGCCTCGAAGGCGGCTCGCGCGACGCCCGTAAACACGGCGCTCATGGTGCCGTTGGCCTTGGTCAACACCTGCATCCCGAACAGGTCGAAGTTACCCGGCTCGGCAAGCATGTAGCGCGCGGGAATGCGAACGTTGTCGAAGAAGATTTCGCCCTGATTGAGTGCACGCTGTCCAATTTTGTCCAGCGGCCTGCCCTTGGACACCCCGGGCAGGTCGAAGGGAACGAAAATGGCGGCGCCGGCGCGCGGTTGGCCGCTGTTTGAGGCCGCCATCAGGTAGGTCAATCCGTGGGTTGCGATGGTGCCATTGGATACCCACGCCGCCTTCTGGCCGTTGATGACGTAGTCGTCGCCCTCGCGGCGCGCGATGACACGCCCTCCGCGATTGGTCGGATCGGCGTCGTCAAGGATCGAGGAACCCCAATCCGAGCCATGCGCCGGCTCGGTGACCGGCCAGCATCCGATGTATTTGGCCTCGCGATCGGCGACAAACGGCTTGAGGTATCGATCTATCAGCTCGCGATTGCCACTGGCCGCGAGCGCCTCGAACGGAAAGCCGGCAACCCCGAGACTGATCGCGAGGCCCGCGCTGCCCCAGCCTAATTCCTCGAGGAAGACGTGCATTCCAACGCCGTGGAGCCCCAGGCCGCCAAACTCCGTGGGAATCATCGCCGCGTGGTAGCCGAGTTGGTAAGCCGACCGATAGAACTTCCACAGGATCGAGTCAGGCGCGATCACTTGTTGCGGATCGGCAATCCGATCAAGCGCGGTGGCGGTAGGGCGCACGACGTTCTCGGCGAAGCGGTGAACGGCGCTTTTCAGCTCCGCCAGTACCGGCGGAAAGTCAACGTCAAGCTCCACGTATGTCTTCATTTGCCGGCTCCTGAATGCGCCGGATTAGCCTTTACCGCGGCCGCTTCGGGCTTCGCATTGGGCGCCGCAGTGATGGGATTGGGCACGATCTCCAGCGCACGATGCATGAATTCGAGCTCTTTCTGCCGGTACGGCAGCGGCGCCGGGGCCTGAATCATGCCGTCGCGTTGTAGTTCCGCCACCACCTTGGGGTCGCGCTCGAACGGTTCGCCGTGCTCGTTGACGAAGTAGAGTTGTCCGAACGGAAGCTTGGGGCGCTGGCCGCCGGCCTCGCGGCTCTCGAGCGGATAACCGACCGTCATCAGCACCAGCAGATGCGCCGATTCAGGCAGCTTGAACAACTTGCGCATGCGCTTCTCGCGCGGACCGTCGAGCGAACCGGTGCCGATGCAGCAGGTGCCAAGCCCCTCGTCATAGGCGACCAGCGTGGCCTGGCCGATGCCTTGGCCGCAATCCATGTCGGTCAGTCCGGTCTTCATCAGGCCGTCGTAGTTCTGCCTGAAGTAGGGGATGAGCACGGTGTCGAGATATTGATGCTCGGCGGCGGGATCCAGCCCCATCACGCGCGCGTCGGTCAACTCATGCAGGCGGTCGCCCTGAGTGGCGTGATCGGTCTTGCGATCGTAAATCGCTTCCTCGACCCAGTACCACAGAATCACCACCGGCGCGTGTTTCAACTGCGAGGTCCCCAGCGGTGCGACCAGCGCGTCCCATTTCTCCGGTGGCGATTCTCCGCGGAACATCACGATCGCCCGCAGCGCCTGCACATTGCCCCAGAACGAGGCGATCCGCGCCGCCTCGAGCATCTTCTGGATCTTTTCCCGCTCGACCGGGCGATAGGGGTTATAGAAGCGGATGGTACGGCGGATGCCGATGGCCTGCTTCAGTTCCATTGCTCAGACTCCCTTGCTTCGAAGGTCTAGGAAACGTGCGCCTTGACCGGCGCGGTCTTGCTCTTTTCGCGATCCCAGGTGGTCGCGGTGAGGCCCTGCTTCTTGAGCACCGCCTTTTGCACCCGATGGGTTTCGGTTTTGGGCAGGCTCTCGCGGAAATCGAGGTAGCGAGGCACCATGAACTTCGCCATCCGCTCCTCGCAGAAGCGCACCAGTTCTTCGGGCGGAACGCTCTGGCCGGGGCGCAGCACCACCGCGACCATCACATCGTCTTCGCCCAACTCCGAGGGCACTCCGAATGCGCCCGATTCGAGCACCGCCGGATGCTGGTTGACGATCTTCTCGACTTCGAACGATGAGATATTCTCGCCGCGCCGGCGCATCGAGTCGGTCTTGCGATCGGCGAAGAAGTAGTTGCCGTCGGCGTCGCAGTAGGCCATGTCGCCGGTGTACAGCCAGCCATCGCGGATCTTGGCGTCCGTGGCGTCGGGATTCTTGAAATACTCGACGCGGCGCGCATTGGGGTTGTCGATTTTGAAGATCAGGTTGCCGGCCTCGCCGACCGGAACCTCGGCGCCATTGTCGTCGACCACCTTGGCCTGGATTCCCGGGGGCGGTTTGCCCATCGAGCCCTTGGGCGAAGTCCCCGCGTTGAACAGACTGAATCCGCCGCCGTCGACCGCTCCGTAGCCTTCCCACACCGTGAGCTTGAAGCGCTTCTCGAATTCCGCCCATGCCCATGCCGGAGTCGCGGCACTGAGGACGATCCGCACCGGGTTGTCGGCGTCATCGGGGCGCGGCGGCTGCTTGAGCAGGATCGGGATCATCGCGCCAAGCGCGTTGAAAGTCGTCGCGCGGTAGCGGCGGATATCGTCCCAGAAGCGGCTCGCGCTGAAGCGGCGCCCGAGCGCGACCGTGTAGCCGGCGACCAGCCCGCGCACCACGCACAGGAACAGAGCGTTGGCGTGGAACAGCGGCAGGCAGGTATAGAGGATGTCGCCCGGCTGGTAGCCCGCGCCGGGTGCGGCGAACATCGCGAACCCGCGGTACCGAAAAACCACGCCCTTGGGCAGCCCGGTGGTGCCCGAGGTGTACAGCAGCGCCGCGATTGCGTCGGCCTCGAGCGCGACATGGGGCTCGCCGGCCGGCGCTTTCGTCAGTTCGGCCAGCGTGATCGCGCCGGGCGGCATCGCGAAGCCCGCAGGCGCTTCGATCGTGTCCACGATCAGATGTTTGATCGCGGGAAGGGTCTCGCGAATTGGGAGCAGCGACTCGACCAGATCGGCCGAGATGAACAGCGCCTTTGCTTCCGAGTGATTCAGAATGTACGCGAGGCCCTCGCCCTTGAGCGCGATATTGACCGGAACCGCGTAGGCGCCCAGCTTCTGGGTGGCGAAGAACGCATCGAGGAACTCCGGCCGGTTCGGCATCATGATCGCGATACCGTCGCCCGGCTTGATCCCCAGTCCGGTGAGCCCGTTGGCAACCCGGTTGGCGCGCTGGTTGAGCTGGCCGTAGGTGATTTGCTGATCCTCGAACCGCAGGAAGACCTTGTCGGGATCGGCGGCGGCCTTCTCCCGCAGGATGTTTGCCAATGAGAAGAATTCCTCAGCCATTGTTTTCCTATGCCGCCAGAATGTGGATGCAGGCGGCGCCGCCGAAACCCTGACAATGCGCCAGGCCGATCTTCGCGTCGCGTACCTGACGCGGGCCCGACTCGCCTCTGAGTTGCTCGACGATTTCCACGATTTGCGCAACGCCGGTTGCGCCGAGCGGATGGCCCTTGGCGAGCAACCCGCCCGAGGCGCTTACCGACACCCGTCCGTTGATGGCGCTCAACCCCTGTTCGACAAACTTTCCGCCTTCGCCACGCTCGCACAGTCCGAGGTTTTCATAGTGGACGATTTCGGCGATCGCGAAGCAGTCGTGCAGTTCGATCACGTCGAGGTCGTCGGGCTTGAGGCCGGACTGCTGATATGCGATCGACGCCGCGCGCGTGTTTATCTCGGTCACGAACGTGAGCGGGTCGCTCGCGCCTCGCTCCGATTGCAGCACGGAAGCGACGATGGTTGCCGGCTTGCGGGGCGAGGTGCGCGCGAAGTCCGCGCGCGCGACGATCGCGGCGGCCGCTCCGGAACTGGTCGGACAGCACATCATCAGGGTCAGCGGATCGGCGACCATGCGAGAGCCGATGACATCTTCCACCCCGACCTCGATACCGTACTGCGCTTTCGGATTGTGCGAAGCGTTGCGATGGTTCTTCACCGAAACCATCGCCATCTGCTCGACCGTGGTGCCGTACTTCTTGCTGTGCGCACGGAAGACCTCGGCAAACATCTCGGGCATCGGCGCCGAGCGTTTAGCTTGCGACGGCGCCGCGAGTCGCGCGTCGGCAGCCAGCGGCCCGCGCTGCATCTTCTCGAATCCCACCGCCAGCGCCACATCGACCACGCCGGCCCGCACCGCCATCACCGCCTGGTGAAACGCGGTCGAACCGGTCGCGCACGCATTCTGGCCGTTGATGATTTGGATGCCGGTGGCGCCGATGCGATTGAGGAGCCGCTGGCCGGCCGTGATCCCCTGCATCGCGTGGCCGCAGCAGGCCATTTCGATCGCCGAGAAGTCGAGTCCCGCATCGGCCAGGGCGGCCTTGACCGCTACCTCACCGAAATCCTCGAAGGACTCCTCCGGGTGCCGTCCGAAAGCCGACATTCCGACTCCGATCACACACACATTCGGACTTTCACTCATATGAAACCTCCAGCGAGCTATGTTTTTGCAAGTATAGTCAGATGCAACCGACATGCCATGGAAATAATGTGATGGTCCCGCGCTGCTGGGCGAACTAACATTTCGAATTAAGCAGCCTAATCGCCGCCCGCACACATGACGCCGTTGGCATCACAGAGGTCCGTTCTGATGCGAACGGAAGCACTCGGGCATCCGGCGGGCCCCTCCTCTCACTTTTGCTCTTCGAGGCCCTTAACGTATGCCTTCATCGCGTCGATCGCCCAGTCGGTCGTCATCAGGTCCATAAAGAGGTTGCGCTCGAGCTTGAGGCCCTCGGCCATCGGCGTCTGCATTGCCGATCGCGCCAGGCGCTTGATGTGGGCCATCGCGCGCGGAGACTGGCTCGCGAGCTGACCCGCCACTTCCATCGCGCGCTCCAGCGCCTTGCCCTGCGCCAGCTCATTGACCAGACCAAAGGCGGCCGCTTCGCGTGGGGTGACTCGTCGCCCGAGCAGCATGAACTCCAGCGCCCGTGCGGTGCCGACTACGCGCGGCAGTCGTTGCGTGCCTCCGCCACCGGGCAAAATACCAACGGTCACTTCCGGCAGTCCCAGCTGATACGGGCCGTCTTCGGCGATGCGGATATCGCAGCAGAGCGCGAATTCGAGCCCGCCGCCCATACAGTTGCCATTGATCGCGGCAATGGCCGGCTTGAGCATTGTCTCGACGCGGCTGCAGGCTCTATCGAGTGAAAAGCTCTGTGGCTCGCTGCGTTCGTCGAACCTGGCTCCATTGGCTCGCAGTTGCTCGGCGATCGATACCAGTTCCTGGACCGAGTAGTGCTGGATGAAAACCCCGGGCGAACCGCCGGTGAAGACCGCGGCGCGCACACTTTGGTCGGATTCGATTTCGCGCGTGACCGCGTCGAGTTCGTCCCCGGTCTGTGCCGTGAGATAAATCGACTTCGGCGTGCCGATCGTCACCAAAGCGATTCCCTGGTCCTTGACCATTTTGACTTGCTGCATTGGTTACTCCTCGCCCTTGTCGCTCACCTGCCCGGTTGCTCGAGCCTGAGGGCTGTTACCGAAGTGGCAATTGCTGATGGGCGGCTCATGATCTTTGATGCGAACACGGCGTACCATTCTTGAGGTTAATGGCGGCGGCGCAGAATTTCAAACCTTCGCTGCGCGCTTGACCAATGGTGCGATCGCACGGACGCACTCGCTGCTTAGGCCGATTTCCAAGAGCGCCTCGGCTGAGCGATACCGTTGAACGGCAATGGCGATGCCGCTCTTATCAGTACAAGGTCGAGCGCACGCTGCCCTACGTCCCGTTCTCGTAGCAGCACGTCAAAGGGGCGCCCACTTAACGTGGAACGCCCCTTTGGTCGCGTGACCAATTTGTTACGGATGGAGTCCGAGCAGTTCGAATCCTCCCAGTGGAGGATTGCTCGGATCGGTCCGCAGGTTCATCGGATTAGCCGTGCCCAGGTAAAGCGTACTGCCTGTGGCAAGCATCGTGCGGATCCCATAGTTCAGATAGTTCCCGGCACCGTACTGGCTTTCCGGAGTTGCGGGGCTGTTGCCCGAGAAACTCCAGAGGTCAGCTCCATAAGTGATATTCTGTCCGAAACCCTGGGAGAGTTCGGCGATGATCGATATCATATCGCCAGAATCGCCGAGCATCGGTGGAACCAGTTGTGCGATCAGATCGACCAGAACGTAGCTCCAATCGAAGGTGCCAACATAGAGCTTGCCGTTGTACTGCGCCATCGCCCAATCGTAGGTATTGAACGGGTTGCCAAAGCCGGCCGGGCCGAACTCGGGCTCGACGTTCATATTGTTGTGACGCGTCTGCCAGCCGTTGGACGGGCTGTACACGCCCATCAGCGAATCACCGTAGAGCAGGGTCGTCGAGAATTTTTTGGGAAATCTGGACCCGCAGCATTCAAAGATCGCAACCGGCCGCGTAGTGTCAATTATCGAAGCAACCACGTCGCCTGCATCGGGCACGCTATTCGGAGGATAGAAGAAATAGTGGGCGGCCAAACCGGTAAGCGGCACCTGCATCGTGCCCCAGTACAGTGAACCGTTGTATGAGCTGATCGCGCCGCCGACGATGCTTTGGGCGGTGACCGGATCGGCCTCGTACTGGCTAATGTCCCAGACCTTTTTCCATTGGCTGGCGTTTTTTGCCTTGAGGCCCCTGGGGCCGATCTTCGGCCTCCGCCAGAGGCCGCTCAACTTCCCGGTCTTCGAGTTCAATCCGCCCCAGGTGGTCGCGAAAAGCCATTTGTTCTTGAACGGCGCAAGATAGGCTGGCTCAGCATCCAGATTTCCAACCACGCTGAACTGAAACGGGTTCTTCACCGTGCCGCTCCATTTGAGGATGCTGCCTGTGCTGTCCGCAATCTGCCCGCCGGTGTACAGAAAGGACGGATCTACTGGCGCCGCAACTTTC
>VFSW01011079.1_pt1 | contig 12706 bp, 11 predicted proteins | sample 5358111 | NCBI WGS metagenome assembly VFSW01 (sample SAMN11554181, study PRJNA540505) | mine drainage metagenome | isolation source: sediment from site ElyBrook_90M | place: USA: Ely Copper Mine, Vershire, VT | collected 2017 | reverse complement strand
GACGACGTTCGTCCGGCAAATCCAAAATAGGCCAACAACCCGGCAGCCGTGATGAGTCCAAACGAAATGCGAATCTCCGGTGGAAGACGGAGCGGCGAAAAAAAACCTTCGATGGTTCCGGCGACAAGAAGCATGCTGGCTACCCCGGCAAAGAGCACGCCGGCTCGCGCCGAGTTGGCCTTCACCGCATCGCGTCGTCGCAAGCGTCCCGGTGCAACAATCGCAGCGCCTAGGAGCAAGCCGGCAGCACCTGCGAGTTGAATCGCCGTGAGTTCGATGAAGCCGTGCGGAGCAACCGTAGCCCAGAAATCGTATCCGAATCCCGCGTGCGTAAAGAGTGCTGCAACGCCCCCAACCATAAGGCCGTTGAAGATAATTTCATAGAGCGTAAAGAGTCCGAGCGTCGCACCGCCGGCAAAACAGAGTGCTGCCACCTTGACGTTGTTGGTGATAATTGCCGACGCCATTTCGGGCGAGTTGCTCGAGCCGAAGCCGAAATTCGAATCGTGTAACGATTTTTTAATTTCGTCGGGAATCATTTGGGCGGGGAGCAATGCGTAGGCATCGCCGCGATGCGTCATAACGACCACGTAGGCAACGATCGCGCTGACGATCGTTAATGCCGTGCAGAGCGCAAACGGTACGATGCTACGCCGTACTTCCTGGGGAAAGGTCGTCGAAAAAAACGTGGCGAGGCGTGATGCTCCGGTGTCGGCTTGTGAGCCGTAGATCGTGGCATGACTGCGAGCCACCAGGCGGTTTAAGTAGGCAAGGAGCGTCGGGTCGAATTCGTGACCGCGAGCATAGGCGAGATCGCTCGTCGCCGTGCGATAAAGGCGTCCGAACTCGCGAATATCGTCAGGCGTGAGGGAGCGAAGCCCGCGGCGAGCAGCTCGTCCGATGAAGGATTCGAGCGTCGTCCAGCCCTGGGTCCTGCGTTCCATGAAGGTAGCTTGGGTCACAGACGCGCTCTACGCCGTCGGGAACGATGGGTCATGCCGACGGTGTCGAAGCATCGCTCTGCCATGGATCGGAACATCACCGTACGCACACCTGAGAGTATTGCCTTTTCCTATGAACTCGCCGGAGTCGGAAGCCGCTTTCTCGCCCTCGCCTTAGATCTGATCATTCAGATTCTTGTGCTAACTTTGCTCGTTCTCGGGTTAGTGTTTGCAGTTTCGCACTATCATCCCAATCCGCAGCAATTGGCCACGACTCCCTCGCTCGAAAAGCTCGCTCGATCGATCTTGATCGGCATCGTCATTTTTGTCAATTTCATGATTTTCTTCGGTTACTTCATTCTCTTCGAAGCCTTTTGGCACGGGCAGACTCCGGGCAAGCGAATGATGGGTATTCGCGTCGTTCGCGACGGCGGATTTCCGCTGGAATTTTGGGGTGCGTTAGTGCGCAATGTGGTGCGCATAGGCGAGCTGGCTATGGCGTTTTACGCCGTATCCGCGATCACCGCAATCCTTTCAAATGAAAATAAACGCATCGGAGACTACGCCGCAGGCACGATCGTCGTGCGCGATTCGTCCTATGCGTTGCCGAAACTATTCGTTCCGACGGAAGCGACCAATAATGTCCCGCGCGAAGCGTAACGCATCGGTCTTCGTACGTTTGTAGATTTCGCTGGCCTGGTCTCGCGTCATATGGTGCCCATGTTCGAGAAAAAACGTAACGCCTTCACCAACGACGATGGTTCCGGCATACGCAACGGCGCCCTTAATCGCGATTCCGGCGACGGGAACAAATCCGACGAGTTCACGCGCAAGGGATCGCCAACCTAGGCCTCCTCCAATAACTGGGAGCAGGCGCCAAAGGCGAGCAAGATCCGGGTCTTTTCCGTATGCCGCTTCGATATGTAACATCAACATAATCTGCAAGCCGGTAATCGCGACCATATCTCCAGCCGACGCCACGGCTCCGAGGACGATTCCGGCAATCGGAATATGATCGGCAACGGCACTTGCGAGTGAAACCTTGAGTGCGTTATTTGCGGCATCGCGGGTGAGTTTGCTAGCGACGGCCTCGCGTAGAATTGGAAGGCGGCGACCGACGGCAATTTCTACACCTTTCGCGCAATCGATCAAGTGGGGAAAGACCCGGCCACGGAGATGCTCTTTTGTCAGTTGCGGCACCACGTATTCCGCCCACGCGCCAGTCGCAGGCGACGCGGCCGGCCCGCTCGGCTGCGCGGTGTCATCGACGACGATGGCCAATACCGGAACTCGAAACGGTTTAAAGCTAGAAAAATCGACACCGGCTAAATCGCCGCGACGTCCAAGAAACAAAATCGCGCGGGCTTCCGCATGATCGGCCGGGGAAAAATGTTCGGCCGAGAGCGTTTCGAGGCACGCGGCGGCGTCTAGAGGAATGGCATCGCCTTCGTGCCCCGAGAGTAGAAGTCGACGCAGTTCCGAGACGAGAGTCGGATCGCCGCACATCAAAAACCGGAATGGGCGTCGACTGAACGCACGAACGGCATTCACATCGACCCGTTTTTGGACCATGTGAAAGAGCGTCGCGCTAGCGGCCGCCACGTTATCCATCGCCATTGAGTTCCGATTGCGGCGTGTCGGTATAATCGAGGTAAATCAGTCCGGTGAAAATTTCCAGCGGCCACGTGTGCATATCGCGAGCGTTGGCTTCATCGACAAGAGAGCGATGATGGCTGAGGGCATCGTCGATTACGTCGCTCGGTGTGCTCTTGGTATCCGCCGCGATAATGCTTGCCGTCGTCACGTCGCCCGGCGTGAGGTTCAGATGAAGCATATCGCTATAGGGAATACCGTCATTTCCAAATCGCCGGTTGAGTGCATATTGTAACGTTGCGTAACGCTCCGGCGAGTTCCCGATTCCTAAGAGCGTGATTCTTGCGGAGAGTTGTTGCGATCGAGCCATATTGTAGAGCTGTTGCGCCTGCGATGCCGTGCCGGCAGCTTCGTTGAGTTCGGCGAGAACCGACTGAACTTTCGGTTGGAGGGCGTTGTAATCGATTTGTGCGAGATCGCCATTAAATCCAAGTCGAACTTGATCGAGCGCGCGTAGCAAGCCATCAAGATCTCCCATCGCTTGATCCATTTGGAGCGTCGCTGCGCGTGCTGCATCAACGGATTCGACCATCTCTCCGCTCGCGCGATTGATTTGATCCAAGAGTTCCGGATACGACGGGAACAGCGCGATGGACGACGAGGCGATGGGGTTCGTCGTTAACGGAGCGCGCATCTTTTTAAGGATTGCAGAACTTTCGCGCAACAATCCCGTTGGCTTCTTGGCATCGAGCTTGCCGACGCCGCTAACGCTGGTGCCGATATCATCGAGTGCGCTGTTGATCGCGCGCCCCATGCTTTCGAGATTAAAGGAAACGGACTCGAGGCGAGAGCCCTTCTTAATCGTGACATTGGAAAAATCGGGAATCTCATAGCCGATGGAATTAATCCGGCTTTTGAGCGTACGGTACTGGGCAAGCGCTTCATCGCGTCGTGTATTAATCGCACCGCCGGCCGCGGCAAGCGAATCATCGGCGTTCTGCATCGATGTCAGCAAGCCCGTCAGGTTTGGTTGCATGAGCGTAACGCGATGGGCATCCATCGCGCGCAGTGCCGTCAAGCGAGCGGCAGCCAGAGTTTTTGTTGCGGGGTCGCCTATTTGCAGAACTTCACTGAGCGTTTGTTCGCTGCGGCCGGTGTATCCGAGGGCAAGTTGCGCGTCGCCGAGTTTGAGCAAAGCGTCCGGATGATGTGGGTCGGCTTTGAGCAATGCGGTCAGCTCGAGATTGGCAATGCTATAGCGAGCACGTTCTTCATCCGAGAGCGCGCGAACGAGACGCTCTTGCTCGGTTACGACTTTGGGATCGAGTTCGGGATAGCCCATGAGATGCGCGACGCGGTCTTTGGATCCGGGATGGTCTTGCAGATACTTGGTCAGCAGATCGCTATGCGCGCCTTCGAGGACGCCGAGATGTTCCATCATGGTGACGTTGGCTTGCGGATCGTATCCTGCGCGAGCCATCAGTTGCAGGCCGTAACGATCGGCTTGTAATTCATCGGCGCGCGATAGCTTTGCGAGCAAGCCGGCTTCGGCTAGACTACCGAAATGATAGAGCAACGGCGAAAATAGCGAGGCAATATCGAAAAGTATGCCGATGACTTGTGTTTTGGCTTGTTGGGTAACGACATGGCGCCGTTCTGTATGACCGGTTTCATGCCCGAGCACGGCAGCGAGTTCATCATCGGATTGAACGAAATCGACGAGCCCTTCATTGACGTAAAGAAATCCACCAAGGGTTGAGAACGCATTGATATCGGTCGTCTTTACGACGCGCATTTTATACGGAATATCTTTGCGCGCAACTTGTGCCCAGAGTTTCGCCGTAACGTGAGCAACATAGGCGTTCATCAATGGATCTGTTTCCATGACGCTGCTTCGCAGCATATCCGCATCGTAATCTTTGCCGATTTGGATTTCTTGCGCCGTACTCATCGCCCGAACGGGAGCGGGAATGATTGTCAGCATCAACGAGGCGACAACAGCAAGGGGTGTCAGACGGCGAAACAGCGATTTCATGGAACGGTACCTCATCGACGAGATGTGCATGGCGTGTGGATAAACTCTAAGAACCTGTGTAGCACGTGTGAAGTATGCAGGGCCGACTCGCGCATTTCGCGCAACCGTGGGCCCTACATGCTAGAACGTTTCTCGGGTCTAAAATGACACAATTGCGGGGAAAAGGGACGGGCTTGGAAGTGGTCCTTGCCGGCCAGCCGTTCGACGAGGCTTTGGCCGAGCTTGCCGACCGTTTGGCCCAGCGGCCGCAGTTTTATCGCGGGAGCGAAGCGACCGCTGTGTTTGACGTTGCCGAACCCGATCCGGAGGACGTCGCCCGACTCGGTCTCTTGCTGGATGAGCACGGGATCGCGCTTCGCGGTCTCGCCGTCTGTGGGCCCGTCGCCGATGCCCTTGAGGCTCGGCGCGAGAAGCGGGCTAAACGGGAGGTGACGCTCTCGGACTCGGCGCGCTCCCTGGTTGCCGATTTTGCCGGCGCGCGCTTGGATATTGCCCAGCGTCGCCGCAAAGGTGAACCCTCCGTGCCGCGTGTCGATTTTCGCCGGGTGGCCGAGCCGACACCCGAGGTCCCGGCGCTACGCGTCGTCGAGGCCGCTCCGCAAACGCTCTATCATCAAGGCACCCTCCGTGGCGGCCAATCGTTGCATCAAGTGGGCAGCATCGTGATCGTCGGCGATGTGAATCCGGGTGCGGAATTGGTCGCCAGCGGGGATATCGTCGTATTCGGCCGTCTGGCCGGAACGGCGCATGCCGGGGCACAAGGCGATGCGGGGGCTCGTATTTATGCGTTGGACCTTTGCCCGACGCAATTGCGCATTGCAACCTGTATTGCTGCGGATTCCGCACAGCGAGGGAGTTCGGAACCCGAAGTTGCAGCCGTGCGAGAGAATCGCATTGTTATCGTTTCATATCGTCAGGCGCATACGCTCGAAGAGGAGGCAGTCCGCTGAACGCTCGTACCATCGTTCTTACATCGGGAAAAGGCGGCGTCGGTAAAACGACGACGACTGCGAATCTCGGCGCCACGCTCGCCAAACGCGGCAAACGCGTTATCCTCATCGATGCCGATATAGGATTGCGCAATCTCGATCTCGTGTTGGGATTGGAAAAACGCATCGTGTTCGATCTCGTGGAAGTCGTTGAGGGCCGCTGCCAACTACGCCAGGCACTCATCAAAGATAAGCGTTTTGGCGAGTGCCTCTCCATTCTTCCGGCGGCGCAAACACGCGATAAAGATGCCGTGACGCCCGAACAATTTTCGAGCGTGGTTGCGCAAGCGGCGGAACAGTGTGATTTCGTCCTCGTCGATTGCCCGGCCGGAATCGAAGGCGGTTTTCGTAATGCGATTGCCGGCGTCGGCGAAGCGATTGTTGTCACGACCCCCGAGGTCAGTGCGATTCGTGATGCCGATCGCGTGATCGGCAAACTCGTCGAGCGCAAGTTGCCGATTCGCTTGATCATCAACCGCTTGCGACCGGAAATGGTACGTACGCAAGATATGCTCTCCGTTGATGACGTCTGCGAGATCCTTTCAGCGGAACTTCTCGGCGTTATTCCCGATGACGAAGAGATCATCGATACGACCAATCGCGGTGAGCCGATTGCGTTAAATCCTTCGAGCAAATTGGCAACGATCTACGATAAAATTGCGCGGCGCCTCGAAGGCGAACTCGTACCGTTCACATCCTTTGATTCACCTGGTTTCTTCGGCCGACTTTTCGGCGCACTTAAAGCGGGGTAGACAGCGATGCACGAACCGGTTGCACAACCGACACCAGAGGTGCTGCAGGCACCAACTGCGCCGCGTGGCCGCGCTATAGTCGTCACGTCGGGCAAAGGCGGCGTCGGCAAGACGACGACTACGGCGAATATCGGGCATGCGCTGGCGCGGCGGGGTGCGACGGTTGCCCTCGTCGATGCCGATATCGGTTTGCGTAATCTCGATCTCGTGCTCGGGCTCGAACAGCGCGTGCGCTATCACGTGCTCGACGTCCTCGAGGAGAAGATTTCCCTCGACGATGCGCTCGTTCGCGACAAACACAGCCCGACGCTCTGCTTGCTCGCCGCCGCTCAGGCGCGCGAAAAAGACGATGTCGATGAAACCAAAATGAAAGCGCTCATCGATCAACTCCGCGAGCGCTTCGATTACGTCATTATCGATTCTCCGGCCGGCATCGAACAGGGCTTTAAAAATGCTGTGGTCGGCGCGAGCGAAGCGATCGTCGTCTGCACTCCGGAAGTTTCGGCCGTTCGCGATGTCGATCGCGTTATCGGTTTACTTGGCAATGCGTTTCGTCCGCAGCTCATCGTCAATCGTCTACGTCCGGCGCTGGTAAAGAAAGGCAAGATGCTTTCGGTTGAAGACGTCAACGCGATTCTTCGCCTTCCGCTTTTGGGCGTTATCGGAGACGAGCCTGAAATTATCGTAACGACAAATCGCGGCATGCCGATTGCGTTGCAAGATGAAGGTGCGACGGCAGCTGCGTATCGCACGATTGCTGCACGCATCGCAGGCGAGGATGTTGCCGCACCGACCGTAGAAGTGAAAGACTCATTCATGGATCGCTTAGGTTCACTCTTTGGAGGGCGACGTTGATGTTGGAGTTTTTTAGGAATCTGTTTGCGCCTTCGACCTCCAGCTCGACGGCGAAAGAGCGCTTGCGTCTTGTCTTGATGACGGATCATATTTCGTTGGCACCGGAAATGATCGAACAACTAAAAAGGGATCTCGTCGATGTAATTTCGCGCTACGTTGAAGTCGATCGTCAAAAGATCGACGTCAGCTTCGAGCAACAAGATCATGCTCTCGCGATGCTGGCCAATATTCCGATTATTTCAGTCGGCCGTCCAACAGCCGAACCTCCGAAAAGCTCCGAAACGCCGAGTGCATCGGTGCCGACGGCGGCCATGCAAACCGGCGGCGATGTCACGCCACTGCCCAAGCGCAAACGTCGTCGTCGTGCCTCGACGGCGCAAGCAAGTGTCTAGATTCGGGTAGACCCGGGTGTTGCCGCCGGGATTCGTCTATCACTCCGGCTTCCTCGCTCGCGAGGAAGCCGATCTCTTTTTTGCCGAGCTGCGCGCAGAAATTGCCTGGCAAAACGAGACCCTCGTGATCTTTGGCACGCCGCGGCAAGTACCACGTCTCATCGCTTGGTACGGAGACGCCGGCGCGAGCTATCGGTACTCCGGCGTGCAGCACGAGCCCCAACCGTGGCTTCCGGCATTAGATGCGTTGCGTCAACGATGTCAGCGCACTACCGGCACGCGGTTTTCGAGCGTCTTGGCCAATTTTTACCGCAGTGGAGCTGATTCGATGGGCTGGCATTCCGACGATGAGCCGGTCCTCGGGGCAACGCCGACGATTGCCTCGGTCAGCCTAGGTGCTGCGCGTCGATTTCGCATTCGTCGCCGCCTGGATCGTGCATGTTTCGATCTCGTCCTCGAGCACGGGAGTTTGCTTGTCATGAGTGGCACATCGCAACGCGAGTATCAGCATAGCGTCCCTAAAACGGCAAAACCAACGCACGAACGCATAAATCTGACGTTTCGTACGATTGAAGTATCGGATGTGAAGCGAAGCGAAAGGGAGGTGAGATGGCGATGTTGACGATCGGAGCGCAGACAAAGCGCTCCATTCGAAATTTGAATTGGCCGCTGATTCTGGCGAGCATTGCTATCTCGTTGATCGGTGTCGTTTCTATTGCTTCCGCCGATCTGCATACGAACGACCCGTCGGGTGAATATCGCAAGCAACTGGTGTACGTCGTTTTGGGCATCGCCCTGATGCTTGCGCTTTGGCGGGTGGATTATCAAAATTGGCAGCGCCTCGCGCCATTTATTTGGGGCTTGAATCTGCTGTTATTGCTGGCTATTCTCGTGGCCGGCCATCGAGCGCTTGGCGCGCAACGGTGGATCTCACTTGGACCCTTCGGCACCTTTCAGCCATCGGAACCGGCGAAATTGTTCGTCGCCATTTCCACGGCGGCGGTACTTTGCCGTGGTGAGTACGTGCGCTTGCGCGATCTTTGGAAGCCGTTGGCCATCGTTGCAATTCCCGGCATCTTGATTCTCAAACAGCCTGATTTTGGAACCACGCTCGTGCTGTTGGCAATTCTCACCTCGCAGCTCTTCTTTGGCCTGCCGCAGTTGCGTCATTTTTTCTATCGCAGCAGTAACCGTGGGAACCAATCTGATTCTCAAACCTTTTCAGAAGGCGCGATTACTCGTTTTTTTAAATCCCAAAGCCGATCCGCAAGGCGCCGGTTATAATCTCGATCAATCCAAAATTGCCGTTGGCGATGGGCAATTTTTCGGACGAGGCCTGCATCAAGGGACGCAAACGCAGTTGCAATTTGTGCCCGAACATTCGCGCGATTTTATTTTCACCGTGGTAGCCGAAGAGTTCGGATTTCTCGGTGGTTTAGCGCTCATCGTTTTGTACGGCGTGATCATGTATGGTGGAATTCGCGCCATTCTCGCCGCTCGGGATCGCTTCGGCCTGCTCTTGGCTGCCGGGCTCGTCACGATGTTGCTCTTCCATATCATGGTGAATGTCGGGATGACGATCGGCATCATGCCGATCACCGGTATTCCCTTGCCATTTATGTCCTACGGCGGCTCGGCCATGCTGACGGACTATGCTGCCGTCGGCATTTTGCTCAACATCTATTCGCAGCGAGATCGCGAGATTCTCGGCAACGCGTGAGCCTGCGTCTCCGTCTCGGCGATTTCGTTGCAGTACCGATTTCCGCCGATCGTACGGTCGAGACGCGGTTGATCGCGCGAGCCGGACGCGTCGCCGTTCTCGCCTATCGGCGCGACGATGGGGCGCAACTGACGATCCGCGTACTCGATGCGCCGATGCACGAGCAGCGTTGGAACATGTTGGGCGGACACAGTAAGGCCGCATGGCCGGAACATCCCGTGGCAAACGCGATTGTCTATGATGCCGGTCGCGCCGAACGAGCGATCGCCGCATTTGCACGTGGTCAGTCGTTTGATGAACCGTTTGTCTGGCACATTCTAAGCGCGGGGCAACGCACTGCCGCTCACGCCGGATTGCCCGCGATCATTGATAGTATTGGTCGCCGTCACCGGTTGAATGACCGCCAACTTGCCGACATTGCAACCCATGCCGATCGCATCCGCATCGATGCACGCTCACCGCACCTTGCGGAACTGCTGCCTCAAGGATGCATGCGCGATGTGAGTATCGTCGGCGCCGGGCAAGATTTCCACTTGGAGCATCTGCGTTTTCCGGCGACGCTGCGTCATCTTACGTTGAGTACGCTCGTCGTCCACGATATCGATCGCCTCGCCGAGTTGCCGGCCTTACGTTCCTTAGATCTGCGGAACGTTGAACTGGATGCGTCGCTCGCCTGCATGCGGGACGTTCCGGTGTTGCGCGTGCGAGGCGTTCGCGGACTTAACGATGTTCGCGATCTCATCTCCCCCGCGCGAACGGATATCGCCATCGAATCGCAGCTCCACCTTCGTGATCTCGCACCGCTGGGCGAGCATGCCCTTGCCGGACTCACATTGCTCGATCTCCCACAATTGGATCGCGGGGCGTTTTCTTGGCTGAAATCGGCTTCGCAGCTCAAAAGCCTCACGCTGGATATCGGGGCGCGACGCATTCAGTCGGAAATTGCGCTTTCTCACCCGCTTCCTCACGCGACACCATTGGATATCCTCCGAGAAAAGTCGCTTCTGAAGGCCGGGCAGGTCGCTTGCCTGAGTTAGCGAACTGACGGGCTATTCAAAATGCCTCCGATTGAGGCCGCGCCGCGCTCGAAGTTGCGCTGTCGCTGTGCGCCTCTCGCGGTGAAAGTTTAGGGAAAATTTGGCTAGCGAGATATTGATCTCGAGCGACCCATGGGAAAACCGGGTCGCCATTATGGAGGACGGAGCGCTCTCCGAACTCTACATCGAACGCGAAGAGCGCGTTATAGGTTCGATTTTAAAAGGGAAGGTTCAGAACGTATTGCCCGGCATGGGCGCCGCGTTCGTTGATATCGGCATGGGCCGTAACGCCTTCCTTTATGTCGATGACATCAACAAGACGCCGCTCAATATCGGCGACGTTGAAATCACGCAGGGCCACAGTGGCTTTACGATTACGGAAAAGGTTCGCAAGGGCGACGATGTCCTGGTGCAGATCGTCAAGGAGCCGCGAGGCCTCAAGGGCGCCCGCATCAGCACGAACATCTCGTTACCCGGACGCTATTTGATTCTGATGCCGACCGGAAAATATTCCGGCGTTTCGCGCAAGATCGAATCGGCAGCGGAACGCGACCGCCTCAAAAACGTGATGAAACGCATTCGCCCCGAGGGAATGGCGACGGTCGTTCGCACGGCGGCGGCCAATGTTAGTGAAGCGGAGCTCATCGCGGATCTCGGCGTGCTCATTCGGATGTGGCACGGCATGCTCGAAACCTACAAGCGAGCCGCCTCACCATCGTTGCTCCACAAAGACATGAACCTGGTCTTTAAGGCCGCGCGCGATTTCGTCACCTCCGATGTCGAGAAAGTCTACATCGACGATGAGGGCGAGTATCGGAAAGTGCGCGAGTTTCTCTCGCTGCTCGGACCGCAGTTTCTCGATCGCGTCGAATTCTATAACAACGGTCGTTCGCTCTTTTCCGATTACCGTGTCGATGAAGAGATTGAGCGGTTGATGAAACCGCCGATAAAGCTTCCTTCGGGCGGCTCGATCGTCATCGAATCGACCGAAGCGTTGACGGTGATCGATGTGAACTCCGGGAAGTTCACCGGCGGAAAAAATCTCGACGATACGATTCTCAAAACCAACGTGGAAGCAGCGCGCGAAGTTGCTCGTCAGGTTCGCTTGCGCGATATCGGCGGCATCATCGTTGTCGATTTCATCGATATGGATACGGAAAGTGCCAGTTCGAAAGTCCTCAAGGCACTCGAGGATGGATTGCGTCGCGATCGCACGCGAGCGACAATTCAATCGTTCTCCGCACTTGGATTGCTCGAATTCACACGCAAACGTATCGGCAAGGATCTGACGCAGCAATTGCGCGGAGCCTGCCCCACCTGCAGTGGATTGGGAACGGTTCTTTCACCGCAATCCGTTGCTATCGATGCATTGCGCCGCCTACGGATGCAGGCACCAAAAGATGACGAAGAACTCGTCGTCGCGACCTCGCCGAACGTAGCCCCGCAATTAGAGTTTTGGTACGAAGATGAGTGCGAGCACCTCGCGCAGGAACTCGGAACAAAAATTCACGTTCGCGTCGACCCGCTGTTACATCCCGAGCGCACGCGCATCGGCCACGTCTCGGCCAAACAATTAAGTCGCACCTCCGTTCGTGTCGGCGATGAAATTGAAGTCGTGCTGTTGCATGGTCGCATGCCGAACGGAACGTCTGCGGCTGCGGTCGTCGGCGACCGGATTGTCGAAGTCGAGAATGCCGCGAATCTCGCTGGAAACGCAGCGAAAATCCGCATCCTCGATATCGATGAAAGCGACGATGTCGTGTTGGCCGAACTCATCGGTTCGGTTGTCACGGTTTCCAAGCGCAAACGTTCTCGTAAAAAACGCGGCGAGCCGATGTCGGCCACCGAAGAAGCGGCGCAGTTGCGCGAGCTCGCAGCAGAAGCTGCCGAGTTTGCCAAGGCGCGACCGCCGATCGGCATTACGACCATCACCGAAGAAGAAGAAGCCGTCGATAAAGCGTTGGCCGCCGAAGTCAAAGGTGAGGAACAAGAAGATGCCATCCTCATCGGCGATGCTGCCGAGGGCGCCAATCCGGTCGATCCGGCGCGCCGTCGCCGTCGTCGTCGCGGTCGCCGTGGTCGCGGCGGAGCCGAGCATCGTCCGATGCAGGCACCTGGCCAAAACGCAGTCGCCGAGGCTGGCGAACCTGACGATCACGAACTGCCGCCGCCGGTTATGCCGGGATTAGGTGGTCGTCCGGCACGTGTGACTCCGGGCAGTTCGGTTCCCTTCGAGCAGCCGACCGCCGCTGTCGCTGGCGACCATCCAACCGAAGGTCAAGAGGGTGGTGGCCCGCGTCGTCGTCGCCGCCGGCGTCGTCGTGGCCGGGGCCATGCCGAAGGCTCCGCACCGCAGACGCAAATCTCGGGAACCGTCCCGGATCGTCATATC